>Ga0210241_101003_pt1 | contig 23665 bp, 12 predicted proteins | sample ChrtobMetP5a_8mM_FD_155488 | JGI IMG/M metagenome (GOLD analysis project Ga0210241, IMG submission 155488) | Chrysochromulina tobin associated microbial communities from unialgal haptophyte culture, Seattle, Washington, United States - P5a_8mM | ecosystem: Host-associated > Algae > Haptophytes >...
GCCGGCCCTTGAGAGAGGGCCGCGCGCCCGCCGTGAGGGTCCGCTGTGGGCGTTTGGGACCGGTCAAACGAGTATTGTACCGACCTCGTACATGCTTGGGCCGGAGGTACACGCATCAGTAACGTGTTTAGGCTTTACTAACGACCCGCATTCATTCATTTGTCGGAAAGCGACGCGCTTGGTTTCACCCTGGCATGCAACACGTCCGTACCTGCGTACCTGCGTACCTGCGTACCTGCGTACCTGCGTACCTGCGTACGAGGTACCGAGGTACCGAACGGGTAACGCCGACGAGTGGACGAGAAATGTCGCGGGCACGCCGAACGTTTGCCAGTCGTGTAACAGTCTACAGTGGGACAGTCACCCGCCCCGATCGACGCAGCCACGCCGCTCACCACCCGTGAGAGGCAAGGGCACATGACATGATGAAAGCGTGGAATAGCGAGCCAGCAAGAGCGCACATCCAGGGCACAGCGCGTCGCTCTCCTTGTCCTTCCACCTGCGCGGTCCGGACATAAAACCCCGGCCGAGACGACAGACGGTTTACACGTCTTGTGCCAGGGCGTGGCCGTGCGAATGCCCCGCCCGGCTGATGCGTTGCTCTCGTGCCCGACACAGCGCCCGCACCCGACACAGAGTTCGACACAATGCACCCTCATCACTCGTGCGCGGCCATCGGCGCCACCTTCTCATACCGGAGGATTGTCAGATCTTCTTTGCCTGCTTCCTCTCGACCTCGTCGTCCACAGGCGACTTGGCGCCGGTCATCTTGGCGTACAGGCCCTTGAGGATGAGCGAGGACCAGTACCACTGAAGAGCGGTCATCAACACATTGGCCACGCAGAAGATGTAGATGACCCAGGTCGCCGGGAGCACCGAGCCCGCCGAGAGAGTCGCCAACGACATCTTCCAAAACCAGACGGAGGAATCTGCGAGCGCGCATGCGGTTGGGGGAGTCAGCGGTGCCATGCGACGGACAGGGCTGCGCCCCCCTATCGACGTGGCTCGCGCGCGAGGGTTGCGATCGCTGCTCACATGGCCAATACACGCCGCGAATCGGCAGAAAGAGGAGGCTGAAGATGACCTGGCTTGCCTCGTTGAGATTAGGGAACCGCTGCGCCAATGGTTTGAAGTTCTTCAAATGGTCCATGACCGCGAGCGGGACGGACGAGATCTCCGGCATGCCCATGAAGCACGGCGCCCTGCACAAGGATGAGCACGGGGGCACCCGTCAGAGGGGCGCATGCGATCTCTCGGACCGCGCCGTTCGGATGGTGTGGCACGGCTCGGGCGCTCACCAGTAGTGGTACGCCTGGTGCTTGTAGGCGAGGTATGACAGCAGCAGAGTGATGACATGATGGCCAATGAGCTCGTTGAACTTGCCGCGCAACCTCGGCGCCGGGATGCACGCGGCAATCTCATACAGCTGGAAGGACAGCATGTGCATTGCAATCTGCTCGCCAAAGGAGATGTAAGCTCCGGGACCCGGGTCGATACTGGGCATGTCAGCGTGGAGCCAACCGCCACCACCCAAATACGCTAGTATGGCGAAGCCGAAGAGCTGCGGCAGAAAGTGCGCTGCCAGGTGTGGATTCTTGGACAGAGATGAATCTCGGCCAAAGGCTCCCGAGACCACTACTGCGTAGCTGAGCATGTGGAGACCAGCATACACGCCGAGCATGACGATCCAAGCCGGGAAGCCGAACATCTGCATATTGCCGCTTACAAGCACGGGACCGGCCGGCGGCGGCGCAGGTTTCTTGTTCACATTGCCCATGTTGCCCTCCACCTTCGCTCGAGCAGGTCCGAGGCGTCGAGCAGGTCCGTGGCGAGATCGATGTTTTGACGCGGAGATTGAGCGCACCACAACGCACTTTTTCCACCCAGGGATGGTTCACAAGAAAAGTACGGAAGTTGTCGTGGGTCCACAAGGTTGGGGAGTTATAGATCGCATTACGAGTTACTTTGCGGCCCGCGACCGCCACGTGGTTTGGTGTTCCTGCGGCGCAATATTATTGACCTTGGGGGAGGGTTTCAGCGTTTCACTACTCAGGTAGTTACCCTATGGAGGGTTTCACTACTCAGGTAGTTACCCTATGGTGTTTCAACACAGTGTTCCTCGGGCGGCTCGAGTAATCCTCCGCGCTGAGGCGAGCCGGCGCCATGTGTTCGAGGACGAGAGTGCTGGAGAGGTGAGGCTGCCGCTCGCTCCACCGCTCCTAAGATCAAAGATGGCGAAACCGGAAGCCCGCCGCCTCAGCCGCGAGCTGGCCACCCTCGAGGATGTCGCGGTCCGAGGGCAGGTAGGGCGGCGGTGGTGTGCTCTTGACGCGCGAGATCGATGCGAGACGCAGGTCGCGCCGGTCAATGCACAGATTGTCGCACACGCCAACCGGCGCGCCATTGCCCGCTGAACCGAGGGGGTATCGCCACATGAAACGTGTAGAGTACGCTGTGTCAGAGGCCGCGAGCACGAGCCCGAGCCCGTAGTCGCGCTCCTCGATCCGCTCAGAACGGCGCTCCTCGTCCCGCCCCTGCCGCAGCGGCGCGCCAAGCACAAGGTCACCCACTTTCAGCCGCGGGCGGCGCGCGGCCGGTCCATCAGCACGGCGCGTCGTCGGGTGGTCCAGAGTGGCACAATGAGGGTGTGAATGAGGGTGTGAATGAGGGTGTGAATGAGGGTGGTGGTCCAGAGTGGCACCCGCTGCCCCCACCGAGCTGCCGTCGCCGCCGCTCACGCGCTCGGGACAGCGCTCGGGCGCGCCACGCCGGTGCCTCCCGCCCATGCACGCCTCGGACCGCACCCCTTCGACGGAGTCCATCGCGTAGTCCTCGATGAGGCTGCCCGCGATTGCGATGCGCTCGCGCTCCGTCGACGCTCGCCGCCGCTCGCTTTGCTCCGTGCGACCGGCCGTTGGCATGCCACCGGCTGTTGGCAAGCTCGGTCGGTCGCTTGCCCCTACGAGGCTCCCCCCAGCGGCACGCCCTAGCCCGAGCGGCTGTAGCCCGAGCGGCTCCGCAGGCTGATGCCCATGGCCGTTGGCGCCCAGCGTCGCGTCCGCTGCGCCTGCGAATGGCAGCAGGCTCGCTTCGGCCGTCGCCACGTTTGACGGATCTCGAGGAGGAGGTACCGGCATTCTACTAGGGCGGCCGCGGCCGCGGCTGGCAGCGCGGTCCGCGGGCGTCTTGGAGCGATGGAGCCGGCGCACCTCGCGCGCAGCCTCAGCTTGATCCGATCTCAAGCGTTCCACGAACGCGACGGTCTCTGCCTCCGCCTCGCCTATCGCCGCGTCGCCTATCGCCGCCTCGCCTATCGCCGCGTCGCGCGCCGTCCTGCGCTCAGCCATCGCGCGCCGTTGGATCGCCGCGAGCCTCTCCTCGTTAGCCTCTTCCCGCTCGGCCGCCTTGCGCTTGGCGCTCTCCTCGGCTTCAAGCGCCGCACGCTCCCTCGCCTCCGCCTCCGCCTGCCGCTCAGCCTCGAGTGCCGCCCGGCGCTCGTCACGGCGCTCGGCCTTACGGCGATCAGCCGCCTCACGCACCACGCGCCCCTCCACGTGCTCCTCCACGTGCTCCTTGGCGGATGGCTCGCGCGCCAAGCGCTCGCCACGGCGCTCGTGGAGGGAGCGCTCGCCACGGCGCTCGCGTGCCTCCGCCCCTGCGCGCACGGCCTCTGCGCGCACGGCCTCTGCGCGCACGGCCTCTCGCGCCTCCTCCTCCTCCGCCGCCGCCTGCCTCGCGCGCGCGTCCGCACGGGCGGCCTCGCGAGCGAGCGCGGCCGCCCTCGCCTCCAACTCTGCGCGGGCGGCGCGTTTCGCCTCGGTGGCGGCAAGGGCGGCCTCACGAGCGAGGGCCGTGGCGCGCGCCGCCTCCTGTTTCCTGCGCGCCTGCAGCTGCTCGAGCTCGAGTTCGAGCTGCCGCTCGACGACGCCCGGACCACTCATGCCCGAGCTCACCTCGAGCTCGAGCATCGCCTTCCAGTTCTCCACCAGCTGGCGCGCCATGCTTGCCACGTCGTCGTCCTCGTGCCGCTTCAGCTTCCCAACCACCACGCCCACCCCCGTCTTTGCCAGAAGGTCGCGGCTCACCGTGGGCACGCGTGCGAGTTGGCGCAGCAGGTTGCAGATCTCGGCCGTATCGCCGCGGGTGCGTGCGTCATCGAGCAGCTCCGCACCCTTGTGCATGCCCTTCACGATGCCGCTCGCGATCGTTGTGCAGGCATTCATGCCGCTAGTTGCGCCCTCAGGCGGCGGCAAAAGTGGCAGCTGTGGCGGAGCACTGGCGACCGCCTCCGCCCTGCAGTGCGCCTCCCCGTCGAGCGCGACACTCACAACGTCACCCTCCTCAAGATCCTCCAAGCTGCCAATCTCAGCGCCGTCCGTGGAAAGGAAGAGGCGCGTGGCCGTCAAGCTTGATGACGCGCCGCCCACACGCTCGCTTGCGGCGGCCACGAGCTCCGCCCACGAGCCCGGGAGCTTCAGCAAAAACGTCGGTGTCGGATGCCCGTTGGCGTGCACTCGAATTCGCACCATGCTCTCGCGACGCCGTGACGCACGGGAGCCCCGAAGCCGATGTTACATGTTTGCAGGTCAGTTTCGTCAGTCATTCGACGAAACGGACGGCGGCGCACCCTCGGTCAACACAAGCTCGCTCGGGCAACTCAATTTCGCCGTCTGTTGCTCGCTGCCACCTACACTACCTCAGACGTCAATGCTGGCGTTTAAAACGCTAAACGCTCTTCGACACTCGCGACGCGCTATCACGGGCAGTAACAGTGCCGTAGCACCGGTTGTCGCGTCTGTCGTGTTAACGTTCACATAACATGCACAGCTGCCTGTGCCCCCAGGACCCCACCGACTCGGACACCCCGCGGGATTATAGGCGGGGCCCAGCCGATCCGTCAACGTTACTACTGTACGTACTACCAGAACCGCCGGTCGTTACCGCGATGTAACTATTACCCCGCGCGAGACACTAGTGAAGCACTGGTCTGAGCAAATGCGTGTAAAGCGACCCAGAGCGCAGAGTGGCCAATTGCTGTGAATCACAGCAGGGCGTCCGGACCTCGTGCCTGCGTTCAGATGGCCACGGCCACGTATGCGGCCCTCAGCAGTTTGCCCTGGCACGTGAACCCGGGCTGCATCTCCGTGCACACGATGCCAGAGGCGTACTCGTCCGAGGGCATCTGTTGGATGGCCATGTGCAGGTTGTAGTCGAACTCGGTGCCGACAGCCTCAATCTTCTTCATGCCAAGCTCTCCCAGCGTAGCCATGAGCCCTGTATGCATTTGAGTGTAGAGTGCATTCGTCGCCTCCTGCGCCGCACCCTCGGAGCGGATCGATGCGCGCGCCCGGTCAAAGTTGTCGAGCACGGGCAGGAACTGCTTGAGCACCTCGATGCGAACGTCGAGCTGCGCCTCGAGAGTCTGGTTGACGTGGCGCGCCTTGAAATTGTCGAAGTCCGTTTGCAGGCGGGTGCGCTTTTGCTCCCATTCAGTCGACAACTCCGACGCCTCCGCCTTAGCCATCGCCGTCTGCGCCTGGACATCGGCCAGCTCCTTCTCGAGCACCTTGAGCTTCTGCTTGAGGAACGCTGGTGTACTCAGCAGGTCCTCCTCCTCTTCTGTTTCCTCCTTGCCCTGCGCATCCGCCTTCGCTGCCTCATCGACCACCTCTACCTCCATCGCCTCGCTATCCGCTTTGCCTCCGTCAGCGGCAGAGCACATCATGTGCACGGAAGGCGATGAAATGATTCCAGTGAAGGTGGGAACCGCCGTGGGTCCAACATGGTGCTGATGGCATGGCGGCCGGAGCAGCGCTCTGAAACATGCAACGCACGTGAAGGAGAGCAACAGCAGGAACGTCTTCATGCGATTGACACAGGGAGCCGAGACGTGTCTGCTATCGCTTCATGTGATCTCGCACCCGTTCTCGCACCCGAGCGCCGAGACTGCAAACAAAAGTACACCTCAAGTGAATTTGAGTCGACGGGACCCGGTTCAAACCTAGAGTCAGTAATAAGCTAGACACGCGTCACATTACCTCCCCGCGCCTCGTTCACAGTAACTCTCCACCTGATGTGACGCATGGCTGTGGCCACGGGGGGTGTGAAGAGCCTAAGCGCCCAGAGATTAAGCCCGAGATGAAGCGAGATGAAGCGAGAATATAGCATACAGGCGTGCCTCGGGCAGGGGAGGGCCAGGCGGCATCGCAACCCCCTAGCTCGCGCCCTGGAGGCCCTTTGGAGGCCCTTTGGAGGCCCTGTCAGTTCGGAGAGCTCCTCCAAAGGTGAACATCTCTGCGAGGAGTGAATGGCAACATCGATCTGCCATGCCGACCCAGCGCGCGTGCACGCGGCTCATTGCCACGTGCCGTCCATCACTTCACCTCGTTTCAGATCTCGCTTCATATCTCGGCTCATTGCCACGTGCCGTCCTTCGCTGCCTTATCAGCCGCAATCTTCTGCCGGATCTTTTCAATCTCGGTTGGCTCGGGCTCGAGCTCGGACTCCTTTTTCAGAGGGTCGAGCCACGTGGCGTCCTCTTCGAAGCGGCCGAGGGCGGCGCGCAGGTTCTTCTCGTCCTGCGCTAGCAGCGGGTAGCGCTCGTGTGCCGTGCGTATCTCGCCCACCCAGCTCGCTAGCTGCGCAGGCCGCACACCGACGCGCGCGTGCGACCAGAGCAGCATCACGAGCTGGCGCGACGAGTACCGGTCGAGCTGGCCCTCGACCTGCGTGGCGAAGGCGCCCATGAGCGGCGTGTGCGCCTCCGGGCTGCCGAGCACCGCGAACGCGAACGCGGCGTCCGAGACCTCCACCGGCTTGAAGCGCTTGAGGAAGCTCGCTTCGCTCATCTTGGCCGTCATCGGCCCGAGCAGAGCCACGGGCTGGTAGTTGAGCTTGGCGAAGCCCCACATGATGTTGGCGCAGTTCTGCGGGTTGAAGGTATGCAGCAGCTTCACCGTGAGCGCCTCGATCCGCTCAAGCAGCCGCACTGGCTTGCATTCGAGCACTGCGAGCGACCAGGTGATGAGCGAGAGGTGCTGCGCCTCGAAGGCCGTCTTGTCGAGGTGGTGCGAGACCTGCGAGAGCAGCGGCGTGAGCATGCGCGGTGGGAGGTAGCGCAGTGTCGCGCACGACCACATCGTGTCCGAGACAGAGCGCGGGTTGCTCTTGGGCGCACGCTCAACGGCAGCATCGATTAGCAGCACAAAACGCTCGTCGCGCAGCACGCGGTCGCGCTCGGCGCGCGCCGTCTTGAGGTAAGAGGCAATGCGGTGCAGCGCGGTCGCCACGTTGACGCTGTTCAAGATTGCCTCGTTGTCCTGCACGAGCGCGAGCACGGCGTCTGCGTCCGCCGCCTTTGAGAGTTGGTTGTTGAGTGCTCCGCAGCGGCTCGCAAGCACGGCGGCGGGCAGACCGCCCCAATCTTCCACCGGATCTCGAGATTCCACCGGCGCAGCTGTTGGCGAGGTGCCGTTGCTGGAGCGCGTGGCCGGCCGCTCTGTTTGCTGGTTCGTCTGTGGCTGCTGCGCGCTCTGCTTCATCGTCGGCCCGTTAGCTCGAGCGTCGCTGATCGGCTGATTCATGCGGACCAGCGCATGCCGCACGGCCGCTGCTGCGAGCGGCGACGGCGTGAAGAAGAAGAGCGGCGCCGCGGGCAGCGTCACGCCGGCGACGAGGCCGAGATGGAGACCCAAGGACATCGCTGCTCACGCCACGTTGATTCTGAGAACTCGGCGACGGCAATTTTTTCACGCCGCTTTTGGCTCCGCTGCAAGCGTGATGGGAAGAACCAAGCCTCCTGTTACGATTTTCTTTGATGTTTCGTATGAAGGTTTTCGCGTCTCGGAGGGCGGCGGGCGCGTTGATTGGCGCGTCTTTATGCTGACGCTCCTGGGCAGCAGCAGTCCAATAGCCTACCACCGTTTGCGAGTGCCATGTGCTACACGAACACATCGGGCGCCGTTGCGCCTGCGCGCCAGCACCCCGCTGTCTCTCAGCAAAAAGCTGTGGTCGCCCTCCGACCTCACCCTCTTCGCCGAATCGCCATGGGCCTCTTGGCTCGAACGACTCGCCCGAGAGCAACCGACGCACCCGCTTGCGAGCGCGATGGACGCGCCAGATGCCTTCTTGCAGATGCTCGGCCGCAAGGGCGCGGAGAGCGAGGCGGCCGTGCTGCGCTCGCTGCGTGAGAGCTGCAGAGACGACTGGATTGACCTTTCAGCTGTGCGTGGCTCGGCAGAGGAGCGGGTGGCTGCGACACAGGATGCGCTCGCGAAACGTCCCGCCGTCATCTACCAGGCGCCGCTACTCGGCGGCGGCTTCTTTGGCATCGCCGACTTTCTCGTGCGTGTCGACGATGACGCGGACCGCGCACCGATCGCGGAGGCGCCGGGAGCGGCTGCGGGCGCCGCCACTCAGTACATGGTGTGGGATGCGAAGCTAGGGCGCCATCCGCGGCCGTCGCAAGTGCTCCAGCTGTGCTGCTACGCCGAGATGCTCGCCGCACAGCAGGGCGCGCCCGTCGAGCGCGTGGGCCTTGTGCTTGGCGCCTCGCCGCTCGTGCTTCGCGTCGCCTCGTACGACGCCCTGTACCGCCGGGTGCGCGAGCGCTTCCTCGCCGCGCAGGACGCTTTCGACCCGCTGGATCCGCCGCCGCCGCCCGACCCGCGCATCGCAACCGGTCGCTGGTCGAGCCTCGCCGCCTCTGAGCTCGAGCGGCGTGACGACCTGCGACGCGTCGCGCGCCTCTCGCGCCTCCATGCTGTGCGGCTGCGCGCGGCTGGCGTGCACACGGCCACACAGCTCGCCTCGCTCGACGACGCGGCTCGCGCCGAGAGCGCCGCCAGCGGTGGTGCAGGCGTTCGTGCGGGCCGCGACGCCTTGGAAGAAGTCGCCGGCGTGCCGCCGCCCGTCGTGCGCCGCTTGGCACGCCAGGCCGCACTGCAGCGCCGCGCGAGCCAGCATCCCGACCAGCCACCGCCATTCGATGTGCTTCGCGGCGCCTGCACACCGGGCTCGGGGCTCGCGCTGCTCCCACGCCCGCACGCGGCCGACGCCTTCTTTGACCTCGAGGGGTTCCCCTTCGCTACGCTACCGGCCACTGCCGCGGGAGGGCTGCCCGATTTGCTCGCGCTCTCCTCCGCTGCCTCCGAGGACGCCGCTGCGGCGACCTCGGCCTCGGCCTCGGCCTCGGCCTCGGCCTCCGCCGCGGCCTTCGCCGCCCTCCCGGGCATGCTTCCCAAGGGCAGCCCCAGAGAGGTTGCGAGCGCAGCTGTGGAGACGCGGGCCGCGGCCATGTGGAGCGAGAGCGGGCGTGAGTATCTGTGGGGGCTCAGCACGCGCCCTACTGAGCACCCTAACGCGAGCGACGACCAATCGAAGACGTCAAAGTCGGCGGCGGTGGCGGTGGCGGCGGCGGCGTCGGCGCCACGCGGCGGCGGCGAGTACCTCGCGTGGTGGGCACACGACGCCGCAGCGGAGCGCACAGCCTTTTGCGCCGCCGTCGACTGGATCGAGGCGCGGCGTCGCACACACCCGGGGATGCATGTGTACCACTACGGCGCGTATGAGGTGAGCGCGCTGCGCCGGCTAGCGGGGCGGTACGGTACGCGTGAGGAGGTCGTGGATGGGCTCCTGCGCTCAGGCGTGCTCATCGACTTGTACGAGGTGGTGCGGCACGGGCTGCTCCTCGGCGAGCCGAGCTACTCGATCAAGAATGTCGAGCGCCTCTACCGGCCCAAGCGCGACACCGAGGTGGGCAAGGGCGACCAGTCAGTCGCGGCGTACAATTCGTGGCTCGACGCGCCGGATGGGCCAGACGCGAGCACCTCCGAGACGCTTCGGGCGCTCGCCGAATACAACCGTGACGATTGTGAATCGACGCGCGCGCTCGCTGACTGGCTGTGGAGGTTACGCTGTGAGCGCTGTGGCCAACCGCCCGCGGCCCCCACCGCGAGCGAGGCTGCGGATACCCCCGCCGAGGCTTTTCCGGAGGCGGCGGAGGGTGAGGCGGCAGCCGAGGGCGACGCAGGCCTGCCTCAGGTCGTGGACGAGGAGGAGGCGGAGGTGGCGCGGCTCGAGGCCCTCTTGTGCGACAGGGGCGTGAGTTGGCCCGAGACGAGCGTGCTGTGCGACACCGAGGTGCGCGAGGCCCTTGATGACTCCTCGTGATTGCCTCCTAATGACCCTTGATTGCGTCCCTCCTCAGGTGCGCGAGACCCTCTCCGGCATGCTCCGCTTCCACAGGCGCGAGGCGAAGCCGCAGTGGTGGCGCCGGTACGAGTGGATCGCGCGGCCGCCCGCGGAGCTCGTGGCAGACCCTCGGACGCTCGGCGAGCTGCACCGGACCGAACGCGAGCCTTTCAAGTCGGCGCCGCGCAAGCGCCGGCTCGCGTACGAGTACCGATGGGCGCATCCGCAGCAGTCCAATCTCTGCGAGGCAAGCAACGTCGTGCTACGGGATGATGCGCCCTTCGTCATGGGCGCCGTGCTGGGCGCATCGGGCAACGGAGCGGCGGCGGAGGCGACGGCGCTCACCACGGCGCCCATAGACGGAAGCGGCGAGGAGTTGCGCAGCCTCGGGGCCACTCTGCTCAGCCTCGATCGCACCACGGGTCTCGCCCTCATCGAGTGTGGCCATGAGCCGCCGCAGCAGCTCAGCGTCCTGCCGAATGAGTTTGTGGACGGCGCTCCGGTGGCGCGCGCGCTGCGGCAGGTGGCGGCGGCCATGGTGGCCAAGCCGACGACGCGCATCGCCTTAGGGGAGCTGTTGGCCCGGCGTCGACCCACCGTGGCGCTGCCGAGCGCCGCCGCGGACGCTGCCGCGGGCGGCACCCCTCCTGCGGAGGGTCCGATGGCCCCGGTCTGTGCCGGGGAGGACGTCGTCGACGCTGCCGTCGCACGAGTGCTCGCTCTGCGGCGCTCGTACCTCTGCGTTCAGGGCCCGCCCGGCACGGGCAAGACGTACACCGCTGCCAGATGCATCGCCGCGCTCGTTGCGGAGGGACGGCGCGTAGGCGTCATGGCCGTCTCGCACCGCGCGGTCACCCATCTGATGCGCCAATCGCTCGAGCTCATCGCTGAGGGTCATGGGCCTAGGGGCGCACCCGGTGAGCCCTTCATCGACGGGCACGGCACAATCGCTCGCGCCGTACGCAGCTGCGCAGCGGTGCGCTTGGGCGGCTCAGCCGAGGAGCTTCATGAGTTGGAGCGCGTCTGTGCTGCCGCGAGCGACGACGCGAGAGGCTCCAAGGGCGACGGCGAGGGCCGCGACGGCGAGGGCCGCGACGGCGAGGGTGGCGCTGGCGAGGGTGGCGCTGGCGTGCTCCTCAGCGTGCGGCAGCTGAGCGGCGCGAGCGGGCTCAAAAAGGGGGGGCTCGCGGCCGCTGAGCTGCTCGTGGGCGGCACGGCGTGGGCGATGGCGAGCGAGGAGCTTTGTGCCCAGCTCGACGTACTCTTCATCGACGAGGCCGGGCAGCTTCCCCTCGCGCAGCTCGCCGGCGCCTCGCGCAGCGCGCAGTCACTTGTGCTCCTCGGAGACCAGATGCAGCTGCCCGCACCCACCGAGGGGCACCACCCGGCTGCCTCTGGCGCCTCGTGCCTCGAATACCTCCTCCAGGGCGCCGAGACCGTGCCGCCCACCCTCGGCCTCTTCCTCCCCACTTCCTACCGGCTGCACCCGGCACTCTGTGAACTCGTCTCGCGACTCTCATACCGCGGCAAGCTCAAGCCGCACGCCGCGACCGCGTCGCGTAAGATCGTCCTCGCGCCCGACGGTTCGAGCGAGCTTGTGCGCAGGGCGCTTGGCGATCTCCCCAGAGCTCTCGCCGCCTCGGCCGAAGCTTCGCCAACGACGGGGCGGCCGCCCCTGCTCTGCGTGGCGGGCGTCGCGCACGTGCCGGTCGAGCACGAGGGCAACTCGCAAGCGAGCCAGGAGGAGGCGGGGCTCATCGCGTCGCTCTGCACGGAGCTGCTGCGCGCCGAGCTCGTCTTCGGGAGCGAGCGCCGCCCGCTTCGGCCCGAAGACTTGCTCGTGGTCGCACCGTATAATCTGCAAGTGCGCGTGCTCGAGGCGGCCCTCCCGCCGCGCGTGCGCGTGGGCACGGTCGATCGCTTCCAAGGGCAGGAGGCCCCCGTCGTGCTGCTCTCCTTGTGCCACTCCGACTTTGATAGCAGCGAGCGTGTCGACTCTGCCGCCGCCGATGTGGCCAAGGGCAGTGGCGGTGGTGTCGGTTGGGACGCTGCCGCTGGTTCATCGGGCGGCACCGTCGGCTCTGAGCGAGGCCTCTCCTTCGTCCTCAATCTCAACCGTCTCAACGTCGCCCTCTCACGCGCCCAGTGCCTCGCGCTGGTGATCAGCTCTCCACGGCTAGCGGAGGCGACGCCGAGATCGCTACAGCAGCAGAGAGAGCTGAGCGCCCTCTGCGCAATCATGGAGGCCTCTCCGCAGCTCAGCTGGTCGGCGCAGGATGCGACCTGAGTGTGGAGCGAGTACAAGTAGCACAGCGAATACGCACTCCGCAATCACAATATCACATAGACGATTAGAGTCGAGGCAGACGACACTGCGCGCCGCGGACATGTTTCGACATACGTATTATTTTTCTCTGATTCGTCGGCAGCACTGCTGTGTGCTGGGAGAGAACGATCTCACTAGCGAAATCGAGTAGCCCGAGCGACGGCGCCGAGCGAGCGAGTAAACTGCTCTACAACTGCAGTACTCAGTACTTGTGTTGACCGAGGGGAGCGGAGCCGTCCATGCAACTTTGGCAGGCGCGCTCCGTGCACCAGCGTGTCCCCAGACGCTCATCTTCGGCCGACCGAAGGCCACACACCGGCCCAAGGCAACGCACGCGTGAGCGCGTGCACGTACTCCCCCACCCCTTTCCAAGCTATGTGTACTCGAGACTCCCCCACCCCTCATATCACATTAGGGCGCGGAGATGGAGTGAGCGTGGGGGGACCGCGAAGAAACTGAACTGAACTGAACTGCCCGAGATGACCACGCTCCAATGGGCCAAACAGAACGAACAGCTGCATGTTTGGAGTATGCGCGCGGCGCGAGCGGTCCACAGAGAAAGACAACACGCGCCATAGGATCCGCCTATGCACCGGTGCGCTTGCTTTGGCTGGTGCAACACAGAGCAGATTCAAGCTTTCCTCTCCGGCCTGCCGTCCAGTGTGACCATTCGCGACAGTCCATGGTACAGCTTCCTCAGAAATGTGTACCACTCAGATCCAGCGTTGCCGATCAATTTGACGGCCTTTGGCACATTCATGTTTGCTGCCGCTTCTGAAGACGCCCCCACTGTTTTCGATACCGATTGCGCAGCATTGGGTGCAGCGAAATCCTGGTGTGGTGCCGAACGATGCGGCGCTTGGATTAATACATCGATGCCCATGCTCTCTCTGGGCCGCAGGAGGGGTTCGCTGGCACCGTGGTCGTGGAACATCAGCCAGCGCAAGCAGCATGATAAAGCTGTCGGCATGGGCGTGCTCTACTCTTCGGTCGACAGGGTGCGGCATATTGGCCAAGAGCAGCAGCTGGTCAAAGTGCACATTCACGGCCCTGCTCTCCTGCAAGACATTAGAAGCGATTTCCGCGGCCGACAGGTCATGCTGGTGCGGTCCAGGAAGTCGCCCATGTCGATCAAGATGTCTGACCACTTTCATCCGGATCACGAATGGGTCGAAGTCTATCGCACACTGACAAACTCGAGCTGGTACGCGAAAAACAACCTTTGGGAGGGAGTCAATTACGGCTGCTGGTTTTACCCTCTTCTCCCGCCTTTCCACCGTGGATCCGGCATCTTTGTCAATCTTGGAAGATCGATGCGTTTCTGGAGCCGCGCAGACGCCAATCTCTACTTTCGAGACCTTGGGAACTGGACAATAGAGGACGGAGTGCTGAGCTCGACGAGTGACTTGAGCATGTACGCTGGACGACACAACAAGCACGCGGTAAAGATGCTCGATGCTCACTGGGCCACGAAGGCAAACGGCTTGGGATACGACAGCATACAACTTCTGGCCGGTGCCGATGGCATGCCAGAGTTGGTGATAGCCAGGTCTGTCTGCCTGCGGCAGACTAGTCGCACGGCCATAAGAACGTGCCCCCCCCTGGACCTGCGAACGGGCGAAAGGGCCTCGCTCGAGTGTCGATGCTCAGACGAGCGCAGTGTGTTAAATTGTTTGGGTGGTGTCGGGCCGGCCCGAACTCAGGGTGGGGACGGACACCCTTGATGCGAAAATAACCCTCCACAGGGATGTCTCGCAAAACTTAACGCAAAACTATTCTGAACGCACGGCACCTTCGCTTTCGCCTTCGCTCATCTCGCTTGCCGCATTTTCCGCCGTTTTCGGGGGTACCGGCCGGCACCCACCGGCCGCTACGCGTCAGCGGCGCGCGTTTTCATTTCGCCGACCGCTTTCGAGCAGGCACGGGGAGGCGCTCTGGGAGCGGGAGGCGGCAGGGTCGTGAGGGGGCGGCCTCTTCTGAGTCGGCCACGGGGTTAGCCTCTTCTGCGTGTGCGTTCTGGTGGGTCGGGATGGTTGTGAGGTTCGTATGTTCCAATTGGATTGCGCATTCACATTCACAGAGAAAAACCTCAGCGCGCGCGATGGACTTCGTCATGGACGACGAGATGGCGCAGCGCCACAACAAGCTCATGGTGTGGAACGCGCGGCAGCGCGCTGTCGTTGCTCGCTTTGCTGAGCGCTCCACTGCCGAGCGCATGTTGGCCGCCACCATCTGCAGCCCCGTGCGCACTCGGTCGCGTCCTCGGCAGCCAAGCACAGCTCCAGCTGTGCTCCAGGGTGGCGGTTTGGACGCAGACACGCGGACTTGGGACGACGAGGAGGAGCGCAGGGCACGAATAGACCTGGTGGCCGAGATGGATGCGGCTGCTGCGGGTCCCCTGCAAGCGGATCCATCACCCGAGATCAAGCGTGAGCTCTTCAAGGCAGCGCCGCCGCCGCACCGCCCCGCAATCGGCCCCGCGCGGCCCGATGCCTTCCGCGACGACGGGGACGACACCATCCTCGACGACATCGACGACGACGACGCTGTGCGGCCCATTGGCGCACCGTCCGAGCTGCTTGCATCTCGGACTTCTATGGAAGGCCCTACACCGTTGCCGCCAAAGCTGCGTCAGGCACTCACAGAGCTCGACCAAATCGTCATACACGTCCTCATGTGTGGAGCGATTCGGTTTCTATGCGTCAAGTGGCTACTGATGCAGGAAGACAACTTCAAGATGCCGAATCGGCAGGCGCTCGAGGAGATTGAAAGGAGCGGGGCCTCGCCGTCGCCGCTGCTGAGCCCTCAAGAGGCCGCAGCGCTCGTCGAGCGTGGAGATCGGAGCATCGGCGCGCTTACCTATGGCTGGCTCAGTCCAGGCGATCCAGATCCAGACGGCTCGCGAATCCGCGTGCTTCGACGCGCTCTGATGGGGATGGCAATTCGAACTGAAGCCTTGTTCTGGGACTTTGGATCGCTGTATCAGGCACCAAGGACACCGGAGCAGAGTGCTTCCTTTCAGCTCGCCCTCGAGGGTGGGGCGATGAATCAGCTTTATGCGTCGATCCTTGCAACGACCGTGCTCCAGATCGAGGAGATCCCACCCCGGCCAGCCGAGTTTGATGGCGTTGTCTGCTTGTTCAAGTTGAGCGCAAATGTCGACGAGGACAAAGTACGCGCGGCGCTCGTCGGGTTCGGAACTATCAAGAGCTACGACCTCAAACGCACCCCCGCCATCGTGCGCTTCGCCTCGCACGCCTCTGCCGTCGCGGCCAAAAAGGTGGGGGATGCGGCCAAGGATGCGGGGATGAGTGCCTGGCCCGGCCTATTCGAGGGGCTCGACACGCTCTACAATGAGACGCCGTACTTTTCTCGCGGATGGTGAGCGCTGCCCGTCCGATTCTGCAGACGTTACTGGATCCCCTTTCATAACCCTCACGCGCCTGCCACACTCTCCCACGCAGGTGCTGCTGCGAAGACTCGTTGAGCCGAGAGCTCATGAAGCGGTTGACGGCCTACCCCGCGCTCCGGGAGCCCCTCGATCAGCTTCAGCCCAAGGTCTTTGCGCTGAGCAGCAAAGCGGATGCAACCCCCATTGAGGTTGAGGCAATCGAGAACGACGTAGCCGCTGACATTGAGCGGATCAACAAGTCCAAGTTCACGAGCAAGGGCGACAAGCCCAAGGTCATCAGCCTTTATATGGAGTACGTGCACAACACCGTTGGCGCGCTGCAGAAGACGCTCGGGTCGCTTCAGATGCTCGCGTTAGGCAGCGCGACGGCCGCGCCGGCGGAGCCGCTGCCGCAGGTCGATGCGCCGGCCGCGGAGCCGCTGCGCCTTGCCGAGGGACAGCCGCTGCTCCTGCTCTCGTCGCAGGGCAGCGGCGCGGGCGGCGGGCCGCGCTTTGGCGTCGTCGATGCGACCGGGGGGCGTGTTGCCGCCGCCGTCACGGGCGAAGACGACGCCGAGCTTGCCTACGACCGATGCAGCCAGGCGGTGCTCCCGTGGCGGCCGCCCGCTGCCGGCTGGGACGCCGCGTTCGTCGGCGATGCGCGTGCGCTTCGCGACCTCGTCGAGCCCGCACGCCGCCTGGCGGACGATGCTCGGAATATGGAATCGGAATCGGCTCTGCGGGCCGTGGGCGAGCGGGCGCGCGAGATCGCCGACGGCGCGGCGCGATGCCAAAGCATCGCGCACGCGGTGCGCGAGGTGGGTGGCGCCGTGCGGTCGTGCGTGGATGCGGCGGCGACACTCTTCAAAAAACAACAACAGGGCGATCCCAAGCAGCTCCAAGCCGCTCTCGACAAGGTGCGCGCGGCGGTCGAGACGCTGCAGCCCGTCGCGCTCGAGGCCGCGCTCACTGCGGCGCTGCGCTCCAGCGGCGCCAGCGGCGCCCGGCGCTACGCCGCCGGCCAGCCGCTCACCGTGCATACGACCGGCGGCTGGCGCGATGCCGACGTGGCCACGGCGGGCGCCGAGGGCCTCTTCCACGGCCTCACCTTCTTGGACGGCAGCGGCGAGCCACCTGCCACGCTCACGCTGCACCCGTGGAACCACGCGCCGCGCGAGCTGCCGCACGCCGCCTTCGAGGCGATGCGCGACTGGTGGGCGCGCTCGCTCCGCGCGAACCATACTCACATTCCCGACGCGCTCACGGGCAAGCGGCTCGACGCACTGCAGCAGTGCGTCGCCATCCGCGTGGACGCCGGCGTCGGCGGGGTGGTCGTAGCACCTGCAGCAGCCCTCAGGGCAGCGCCTCCAAGCGGCGCTGCTGCGCCTGCGCCCAGACGCCTGTCTGGGGGCCTCTTTGCCGCACCTTCACCTGCCTCTGCCTTTGGCATTGATGCTCCGGCAGTGCCTGCCTTCACCATTGGCGCCCCCCCCGCGCCCGCTCGTCCGGCGGCCGCAACACCCACATTTTGCGGCGGCGCCGCCTCCTGTAGCTATCTCTTTGGTGGCACGCCCGCAGCGCCAGGTGGACTCTTCAGCAATCTTGCCTCCGGCACCGCCACGCCGACGACGTCCTTGTTTGGCGCGGCCGCGGCCACGCCACAGCTCGCCGCTGCCGTGCCCTGCACAGCCCCGGCCCCATCGTCTGCAGCCTTCTCCTTCGGCGGCGGTCTGTTTGGAGGAGGCGGCGCTGCAGCCCCGGTCACATCGTCTGCAGCATTCTCCTTCGGCGGCGGTCTGTTTGGAGGCGGCGGCGCTGCTGCGCCTGCACCCGCGTACGGCGGCGGTCTGTTTGGAGGCGGCGGCGCTGCTGCGCCTGCACCCGCGTACGCCGGCAGTCTGTTTGGTGGTGGCGGCAAGGCTGCTTGCGGCCTTGTCCTCCCTGGCAACTCGTTTTTCCCGGCGGGCCCGGCGATGGGTGGCGGCCACTTCGACACCTTTATAGTCAGCTCCTCACCTTTCTTCGGCGGGGCGGCTGCGGCCGGCATGGGCAACACAGCACCATACCAGCCCTCTCCCGCGCCTGCCACCTTTAGCAGCTTCGGTGCTGCTCCCGCGGGTGGAGCTCGCAGTCCCTTTGGCGCTGCACCGGCTGGAGGCGGATTCGGCGCGGCTCCGTCGCCACTCGGAGGGTCCGCCGCTGCGCCACCAGCATTTGGAGCGGGCGCTGTGCCAACATTCGATGCGATCGCGATGCCAGAAGTCAATGCCTCTACCTCCTTCGGCGCGACGTTGGAGTTCGGTGGTTTGAGTGCGGCCAGTGCGGGGGCCGCCGGCTTCGGCGGGGCGGCCGCGGCCGCGGCTGGTACGCCAGAAATCGTAGTCCGCGACGCGCACAGCCTGACCGCATGGTTGCTTGCGCAGCACGGCGCGCGGCTCGAGGGCGGCCCAACGGAGGGTCCACTCGCGGTGCTGCTCACCGCCGGCCCCGCGAGCGGCAAGACGACGCTGCTGTCGCAGGTGGTGATGATCGCGCTCCAAGACGAGCGCACGGAGCTCGTGCCCATCCTGGTCAAGGTGCAGGTCTTGCAGCAGCGGCTGCTCAAGGTGCCCGACGCCTTCGCCGGTTCGTGGAACTACATTGACGCCTTCCTGCGCCTTGAGCACGAGGCGAGCCGCCCCGCGCTCTACCGCATGCTGCGCCAGGCGATGATGGCGCGTCGGGCGCTGCTCCTCCTCGACGGGCTCGACGAGGCCGGCGCCAAGCGCGCCGAGATCGAGCGCCACGTGGTCGACGCGCTCGCGCCGCAGGGCCACGTGCTTCTCTGCACCTCGCGGCCGGCGGGCGTCGATGAAGCGCGCTTTTCCGCCTTCCGCCGTCTCGCGCTCGCGCCGCTCTCGGATGCTCAGCAGGAGCGCGCCCTCGAGCAGCGCCTCGGCGCCGAGCGCGCGGCTGTGCTGCTGACGTACGTGCGCGACGTGATGCCGCGCGACGACACGGGCCAGAAGGTGACGAGCAACCCGCTGATGCTCTCGATGGTTGCTGCCGTGTACGAGCTGCGGCAGGGCGTGGGCATGCCCCGGACGGTCGCCGAGCTGTACGCGACCGCGTCCGACGCGATGCTCGCGCGCGGAGGCGTTAAGACGGCTGAGCTTGCGCGGCTGCTGCGGCGCATCTTCTTCGAGGCGCACGTCGCGCAGCGCCGCCTCATTGAGGACCGGCAGCTGGACGAGGCGGCGCTCAGCCTGGAGGCGCCCGAGGTGCTAGCACAGATTCGGTCCTCCTCGGGCCTCGTCAGTGAGACGGCCGCGCTCCAGCGCGCCATGGATGCGAGGGCGCCCGCCGTGCGCGCGGCGTGCGAGGCGAGCCTGTCGGTGGAGCTGCTTGAGGCGCTGCGCACGGTGCGCGAGCGCGTGCTCGTCGACGCGCTGCCGCTGCTCAGCCTGTGGCAGTCCGAGCCGCTGCAGCTGCAATCGTCGCACCTCTCCTTCCAGGAGTACTTTGCTGCGATCGCGCTCTGCGACGAGGGCACCGAGCTCTCGGGCACGCCGCCGTGGCAGTGGCCCGCGTGGTGGGCGAACGCGGTGAAGCTCGGTGCCGAGATTCCGGGCGACGGCTTCAGCCGCGGGCTGCTGCGCACGGCCGGGGTGACGGGCGACACGCTCGACCTCTCGCAGAAGCTCGGCGGCGACCGGCCGACGGTGCAGCGTGTGCTGGTGGCCGTGGTCGCCCATGCCGGGGAGCTGAGGACGCTCAACCTGCGCCAGAACAATCTCGATGCGGAGGATGCTCGAGCGCTAGCCCCTGCTTTGACGAAGACCACACTAGCATGCGTCGACGTCCGCGAAAACAACATCGAGGGCGACGGCGCTGTGCAGCTCTCAGCCGCTGTCCTCGGCAACCTCAAGATCGAGATGTTCAACGAGATCCCAATCAAGGAGTTGCGCGTTGACTCGTTCACGGAGCTGGCCCTGAAGGAGAAGCGCATCGGAGTCGTGGGAGGCATAGTCGTGGCGGGACTCATACCCGTCATGGGCGGGCTGACGGCCCTGGATTTGTCATGCAACGACCTCAAGGATGAGGGCGTAAGCGCAGTCTGCGAGGCCATCCAGAGCAACAATGAGACCAAGCTCGCGTCGCTCAACATGAGCGTGAACCGCATCGGTCCAGTGGGAGGAAAGTCTGTGGCCGCCATGGTGGCCGTCACAGGCGCGCTGACGAACCTGGACCTCTCCAGCAACCAGCTGTGCGGCCTCGATCGTTATGGGCATGGAACTTACACTGCAGAGGGGATCACAGCAATTGCTGACACTCTGCGCGTCAATGGCGGGCTGACGGAGCTCAATATTGCGGGCAACTCGATCAAGGACGAGGGCATCACGGCGATCTGTAACGCAGTGCAGGGCAATAAGGCAACCAAGCTTGCGTCACTCAACGTTTCTTACAACAAAATTAGCTCAGTTGGAGCAACAGCTGTGGCGGCGATGGTAGCCGTCACAGGCTCGCTGACGGTGACCAACCTCCTAGGCAATCAGCTTGATGCGGAGTCCGCCAAGATGCTCGCTGAGGTCGCCAAGCAGAAGAGTGTCTTGCTCTACGGCATCCAGCGCGACCAAACCACCGCTGAACTCTCCCGAGGTGTGTTTGGCGGTGTGTTTGGCGGCGGCGGTGGTGGCCTCTTTGGTGCCGCTGCAAAGGCCGCAGAGGTCGAGCCGGATGAGGTCCGAGATGACGAGATGATCGACGGGACGTCGCCGACAGAGGTCCCAGATGACAAGATGATCGACGGGACGTCGCCGACAGACGCGCTGCACTTGGTGACGATCCTGAGATTCGACGACCCGAAACTCGCGCTGCCGCCATCGCTGACCAAAGGGCTGTACGAGATGAACTTCACAGCGCCATCGAAAATCCAGGCCATCTCGCTGCCCAAGATCTGGGCCAATTACAATCTGCTCGCGCAGTCGCAAAACGGCACGGGCAAGACAGCCTGCTTCGTCCTCGGCATGTTGCGTATCGTCCAAGCGAGGGTGAAGAAGCCGCAGGCGCTCTGCATCTGCCCGACGCGTGAGCTCGCAAAGCAGATAGCGGAGGAGATACACAAGATGGGCAAGTACATGTTGCAGGAGTCGGGGATGACGGTCAAGTGCATTTTGAAAGAGGAGAAATACGAGAAGGGCGCCACCATGCCCGACCAGATCGTCATCGGCACTCCGGGTAAGATCTGGACACTCATCTCGCTCAGGGTGCTCGACACCGTTGCTATAAAGGTGTTCGTGCTCGACGAGGCGGACGAGATGTTGACGGCGGGGCATGGCGACAACACGAAGCGCATCCGCAAGGTTATGCCCAGAGAGCTGCAGACCCTCTTCTTCTCTGCCACGTGGAAGGAAGAGACTGTCAAGTTTGCGAACTCGCTCAAGGGCAGCGGTCCGTCGTGGGCCCAAGTGACCATCAAGCGCCAGCATATCTTCAACGACCAGGTGAAGCAGTATTACCTGCGGTGCAACGGCTTTAAGGAGAAGGAAGCAATGCTCGGCGAGCTCCTCGCCGGTCTCGACGCGGGACAGATCATCGTCTTCGTAAGCACGCGTGACTCCGTCGACAGCCTCACGAGGGTGCTCACGGCGAGTGGGAACAGCGTCTCGTCGATACACGGGAAGATGGAGGAGAGGGCTCGTGACAAGGCGCTCAAGGACTTTCACGATGCCGCCTCGAAAATCCTGATCGCAACCAACGTCCTCTCACGCGGCATCGACGTGCCCGCCGTCACCCTGGTCGTCCAATACGATATGCCGGTCATGCATGGTGGCATGTTCGATCCAGAGACCTATCTGCATCGCGTGGGGCGTACCGGTCGTTTCGGGCGCAAGGGGGTCGCACTCAACTTGATCGAGAACGAAAAGGAGATGAGGGTGCTCAAGGCTATCGAAGACTACTACGAGCGCAAAGCGCAAATCCAGGAAATCCCGCCCACGACCGATCCGGAGGCGATGCTGGCGCTGCTCAACGTCACTCAAGACACCTCTCTCCTCGAGGAGCGCGCGCACGGGCTCGAAGCACAGGAGCTCCTCGCCGATTCGATCGCGCTGCTCTCCGTCAATCCGATTGAACCCGCGCCAGTTGATGCGCCCGCTGGCCCGGCACGCCTTCATTCCGCTGCCGCCGCTGCCACCGCGGGCGCGGGTGCGATCAGCGATCAGATGAGCGAGGCGGGGCATCTTGCGGAGTGGGAGGACTCGAAGCGCATTGCGCAGCAGGACGAGGCGTGCTCGAAGACGCATGCAAAGCCATATTCGCGACAGGCTAGGATGCTGATGAGGCAGCTCGTGCGCGTGCATTTCGTCGTTTTGGAGCGCGCCGAATCGGTGCTTCACGATCTGGCCGGTGCTTTGAAGAATACTGGCTGCGAGGGGGAGCGTGCCGTGTGTGCCACCATCGCCACGCAGGTGATCGATACCTGCACGACAATGGTAGACAAGCAGCCGGGGATGGCGTACGCGCTGTCGGGCTTCGTATTCCACGTGGGCGAAAGGTGCCCGGTGCTTTGGGAGTGCCTTCTCGCGCGCCTACAGGCCTTATGCTGCTACTGCGTCCCTTACTACCCGAAAAATACGACCGGCAACACGGACGAGTTTAAGAAGCGCCTTGGCTACAAGCAGGGTGAGACCAAGAAGGACTTTTCGGCGCGCATGGCGGGGTACGTGACGCTGTACGCCGCGCTGCTTCAGCAGTCGTCGATTGCCCAATTTCTGCCGCAGTCGGCCGCAAACGAGCATTTCGATTGGGACAGACCAGACGCTAAGATGCAGAGGCAGAGGCATCCGGTGCAAGGAGCCTTTGCACCCAAGGGGGTTTCGCCCATGGCGCGCGCATGGGCGTGGCTCGCCCGGCTGCTCAACCATCCGCCAGGGGGCATCACCGCGACCATCCTACTTGCGTTCCTCAAGCCGTGCGCGCATGCAATACACGCCGCGAACCCCACGCAATTCGTGGAGCTTTTGTCATTCCTTCAAACGACATACTTAGCCAAAATCCGCGACAAGGTCTCTAGGCAAGGTCACTCGGCCGAGGAGGATGCAGCCCTCGTGAACCTCGAGTCGTGGCTCAAAGACACGAACGCCCTGCTTGCAAAAGGGGCCCGTGTCCCCGAGCCGAAAGAGGCTGATATGCCAGAGTACAAGCCGCCCGACGACCTGAGCGACGCCAATGGGGGCGACTTTTGATCCTGGCGCTTCTCACCATCAAGTGAGCGCTCGCCAAACAGCAGAGGAGCAAAAGAGTGCGCTGAAAGAGCGACGAAAGCGGGAAGAGGGGCAAGCTCTTCATGAAAACTCGTCACCGTATGCATGACTGGCTCTGGCAAGGCCTCTGTCGTTCACCTTGTGGACTCGCAAAGCTGGATTTCCCGAGTTCTGGAACCCTCCTTTTTTTCTCTAAGGGGCGGAAAGCATTTGAGCGCGTCGCTGCCGGGCTCGCTGGCGGCTTCAGACGCGCTCGGGTCGGCCCGTTCGGGCTTCGAGGCGACGCCCGTGGTCGATGCCGACCACGGCAAGAGCGAATCGCACCGACGGCGACGCCGAGGCCGGTGCTGCGGAGGCGGAAAAGTGCAAGAAGGCGCGGGTCACCCTGCCGGTGCTCTCCGTGCTGCAGACGGTGCTTCAACACGCTGCCGAGGCGCTCGCCGACAAGACCAAGGAGCTCAGCGACGTGCTCGGCTCGATCAACAACGATCAGCTCGTCGCAGAACCGGATGT
>Ga0210241_101004_pt1 | contig 23661 bp, 14 predicted proteins | sample ChrtobMetP5a_8mM_FD_155488 | JGI IMG/M metagenome (GOLD analysis project Ga0210241, IMG submission 155488) | Chrysochromulina tobin associated microbial communities from unialgal haptophyte culture, Seattle, Washington, United States - P5a_8mM | ecosystem: Host-associated > Algae > Haptophytes >...
GATTCGTGGCGTGGTAACCCCACGCCGCCACCCACGCCGCCACCCACGCCGCCACCCACGCCGCCACCCACGCCGCCACCCACGCCACCACCCACGCCACCTCTGATCAAGTCGCCGGTTTGCCGTCCGCCGAGCGCCCCTCGCCCCCCGCCCCCCGCCCCCCCCTCATGCATGTGCCCGCGTTCCACGCCTGCGACGCGCGCTGGTTCGTTGTGCGTCCGCGCGCCAAGCGCAGGGAGGCGTTGCGCGCGGAGGAGGAGCTCACGTTGAGATCGTCGAGCTCTCTCGCCTCGTCGAGATCGCGCGAGCTCGGCATCTCGGGCGATCTCGCCTCGTCGAGATCGCGCGAGCTCAGCATCTCGGGCGGCTCATCGAGCGCTCTCGCCGTGTCGCATGGGCACGCGCGTGCACGCGCCGCGGCGGGCGTCTCCATGTACGAGCGTGCGCCCACTACGGCGCTCGGCCTCTCCAACTGCATGCTAGCACCGACCACGGCGCTCGGCACGGCGCTCGGCATGGGTGGCCTCGCTGAGGAGAGAGGCGCCGCAATGGGCGCCGAGAGCGGCGAGCCCAGTGCCATCGCCGACGGCGCTCAACTCGGCGCTCCTTGCATCGACGGCACGGCCGACGCCACCAACAGCAGCAGCAGCGGCGGCGGCGGCGGCGGCGGTGGCGGCGGCGGCGGCGCAGTAGCGGACGCGGGTGCTCCCGAGGTGGGCGCTGTGGTGGGCGAGCCGCCGCTACAGCGCCTCCTCGCGGCGGCGAGACGGCTGGTGCCCACTCAAGTGCTCGGCTTTCCAAGCGGGGGGAACGGCAGCAAGTCGCTCGACGACGGCACTCCCGTCGACCGGGTCGGCAAGCAGCCGGGCGAAACTCAAGGGACTGGCGGCGCTCAAGGGACGGGGCGGACTCCGTTCAGGGAGGATGCGGACGACGACGACGAAGAGGAGGAGGGGGAGCAGTCGGACCACTCCGACGACGACGCCGAGGAGGAGGAGGAGGAGGAGGAGGAGATTCGATCTCGGACCATCTCGCCGGAGCTCCGGCCGCGCGCCACTGATGAAGACGTCATTGACGAGACGATGACGTGCGTGCGGCTGCGCTTCCGATGCTGGACAGGCCCGTTCGCACAGACGCGCCTACCGGGCGAGCCCACCCCCCTCGTCCAGTCAGTGCCTTCACACCTACATTCGCACCTGCATTCACACCTCCCCGGCGAGGCGACCCCCCTCGTCCAGTCAGTAGCCCACAGAGGCCAGCAGTGGCTCCCTTCTCCGCCCCTCGACGACCTATGGCGCTCAGGGGGCGGCGCACCGACCGACGGGCAGCACGCAGGTGGCAGCTTGAACGTCGACGTGGCGGACTTGGTCGCCGTGGATCGCCCGTGGCCGGTGGCGTTTCCATCGTCGCCGCGCCGGCGCATGACGCCTCCGACACCCAGCCTGCTGACGAGGGATCTACTGCCGATGGACCTCGCGGCTGCGGCGAGATCGGATCTCGCGGCTGCGGCGAGATCGGATCTCGCGGCTGCGGCGAGATTGGATCTCGCGGCTGCGGCGAGATCGGATCTCGCGGCTGCAGCGCCCGGCAGCAGCTCCGTCGGTGCGGCCCCCGCGCCGCCGGCTTGCCTCGTGAGCGTGGTCGGCCACGGACCGGTGGTGGGCCGTCGCGACACGCGCGCGCACGTACTGTACGCCATCCGCATTCGCGCCGTCACGGGCAGCTGGCAGGTGTGGCGTCGGTTCTCGCAGTTTGCCGAGCTCGACCACGAGCTCAAGGCCAAGGGGCACGGCGAGGCGCTGCAGCACGTGCGGGCCAGCCTCCCTTCAAAGCTGCGTCTGCCGCTGGGCCTGCAGATCGAGGGCGACGAGCGCCAACCGAAGCTCGATGCGTACCTGGTGAGTCTCATGGGCCACCAACAGCTACGCCACTCGGATCAGCTCATGTTTTTCGTCTCGCAGACGGAGGTGCACCGGCGGCTGTGGCGCCGAGCGATGGGGATGGCGGCTCCGGAAGACGCAGGGCAGCAGCAGCTGTTACGGTGCGAGTGAGGCGCGACAGTTTCGCGGCTTGGCGTTGCTGAGACTTACATGAAACGAGAGCAGCACGATAGTCGGTTACAGCAAAGTGCAAGTGACCGTGAGACCCGGGGTACTGCCGTGTCCGGACGACCGAGAAGTGGGATGCTCGAATGCTCGGGCGTGAAAAACGGTCCTTACGACCCGCGGCGGTCGACATGGCGGCTCTAAAGTGCGGTGGACCACTGGAGTGCCTCTGACCGCGTACCCAGTGGTTCAGTTACAGAACAGTTACAGCATGAGTTACAGGGAAGTAAAGTCTAAGGTTCGTTTCTACGAGAACCGTCACCGATACACACGCGTGACGGCTGACGCCGATAAACAAGTAACTCAGTACTCCGCCACACTCCACGTACACTTCCCACTTCATGGGCCACTTTCCACTTTGCACGGTACACGTGCCGTACACCGTACACGGCATGGCCGTACGGGCACGCGCGCCACGCGTAGCACACGAAGTATCAATAGTGAACGACATCATTTCAGCCTATGCTCTATTATCGCACGCTACGCCGGGTATTCGCCCAGCCCGTGCGTTCGCAGAGATTTACGCTTCTACGCCGGCAGTCCCGACCCCCAGTTGGCGATGAGATCCCGAATCGCGGCCACATCCGTATCCTGGTCAGGCGTGCGCCCCTTTCTATCAAGGGCGCGCGGGTTCGCGCCCGCCTCAAGCAGCACACGCACCGCGTCCTCGTGGCGCTTGAAGGCGGCAAAGTGCAACGGCGTCTGCATCTTGATGTTGGGAGTGTCGAGATCAATGCCGGGCACCGCACACAAGAGTCTAAGCACATCCGAGTGACCACGTCGTGCCGCACGCGACACAGCCGTGGCACCCAGGTAGCCGCGCGCATTGACGGCAGTCGCAGCAGCAGCAGCCGGACCGGCGGCAAGCAGCGTGCCAAGGATCCCTTCGACGACGCCTCGACGGCCCGCGTCCGCGGCCCAGATGAGCGGCGTGTTGCCTTTGCCTGACCAAGCCTCCGAGGAATTCTCCGAGGATGGGTCCGGCTGCGCCAGCTCCGCCGCACTGAAGCCCTGCAGCAGCGAGCTGTGCCCCGCAGCCGCGGCCGCCGATGCCGCCGACGCCGGGGTCGGCGCACCGTACTTTGTCAATATGGGCTCGCCAGTGGGGCCCGGCAGGGTGAAGTGCGCCCAGATGGCGCGGGGGAGCTCGGCCAAGGAGGCGACGACGAGGTCAGCGCCGCCGCTTGATACGGCGCCTTCGCTCACGCGCCGCCCGCTGTCCACGAGGGCTGTGTGAGCGCCCGCGGCCTTGCCAAACGCGACGTCATTCGACGGCGAGTCGCCAACCATCAGAAGAGTGTCGGGCGCCAGCGACCACCTGTGGGAAATGTGCTGCATCGCCGTCGGGTCTGGCTTTGGCGGAATGCCTGCATCGTCCCTCGAAACGGCAGGGTCGAACCGCGGCATGCCAGCAGGCCCGCACAGGGCAGCGTGCAAGTGTTCGACCGACTCTGCCGAGTTGCGAGTCACGAGAGCCACGGGCAGCGAGTGGGCGCGCAGCCAGCGGCAAAGCTCGATGGCTCCCGGCTCGAGTTGGAGTGTGCGCCGACCTTCGGCCTCCATCTCGTCGATCACCTCGAGCGCGACGGCGGCCTTCTCCGCTGGCATCTTGGCAATCTCCGCAAGCAGGTCATTCTCGCGGCTGACGCCGCAGCGTTCGTACATGAGCTTGAAATCCAGGTTGGGTTTGGTGATGGTGCCGTCCATATCAAAAACAACGCCGCGCAGCACTGGCTTCTTGCTCGACGTCATGAGGGATGCGGCAGACGCGCGCACGCCACTCAGTCCCACAAGGCCGAGGCGCCGCTTCTCAGGCATCTCGTGCGGACTTCCTGACTTGCCTTGACTTGCCTTGACTTGACTCATTTTAGGTCCTAAAGGGTGTACTTTCATTCAAACGAGGACTGGAAGGGACGCGCTTGTAAGAGAGTCATAGGTACGTGCGATCAGAATACTGTAGGAACTCACACGGAGCAGCACGGGGAGAGACGAGAGTGGGACATACACATCACCGCGCGTCGCAGCGCACCAACAGCGGCGAGCAAACTCCGCCAGCGCTCGCTATCGTACACAGACCACGAGTCTGCCAGCAAACGTACGGGCCGGGGGCATCCGGCTGGTATTGATGATGCAGCAGCATGAGGTAGCAACGCCGCCGCGTGAGCACTGGCGCATGTGCTGCTGCCGTTGACGCCAGCGCGCACGAGGCGGACTCAGATAGGATCGATTGCAGAGAGGCTTCTCGCGCGCCACTCACGCCAACGGCGGCCACGGCCGCTCTACTTGCGCTTGGGGACGACGAGCAGCAGGCGCTGGTACGTGTCGAGGTCCCGGTCATTGACCGAGCCCACCCTCCGAAGCTTCGTCTGGCGCTGCGGGCGCTTCTTTCGCAGGAGGTGCGCCTTGCCGGCGAAGTGGCGCAGGAGCTTGCCGGTCGAGGTCACCTTGAAGCGCTTGGTGGCAGAGCGGCTGCTCTTCAGCTTGTACTTGGCCGCCTTGGCCTTCTTGTCGTCCTGGTCCATGCGGATGTCGGCAGCAGAGGCGACGGCAGCAGCGGCGGAGCGCGCGACCGCAGGCGCGGCCGGCGGAAGCACGAAGGCGCTGGCGCACAGAGCGCACAGGGCGAGCACGAGGACTCGGACGCTTCCCATGGAAGGAGGTCTGGGAGATTCGATCTCGCCTTCGCGTTCACACCGACGGTTACACCCAGGTTTCCATGAGCATCCTTCATGCCAGACCCGCCACAACAGTACTCCACATTCCGCAGCCCGTTTCCCGCCCTCTTCGAACACACGATCATATAAACGAACGATCGCGGCGCTGCCCCACGCATCGAGTGACGAGTCCCCAAAAAGACTCACTTCACCCTGCCCTTAGGACTGTATTGGGCGACGGCGCCCGAGGCGATCAGCGCGTCGACTCGCTCAGCGGGCATGGCCAGGAGGCCTTCGAGGACCTCGCGCGTATGCTCTCCAAGTTCGGGCCCAGCCCACTCGGTGCGTCCGCGCCCGTGCGTCAAGACGGGGCATAGGGCAGGCACCCGCAGTGGTCGCCCCCCAACATTCACCTGCTCGAGCATGCCGCGCGCCTCGTACTGCGGGTCGGTCGCCATGTCCTCTACGGAGTAGATCGGTCCGCTCGGCACGTCAGCAGACTCGAGGCGCGTGAGCACCTGCAATCAGTGGCAACCAGTGGCAATCAGAGGCACTCAGTGGCAATCAGAGGCACTCAGAGGCAATCAGAGGCACTCAGTGGCAACCAGAGGCACTCAGAGGCAATCAGAGGCACTCCGAGGCACTCGAAGGCAGACTCTGAAGCAAAAAAAGGCACTCAGTGGCAATCAGAGGCACTCGAAGGCAGACTCCGAGGCACTAAGCGCACAGCGGTCCTGGAGCCGCGCGCGTGCACCTCCTTCGAAGGCAATCAACAGGCCATCAACAGGCCATCAACAGGCCATCAACGATACTCACCTCCATCGAAGGCAGCGAGGCTGTCCACGCTGCAATCGCGCCATCCACTTCGGCCTGGTGGGTCACACGCCCCGGGTTCGTCGAAAGCCGGGGATCGTTCGCGAGATCCACCCGGTTCGCAGTGACCATCAGACGCTTGTAGATCGAGTCGCCGTTCCCGCCAATGACCACGTACTTGCCATCGGCGCACATGTACGTGTTCGTGGGTACGATGCCGGTGAGCGTCGAGCCCGACGGCTTCCGTATCACACCCTTGCGATCATACCTGGTGAGGGACGTTGGTGGCAATCAGTGGTCCATTATCATGGCTCGATGGCGCCGTGTGCTCAGGCACGCCGCGTGCTCAGGCGCGTGCCTTCAATCACATCGAACACGCTCCCACTCGAGCATGCAATCACATGCAATCCTAATGCAATCAGATGTATTACTCAGGCACGATGCCTTCCATGCAATCACATGCAATCATAATGCAATCAGATGTATTACTCAGGCACGATGCCTTCCATCAAATTGAACACGCTCTCGTAGATGGCCACGTCAACCACCTCGCCACGCGGCGCACCTCCACGCGCCCTGCCGCGCTCGCGTGCCAGCAGCGCCATCACCACGCCCAGCGCCGCATGGAGCCCTGCCAGCGTGTCACCCATCGAGAGGTTTGGGCGCACCGGGGGGCGGTCTTCGAAGCCGTTGATGTACCGGAAGCCGCCAAAGGCTTCGCATACGGACGCGAAGCCGGGCTTGCTAGCGAGCGGGCCTGTCTGCCCGTACCCCGAAAGGCGTGCATAAATCAGCTCCTTATTTGTAGCCTCCATGGCCGCCGGGCACAGCTTCCATTTCTCGAGTGTACCTGGTCGGAAGTTCTCGATGAGCACGTCAGACTTGGCCGCGAGCTCCCGCACGATCGCACGGCCCTCCTCAGACTTGAGATCGAGAGCAACGGATTTCTTATTCCGACCGATGGAGCGCCACCAAGGGCTGGTGCCGTCAGTATCCAGCTCTCGCCAGACGCGAATAGGGTCGCCCTTGCCGGGAGGCTCCACCTTGATCACCTCGGCACCGAAATATGCCAAGATTGTGCCCGTGAATGGGCCAGCGATGAGCTGGCCGAGCTCCAGCGCGCGGAGGCCGGCAAGTGGCCTTACATCGGGTGTGTTGCTGAGGCGACGACGAATGATTCCGCGCATTTTCGGCGCGCGAGCGTGACGGCGTGAACGATGCCGGGCGTCTTTAGATCGGCCGAGCTCCCGCACTCTTCCTCAACCACGGCGGGAATTGAGTATCCTATCCTTATACCATCTTAAGATGGTAGGGGGCTCTATGCTCTACGTTTTCGTTTTCAGGACCAGGTGTATTGACCTATTGTTTATGCACAGCCCCAGGGCCCTGTGCGGATCGCGCGCCCTTGAATTCGGCATCAGTGCCCACCTAGCTTGAAGGCATCTAGCGCGCAACCGTAGAAGAATCCAACCTTGAACGCGTTCAAAAGCCGGAGCGTCGGCGAGCGCCGCGCCTGGGGCAATGCATAGTACCCACGCGTGATGCGCTCAACAAGAAAGACCGCCACGCCTCCAGAGATGTACTCCCAACGCCCCCCTTGATCGCCGCCGCCGAGAAACTGGCCGTTTGCCACATAGAACCCGAACAGTAGCGCTAGCGAACCGAGTATGAGCTGCTGGGATGGTGACTCGGAGTATTCATTGAGCGACCCGGCCACCTCGGAGGAGAGGCGTCGCAGCACAGGCCCCAGCGGCCCCAGCGGCCCGTTTGCACGTCGGGAGTCGTCGATGCCATCGCGCGACGCACGTAATCGTGCACGTTTCCGGGCCACGGGCCCTCGAGCAGCGAGTCGCAGTTGTGTCTCGAGGTCATCAAGAAATGAGGAGTCGAGATCATCATCAATACGGTCCATCTCGCCGTCCTTGAGCTGCATCTGAGCGAGGGCACGCGAGCGGCCGAGTGCCGGCGTGTAGATCGGGCACGGCACGACTGGCAACGTTTTTGAGGCCGATGGCAAGTAGAGGCCTGTCATGAATGCGACGTCCAGCATGTGTGCGATCATCAACAATCGAAACCACCCCTGGCTAGCAAAGTTAGGTGGGCCTCACGGAATTGAGCGCTCATGAACGCTACGCGATGCGTTTCATCGAAAACGGTTTCTCGAACCTCAAGTTTGTTCTTTACCCTCGACACAACAACGCACGGTGACCGTCCGCGGGGCCTGACAACACGGTGCGGCCCTTTTGGGCTCGCCGGAGGGGCACAAATGGGTGACAGAGCCTTGGGTTTACTCGACGCAGTCATACAGCTCGTCAGGCTAGTGGATTCCGATCCGGAGCCGGCGCTGTGGGACCTGCGTGACATCATCGGCGCAGCATTTGGCGACGATGGCCGGGTAGTAGGCGCTGCATTTCGCGAGGCGGGTGGTGTCGGCAAGCTGGTAAAGCTCCTCGTAAGGTGGAATCGGCTCGGTCCATCTGAGTCGCATCTTCCCCATATTTGGGCGCTCCGCCAGCTCGCGCTCGAGGTGCTTGGAAACTTGAGCTCAGATGCTGTAGACGCAGACTCGCTGGTGACCAAGCGAGCGCTGCTCGACGCGGGCGGCGACTTTCCGCTCCTCGCGTGCCTTCAAGTCAACGATGTCAACGTCGTGCGTTTGGCGGTCGCCACCATGCAGAACCTGGCGCAGGACCCTGCGTGGTGTCAGGTCCTCGGCGCGGCCCATGTGTATCGCAGCCTCGAGGAGCTTGTTGCGCACTCGGACGCGATCATTGTGCGCTACGCGTCGGGCACGCTGCGCAACATGCAGTTGGCGAGCGAGCTCGCCGGGCTGCCTCCCCCAAAGCTGAGCCAAGCGGCGCTGCGAACCCTCGAACAACGCCAACGAGACGCCGCCGTCGAGGCATTCAGCAATAAGCGAGCTAAGCGCGTGATCAATGCGGGCGTGAAGAGGTACAAAGGCAGCAAAGCATACCGGAAGCGGCAGCTGGAAGCAAAGAGGGTGGCGCTTGAGGCAGCTCTCGAGTCGCAAACAAAGATGGAGGCTGCGGCAGAGGCGAAGCAGAAGGCGAAGAAGGAAGCGAAGGTTTCCTCCCCGCGATCGCCGTTGCCGACAACCTCACCGCGCGCGAAGTCGGCGGGTGAGGCGGCGAAGCAGCTGGCTGACTTCTTACGATCCCCCGAGGTGGACGCAGCGGACGTGTATGACATTCTGATCGCCGAAGACGTCAAAAGCATGAACGATCTTGCGTTACTTAGTGAAGCCGATCTGGCGCAGCTAGGCCTCCGCTTGGGAGTGCGCAAACGAATCAGAGCGGCATTGGTCGCAGCCGTCGAGGAGGCAGAGGAGGAGGACAAGGACAGACTCACCGCGCCGGCTGTTGCCATTCGGCCGCCGCCGTCACCTCGGTTGCAGACGCCGCCGTCACCGCCGCCGTCACCTTTGCCTCGGCTGCACTCGTCCCCGGCGCGCGAGTCTAACGAGGTGTCGGATCCCTACTCCTTCATTGTGGCGGATAGCCTCTTTCACGCTGTCGCCAGGGGGGCCGAATCCATCCCGCTGGCCGCGATGGGCGCCTTCCTGCGCGGCCGAGGAGACATGTCAGCAGAGATTGTTGAGAGAATGGTGAGCTTTTTGGACACCAACGGCGACGGTCGCATTAGTCTGCACGAGTGGCGACACGGCTGGAAACTCTTTGAACCTGCGGACGGCGAAGACGAGGATCAGAGGGAGCAACACGTGACAGAGAAAGAACAGCAACAGCGCGAATCGCCGCTGCTAGCAGCACGACAACAGCAGCAGCAACAACAGCAACCGCAGCCAGAGCAGCAGCCGCAGCCAAAGCAACAGCAGCAACCGCAGCAGCAGCAGCAACCGCAGCAGCAGCAGCAATCGCAGCAGCAGCAGCAGCAGCAGCAGCAGCAGCAGCAACGACAGCAGCAACAACAGCAGCAGCGGGAATCGCCGATGCTAGCAGCAGCACGAGGAGCAGCTGCAGAGCAGCGCAAATCGCCACTGCTAGCAGCACGAGGAGCAGCTGCAGCTGTCGGGCGGCTAAAGCTCGGAGCAGCAATGAAGGTCAACGCGTTTGGCAACCAGCTCAAGTCAAAGGCCTTGGATGCGGCGGCACTGCGGGCGGCCGAGGCCAAGGCAGCTGCTGAGAAGGCGCAAGCGGAGTCCGAAGCGACTGCCAAGGCGGCCGCCGCAGCCGAGGAGGCACTTGCCGCAGCCGAGAGCGAAAGGGAAAGGTTATGTCTGGAGCAGAAGGCTGCCGCGGCGCGCGCGACAGCCGAGGCGGCCGAGGCGGCTGCGGCGGCTGCGGCCCAGGAGGAGGAGGCAGCCCGGAAGGCGGAGGCCGAGGAGAGGGCGGCGGCCGCGAGGGCGGCTGCAGCGACGCGAGTCCAAGCGCGGGCGCGAGGCAACGCCGGGCGGCGGGTAGCCAAAGCAACTGCCGAGGAGGCAGCAAGGAAGGCGGAGGCCGAGGAGAGGGCGGCGGCCGCGAGGGCGGCTGCAGCGACGCGAGTCCAAGCGCGGGCGCGGGGCAACGCCGGGCGGCGGGCAGCCAAAGCAACTGCCGAGGAGGCAGCAAGGAAGGCGGAGGCCGAGGAGAGGGCGGCGGCCGCGAGGGCGGCTGCAGCGACGCGAGTCCAAGCGCGGGCGCGGGGCAACGCCGGGCGGCGGGCAGCCAAAGCAACTGCCGAGGAGAGGGCGGCGGCCGCGAGGGCGGGTGCAGCGACGCGAATCCAAAAGCTGACACGGGGCAACACCGAGCGTCGGGCTCTACGCCAGAGACCGTGGCCATTTAACCTCGAACCCGATTCCGACGACAAGAGGAGCGAGGCGCTCGTGAAGAAGGTAACTGGCGCGATGCAGGCGGCGGTGGAGACATCGGTGCACGTGGATGCAAAGGTGATGGTGATGGTGTTGGTGAAGGTGGTGCCGAGGCGCGAGCGAAGAGCATTCACGCAAGCGCTCCGCGTTTGGTTCAAGCTCACGAAGTACGAGCTTGCCTTGCGCTTGGCGCTCAAGAAGTGGATCGCACGCTCAGACCCGGCGGCGCAGCGCCGCGAGGCGCTCGAAATGACACTCGGCGGCTGGCGCTCGCGCGTACACGAGCGCCGCCGTTTCAGCTTTCTTGCCAGCGAGGCAGAGCGTCGTGGACTCGAGGCGCACACGATGCGGCCACGCGTGATGCTGGGCACATGGCGGGAGCGCGCTCTCGAGATAAAGGCGTTCAAAGCGCTCGCGGAGCCCATCTTGCGACACTTTGTCCTGCGGCGGCTGCATGGTGGGTGGGCCCTCTGGCTCGAGATGGTCGTGCACCGCCACGAGCATCTCGTGCAGGCGAAGCGCATCTGGCAGCACTGGCACGACCATGTTTTTCTCGCGGCGCTTCGTGTTGCAATGGAGCTCTGGGCGGAATGGATCGCGTACCAGCGCGAGCAAAGTCTGCTCATGGCACGCGCCTTGTCCCTTTTTGCGCTGCGACTGCGAAACAGATGGGAAGAATGGCTGGCACATTACGCGCGCGAGCACGAGTTTGCATTGCGCGCAGAGCCTATCTTTAAGCGCTGCGACAGGCGGCGGCTGCAATGTGGATTGAGCCTCTGGAGGGAGCGGGCCGTGAAACGGCGCGAGAACGAAAAGCGGGTGAAGCGCGCCGCCGAGTACTGGTACAACAGCACGTTCACCGACCGGATGATGCCCGCAATGTCGCAATGGGATTATGAGGCGAGCCGGCGCCGTCGAGCGCTCCAGGTGATCGCCGTCTTCACGAAGCGTCGGGTGACGTGGGCGTGGGCGAGATGGCGACCATGGGCGGGTGCACAGTCGCGCCTAACACGGCGTGGCAACGGCGGCCACAAGGGGACAGCTCGGCTGCAAACCTTGGTGAGCGCGTGGCTTGCACGCCGGCAACACGGCGCGAAGCTGCATGGGCTGCTTGAATGGGCGTTGCTCGCAAAGAATGGGCGGGAGGGTTCCCTAGTTGAGGCGCGGGCAATCGAGCACGCCCTTGGCACGACGCTTCTCGTGGCGGTGAATGCTTGGCTGGCCCTAACGCATAATTGCCACCAGCGCACGCGCCATCTGTACATGGTGGTCGAGTATCGGCGAGCCGAGCGTAAGCGCTCGATACGAAGCGCGTACCTCCGCTGGGAGTACAACACGCGAAAGAAGCAGTCGATCGAGCGCCGGCAGCGGCTTGCGCAGGTGCCACCCGTACTGCCTAGCCGGCATGCACGTCCGCCAAGCCCACACCCACGTCCGCCGGCGGCCCCGTCGTCTGCGTGGCCGTCGCATGCGGCACCATCGCCGCCAGCGGCCTCTTCGCCGGCGCCGCGCCGCTCGCCGCGGCCGGGTCGACTGGACATGAGCAAGCTACGGTTAGTATCGCCCCTGCCCCCGCCAATACCCCCGCCCCCGCCCCCGCCCCCGCCCCCGCCGCTGCCTGCCGCTGCTTCGTCTCCTAAACCTCTGGATCACTACGAGACAATGGTGGCGGATGGGCTCTTTCACCAGGTCGCGAAGGGGTCCGACTCCATTCCGGTGGCCGTGATGGGCGACTACCTGAGCAGCAGAGGCGACATCTCCGCCAAGACGATTGAGAGCATGGTGTTCGACATGGACTCCAACGGTGACGGCCACATCGACCTGCACGAGTGGCGGCGCGCCTGGAAGACGTTTGGAAAAGACCGTTCTGCGGAAGAAGAAGTCGAGCAGCCGCTGGCCGCGCCGCGGACCAGGGTGACCTTCGCGCGAGAAATCGATGAGCCCACGACGGCACCGAACGCAGCGGGTGTGGCGGGGGCAGAAGCCTTGCGCAAGGCGCTGCTCTCGCAGGTGCTCCGCGTGATCGACTTATTTCGCAAGCTCGACGCAAATAATGATGGCAAGGTCTCGAGCGCAGAGTTCCGACGCGTGCTGCCGCTCCTGGCCACTGCTGGTGTGTTGAACGCGGCGTCCTTTGCCGAAGCGGACGTCGACTCGCTCTTTGCCCTGCTGGACCTTGATGGCTCGGGCTCGATCGAGTACAGCGAGCTGCACAAGAGGCTGCGGCAGGGGCTGAGCGTGACCCTCGATCAAAAGCTGCAGGCCGGTGCGGTACTATTCGACGTCGAGGCCAAGAGTCGCACAGCCATCGCGGCAGGCGAGGCAGGCGCGGCGGGCGCGGCGGGCGCGGCGGGCGCGGCGGGCGCGGCGAGCGTGGGGGCCGCTGCTCCGAGCGAGACGGCGGCGACAGCCAAGATGCGCCTCGAGCAGGCCAAGCGCCAGTTTAATAACTTGTCAGCGGATGTGCGCCTCGATCGAATCTACGACTCAGCGCCACGGATCGGGGTCTACGACTGGACGCAGTACCGGACGCGCCACGGGCGACGTAGCCGCCCCGCCGAGCCGCCGGCTGAAGCGCTGCCAGTGCTGCTGTCTCCGAGGTACGGCAGGGCTAGGCCCCTGGCGCCACCGGCCTCCAAGAAGGCGGCTGCCGCACTGCCTGTGGCTGCGCTCATCTCGCCAAGGGTTTTGGGCGGGCTTCATGCTGGCTCCGAGGCAAGCTCTGAGGTCCCTTCGCCGCGCCCTCCCGCGCCAGCCAATCCTTGGCAAGCCGTGCCACCCAGTGTCAATCAGTGGCAGTCGGTGCTACCCAGTGGCGAGAAGCGGGCACTCACGCACGGCAATCAGCGGCACTCAATGCCCGCGCACGGCTCCCCCTACGGCCCACCCCTGCCCCGCCGGCACCGCGATGCCCCGCTGTCCGAAGGAGCGAAGTGGGCCGCCGGCTCTGAAGGCGACCAGCTGGACCACTTGCTCGCGGCGGCCGCGGCGCTGAAGACGCCCACGTGGCAGCAGGCGTGGCAGCAAGCGGCGGAGACCACCCAACGCGTCAAAGCGAGCGCGCGCCCCGAGCGCGATGTGCGGGCGCCCATCCTGCCCGCCGCGCTGCGCCTCGACAAGGGCCGCAGCAGCAACCCCGCCTATTGGGACAAAGATCACATCGAGCGCACCCTCGTGCAACCCTGGGGAGGGCCTCCGTCAGATCATTACAATTAGGAGCTCGTACACAGCGCCTTCTTGCGTACAGCTCTCTCGCGCTGCGGCACGGCAGCTCTCAGCGCGGTCAGGGCACAAAACCCTGAATTACTGGACTCATAGCACGAACCAGCGCTACGATTTAACGATTAGACTTATCGAGTTAGATGGTACCCTAGAGGACTCATGATTGTTAGACTAAATTGAAACACTATGGTCGTTGGTCCAGTATCAACTATAATTGAACAAGCACACCTACCATACCTACATGCATACCTACCGTATACGGTAGTGAGTGTCTTCTCACACTGGCCGCCGCGAACCGCTCGATACGATGAGTCAGCGATTGTGCCAGGATCAGTTCGGCCGACTGGCTGCTAGCCATCAGCGCGTAGTATGCGCTCACTGCGGCACATAGACGCCGTACACGCCATTCGACAACTCGCTCAGCGCGAATCGCAGCCCGTCGACGCCCGCGTAGTTGTAGATCGTGTAGTTGTGCATCTGGTGCGTGTGCTCCGGGTGCGGCAACTCGATTTTTTCATTCAGTCTCTTGCCACTTGCTCGTGTCTTGCCACTTGCTCGTGTCTTGCCACTTGCTCGTGTCTTGCCACTTGCTCGATGGCGCCGATGCTCATCGCTCAGTCGCTCAGTCGTATACGTTCACAATGAGATCCTTTGCGCCCGCCATGTGCCTCGCGGCGTCGATGCCAATGGAAGCGAACTCAGTAAAGAGCATCATGCCCGGAAGGAACAGAATGTACTGCAAGAGAACGAAGCCGACGGAGTCGTACTTCATCGTCACGTCTCCGAATCCGATGGATGAGACCGACACGAAGAAGAAGTAGATGCCGCGCGCCACTTCCGCGATGTACGAGACCTCCTTCCCTTTGGCCTCCCAGTCGCCCGAGAGCAGGGAGTAATCCAGGGTACATAGCAGCGCGAAGAGGGTCGAGTACAACAAGAGTAGCGTGGCGGTGGCACACACCTTGAAGAGGACTAGGTACCCGTAATTGTGGACCTTGCGCTCGCCCAATCGCACACTCTCGCCCGTTCGCAAGAACCAGCTCTCATACTGCTGCTTGAGGAAGCGGTCGAAGGCCGCGACAAGAGTACCGATGAAGAAAGAAGAGACGATGATGCCAAACAGCCCAAAGAAGATCACCGCCGTGCGGCCCGCCGTTGTAACGGGCGCAAATGTACCGTAACCGATGGTGAACATGACCTGCAGAGCGAAGAAGAGCGAACCGGCCATGGTCCATTTCAAGTCATCTTCGCTGGGTGGCCCTTGAATGCACTCCAGCTTCAACTGCTCGTAAAGCTCACGAAGCGCCACCAGCTCCCCTGTCGCATTGTACGGCATCGCCGGCGCCATCACCTCTTCTTCCGTGCCATTGACGTCTATATCGAGCCCCGCCTCTATCTCCAGCACCTCGTCTAACCCAGCCTCTGAGCGCTCATTGCCCGACTCGGCCAGCCAGAACAGAAGCGCGCCGATCCACGCAGTCACGCAGACGACGCAAAAGACCATGAAAAGCAGGCAGCCGAAGCTCGGATTGGTACAGCTCTGCTGTGTCTCCGTTGTCTCCGTCGTCTCCTTTGTCTCTAGCAGTGCGCTGCATTCGCCAGTAGCTTGCGTAGGTGCTTGAGCCTTCGCCATTCGGTGGCGCAACCCAAATCGAGCCAGAAGGCGTCCGGCCACCATAAAAGGCAAGGCACACTCCAACCATCGACACTAAAACGATCGCGCCAGGCCCCCGCGGACGCGATTGTAGTCTGTACGTGTATACTGTTGATGTCACATGCGAAACGAGAAGTGTAATATGAACTCGCCGCCACACCCCTCTACAAATTCGAGGGTGTGAAGGTAGGGTAGTGTCGTGCAGTAGTGAGAGCATGCACGCATCTTCTGGAGGTGTGACGCCCGAGCGCCTCATCTCTCCTCCACTCGCCCTCAGCTGAAGAAGTACGTGCTGTCCCTCACGCAGGTGATGTCTAGATCGCCCTGCTCGGGCGGCGGCGGTAGGCGATCCCATCTCACTTGGGGGAATCGCTCCATGAGCTCCGCATGCAAGCACTTGAGGTTGGTGGCCGTGTGCAGCTCGATAAAAGCCTCGCGCAGCAGCACGTTCATGCGCGGCACGTCGCATGCGTGCGTCCAAAACGAGTCGTGCACAGCAGCAAAGGTGAGACCCTCGTTCACACAGCGCGTCGCCGTCATCAGCATGTGCGACGAGTCTAACGAGTGCACGTAATTGGGTGGCAACGCGGAGCGCTGCTTGGCCTTGAGCACTGGTGCTTTCGAGTTGTCGTCGAGCAGGTCCAGCTGGTCCGGGTCGTAGATCGTCGCCATGTTGAAGGGCGTCTTGACGCGGCGTCCCTTGACGTTGAAATAGGGCTGGAGCACTGGCCAGCCTAGCGGAGTTCCCCACACCACAGGCTGGTTCGTATCCTTGGCGATCTGGGTGGCGACGTCGGCGAGCCAGCCCATAGCATTGGTCGCGCCCGAGAAGACCTCGCCCATCGAGCCGAACGTGAGCTTGCTCGTGTACTGCGCGAGGCGTCGCAGCTCATCTCGACTCATTGGGCGCACAAAGCCGCCCGCGTCGTTGATGTCCTTGAGCCGATTGTAGATTTGGTCGCGTGCGCCGATGCGTGTGACGCCATACACGGAGGTCATCACCGTCTGCTTCACGACCTTCCGGGAGATCAGACCATCCAGAAGCCTCGCGGCTTCGATCTCCGCATCGCGCGCCGCAATCGCCGCCTCATCGAGGCCCTCCAACTCCTTCGCAGCCGCAGCCGCGGAGGCGCAACTCACTCCCTCACTCCGGCTCACTTCACACCTCACTTCACGACTCAACGGTCGCGCTGCCGACGCGGCCACCTGCTGCTGCACGAGCAAGGTCACACCCGAATAGACGTCCGAAGGCCGGTCGGCGGGCACCAGGTTGACCTGCGTCGCCCCGAGCCGATCGCGACCGAGCGCCGCGTAGTGCTGCAGCCCGTTGCACGAGCCATCCTGCTGCACCGGCAAGGCCGAGTGAAAGTCGCGCGCCAAGCCGCCCTCGTCAAGGTGCCGCTCCACCGCTTGCAACTCGAAGACACACTGGAGGGCCTGTACTGGGTTCTCGGCGCCCATCCACCACGTGCTCGAGGCCTCAGCGAGGGGCTGCTCGTCGACGGAGCGCACGAGGCCTTCTGCGATCCGCGCCTCGGTCCAGGCCGCGCGCTCGTGCAGTGGCAGCTTATCCTTGCCATACAGATTCGCGAGCTGCACCTTGAGCCAAAAATGGCCCGACTCGCCGAGCGGCTTAGCGAGAGCGAATTGCAGCAGACCGCGGGCGAGGTCATCACCCAAATACTGGAGGTGTGGGCCGACCGCGTACACGCGTCCACGGAAGTCGAGGTTGTGTGGAAAGTAGAAGGGGGTGTCGGCAAACTCGGCCGCCACATCGAGCTTCAACCTTGCCGAAATCCTCTGCGATTGGAAGTTGTACTGACGCAGCCGCGCGACGTTGAGCTCCTCACTGTAGCGCGCGTTTAGCGCATCGATCTCCTTATCGTACGCGCTCTGCTGCTCGTGGGATGCATCTGGCGGCGGCATGGGAGGCAGCGATGGCGGCGGCGGCATCTCCACGGCCGACGGGCAGTCTGGTATGAATGGAAGTCCTGAGGGGTATGCCTCCCACATGAACTCGACCAGCGATAGCACGCGCTTGTTGACGCGCCACTCCGTGCGAGATAAGGCGTTGAGTCCATCGAGCATCGGCTGCATGACCTCCTGCGGAGTGGACTTGATGATCTGCGCGTGCTGCACCGAGTCCGTGCGCACAAACTGCGTCGCGATGTGCAGCTGGCCGCCTCGTGGCATCTCGCCCACCCCAGGCTTGGACCACGCCAAGGGCGGCGTGAGCATCGGCTTGGCCTCAGGGTCAAGGGTGTGCCGCAAGAAGCGTAGGTCGCCCGCCACGAGCGTGTCGTACAAGAGCGGATGAGCGCACACGTACGTGAGCGACTCGTACTGCTTCTTACGGCGCCCCCCTCCGCCGCCAAGCTTCTCGCGAAGGCTCGCCCCATTCTTCTGGTACACGCAGAACGCCGCCGGCCCGAACTCATTCTCGCCTCCAGTGTGAAGCTCATTTCGGCCATCGTTTCGTGGCTCGTACATGCCGTTGGCATGGGGCTCGTTTGCGCCCGAAGCGGCCTCCGGAGAACCGGAAGGCGAGGTGCCCTCAAGAGCAGCAGGCAGCATGTCGGGGCGCGCGAGGGCACTCTGCTGTGAAGGTGCAAAGAGATCATCGTCCTCGTCGCCCAGCCAACCGTCAGCAGCCTGAGCAGCAGCAGCAGCAGCGTCCTCATCGAGGGTCTCGCGGGCCATCCGTCCGGCCATCCGTCCGTCGTCTTCGTCCTCGTCGATCTCGTGCAGCGAGCTCGGCTCAGGCCGATCCCAACCCTCAGGCAGATCTCGCGCTATCTGGAAGGCCCAATCGTCGTCCCCGCCGCCGCCGCCGCCGCCGCCGCCGCCGCCGTCGGACGTGTCTCGTGCCATGACCTGCTCAACCATGGCCCAGTACACCTTGCGTGCGCGCGCCATCTCATCGCCACGCGGCCTAAAGAAGGCGTTCTGCACGAGCGTACGCACGAGATAGCCGCCAAGCTGCACCTTGAGAGCGCTCCCCCACTGCGGGCCGAGAGCGGGCCCATTTCCCTCTCCCCCCGGCCCATTCCGTAACGACCGGATAGCCTTTGCGACTTGCCTCTCGTTGAAGCTCGCCGCCGTAACCACTTGCTTTCGCTTGTAGCCAATGAGTCGTGCACGCTGCTCGTGCGCATCCTCACCAGCATCCTCACCAGCGACGCCGCCATCCCTCGGCCCGTCTTCGCCTTCCAGGCTCAGCTCGCCCGCCACCTCGACTTCGCGCCGATCCCGGGGCGCATCTCCCTCGGTCTCGCGCCGATCCCGGGGCGCATCTCCCTCGATCTCGCGCCGATCCCGGGGCGCATCTCCCTCGATCTCGCGCCGATCCCGGGACGCATCTCCCTCGATCTCGCGCCGATCCCGGGGCGCATCTCCCTCGATCTCGCGCAGCTGCTCGCTCCGATACCGAACGAGGTCCTCGCGTTGGTAGTGCGACTGCACCATCGTCGCGAGCTCGATGGCGAGTCTCGTCAGCTGGACGCCCTCGACCTCGCTCGGTTGGAGCAGCTCGGACGTCACGTGGTTGAGCGAGATCGCGGCGAGATGCTCCGCGAGCTTTTCGAGTCGCTCGCTGAGATTCTTCTCATAGGTGCTTCGAAGCTGGGTCTCAGCGGCCCAACGGCAGTAGATATCGTCGCCCAATACTGAGCGCAAGTCCGGCTCCGCTGGCGTTGCTCCTCCTTCTGCTGTTGCTGCTGCCTCTGATCCTGCTGAGGCATCTGCTTCTGCTGCTCCTGCAGCAGCGGCTTCGGCGGGCGCAACGACCGCCTGGCGACGCCTCTTGCCCACCTTGCCATTCCGTGCGCTCTTGATCTGCCGAGCGAGGGTCGCGCGCTCCGTCTGTGCTGCCGGCGTGCCGTGCGCCCCCACCAGCTCGATCGCGCGGCGCACGTCTTGAGGCTTCGCCTCCCGAGGCAGCGCAAGCACGCGCTCCTCTGCTGCCAGCAGCGCCTCGAGCACGTGTGGAACGCCCGCTTCTCTCGGTTTGGCGATCAGACGACGCACTGCGTCGAGCGCGACGTCACGCGGTCCGGAGGTGGAGTCGTTGAGGAGCGCTCCGAACGTCGCCGTGGGCACCTTCGAGCGCTTGCGCAGCTCGGACGGCGACTCGCCCGATGCCCACGCGAGCATATCTGCATGCAACTGGGCCGCGACCTTGGTGAACCATCCGGCGCTTACCATCTCGCGCTGCGACGAGCGCCGGTCGAGCAGCTCGGAGGAGGTGAGCTTGGTGCGCGTCTGCACCTGCGCGTACCGGCTCCGATACTCGGCCACCGCGATGTCGATCGAGTGCAGCTCGAGCACCTCCTGCCGCCACTGCCGCTGCTCGCACTCGCTCAAGCCAACGGGGGGGTCCACATCGAGCATCTCGCGCCACGAGGTTCGTGTGGTGGCGTTCCACGGCGACAGCGAGGGTGCTTCGGAGCAGCGCGGGTAGTACAGCACCACTGGGTTGCCGAGCACGTCCAACGCTCCGCGCTCATCCGGCGCGGCTCTCGTGTGGGTGGAGGAGGTTTGGACGGAGGCGGAGGCGGTGCTTTGCAGCTCAATGTAGGCATCCATCGTCGCTTCGTCGAGCAAGTCGGACGTCGAACCGAAGGTCTCCACATCGGAGAGCGTCGAACGCAGCCGCACTCCAAAAGAATGTCGCGCAGGCAGCCTTCGCATGCGGGCGCAAGCTCTCGGCAGCATCATTTGAAGCCTGATGCCAACTACCTTGCGCCGGATGCATGCACAGAGCCAGCTCCGTCGCCACCTTGGCAGGCCACGAGGTAGGACCCGCGCACAAGGCAATTTCCTTTCCGGTACAACTTTCGGAACCCATTATCCGGAAGGTCGCGAAAATTCGGGGGACATCCAACACTCCAAGGCAAGGCTTGGGCGCTCTGCAGAGTTCAGGCACCTTGTCCGTGACCCCAATTTGTTCATTTGGCAGTCATTTCATTGGTGCATTCATTGGGTGGACTCGCAGCAACCTACGCTCTAACTACGACTGCACAGCTCCTGCAGCTAGACCACCGATCCAGTTGTTGGGTCCCCTAGAACGGGTACATGTATTAACACTTGGCCGCGTTTTCATTTCATGCCTCTCATCGTCCAATTCTACAAGAAGCTCTGCTCGAGCATCCTCGCGCTGCGGCCCAGTCCAGCCACCTGCACCAATGCAGGCATCCCAATCCCCGCGCGGGGACAAGTTGGCGAGCGGCGTTAAGAAGCTCAAGGCGGCGAGCAAGCTGACATTGCCGCTGCCACCGTCTGCTGCCCCCACACGCGGCGAGGGTCCTCCGCCGGCGCCGTCGGGCAGCATATCAAATCGCAAGGCTGGGGCTTCCTCGCTGCGACTATCCGTGAGCACGGTCGCTGCCGTAGCCTCGGCTGGCCAACTCAGCCAGCGCAAGAATGGCAAGGCCTCGCCCAGAAGTGCAAAGCCCTCGGGGTCCGCCAAGAAGGCCGACGGCAGCGTGTCGCATCGGGACGGCGGCAGCGGCGGCCAATTGAGCACTCGCGGGCAAGTGAGCAGTCGTAAGGCGAAGAGCGCTAAGGCCAAAGGCAGCGCCACCAAGAAGCCCTCTGGCGCCGCGTCGTCGCCAGCCGCCACGTCCTCGGTCCAGGGATCGCTCCTCGATCGCTTCAACGTTGTCGTTGAAGGTGAGTCAGCGTCAGAGACGGACAGGTCGGGTTCTCCTTTGCACGAGCTGCTCTCGGAGCGCTCGCGCGTTGGGCCCATACTGTCGGACCGCTCCTACTCGAACTCGATGGCCTCCGTCATTGAGGTGGACTTTCCGCTCGGCACAATGCCCATTGAGGAGGACGAAGAGAACAACGAGGAGGCTGAGGGCGATGAGGACAGTGGATGGGCGCCAAGCGCGGCGTCCAGCCATAGGATGCTCGATGACTGGCCTTTAGTCGAGCTGCACGTCGAGCCCGGCGAGACGAGCCCTGCCATTCGGGAGCTCGCCGCCTCCGCCAGCGCTGTGCCTTCGTTCATGCATGCCCAATTTCAGGCGGCCATCGCCGCGAATGATAGCGACCTGATCGAAGAGCTGCTCGATTGCCTCAAGACGTTGAGAGAGGACGAGCTGATGAAGCTGGCGCCACCACCGTCTATGGACGCCGATGCAAAAGATGCGATCGACGCGCCCACGCCGGCGCCCCCGGTGGACTCAATCGACGCGCTGGAGAGGCGGCTTCGAAACCGTAGCCCCTTTGTGGCACTCCGGCCACTTCCGCCTTCGATCTACGAAGAGGAGGCAGCTGCGGAGCGAGCCGAGCTCGAGACGGCGCGCGAGATGGCGACAGCGGCGCTCCTCTCCGAGATCGGGTTCGCTATGGAGGCATCGATCGCCGAAGAGGGCGAGCAGCTGCGCGACGCCGCCGATGAGCTGATGGCGGACGTCATGGCAAGCCTCGCAGTGCCCACCTCTCTGAACCTCATGCCTGCAGCAAAGCTCGAAGAGGCAGCAGAGGCCGAGGTGGCAGCAGAGGCCGAGGTGGCAGCAGAGGCCGAGGTGGCAGCAGAGGCCGAGGTGGCAGCACAGGCCGAGGTGGCAGCACAGGCCGAGGTGGCAGTACAGGCCGAGGTGGCAGCAGAGGCCGAGGTGGCAGCAGAGGCCGAGGTGGCAGCAGAGGCCGAGGTGGCAGCAGAGGCCGAGGTGGCAGCAGAGGCCGAGGTGGCAACAGAGCCGGAGCCAGCTGTTGCTTCCGAGCCAGATGCAGACGCGAACGAGCTCGCACCGAGCTCGAGTGCCCATCTCGACGCGGACGAGCTCGTGCCGAGCTCGAGTGCCCATCTCGACGCGGACGAGCTCGCGCCGATCTCGAGTGCCCATCTCGACGCGGACGAGCTCGTGCCGATCTCGAGCCTGATCGACCTTCGCTGCAACATCGCAGCTCAGCCTGACTCCACCCTTTTGGTTTCGTTTGTATGGGGACCCATCAAGCGCTTGTTGGCCGCAGCAGCGCCCGAACACACAGCAGCGCCCGAGGCCGAAGCAGCGCCCGAACACACAGCAGCGCCCGAGGCCGCAGCAGCGCCCGAACACACAGCAGCGCCCGAGGCCGCAGCAGCGCCCGAACCCGCAGCAGCGCCCGAACCCGCAGCAGCGCCCGAACCCGCAGCAGCGCCCGAGGCCGCAGCAGAGCCTCGTGGCAGCTTGTTGCATGCCTATCAGCTTCGGAGCGGCGCGCCCGACGACGCCCGGGACGACGCTAATGAGGGCGGCAAGTTCTCGGTGCAACTCTTGCTCAACGAGGAGGGCGACTTCAATGTCGAGATCCAAACTCCGCCTGCGGAGACCGAACCCGCAGCAGAGCCCGAGGTGGCAGCAGAAGCCGAGGTGGCAGCAGAGGCCGAGGTGGCAGCAGAGGCCGAGGTGGCAGCAGAGGCCGAGGTGGCAGTACAGGCCGAGGTGGCAGCAGAGGCCGAGGTGGCAGCAGAGGCCGAGGTGGCAGCAGAGGCCGAGGTGGCAGCAGAGGCCGAGGTGGCAGCAGAGGCCGAGGTGGCAGTACAGGCCGAGGCGGCAGCAGCGAAGGACGAGACAGCCGCCCTAAAGGCAAGAGTAGATGCGCTGTTCGAGTCGATGGACACGGATGGAAGTGGCCTGATCTCGCGCAGGGAGCTCGCAGCCAAGCTGCGCGCCGATGGTGAGTTGGAAGCCCTTCTTGGCGTGGCCGACGCCAAGACCATCCCGCAGGTGGTTCGGGTCACGCGCATGCTTGAGCAGACGGGCGAGATAGACCGAGATCGTGATTCGTACCTCACGCGCGAGGAGCTCGAGGCTGGATTGCTCGCGGACCGGGCTGTCGCTGCGAAGATGGCCGCTGAGCGGTCCGCGGCTGCTCGGATAGTTGCATTGGAGGCAGCGGCTGCAGCTGAGGCCGAGGCGGCGGCGGCGGCGGCATCTGAGGCCGAGGCGGCGGCGGCGGCGGCAGCTGAGGCCGAGGCTGCGGCGGCGGCGGCAGCTGAGGCCGAGGCGGCGGCGGCGGCGGCAGCTGAGGCCGAGGCGGCGGAGGCGGCGGCAGCCGAGGCCGAGGCGGCGGAGGCGGCGGCAGCTGAGGCCGAGGCGGCGGAGACGGCGGCAGCTGAGGCCGAGGCGGCGGCGGCGGCGGCAGCTGAGGCCGAGGCGGCGGAGACGGCGGCAGCTGAGGCCGAGGCTGCGGCGGCGGCGGCAGCTGAGGCCGAGGCTGCGGCGGCAGCGGCAGCTGAGGCCGAGGCGGCGGAGGCGGCGGCAGCCGAGGCCGAGGCGGCGGCGGCGGCGGCAGCTGAGGCCGAGGCGGCGGAGACGGCGGCAGCTGAGGCCGAGGCTGCGGCGGCGGCGGCAGCTGAGGCCGAGGCTGCGGCGGCAGCGGCAGCTGAGGCCG
>Ga0210241_101010_pt1 | contig 23544 bp, 10 predicted proteins | sample ChrtobMetP5a_8mM_FD_155488 | JGI IMG/M metagenome (GOLD analysis project Ga0210241, IMG submission 155488) | Chrysochromulina tobin associated microbial communities from unialgal haptophyte culture, Seattle, Washington, United States - P5a_8mM | ecosystem: Host-associated > Algae > Haptophytes >...
CTCTTTTGGGCGCATCAGATGCGTACCCGATCCCGAAGGCCGCCATGAACGCGGCGAAGAAGGCGACGATGACGACCCACAGGTAGTGGTCGACCGTGTCCACCGGATAGTACTCGATGTTCTTCGGAAGGTAGACAGAGGTCAATGTTGGGAGGTAGACAGAGGTAGCTGGCATGTCGACGGACTGAAATTAGACGGAGGCACGACGCCAGACGCGGCGGTCCGCCGCGTCTACCGAAATAGAAGCGCGGCTGATTCTTTAGGAAACTCATGCGGTCGTGCCCTTTTAGGGACATGAAGCGCCGCGCTCCGTCAATTGTGCGCCCAAGTAGGACTTTTTCAAACGCCGAAAAAACGCCGACGGCGGTGGACTTGCTTTTAAGAAGTGTTCTTGATCAAGTTCAAGTTCAAGTATCCGGATACGGCAATGCATTCCCGTCAGGTTGTCTGTTGTTTATGAAGTAAATTGAATTTGAACTATAGAAACGCGAATCGCGGCTTCATCAAAGGGTAGTCGACGGCACGGCGGGAGGGTAAGGAAAATGCGAGAATCGCGAACTCGGCAGCACTGTGTTGAAACACCATAGGGTAACTACATGAGTAGTGAAACCCTCCCCCTAGGTCAAAATCTCGCGCCCCACTGTGTTGAAACACCATAGGGTAACTACCTGAGTAGGGAAACCCTCCCCCTAGGTCAAAATCTCGCGCCCCACTGTGTTGAAACACCATAGGGTAACTACCAGAGTAGTGAAACCGCTCCCCCTAGGTCCGAAAATCTCGCGCCGGGCAGAAGCCTGACGCAAGTTCATGTACACACACTTCTTGCGCGTACATGAACCAATTGACATGAACCTGATCTTTGCATGAACAGGAAAGCAATTGGTCAGCATTTACGCTAGCTAAAAATACGCGTGACCGTCCGCAGGGTCAACACAGTCACCGTTACGGTGCACCGTTATGTTTCGTCAAACGACCAGGGCCAAACGCGCCCCAGCCCCCACAGCTAAATTGCTTGTGCATCATGTATACATCATGTAAAATGGTCCACCGATCTCTGAGGGGCAGGCGACATGGGCAGGGGGGACGGGGGTTACAAAGCAGCCGGCGGTGGTGACGGCGGCGGCGGCTGCCGCGGGCTTGGTCGGCGAGGACGCGACGAGAAGCCTGTGAACGCCTCTACGGCGTCCGTCCAGTCGGATGCCGAGCCAGTGTCGAACACCGGGCCAGTGTCGAACACGGCCGCTGCGGCGGGCTTCGATCAGCATTCTCGAAGCACTCAGCGAGCTCAGCCGCCGCCGTCTGACTCATCTGAATGAATGCGCGCTCGCCTCCGGGCATCTCGACGACGGCATACGCTGGCACGGCCTGTAGCCGCAGCTGGTACTCTCGCAGCGCCTGCAGAACAGGGCCTTTTGCGAGATTCGCAACCGACCTACCCCTGAGATTGGCGATCCGCGCGTCGGCTCCATGCTCCAGGAGCTGCAGCATGCACTCTGCGTGTCGCGCTTTGCGGCCATTCAACGACCCGCCAGAAGCAGTGGTGTGTCACCAGTGCAGCACTGTCCATCCAATGGCGCCCCCGCTGCAAGGAGCAAGCCGATGCAGGCGTTGTGACCTCCGCTGCGAAGTGGTCACGAGTCGAGCAGATTCGTGAGCCTGGGCACTCATGCAGCACACCAGAATGCAAGGTTGCTGTGCCAAGCGTGTAGCTACACGTTGGCTGCAAGGAGGGTGCACACCTCGCGGCCGCATGAAGAGCAGTGAAGCCGGTGCCCCAATCAGGGGTACCCTCCTCGAGCAGTCGCTGCAGCTCGGAGGCACGACCTCGAAGGGCAGCGTTGTAGACGCGATGTGACTCGGCCATGTTGGTTGTTGCGGACTATTCAGATTTCCAAGTGATTTCCGGAAATCTGTCAGACGCATATAGGGTTATGTCATGAGACCCCCAGATGCGCACTTCATGTTCACGCGCCACGCGGCGCTGCACGTTGCCAGTGGTTAAGCCAGTAGGCACCGCCACGCCTTCTCTCATCGACATCTCGTCACACGTGACGTCACACGCACGTCTCATAGCTGCCTGCGGATGCGCGAGTCGCGGCACGCCTTACGGCGCCGCCGCTCTACCGAGCATCACCGAGCATCACCGCGCAATGCCGTACCGCGCAATGCCGTGCACTGCCGGCTTGTCTCCGCACGCAATACCCTCGGCCTGAGGGGTACAGGTGCCGAGGAGCCGCCGATGCACGGCCCCGCCCGCACCGCCGCGGGCTGCCCTATCGCTTGAGCCGCTCCCGCACGCGCGCCATGTGCTTTTTCATCGAAGGGCTCTTGTCCGGCACCCACTCCCGCGGCAGCTGATCGTCGCGCCATTCCTGGTTGTCGAATCGTGGCGCAATCTCCAGGCGCGCGCGCAGGTCGGTCTCCATGTGCTCCATATTGTACGCCTTCTTGCCGTGCGTGTTGCCCGAGTAGGTCGCCTCGCTGTCGTTCGACTCCAGCACTGCCTTGCCCGTCGGATAGTAGCGGAGGCCCTCGATGAAAGCCTGCGACACCAGCCAGCTGCTTTCCTTGGCCTTGCGGTCATTGTCCGGCGCGCCGTTCGGGGCGAGGTAGTCGATGTTCGCGTGCAGATCAGCCTTACGGAGCTCCAGGCGGCGCTCCGGGTCGGGGTGGTACCGGCCCGTCGGCGACGATGTCCGGTTCGTGAGCATCGTCGAGCGGCTCGACTGGTTGCCGGATTTGCGCGCCGACTTGCCGCCGGATTTGGGCGTCATGTAGCCCGGCACGCGCGAGGAGCCGCTCTTTGGCGTCTTGCTCCCCGATTTGGGTGTGAGCCCATCGCTAAACCCCGTCGCCTTTGCCTGCAGTCGCTCGCGTGCCCTCGTCTGGACCGCCTTGCGCTCCTCGTCATCTAGGGCGGGGAGCAACTCCTCGGACTGCTGCTGCTTAGTGGGCGGCCGCCCTTCCATTCTGTGTGGCGATGGGCACTACGGGCGAGACGACTGCGATGGGGACAAAGGGGGCCGATTTCGCAGGGTCGTTTTTCGCTTTTGGTCCGGAGTCCGCAGAAGTTTTCCGGAGTCCGGAAATCCGGATACGCATAAAACCTCATTTACTATTGTACCCGTACGGAAGAAAGTGTGGCCTCGACAATCGATACAGCGCGTGAGCTCACGATGACGCTCGACTTTTTAACACAGGTTAAACTGAATGGCCAAGATCTTTTGGGCATTTTATGTTTGCAGGAAGACAGTTACACACTTGTTGCATCAGCACTGTTCAAGTTAAATAAGCATAATGTAACGTCACTCCTGGTTGGTGCCAGAGCACTGGTTCAGAGGGAACGCCGCCGCCCGCTATCAGACCATGAAGCTCGTCCACGGACGACCACCCGACTCGCGACATGCGAGCGCAGGTCAACAAATCCCGCTAAATGGCCAGCGCATGGGCATCCCGCCGCACAGGTACATGACCGAAGCGTCAGCCAGCTGGTGGTGGCGCTGGCAGTGCGAGCGGTTGGCTCTGGGGGGGCCTCCGTTGGCCGTCGGCGGCGCCGTGGGGGTCCAACTCGGGCAGGAGGTGCCGCTGCTGGTCGTGGCGCAATCCGAAAAGAATGCGCGCGCCCATGGCGTCGGCGTGCCGACCAACGGACTGCCGCCTCGATCATCGGGCGTCGCCAGGCCGCAGTCCGCCTTGACCGGGGTCGGCGCACGCCTCATGAAGCAGCAGCTCGAGGCCGCGGCCGCTGCACGCCTCATGAAGCAGCAGCAGTGCGCCCCGCTCACCACGGTCACCCCATGCGTCATGCACGACCGCAGCGTCGAGGCGCTGGTCCACGGCTCGCGACCACTGGCACTTGCTCCCCAAGGGCCCAATGCCCCAGCTGCTTGCGCGCCCTACAGCTTTTCCGAGCGTTCCAGCCCGAATCCGCCGCCAGTGCCGCATCCATCGGCGCGCTACTTAGGAGGCGTCGCGATGCCGCATCGCGCCTTGCACCTCGATGTGGCGGCGCTCCTCGGCGTGCACGCAGTGGGCGAGGCCCACATGCTCGACAAAGGCATCGCTCAGAGGGAGGACAAGCAGCCGCCGCCCTTGGTTCTACAACCACCCGTTGCCCATGCATATTTTGGATCCTATGCGGATACTGTCTACAGCTCTGGAACGCCCTCGGCCACTAGCGCCGTTGCAAGAGAGGAGGCGCGGCAGCCGCACTCGACCATCGGTCGACGACCATCCGGGATGACACCCGCCGCCGGCGCAAGCGTGAATGGAGCAAGCGTGAATGGAGCAAGCGTGAATGGAGCAAGCGTGAATGGAGCAAGCGTGAATGGAGCAAGCGTGAATGGAGCAAGCGTGAATGGCGCAAGCGTGAATGGCGCAAGCGTGAATGGAGCTCGCGCGGGCGGCATCAAGAGGACTCCTGCTCGCCCGCGCACAGCCGCGGGCGTGCGCGGCGAGGCCGCCCCGCGCACCCATTTGTACAGCGACAGCTTCGCCGGTGGCCATTTGGCACGCAGGTTGGAGCACATTGAGGTCGACGCAGTGCCACCCTCGTGCCCTCCTACACTTTCCGTCTTGACCCCCGCACGCATTCTGTCTTCCGTGGTCGCCCTGCATCCACGCGCGCCGGTTGCGAACTGTGTCGGAAGCGGAAGCGGCGCCGCAACCTCCGCCCGTGGAGGCGGCGCCGGTGCTGGCTCGGTTGCCATCGGCGGTCCTTCCGAAGTGCGTGCCAGGCTGCTGTTGACGAGTTACCGCGCTGGTAACCACTCGCCGCCGCAGGAGCCGGTTCTCGAGTGCCCCGACTGGCCAGCAGGGAGCTCGAGCGACGAGTCGGTCGCTCCGTCAGCGGCTGTGCACGAGTGTGCGCGTGGCCCAAGCGAGTCGCTCGAGTGGCCCGGTTGGGCGAGTGGAGACCCAGCGGAGACCTCGGTCGCCAGCGGAGACCTGGGTCGCCAGCGGAGACCTGGGTCGCCGGTCGAGACCTCGGCCCCCTCGGCGGTGCCTGTGGCTGCTGCTGCTGCTGCGCCGCCGCCGCCAGGCGCCCTGTTGAGTCACGTCGCTCACGGCTTCGCTCCGCACGGCGTCGGTGCCCAACACGGCGCAATTGCCCAACACGGCGCCGGTTCCCAACACGGCGTCGGCGCCCAACACGGCGTCAATCGCGGAGGGTTGTACCGCCGTTTCGGAAGCGCTGGAAGCTTTGGCAACGGCGGCGGCAGCAGCAGCGGCGGCGGCGGCGGAACTGACGGAACCGGCGGCGATGGCCACTCGCCTTCTGCCACGCCCTCCCCTCTCCGGCGCTCTCTCGCCCCGACCGGAGCAGCCTCGCCCACGGCCTTGGCCAGCGTCAGTGCCGGAAACACGCCACCCCGCGCGGGCGCGCGCCGCAACGGTCTCCTCGCTAGCGCGCGCGGCAAGGCCGGCAACAACAAGGGCGGTGCTCCGGCCTCGCGCGCGGCAGCGTCCTCAGTCGGACGGCTGGCGGTCCAATTTGAACTCGGGAATAGCGCGGCGCTCGCCTGGGAACAATCGGTCGACGAGGCACTCGACCACGGCGGCGGCGACGGCGACGGCGGCGGCGACGACGACGACGACGACGACGACGACGACGACGACGACGACGAGACGCGTGTCGCCGTCAGCCACGCGCGGCGGGTGGAGCGGCCGGTCGACGAGCTGCCACTGCCGCGTGTGGCACGGCTGGCGGCCAAGTGGCAGAATGCGAAACGGCAGCCCGCCAAGCGAACCCCAGCCCCCGCGGAGAGCGAGCGCGACGCGGACGCGCAGCGAGAACAGCGTCTAGGCCGCACGCGCGACCCCTGCTGGGTGCCGCAGCCGCCGCCCTTTGCCATCCGGCTCACGTACGAGTTCAAGCCCGACAATGCTGGGCCCTCGCCCTACCGCTGAGATGCTCTTCCTGCGGGCGAGCACCATCCCACAAGAAGTCGGGTGGAGATCGGGTGGAGATCGCTCCGGCCGGCCTGAGGGCACGCGTCCGCACGAGGCAGGCGGCGGCAAGCGGCGAGCACATGAGCGATGAGGCACGGCCGCACTCGCAGGCTGTTCTACGTTGGTCACTACGTTTTGTATAAACTACCAAAGTACCAATCGATATGTCGGGATGTCGCGAATCCGATATGTTGGTTGAAATGAGTATAAATAGTCAAAGCACACAACAACGAACAAGAACAACGCTCCGTCTCGCACAGTCCAGGCGCGCTTGAGTTTGCGGACATGTTGAAGAGATTATGTTGCAATGACTTTGGACCTTCGGATTTGTGTTCACAGCCAACGGTTCGTCGAACGGTTGACACGCCATTGCAATTGTACACGTTCGCGCGGCCGCGCCGCGTCCAATGCGGCGCGCGTTTCGGCTCATTGCAACGACCCTTTCCATCGTCGCGATCGCTGCCTCGATCAAGGACGAGAAAGGCCCACATCGGACGCGTCAACGGACACGTCATGGACGCGGCCTTGACATCAAGGACGAGGCGCACCAGGTCACGAGGTTACGGGAGCTGGCGCATGCCGAGCGCACGCCAGGCGTATTGCTTGCTGATGAGGCCTCCGCTGGGGTCGTTGGCCGCGCACCCTCATGCGGCGGCTGCCAGCGGCGCGAGTCCGTGCTCGCAAAAACGATGCGCCTCTCCACGTACAGCCGCGCCTTCGAAACGCTGGGCCCGCTTAATAGCAGCATCCTGGGCGTGCTGATCGCATTAACGCTGGGCTGGTGCGCCCAGCGCTTCCTGGAAAAGGAAACGCTCCTCACGCTTGTGTATGCGCTGCTCTACTTGACCTCCTCGCCCACGGCCATCCTCGTAAACAAGATCCTGATGAAGGACATCGGTTTCGGCTACCCCGTGCTCGTGAGTGCGCTCGGCCAGGGCGCGACCAGCATCGTCGCCGCCATCGCCGTGCGCATGGGCTACGTGGACACGAAAGCGGGCCGGCAAGTGGAGCCGACGAGCCTCATCTACCTCGGCGGCGCCTCGGCTCTCTCGCTCGTGCTCGGCCAGTACCCTTACCTCTATTTGACGGTCGCCTTCATCCAAATGCTCAAGGCCTTCAGCCCAGCGTACATGGTCATTTTCCTCGTGTGCTTGGGTGTCGAGTACCCATCGCGCCGCGTGATCGCATGCATCGGAGGGCTGTGCGTCTTCACGGCGATCGCCTCGGCTGGCGAGATCAACTTCAACGTGGTGGGGGTGATGTTCATGGCGGCGGCCTCGATTTCGGACGCGCTGCGCCTCGTGCTCGCGCAGAAGCTGCTCAAGAATCAGAAGATGCAACCGATGGAGACGTTGTACTTCATCTCGCCCATTTGCCTTTTATGGATGGTGCCCGCCGCCATCTTCACAGAGCTACCCGGCGCGCTGCGCTCCAACTCGCTGGCGCTCATGCGCGTGTACCCGTTCACTTTCCTCGCCTCCGGCCTCGCGGGATGCTTCGTCAACCTCACCTCGTTTCTGCTCACCAAGCGAACGAGCGCGATGACGCTCAAGACGCTCACGATGGCGCGCAACGGCGGGCTCGTGATCGTCTCGGCGCTCGTGATGGGCGAGCAGATCTCGAACCTCGAGGCATTCGGGTACACGGGCCTGCTCATCTGCTTTGCGCTGTACACGTGGCTCCAGGCCACCGAGAAGCAGGCCACCGAGGAGCCGCCCTCAGCCGCAGACAAGTCGATGCATGCGGAAAAGGGGCTGCTGACGGAAGAGGGGAGCGAGGGGGATGACGAGGATCGAGCAGCCACACCACTCCATAAGGTGGCGCCGCGGTGAGCCTCCATCGAGTGGGGAAACGCCCAGTCGCCCAGGCGCTCGCTCGAGCTCCGGCGCGCAGCGCGGGTGCGTCCCCGCGGCCGCCGTCAGCGTACTGTACTGTGTCACACGTCACACGCCAGGGACGCCTTCCACATTGTACACCACCACCCTCCCAGCAGCAGCCTCGTGGCTTTCCTGTGTGGCCTCGTCCCGACCGTTCCGCGCGCGGCGGTTGCGCCGGGGTCCGGGGCGGTGCCCATCAATCGCGGGACCGATCGGTCCCGGCTCCGCGAACCGTCCGTCTTGTCCATTTGCCCGCGTTTCTAGCCGCTGTTCTTATAATACAACAAATCTTCATACTCACTCAGTCGCAGCTCGCCCTCGCGCGCCGCGGCGGCGACGACGGACCATGCGAGATGCGACGGACGCGCGCCCACGCGGGCGTTCGGGTTGGGGTACTCCGTACTGGGGCGAGCCCACGCGCGGTGGGCACGGCCCCCGACCGACCTCACGCGCTCTGGTGCCTCCGGCCGCCCCCGCACGAACCACACCTGGGCGGGCGGAGGGTCGTGGACGGCGTGGGGCGCTGGGGCCCAGCACGTGCCGTGCCTCGACCGCGCAGGACGATCGTAGACCGGATCGTGGTGCGGGTGGCCGGTGCCGCGCAACCGGCTCTCGGGCGGCGCCAGACACGCCGACACGCGCGTCGTTGACGAACGCGAAAGCTTACGACGAACGATACTCTGAGAGATTGGTCGCGGGCGGCTAAACATCATCAGCACGCTCCGCCCGATCCTGCATCGCCCCACATCCTCTAATAGCCCCGGCCAGTCTTGCTAAACTGCGTCATGGCAATCCCGATAGTGCACGGCCGGCTCGGCTCATCATCGTCATAGTCGTCGTTGGTGGTGAGCAACGGCAGGAGTGGCGGCGGCTTGGGCGCTGGCGGCTTGGGCTGCGGCGCCAGCAGCGGCGGCGCCGCCTGCTTGTCTCCATGGGGCTTGAGCAGGTGCTCGCCTTTCGCCTCGAGCGCCTTAGTCGTGATGCCGTGGGCCGCGATGATCGCTGTGTTCAGCCCGGATGAGGCCGTGAGGTTGCGGAGCGCCCAGGCCGTCCTTTCCACAGTCATTTCGGGAAAGGCGTGGCCAGGATGTGACTGTGACTGCCGGGAGCCGCTGCTGCCCGGTGGCGACAGCACCACCTCGTCCGATGCGAGCTCTGCCGCCGCCTCAGTGCTCGGTGCGCCAGGTACCGGAGGCGATGAGCCCTGGAGAGACAAGGCGCAGGCCGGGGGCGCCACGTGCACAGAGAAGGTAGGGAGTGGCTGCAGGAGAGCGGGCGAGGACGGGCGGCCCCCAAACGGCGACATTGGGCGGCGGCAGCGAACGTCGTTTGCAAGAGTGGCGATGTCTGGGGGCGGTGAGGACGGGCGGACGGCGCGCGGCGAGCATGGGCGCGAGTTTGGCTGCGAACACGCCGGCGAGCATGCCGAGGACGTTACAGGCGAGCTACTCACCGAGCCATGCGACGAGCGGGGTGTGTCTCGGGCCGGTGACGAACCTCGAGACGACAGAGGGGAGCGCGAGAAGCAGTCAGAGCCGCCTGAACTTGTGGAGACGGCTGAGACACGATGGAGACGGCTGAGCTTGTCGGGCACAGAGCCATTGGTGAGCATCAGGAATTGCGCCGCGAGCGCCGCCACGCCGCCCGCCTCGCGCGTGGCGTCCTTGTTCGCAATGTTCTTGGCGGCGAGGTTGCCCAGTGCCTCCGTCGCGGCGGCCGCCGACTCACCGCGGACATGGAGCATGGAAACCAGCCGTGGAATCCCACCCGCCTCGCGGATGGCATTCTTGTTGGCCTCATTGGAGACGGCGAGGTTGCTCAGTACGGAGGCTGCGCGCACGGCTGCCACGCTCGTCGCCGGCACCACGGTGAGTGTTGTGACGAGCGCTTTGATGGCACCACACGAGCGAAGCGCGTCTTGGTTGCCTGCGCTCGCCGCGAGGTTCTTGATCACGCCGAGCGCCGCCTCTGCGACAGCCAGCTCGATTGGTTGCGCTTCGAGTCGAGCGCCAGCCTGGATGTGCTTCGTAAGGACCTTGAGCGCTCCCGCCTCGCGGAGCAGTCCCTTCATATCAGAGCCACGTGCAAGTGGATGCATCACCTCGAGAACGCCGAGATGCATACTCAAGCTTGGCCCGCTCAGTAAGCTCATCAAGAGCTCGAGCACGCCGGCCTGGCGGATAGCGCCGTGCTGCTCTCGATGACCGGCGAGGTGAGCGAGCGTGCGCAGGCTGAGGAGCATGACCGGCTCGGCTGCGCCCGCAGTGAGGACGTTGACAAGCGGCTGCACGAAGCCGGAACAGACGAGGATGTTGGCCGTCATTGGCGACGAGGCGGAGCACTTGGCGAGGGCCTCGACCACACCAAGCAACTCATTGTCGGACGGCCGCAGCTTGGATTTGCTGCTCTGCCGGAAGAGGGAGGGCGCGCCCGTGGGCTGCAGGGGTTGATCAATCAGCACTGATCCGCGATGGCCATAGGGCGACTCCTTCGCGGCACATGGGGTGCGAGGTCCCTCTGGCGTGTGAAATGCCATCGTAAGCACCATCCCCGTCGCTCCGTCCCGTTGCCCGTGCGGACGTCCCGTTGCCCGATGGTATACTCCTTCTGGACTTGGCGAAACGCTCGCTTTCTGTCTCGTCTTTACTATTGCTGTCGAATGTGCTCCGGAGGCCAGCAGTGGTGGAAGGGAGTGGGCGGAGAATTTGATCTAGACTTCACCGTGTCTTGCTTTTCGTTCACAGTCCGTCACGTGAATCGCGAATAACCCCGAACGCAGCTCCTGCGTCCCCTTGACCTCGCAGCTGGTCCTCGCACTATGGACGGCGATGCCAGGATCGAGACGACCGACGACGAGGCACCCCGCGGCCATGCTGACTTGCCCGAAGTCGCGGAGGACGCCAGCTCTTCCGCTTTCAACGCAGACGGTGTCCCTTCAGACGGCGGCGCTCAAGAGCCGCCTGCCGACAGCTCCAAGGCCACGGCCGGCTCCTCCGCCTCCGCCGCGTACCCGTCCAAAAAGGCCATGAAACGCGCCAAAAAGGACGAGTACTTTGCCGCCAGGAAGCAGGCCAAGAAGATGGAGATCAAAGAAGAAAAGGCGCAACGTCGCGCGGCCGCGCAGGCACGTTGGGAGACGCTCAGCCCCGAGGAGCAGGCAGAGTTGAAACGGCAGGCGGCCGAGAAATCGGCCCAGCGCACGGCCGCGCAGAACGAGGAAGCGGCCGCGCGCGCGGCCATGGAGCACAGGGCGCTCCCGACATGTGTCGTCGATCTGAGCTTTGATGAGCTGATGAACGACCGTGAGATCGCGTCGCTCGCGCAGCAGCTCAGTTACTGCCATTCGGCAAACAGGCGCTCAGCGTTCCCGATGCGCCTGGCGTTCACGTCGGTCGGCGGCAAGCTCGAAGCGAAGCTGAAATCGGGCTGGCCGGGCTGGCGCAACTGGGCGATTAGACCTGAGCCGCGTCATTACCTCGAGGTATTCCCGGAGCATTCGAGCTTAGTGTATTTGAGCTCCGAGTCGGACGTGGTGCTCGACACGCTGGACTCATCCGAGGTGTATATCGTCGGCGGGCTCGTGGACCACAACAAGCAGAAGGGTCTGACGCATCGGCTCGCGTCCGAAGCCAACGTGCGCACCGCCCGGCTGCCCATCGATGAGTACATGAGCATGTCGCAGCGGCGTGTGCTCGCTGTGAACCACGTGGTCGAGATCCTCACGCTCCGCGCCTCGGGGCTCGACTGGACAAGCGTGCTCACCAAGGTGATGCCACAGCGGCGCGAGGCGACCGCGCGAGGCGACGGGCAGGAAGTCGGCCAAGAAGAGGGGGAGGAGGACGGCGGAGAAGAGGAGGACGGCGGCGGCGACGAGATCGCCCAGAAGCAGGACGAGGAATGGGAGGAGGGTGGGACCACGTAGGGTACAGCCATCTGTTGCTGCTCGAAATTCACAGTGAATTCCTGTTTTGTTGACGAAACACGAAGATGGAGCGCCTTCTTTGGTCTGAACTGCTCGCTCCGGTTTGACGCTCCACCGGGTTGACGCTCCGATCCAATTGACCGTTAAGCCGAGGCTACAGAGGCCCGGGCAGCATGTCAGTAGCAATCCGTGGTGGCGAAACCACTGCCAGCCTGAGCGACCAGGGCTTCCTTTCCACGGCATCATACGGCATGCAGTACATGACCGGAATGACGGCAAGCGAGGCACGCCAAAAGCTTGGTTTCGACGGCGATAGCGGCGGAGGTGCCGGCGCGCGCGCCAAAGACAAGCCGAAAAATGAGACGCGGGTCCGAGGCGGCTACAATGAGGGTGATGACGACATCGATCCCAACGAGGTGCAGGAAGACGACGATGAGAGCTTTCAGAGCGACGACGACATCACGGAGCAACTCAATGCAAACGCGGCACTGGCCGGTGGCGAGGATGAGGAGGACTACCTCGATGAAAACGCGGCGTTTCGTCTCGGCAAGTCAGGAAGCGGCTCGAGCAGACGCCCACGGGTCATGTACAAGTGCGACATCCACTCGCTACGCATCACGAACATTGCATGCCGGCGGCGCGACGTGCTGTTGATCATGACGCTCGGCGCCGAGCCCGGCCTCCCGGGCGCCAGCTCTATCGGCGGCAACGCCGCCGACGACGAGGGCGAGGCCGCCGAAGCGGACGAGGACGGCGGCGGCGGTGCCAGCAGTCGATGGCTCAGGCTGAAGAGGCTGCTGCTCCCAAGACGCAAGAGCGTGCGCACGAGCCGCCAGCTTGTCTTCAAGAGCGACGTCGCGTCGAATCTCGAGCGCAACGCTACGGCCGAGCTCAAGAAGAAGTTTTCGGGCAAGTGGTCATGTACGCATCGCGATTTGGGCAAGCGCGTGCTGCACTTGGTCTTGGCCGAGCAGACGCGTTTCGGCAACCTGATCGAGATCTCGACGGCCTCGATCAAGCTGCTCGAGATTGTGGCCGGCTCTGTGCAGCAGGAGGTCCTCTTTTGCGAGCGCGACGGCCGTTCGACGGTCGAGTCGTACCGCTGCCACTTCCACATCCACTTGCAAGAGCGATTCACATTCGAGATGAGGCTCGAAAAGTGGAGCGCGCGCAAGCTGCTTCCCATGGAGGCCGAGGCTGGAGGCGAGGGGACGGCGGACCCTTTCCTCAAGTTCTCCATCAAGAGCTCGAGCTCGCGAAGCCTCGCCAACGCCCTGCAGCGTGGCGGCTACTTCGGGCGAACGACCACGACGGAGCACGTGAATAACACGCTCTTTCCCAAATTCCCAGACGCAAAGCGGTCGCTGTACTACTTTGGTACGTGCTCCGACCTCGAGCCAGATTGGCTCTGATTGGCTCTGATTGGCTCTGATTGGCTCTGATTGGCTCTGATTAGCTCTGATTGGCTCTGATTGGCTCTGATTGGCTCTGATTGGCTCTGATGGGCTCTGATTGGCTCTGATTGGCTCCCTCATCAGGCACCCGCTCCGACCTCGAGAACGAGACGCTGCGCATCGAAGTGTATGACTGGGACTATGGCTCGTCGGCCGACCTGATGGGCTGGGCTGAGGTGCCACTGCGTGGTGTGCTGCTCTCTGGGCACATCGAGGCGTCGCTGGTCATGTTCGATAGGGAGGCTGAGCGCCGCGACAAGGAAAGAGCACGGGCGGTTCCGCAAGCATCCAAGGGCGTCGGCGAGGCTGCGTCGACGCTGCCCCCCTCGCGCCTCAAGCAAGCTGGCCAGATCGAGGGCTCGATCGTGCTCGTCTCGGAGCCCGAGCACACCCAGTTCGGTGACGTGGTCAAACGACTCAAGACGATGACGTACCTGGCGGTCCAGATCGTGCGATGCACCAACCTGCCGCAGATGAAGCCGGATGGCACGTGTGATCCGTATGTGAGTGTCGTGTGGGCCGCCACGTCGCAGCAGACGCGCGTCATTCGCTCGACGCTCTCGCCGCAGTACGATGAGACTCTGTACTTCCCAACGAACCTAAGCCGTATCTCGTCCGAAGATCTCGCCGCCAAGGGCGACATCGTCGTGTACGTGCTGCACCACAACCCCGTCGCGCCCGATGACATTGGCTTCGTCCGCATCCCCCTGTCCAAGATCACGGCCTCTCAAGTCCATCGTATCGAGGATGGCACCGGCGGCGCGATACTCCGAACGCGCGTGCTCGACGAGAGCCCGATGAATCTTAAGCAGCAAGGCATGGGCGAGAGCCGTGGCGAGATCAAGATCAAGGTGATTGCCCCGGATGACCCCTCGGAGTGCCTCGGATGACCCATCGGAGTGGTACTCTTCGGAGTGGTGCTCCTCGGTATTACCCTTAATGTGAGTGCCTTGGATGACCCATCGGAGTGGTACTCCCCGGATGACCCCTGAGAGTGAGTTCCATGATCGGCCACTAACGGCCACTAACCGCCACTGACGGCCACGACTTGCGACCTATTCGCCCCACAGGCGTACTTCACGCCCGCGCTGCCCGAAGACGTGGTCATCGGTGACACGCACACCGGCGCCGATCTCGACAAGTCGTTCACGGATCGTGAGCACGAGTGGCGCGCAGCCATCCCGCTGCGCCTGCTCAATGCCGGCAGGTTCCAGACCACGGCACTTGATGAGACGAACACCCGCCGCTTCTTGCCCACGTTTCTGTGCAAGTGCTCGCCACCACGCGACGTGAGCGATCCCATGACCATCGCCCGTATGGTGCGTTGCATCACCTTCCAGCAGGACGCGCACATCAAGAAAGAGAAGAAGAAGGCGACCGAGCCGATCTGGAGCTCGCCCACTTACTTTCTGGACGTTCGAAAGGGAGCGAGTGAAGACCACGCGATCCTCATGTGTAATCTCTTCCTCGGGCTTGGGCTCGACGCGTACCTCGCGATTGGCAAGCTGCCCGGTGGCATCCAGCAGCACGTGTGGGTGGTCACGCGCGAGCCCACCGGCGATGTCAAGTTTTGGGAGACGACCAAGGGATGCTGCTACACGCTGCCCGCGCGATGCCAAAGTGTGCTCCTCGAGGGCGCAGGGGAGGTGGCAGCGCTCCAAATGATGAAAGTGCAAACGGAAGCGCACGCCACCACGCTCGACACGGTGAAGAAGGACGGCGCCAAGAGAGACAAAGGCGAGCCGCTCTCGCATGATGATAAGCGCTACCTGCGCGCGCTGGAGGCGTTGGCCGAGGACAAGCGGCTGCGCGACGAGGAGCGCGCTAAGCGCGAGAAAGCGGAGCTGCAGAAGAGGGAGGAGAAGCTGCTGTACCACGATGACGAGGAGCCGTGGACCCAGGAGGGAGAAATCGATCCGTATGAGACGCCCCGCGATTACCGACCGGACGGGGCCGAAGGTGCCTCGGCTGGAGGTGGCCTGGGGTCGGCTGGAGGTGGCCTGCGGGCTCTGCGCGAAGTGGGTGGCGACTCGAAGTCGTTCAAGTCGATGGCAAAGGTAGTGGACAAGTTTGCGATCAAGGCTGATCCCAAAGCGATCAAGGCTGATCCCAAAGCGCTGCTGGCGAGCATTCTCAAGCCCGTCAAGGAAGTTCCGGCGGGGGCCGAGGGCGAGGGGAAGGACACGCACGCACCGATGGTGGGGCGCGTGGTCTTAGGTCAGGCCGGAAGGCTCGCCGAGCTCACACTGCCGCCGTTGATGGAGCGAATCCCGTACGACACCATCGAGGTGCTCGTCAACCACGAGAACCTGTGGGCCAACCTGCAAGATGTGGCCATCACCGAACAGAGCTTCAACCTGGAGAGTGATGAAGATCGATGGCTCCCATTCAATTTTCCTCTCGGGCTCATTTGGAGGGATATGGGGCCCGCGAGGCCCGACACCAACGGCCGGCAGCTGGAGAATCAGCTCTTGCATGACGCGCTGCTCGCGCACAAGGACGCACATCGCATGCTCGATGGCATGCGCGTCAAGTTCAGCGAGATCGAGTTCTCCAAGTTCCAGTTGGACCCGACCGATGGCGCGACCGAACCGTTCACGCGCGACGACTACATCTACGTGGGCGGGCGCGGCAGCGGCGTACCAGGCACCTACTTCATGCCCTTGGGCGGCCTGGACATCAAACCGTTCTACTCCGTCGGTCGTATTGGGCCTAAGCTACCATCCTCGCGGCTCATGAGGCTGAGGCGAGAACTCTATCTCGCCATCAAGTATGGCTACCAGTCGTGGCGTGGTGCGCGCGGCCTCCGCACGCACTGGCATCGAAACCTCGAGCCGGTGCTCGAGCAGGGCCTGGCGACGTACGAAATGGCCGCGTGCTCCTCGCTTGCAACGGACCGCCGAGCCGTCGACAAGTGGCGTGGCAGGCTGCTCGCCGCGCTGCCACCGGACTATCTGCTTGTGGGGCGCGCGCTCACATTCTCGATCACGTCACCCGAAATGATCGTCGAGCACCTGCTCAACAACTACGACTACCACCAGAAACCCCACAAAGACGTGGGCTTCCTGCTTGCGGTGCAGGTCTTCCCTCACTATGCGGCAATCGCCTCGGTGTGGGTGTATGTGGGGAACCTGGTACCCCACGCGAAGGGGAAGGGCAAGCGGAAAGCTAATGTGGGGGGCGGCTCTTCCTCTTCGGCGAAGGATTAGTTCGCCTTCGATTAGAGTTCAGAGCTCGACTTTTCGGTGCGGAGGAAGCGCGGAGGGGTCGCGCGTCTCGCGATACACGGCCACCGCACTGCACACAAAGTCGCCCTGCCCTACTCGGAAACTCGCTCGACCGGACTAAAATATATTATACATCATCGTCATATCATCGCTGCTTGCCCTTGCGCCCAGTGCGGAAGGCAGCCTAGGAATCCTAACCCCGGCGATGGCGCCCACAGCCCGCGCTCATGACATAGGGCGCTCACCATGGCGCTCATCATTCAGGCCGCGCGTGAGCCCTGATCATCGCTGCTCCAAGGCCGCGACGGCGGCGGCGGCGGCGGCGGTGATGGCAGCGCTTAATGCGGCTGCGTTGCCGCACCCTGCTGTGCCGCGGCCGCCGCCTGCTGCGCCTGCTGCTTGCGGCGTGCAGACGCCTTGAGCTGTGCCCACCGCTGCTCATACTTGCGCACGAGCTCTGCCTGCTGTCGACGCACCGTGTGAGCTCCCTCGAGCTGGCGGCGGAGATCGGCAATCTCGGCGGCGGTGTCAGCAGCAAGCTCGGGGCGCGGCGCGCCGTGCACCTCACGGAGCGCACTCAGAGCACGGCGCACCAGCCGTAGTTGATCCGCGGCGCGCCGCTGCGCCTTGGCAAGCACTGCCTGCATTTCGCTCACCTTTAGACGGAACGCCTGGTTCTCGCGGCTCAGACGGCTGTTCTCGGCGGTGAGTTGCGCGATCGAGGCGCGCCCGTCGGCGCCCTCGCTCTCGAGAGAGACGGCTGCCGAGCGCGCCTCAGCACTGCCCGCGAGCGATTGCGCCGTGAGGGGCGATGCCCCCATCACCGACTGCTGCAGCGTCTGTGAGCCGGGTGGAGGCGGCGCTGTGGTGCTGCCTGCAACGCTCGCGCCCCGTTGCGACGACACGACGCAGAACGAGTGGAGCAGCGTCGAGCCCGAGATGGCGCCGCCGGCGCTCGAGGGCGTTCCGTTGGAGCACACAGGCCCGGAGGCCGACAGCAGCCGCACGAGCTCCTCCGCGCCGAAGCGGAGCTCCTCGTGTGTCGAGATGAGCTGCGAGCTCAGCCGCGCGAGGGCGCGATACACCTCGAGCGCCTCGCCCGAGGCTGCCGTGCCGCTACTGCTGCCGCTCGCCTTGGCCTGGTCGGAACGCAGGCGCAGGGCGGCATCGGCGGCATCGGCGGCAGCCGCACCGTTGCCGCCGGCCTTGGAACCGCCAAAGTTTGCATGCAGGCCGTGCTGCAGATTGATGCGTAGTCTCGTCTCGTGAGCGCGCTGTGCGTGCGACAGGGCCAGCATGCGAAGCGCCTGCACGCATTTGGTGTCAGAAGTGTGGAGCGTCGCGCCGACGTACGCCTCCGAAGCCGCCTCGAACTTTTCGACCGCGAGCGCCCAGCGGCCCTCCTCGTAGCACTCCTCAGCCGCTGCCGCGAGCCTGTTGGCCGCGGACAGGTCCGTCATCCTGCTGTACTTCCGAGCGCTCTGTGGATGATGACGGGCACTGCGTCCTCTTTCTCCCGGCCTTTTCGCGAAAGGGTCAGCTCAGAGGGTGCGGGTGTGAATGGTTAACCCACGGGGGGAGTGGAGTGGTGTGTGGTCCATACTATCGTTTTCATGGTTTATAACCCGGGGCCCAACCCTGCAGCCTACCTGTTTGGGAACGGAATGAATGGGGGACACTGACACATGATCCGTTGGGGTACGTCCTTTGGACTGGGCGGGGCCTTAGGCGGGGCCTAGTAGTCGGCAAGTAGTGCTCGCCCGGGCCGGGCGGCTTCACCGGGCGGCTTCACCGGGCGGCGTTCGGGCCGGCACAGCAGGGTGCAGAGCAGCGAGCTGGCCAGGGTGCGACGCTCATCCGGGCGGGGCGGCCACGAGTCGCATAAGCCCGAGTGCCGCCGACTCGATCACACTAAGAACCTCGGGCGAGTCATGATAGTCGGGCCGACAGCGCGATGAGCGCGCGGGCTAACTCCGGATATATCACCAGGCACCTTCGGCCGTATGAGCACATGGACTCAGAGCTCGTTCTTCTCCTTATCCTCCTGACCCTCGTCAGAGTCCACCTCATGCTCATCATGCTCTGCGACCTGCGTCGGCAGTTGCACCAACTCGAGGTCATCTTGGCTCCCGTCGCACACCTTGGAGCCGGTGACGCACTCCAAGAGCTCCTCCAGAGCGTCGAGACCCGCCTCGACTTCGTTCGGGAGCCCATCGCCATCCTCATCGTCATCATCAACGCCATCGCCATCGAGATCGCCCACCCTGCCCATCGCCGCGAGGCGGTCGCTGCTGGCGTCCTCGACCTCCTCCTCTGCTGCTGTGCGGGCGTTCGAGAGTTCCTTCGAGGCATTCTCGAAGAGTTCCTGAGTGTGTTGAAGGCCGCTGGCATCCACCTTCTCTGCTGCCGTGCGGGCCGACGCCGCCTCGGCCGCCTCCTTGACGGCCGCCTCCTTCGCCACGGCCGCCGCATTCTCGGCCACCGCCACCGCCACGGCCGCCGCCGCCTTCTCGGCCGCCGATGCCGACTCGAACGCCACCTTGGCCTCGGCCGCCACCTTCTCGGCGGCGGCCGACGCCTTGGCTGCTGCCGCTGCCTCGGCCGCTTCCTTTGAGGCCTTGTTGTGCTCCGGGCTCGAACGCCATGACGAAGCGTTCATCACGAGTCTCTCGAGAAACTCCTTTCGCTTGGCGAGCAACCAAGTGAGCTCCTTCCCCCCCCCCCGCTCCTGGTTGAACCGCTCGTGCTTCTGCACGGACTTTTGCTCGATGGAGATGAGAATGGCACGCACGTAATCTTCTTTCGTCCATTCGGCTCCGATCACGATGCCGCGTGCTGTGGCCACGTGCTTCAGCTTGGGAACATTGTACTCGGAGACGCTGATCGGCTTGGTCGACCACTTGACCGAGCGGCGGCGGCTCGGGTACAGGAAGAAGAGGCCGGCCAGGTCGTCCGCCGTTGGGATGCTGTTGGGTTCGTGCGGATCTATGTCGTGGCTTGCCATGAGCGTAGTCGCGTACACATCCATGCAACGGTGGGAGCTGCGCGCGCCCTTGCGAGTGCTAGTGCGTCGCTCAGAGAGCCCGCCGTCGTCCCAAGTGCAATGGGCGAGCTTCAGGCAGTCAAGAAGGCGCCGCCGCCTCTCGCACTTGTCTTTCTCCTCGCGAGGTTTAGTCATGTGCAGCCCCTCGCACATCTTGGAATGGTTGATCGGCGTGTAGCTCACAACCAGATCCTTTTTTGGCACACTCTCTAGGTGCAGAGCGGGGCCCTGGTCGGGGTGGCCGAGCCCGAGGATATGGCCTGCCTCGTGCGCGAGAACGGCCTCCAGACTCTGACAGCGTTGTGGTCCAAAACGGGAGTTGTCGTCACCACAGCGAATCTCAGTGACGTAGACGCCACTGAGCAGAAGGCCACCGGGAATGATCAGGCCGAAGCCCAAAACCCACAAGCATGCCACAGTCTTACGTTTGGCTGCACGCTGCGCGTCCTGGTGGCTCTGCAAGCTCGCCATCCTTTGTACTGCGAAATCGAGGTCACCTTGAGCGACGCTGCTCATCGCTTCTGCTTCGCTCTGCGACGCTGCTTGCCGCTGCTGCTTCGCTGTGCGCCACAAGCTGCAGATTACAACAAAAGAGCCCACGGTGACTAGGAGGAGGGCGAGCACGAGGCACACCCAGATCCGAAAATGGAAGATCTTCTGACCCTCGAGGTCGTCGTCGACGCATAGCCAGTCAGTCTGCAGGTAGAAGCAGTAGTCGGTGTTGAGCACGATTCGCATTCTCTGCCGCTCCGTCTGCGGCATGAGCTCACCCGTGCCCGTACCGGTGACCTTGCCGGCGCGTTTTGGATTGGTGACCTGCAACTCTTTTGCCAGCGGCTGCGCAAAGCCGAGAACTGCACCCGAGCTCAGTTCTTCAAGATCAACCGCCATGCCATTGAGCTCGTCTACCTCGCTCGCAGCCAGTGCTTTTCTTCTCAGTTCTTCAAGATCAACCGCCATGCCATCGAGCTCGTCTACCTCGCTCGCAGCCTGTGCTTCTCTTGTCCGGACGCGGAGATTTTTCTCAAACTCGCGCTTGGCCTTGATAACTTCATGACTTTTTGCACCGATTATGAGCTCGGCGAGCTTCGTGTTCTTGACTCGTGTGAAGTAGATGAGTGGATGACGGTCGGCCCACACGTCGAGCGCGTGCTGGACGGCGCGCTCCACGAGATCGCAGCCGACCTGGTTGCCGCGCAGCGAGGCACGGATGTCTCGACAAAAATGGGGATGCAACGCATACTCAATCCCGCCGCCTAACCCCACCTGGCGTGTGTCTGCAAATGAGTTGAGGCCGTTGTCGTCCCAGCGGATTCTCGCATACGTTTGCGCATCGTTGCATGACTTCGGCGTTCGCGTGGTCCACGGGATGAACGACGTGGCAAGGTGCAAAAGGGGAACGAGCATGGAGAAAGGATTTCCCGGCGTTCCGTTCGTGTATGACCCAGTAAGTAGGAATTCGTCACGTCAAGTCAAGTCTAGACTTGACACGAAACTCGCCGAGGCAGTTCAGGTTAAGCTACCGGTACCACCCGTGGCATAGGAATCGTTCCATTTCGATTTGTGTAGCTGACGGTATAGCGTAGCTGGTTCTCCTTCGAGACTAATTGGAACCGACACAGCGTGACAGTTCCCAGACGGTTTCGCTCCACAAATTCCGTCAACGTCCCAATCCCAGCAATGCGCTCATCGGAGAGGTTTGGTCTCGTCGGCTGGCACCCGCACCCGCTCCCGCTCCTGCGCCTGCCCCTGCCCCTGCTGCTGCTGCTGCTGCTGCTGCTGCTGCTGCTGCCCGTCGATCTGCCGGCCGTCACCAGCGGCATCTCGCCGGCCGTCGCCGTCCTCACTCACCCACCCGCCGGCGGCAACGGCAGCGGCCAGCTTCGGGTCGATCGTGTGCCCGGCCCGCGCAGCCAGCTGCACCACCTGCTGGGCAATCTCGAGCTCGTCGACCTCCAAACAGGAGCGTACGAGCCGCTCGCACGTCTCGACACGTGGCAGCACGCCATGTGAGCCCATCTCGTGGAGCAGACGAGGCAGGTGGCGCACGCGCGCCGCCAGCTCGGGCCCCTGCTCCGCCGCCGCGGTGAGCAGCAACGAGAAGGAGACCGGTGTGAACCGCGGCTTCCACAGCGACTTGCGCATCTCCTCATGTTCACCAAAGAGCCGAAGCGCCTCGCTGTACGCGCCGTTGAGCACGCACACCTCGTAGATGGTGTTGAAGGCGCGCTGCTCGGGCAGCAGCCGCACGCTGTTGCACATCTTCTCGAACAGCTGCAGTGCCTGCGCAGTCGCGCCTCCCTTCCCGAAGGCTCGCATCAGCTCAATGTACGTGAGGTAGTCGGGCTTGCGTCCCATCTTCTCCATGTCGCCCCAGAGCTCGAGCACCCTTTGCACGAGGTTGACCGTCAGGTGGTCGGGCTGCTCGCCGATCGACGGCCGCCGCATCGCAATCGTGCACCCACGGATCAGCATCTCGTACACGGCATGGGACGGCTGCTCCCCCTCAAGGCGCATCTCCTCGAGGACTTCGAGCGCCTCGGCGAGCTCCTCGCGCCGCAGATGGTGGTAGATGGTCGACGCGTACGAGGGCGCCAGCCACGTGTCCAGCCGTTGCGGCACGCGGTGCAAATACTCGGCAGTGCGGTACACCCATGGCGGGAAGGCGGCCGCAAACGGCGCCTGCTGTGGACCCTCGCGCGCCTTTGAGTCGCGACGCGCGCGCTCGGGCAGGCCCAAGATCTTGTTGTACGCAGCACCGATGGCGGCGAAGCGCTCTGCCGCGTCAGGCTCCGTGCTGCGGTCTGGATGGTGCATCATGGCGAGCTTGTAATAGGCGCCCTTGACTTGCTCCAGTGTCGCATCGGGTGGCAGCCCGAGCGTTGCGTGCGCCTCGCTGCGGGTGCTCAGGTGCCGCTGGCCGGCACCTCGCAGCAGCGGCGAAATGGCCATGGCGCAAACAGCTGGCCGCGGCAACAGCGCGCGGCGACAGAGTGACCCGGAGGCGACGAGGAGCAACTTCATAGTTCGCGGAAAAAGAGTTTCCATTCCTGTATATCCGGTACAGTAGGAATGATTTTACGAGAAGGCCATCGCTGGGCGGGAACGGCGCGGGATTCCCGTGATCCCGTCTGAAGTTCGTGTCGCAGAATAAACAGCTACAGGCAAGTGTCCAGTGTGTCGAGTTTCTTACGCGAGTCGAGAGGCTTGTACGAGAGGCAACCTCTTAGCTCGTTGACTGTCAGCGCGGGCTGTGCTGGCAGAGCTCAAGTGCGTCGAACTCGGAAGCCACATGCCGCGCCGGAGCCGGAGCAGGTCTCGACTCTTCTCCCGTGCCAGCTCCCGATCTCGCGGTCACCATGCCAAGTGCCCCAACTCTAATCGCAGAATATTGCGAAGTGGCAGCATGCGGATGCCAGCGTTCCACGGCCGCGAACCCAAGCCCGGGTAAGCCCGAGTCTTCGGCCTTCTCGCGGCACAGTGTTCAAAGCCTATGAGGTAATTACCTGAGTAGTGGGAAGGTCCCCCTAGGTCAAAAAAGTGCGCCCCGCAGTGTTCAAAGCCTATGAGGTAATTACCTGAGTGTAGTGGGAAGGTCCACCTAGGTCAAAAAAGTGCGCCGGGCGTTCGGCCCGCCCCGGCACCGCCACCGGTGCCGGCTGCCGTAATTCCAGGATCCAGCTCCAAAAAATTAAAGTTGTTGCAGTTAGGACGCTCGTAGTCGGATTTCGGGGCGGGCCGACCGGTCTGCCGATGGGTACGCACTGGTCGGCGCGTCCTTCCTTCCGGAGACCGTGCATAACCCATCGAGTTCATTGAATGGGATTGAATATTTAGAAAGCCGCGGGAGCTCGCCATGGCGCGAGCCCCCTATGGTCCCACACAGTAACACACAGTACGGTACGGGTGGTAATACTGGTGGTGTCAAGGGGATGGTGGTGGGTTCGCTGAAAAGTCGCCGGACACGCGAACGTGTGTTGGCCCTGACTGCTGCGCTGAGCTTCGTGGGGTTGCTCTTGGGAGCGCCGCCATTTCGTTTTGGCGAGACAGAGATGCCTGGGCGGAACGA
>Ga0210241_101037_pt1 | contig 23114 bp, 13 predicted proteins | sample ChrtobMetP5a_8mM_FD_155488 | JGI IMG/M metagenome (GOLD analysis project Ga0210241, IMG submission 155488) | Chrysochromulina tobin associated microbial communities from unialgal haptophyte culture, Seattle, Washington, United States - P5a_8mM | ecosystem: Host-associated > Algae > Haptophytes >...
CTCAGCATTTGATGCACTAAAAATTCAGAGCACTTGAGTGCATTCAGCACTGAGTGCAGTCATACTCTCAAAGCACTTGGCACTCAGTGCTGGTATGACTCCGGACACTCAGTGCTGAGAACAAGCATTGTGTGTGGTATGGAGTACTTCCATCTTGTCAAGTTCTCTGTGCAAAACTGTGGGAGAGGGGATGCTTCGGTCAAACTGTTCATTCTCTAGATACTCGGTGTGTAACCTCCTTTATTCGAAATCACACGAAATCACACGCCACGAGTTACTAATACGCCAGTCAAGTCTATACATAAACAACAGACAACCATACGGAAGCCTATCGAATGTGCTCCGGAAGCCAGCAGGGGAGCTTGACTTGACTTGACTTAACTTGACTTGACTTGACTTGACTTGACTTGACTTGACTATCTCCACAATCTTCACACGACATGCGTAGTGGATTACGCCGCGCCGCGAGAGCTCCTTGCCCGTGGCCGCTCCGCCAGCAGGTGCCACAGCAGAAGCGTCGATGGCTGCACTCGCCTCTACGTCAGTGTGTTCCGGGACGCGGGTGGCAGATGGTCGCCGTCGACAAAGAGAGCAAGCTTGCTGCCGTCTCGACGCCACCCGCACTGCCCGAGCGCGCCTGGGATTACATCGCAGTCAGCATGCTTCCGAGCGGCTACCCGGCCTCAGTCACGCCGAGCTACCCGCGGTACGTCGCCTGGACCTGCGTCGGGCTACTATCGGGACGCATCCAGTCTGTGCTCGCGACGCAGGCAGCACTCTTCACCATTGGGCTAGGAGCAGGTGCCATCCCGATGGCCGCCGCGGTGCAGTGGATCCTCAAGGACGGCGTCGGCCACGTTGGTGCAATAATCTATGCGGCGGGTGTCAACACGCGCTTCGATGCCGACGCGAAGCGCTACCGCTTCCAGTCGACCCTCGCTCTGACGCTTGCCGACCTGATAGCGGTGCTGATGCCGCTGGTGCCACAGCACTTTTTCGTGATGGCCTCGCTCTCGAGCGCAACGTCTTCGATCGCCAATTTAGCGCAAGTATCTGCGCGCGCCCGCGTCATGTCGTCCTTTGCCAAACGCGGCAACCTCGCCGACTGCGTGCGAGCGGGCCAGACGCAGGGCAAGCTCATGTCGCTGTTCGGTACGGCGGCTGGCGCGGCGGTGGCGTGGGTTGTAGGGCCCGAGCCACTGCACGTCATTGGCGTGATGCTGCCGCTGTCGGCAATCTCATGCTGCTCGATGCATGCGTCGACCCAGCTCGTCGTGCTGAGCACGCTGAACGTGCAACGGTGCGAGCGTGTGTATGCCGCGCTCCTGTCCCAAGTGGACGCTTCACATTCAGAGCCAGCGCCGCCACCGGCGGCCAAGGCAGCCGCAGCTGCATCAGGCCCCGCAACGCGGCCCTTGCCCGTGCTCGAACTCGTGGCACCATCGCCCGAGGCGGTGGGTGCAGAGGAGAGTTTCACACTGCCGTACCGCTCCATACTGCCGGGCACACTACTGCTGCAGCCTCTCTTCACAGGGAGCGTTGTGACGACCGACACTAGCAGCCACCTGCACGCCGCATGGCCTCTGGTACAAGCGGCGCGGGCAGCAGCGGCCGGCTCCGATGCAGCGGGCGCTGCCGCGGCGGCACTGCCTGCGGGCAACGCCGCTCGCATGGCGAGGGAGCCCCTTGAACCATCGCGGACACTGTGGCACGCCTCGTGGTACCGCGGCTACGCGTTGGCCACTCTCGCTCGCGGGGTGGATCCGGGCGGCAAAGGCGGCTTCATTGTGGCGCTCTGGTACACACGCGACGCCCCAATTGCGGACCACCTTCGTGCGTTTTGGCACGCGAGTTTGGTCCGCCGGCGCCTGGCGATGGCACCAAATGTGCTCCCGTTGGTCGTCGAGGCTGGCGGCCAAGGCGCGAGTTTGCACCAACGGATTCTGTATGAGTGCGCGCTCGAGGCACAGCGGACGTGGCCCAGCGTCGAAGCAGCCCTTGGCGGAGCAGGATGGGATATGTGCACGACGTTTCTCGAGGGCGATGGAGGGGCCCTCGATTGGCATGCAGAGGAGTGGCAGCCTCAGGGTGAAACAATGCGTCACGAGACCACCACCACGAAATGTAACTGAAATTCACCTCGCAGTCGCCAACCTTGCAGCCAGTGAGTCGACAGTGCGCACCGCATTTTGATTTTCGTAAGATTTTCGCTTGAATTTTCGCAACATTATACATTTTCGGCCTTGTTCCCAGCGGTCGTGTGTCCGCACTCAGCTAACTCACAGCTTGAAATCAGGGTAGGAATCCTAGAATCCTACATTTGTGTGGTGTGTGCAAATGCCAACTCGAAATCCATCAAGCATCATGCATGGGCCATGGCAAAGGGAAGTCCAAAGATATTTCATATTAACGCCACCTCCCCTAACCCCTGCACCTAACCCCTAGGGATAAACCCGCACGCTGCATGTCGCGTCCATGTGCGCTGCAGGCACACGGACCGACTTATGGGCGAAAGCGTTCTGTGGAACCGATTTGGGCCGCGGGGGTCACCAAGGGACCGAGAAGATTGACATGTACAGCGCGTTGTGTTGTACAACAGCATGTCGGCGAGGCCGGCAGCTACGAGAGGCCTGCGGCTGTTCTCGCTGCTGCAAGCATGGACGCTCGTATCGGCACAGGTTATATTCAACTCGCCACCGCCTCCTAGCCCACCACCTCCAGAGGCTACCATGATGTGCACATTCACCCCGGATGCAAGTCAGCCTGAGATCTACTATGATCTTCGTTTGGCCGATGAAGCTCTAACGGGCAATCTGCGTGTGGCCGTCAAGAATCAGGCCGGCGCCATCACCGGCGACATTTACACGCGCATCTGCAGGCCGCCCACCGTGATGTGCGGTCAAGGCAGCTATGCCTGCGACTCAGCAAGCCCACCTTGCATATCGAATCCAGCCGCGATCGACGTATACCAGAACGGTGCAAAGTGCGTCGCCCCGGGCCATCTGAGCAACCACGTCTGGAGTCTGCAGAATCCAAACGACATCAAAGGCGGTGCGCAGATCACATTCAGTGGTGGCGACCCTGCGCGTGGCGGCTCTAACGGCCTGCAGCGGCAATATGTCATGCAGTTCGAGTGCGATTGGTCCGTGAACTATCCGCAGGCTGTCAGCGGGACAGAGTCCACTTCCGCCTCAGTGATCACGTACACGGTGGTGGTCCGCACGAGCGGCGCGTGTGTCCTCCAGCCGCTGCCCCTCAGCGCGGGCTGGATCAGTATCATCTTGATGGGCGTCTCGTGTTTCGTCTACTTCGTCGGAGGCTCAGTGTACAACTACAAGGTGCGTGTGAGGGGCCCATATACCCGCTCGGCAATAGCCATCAGGGCCGCTAGCTATCCTCCCTTCCCAATCCCAGCTTCGCTCCCCCCACTCCCCGTCCCCCACTATGCCTCGCGTACCTCGTGTGGCCTATGCGACCCTCAATGACAACGTGTGCCGCTCCGTACAGGTCCGCGGCGAGGAGGGCCTCAAGATCATCCCACAGTGGGCGTATTGGAAGCAGCTGCCTGGCCACGTGTATGAAGGCTGCATCTTCTCGTACAAGCACGGCAGCCGCGCGCTGAAGAATGCGCCACGCGACATTCAGGACTGGTACAAGGGACGGAACACCAAGGAGCTGCGGGAGCCAATCGCGTACACGCCCGCTGCCGAGTGATCCACGAATCGTGCGCGGGCCGCGCTGCCAGCAGAACCCGCGACTCGTAGCGTACTTTTCGCGAGATGGCGCATGCGGGCCCCGAACACGAGATGCAGTCGAGATGCTGCTTGTCGTACAAGATGTGGCTGTGTGGTACCGCTTCCAACGTAGGGACTCGTGCACGCGCGAGAAAGTCAGCATCCACGGATCACGCATCCCTGTGAGCTTCGATTGCATGCGTCATCACATGTGTGTTTGTGTTCCTTATTCCTGAGTGCCGATCGCGCCACGACCCGATCCGATAGTCTGGTCCGGGGTGGCGGTGTGCGAGTCGAGCTGGGTTTCCATGAAAACGACGCTTCAATATCGGCCGACATCATCCGCTGCAGTCGCTGCGGCCATCAGCACGCCCGGAGTTTCCTCAGGCGGACCATCGGAGAATGACCAGCCAATCTCCACCTACAAGCATCCGGAGCCACGGCACCGGGCGGACTACCCACGAGAGTACGCCGTTCTCACGCAGCAGCAGCGCAAGGCGCTCGAGGCACGCACCCTCCTGGCCTTTGAGGAGGAGAGTTTCAGTCTCGCGTCCAAGATTCGCGCGGATGCGCTTCGGCGCGCGGCGAACTCGCGCGTGCACTCACCTGCAGTTACCGCACCGACTGGCGCGAGCACCTCCACGGCCACTGCTGCACAACCTGCTGCGATGACCGAGGCTACGGCGGCATCGAGAGGCTCGAAAATATCCGACGCCAAGACCTCCGCCACCATTCAGTCCTCAACCGGCCATGCCGATGAGGCCATCGACCGCGCTCAATCCACGACCAACGCAGACGGCGGTTACGAGGGCGAGAGCGTGTACGAAGGCGACGATGGCGTCAGCATCGCCATCTCGCGCGGCGCTTCGTACCAACGTGGGCGGGGCTTCACTGGCAAATCGATCTCGGCTCGCTCGCAGCCTGCCACTGCCGTCAACATGAGGGCGAATGCAGCGCAGGCATCTCTGGCACGCGCGGCCGCAGGACGCACGGCGACGGCACAGGCAGCCTGGACACAGCCAGCCCTTGCGCAGCCAGCCGTGCCGCAGGCGCTTCTTCTTCTCGAGAGTCCGCCGCATGCTCCTGCTCCGCAATCACCACGCAACGACGTCGACGACGGCCGCGGCCTCTCGTGTAACGGTCGCGTGAGGGCGGGGGTGTACGTGCCAACGCGGCGCGCGGATGGGAGCTTCGACTGGGTGCGGCGCAAATCGGACCCGCCGCCGCCCGCCCGCCCTCTGGTACGCGAACTGCTGCTTGATGGGCGCGTGGCGCGGACCACGATGCTCGAGGGGACCACGATGCTCGAGGAGGCGATCGCATCGGCGGCAGGCGCTCGTTGCGCTGCGGCCGTGGTGGAGGAGGTGCTCGGTAGTCTGCGCGCCGAGGAGGCGAGTTCCCGCCAAAAGAGCGAGTACCCCGCCTCTCAGCTCAAATGGAGTACTTCTCAGCTCAGGTGCGAGGCGGCGGAGGCAGCGACCCGCGCGGTTGCGAACGCGGCCGCCGTGGCCGCTTCAGCTGGCATCCCCGCGTGCACGACAACTCCCGCGCCCACCTGCAGTGTGTGGGATAGCCCGCAGCCATGGACGGAACTCCATCAGAGCTCCCCATTGCTGCGCATGGAGCGCGGCGGCTCGGCGGCCGACTCCAAGCGCTGGAAAAAGGTGCATGCACAGACGGCGCTGGTGCGCATCGCCCCACAGGAGCTGCCCCTGTGGCCTAGCCCGCTCGCTGAGCCGAGCGCGCGCGTGATGGAATGGTTCATTAACCTCCCACGCATCCTCGAACTCACGCTGCAGCAGCTTCCACGGCCGCCGACGGCGGCCGTTGCCGTCAAGGAGCCGACGACGCGCCAAGCCTTTCAAAGCCCATTCAATGGGCGCCAGTTTCGTCAGAGCCCACCCGATGGGCGCCAATTTCGTCGGCGCATGGAGAGCGTTGCAGACGACCTTCAAGCGGCGGAGGTAGGTCCTTTGCACGAAAAGGACGACGAGACCGAAGAGGTGGATGCCAAAAACGGGTTGACGACTGCGGAGCTCATGCTGCGTGGCCATCAGTCCAACGAGCGCGGCGAATATGCGGCCGCGCGTGTCCACTTTCAATGTGCTTATGAGCGCTCCCACTCAGTCGCCGCACAGCTATCGGCCGCCAACATGGCGCTCAAGGCGCACGAGCCGCGGCTCGCTGCTTACGAGTACGAGCAGGTGCTGCTGCGTGCCGATCTACCCGAGGTGCTGCGCGCGCAGGCGGCGGAGAAGCTGATCCAGTCGGAGGCGGCAGTTGAGAACGAGCTGCCCGCCACGGCGCCGTGGGACAGCCGGATGACGTGGCAAGAGCGGCTTCTCGCGCCAGCGGATGCGGTGCTCAAGACGTACGCGCCGCCGCGCCGCTCGACCGTCGCTGCCGCGTACCTACCGGATGATGCGCCGAGCTCGCGCTTTGGATGGAGCGCCATCCGCACGCCGGTCCAGCTGACCTCGATGCGTGAGCCGTCGCAGCCGCCGCACGCGCTCGAGCAGTGGCAGAGGAGTTCGCTGCCGCCTACGACGGGTTCGGCCGCTGAGCACGGTCGCCAGATAGTTAGCTACCCGTATCGCGGAGTACGCCTTCCGGCGCACCTCAGTGCCTGGCAAGCACACGCGCTAGCGCATGCCGCCAATGTTTGAGCGAAAGGCACTGTGTACACACTGCATGATTAGTTTCGATGATAGTTCAGTTTTGGTTGCAGATTACTTCCATTCACAGCCAATGTTTAGAATTCGACACCCAAGACACCGGATTCACACGCCCCGGTGTAGAAAAACGCGCGATTTTTTAGTATTTTTTCCTTAAGGCGACATGCACACGGCCATCGGTGATCGGAGGCAAGCGCTAAGCGGAGCGCGACGCGGGAGATACAGATAGGCACCGCACAGGGGCGGGCGCGGCCCAAACCATGGTTCGAGACATCGAGTCGCGAGCCTGTCGCACTCATCGGGCGACACGCGCGTGCCAAAGCAAGAGAGTGTTCGCGCAAAGTTAACACTTGGTTTTTAGCGGGCCGGCCAAGTTCACAGCCAGTTCACACTTTCTGGAGACCCTCTGTCGCTCTGTGTGTATGAGCAACCTGGAGCGCGCCCGCCGCCGCCGCCTTGAGCTGGAGTCGGCTGCAGCGGTGGCAGCAGTGACCTCCACCATTAACCCCTCGCCGCCGCAGAGCCCACGAATAAAGGAGTGGCAGCTGCCACCGTCGCCGCCAGCACCACCTGCGTCTCTGCTCGAGCTGTCGCCACGCAAGTTGCCACCACATGCAGCAGCTGCTTTCGCATCTGCACTCGCAGCTGCCACGACCCAGGCTAGGTCCGCGGCTGCGGACGCCGAAGCGCGCGCTGCTAAAGATGTGGCGTTCGAAGAAGCGATCACAAGGGCGGTGGCCGCGGAGAAGGAGGTGGCTGAGCTGAAGCGCGCAGCCACACATGCTGGTGCAGTCGCTGCAAGCGAGGCGGAGGCACGCAGACAGGCAGATACCAGGCTGCAGGCGGCGGTCGAGCGCGCCAACGCGATAGAAGCCAATGCGCAGGTCGCGGCCAGCCAGATGGAGGCGGACGCGTCCTCGGAACGACGTGCAGCCGCCAAGCTCCGGCGCGAGCTCGAGGCTGGCCAGCGAGTGCTGGGCGATGCGGTCAGCCGCGCCGAGGCCGAGCTGAAAGACGCACTCGCACGTGCCGTGACAGCCGAGCGCGCAGCCGCATCGGCCGCTGCGGCCGCCGTCGAGGCGGTGCACCTCGCTCAAGAGGAGGGGGCGACGGCGCTCCTCGAGCAGCGCGCCGAGCTTGAGGAGCGGTGCATGGCTGCGGAGGCAGAGGTGGACACCCTCCGTGCCGAAGTCGAGGCGCTTATCGTGGCGCAGCGGCAGCAGGCGGAGCGCACGCATGCGGCCAAGGCGGCATTGCGCGACGCGGCGACCGAACCAATCGAGTCGCTACTCCTCGAGCAGCAGGCTGAGGCGGCTCGCATCCAGAACCTGCTGCACGAGCTGCGCAACCTGAGCGCGAGCCTCGATGAGAGCGAGCGCAAGTACGAGGAGCTCGTGCGGCGCACCGGGCGCGTGCTGGGGCGCGCTGCCGATCCGAGGAGCGACGCCGACGAGGCCGATTCCGATGACGGCGCAACCGAGGGCAGTGCTGGTGAGGGTGGCGATGGGAGGGTCGGCTTGAGGGGCAGACGTGCAGGGCGAAAGCCTGAGCGCCAACACGCCGTCGCCGCCGCGATGCTCACGTGGTACGTGCACACCTTGGGTCAGGGCAGGCGCCGCCGTGCGGCTGCTTACAACAGGCACGCTGCGGCAACGCGGCCAGCGGGGGCGGGGCCGCCAGTTGCTCCTTACCTCTCCACCCTGCCTGCATTCGCCTCTTCCAAGCTACGGCGGTGATGCTCGTGTGTGTGCCCCACGACATTATCGCAAACAGAAGAATCCCTATAGCGCAAGTGCATTCAGAGCTTCCAAGCGAACAACCCTGTGCAGTCCTCCCCGGCGCGATCCCGCCCGCTGCCGCGCACACGGCCGCACGCGCGGCACGCGCGCGGACCCGGCGGGGGGCGGCGGCGTTCCCGGCAAGCGTCCGATCGCAAACCGAACGCGATCCGAAACTCGATCCGAAACGGCCATTTTACGGCCATTTTCCCAAAATTGCCACTATAATACATACTAAACCGGATGTAGGTAAACCTCCGGACGACATAGCGTTAGCCGCGATCCATTCACGTGCCGCGATTACGGGTAATGCCGATCGGATAATGCCATTACCGATTACGCGTTGACGATTCTCCCTATCGCGTATCGGCCGGATATCGCGTTAAGCGATGATTCCCGACGAAGAATACAACGTCACGTAATGGTAGTGACGGTTGACTCTCGTCTCCTCTCCGAGCCAGACACGCGACTGCCTGGCTGCAGCCGCTCGGCCGCGTGAACCGCCGGTGGGGCATACCGTTCACAGTACACCCCGCTGGCTAGCGGTTGAGTACGACGTGCACGGTGAGCGCACGCGCGAGAGGAAATCGACGTTTGGGCGGCGAGAGCGGGAGCGCGTGGCGGCCCCGATGCAGCCAAAGATTGATAACAAGTGGATCATCTTTACGTGAGCATCATCTTTACGTGAGCAATCGAAAGGTGACCTGCAGGTGGATCATCGCCGGCTCCTGTCTGCCAGCAAGGGGCAGCGGCACTGCGTGCAATGCCGGCACGTTGACGCGAAGCGCGGCGAGCGCGAGCTCGGCACTCCCAAGCTCCTTGAGCTCGACGGCAATCTCCTTGATGCTCAGACGCATGCGCAGCTTCTGCGTGAGCGAGTCGTGCACGCAGAGCCGAAAGCATGACTCCGATTGGTTGACTACGAAGTGGCCCTCCGCCTCCGCTGCGGAGATGGCGTCGGCATCGGCACCGCGACTGGGCGTCGTGCCGCTCGTACCGCCGCTGGCGGCGGCATGCACCGCACTGGCGCTGAGCAGCTTGCCCCGCTGCTCGGCACCATCGCCGACGGCAAGGTGCACGTAGAGACTCGCGGCGAGAAAGGGTCCCAGCGAAGAGGCGAGGCGACTCGGCCTGTCAAGCACGAGCCCCGCCACGTGCGTCAGGTGCACGATGAGCTCGCCAACGGCACCCCGCGCCATCTCTTCGGCCCTCGCCGCGCGCAGCAACTGAGGGTCCAGGATCCACTCCGGACGGTCGTCGTGCCACGCCATCTGGTAGCCGGCCGCCGCTGCCGCCGCTGCGGCTGCGCTGGCAAAGGCGGAGCCAATGCCCGCGCTCCAAGTGGCCGAGTCGGGCGTGGCGACTGTCGCCGTCCGCGGTAACGGCTGCCTGGGCGTCATCGCCTGGGCGGCGGCAGCAGCGGCGGCGATGTCCCCAGGCGAGGCACGCGCGAGGTCCCTCGCATTGTTTAAGGGGGACACCTTAAGGTTCGTCGGAGAGGGCGGCGGTTGCACCCCCAAAAGGCTACATAAGCTGCCGCCGCATATGCCAGTGCTGCCGATGCCCCGGTAAGGCTCGGGTGTCTCAGGGGGGCGCTCGCTCGCCCACGTGGCCAGCACGTCGCCCGTTTGCTCATCGTTCAGATACGTGGCGATCGGTGTGCGTTCGACTCCGATGCTGTCGCGGCTCCAGAGGCCCGGTACCCCAACCGTCGTTGCCTCACTAGCGCCGTCGAGGCCATCACTCCCGAAGAAGGCTGATTCAGACATCACCTCGACAGCCGCTGGGCCGGCGCCACACCCATTGGCAGCATGCTTCTTGGTGGCGGCCGAGCGGCGCTGTGGACTGGCACCAACGGTTGGTGGCGAGCCCGAGCCGCCCGTGCGATGCCGTCGTCGCTCGCCGTCAGCCACCTCGGCTTGCCCTGCAGCCCAGCGTTGTGAAGACGATGCGTTGGCGACGCCAGTGTGCCCGAGTGCGGCCGCGTGGGCGGAGCGCGCCGCCTCGGGTCGAAGCACTCCAGTGCCGCCACTGCTCCCATAATGTCCAGCCTGGGCTGCCACGTTCGCAGCGTGCGTCGGAGGCATGGGTGAGGGGCCCTCTGGTCGCAAGGGAGGGGCGCGCTCGCGCTCGCGGCCGCGCGGAGCACTGCGCGCGCGGATGCCAGCAGCGCCGGCGGCGCTCGGCCCGTTAGGGTGCGAAGCCGAGGGGCGGCTGGCCTGTCGCTCGGGCGACTCTTTATCTTGATCCTCTCCGTACCACTCGAAGAGCGGGATGGTGTACTTGTTGTCACCGACCATCGTCTCTGTGAGCGTGCTCTCGATGAGATCGTCCAGCCAGCTGCGCAGCTTGGGCATCAGGTCCAGCGCATTGAGCGAGGCGCCCAGAGAGAGCTTGAAGTGGACGGAAGGCGGCTGTACAAAGGAGAACGCCACGTGGCAGAGCCATGGGTACGAGCGCATGAAGACGAACTCAATTTCGAGAGTACCCTCGAGCATCAGATCGCTCACTTCTACGTCGACGGTGTCAAAGGGCACGAGGCGATGCTTGATGGCGAGCTCGAGTAGCTTGCTCGACGGGCCCGTCTGCCAGCGCACGTCCGAGCGAAACAGGTACCGAATCTTCTCCTTGAGTGGGTCACGCGACGGCTCAACGCGCTTGTCGACCATGTACACGTTCTCAAGGATGACTGGCGCAATTCGGAATCGACCATCGGATCTGCGTGCCTCGACAGCTCCAAAGGAGAAGGATTTGAGCGTCACCGCCGTCACGCCGATGCGTTTCGGGATGTTCTGGTTCACCTTGGTTTGTAGGATGGCCAGCGCATACCTTCCTATCGGCCGCTCGTACATCTGCCAAACGGCGCGGAAGATCTGGTTGAGCCACGTGACGCTCTCAGATGTGTTGACCGATGCGACGGCAGCGCTTGCAGTCGCGTACAGCCGGTTCCAGAGCCTTCGCCGTCGCTGATCCTCGGCGCACTTGAGCAGCCACAGCACTGGCAGGATGTACAGCCAATGCCATTCGGCTCGGCCGAGCAGGTAAATTGCGATGGCTGCGAGGATCACGTGCCACGGCAGCCCGGCCTCGTCATCTGGTGGGCTGGACGAGTCACGCGCCCGGACTGTCCCAAGGACGGCCGGCGGCATTGGGCGTGAAGAGACCCGTGAAAAGTGCTGCGTCGAAAGAGCAGATTTTCGTGCGCAAATAACCGCAAAGCCCGTCCGTGTCCCGATTCCTCCCCGGGTGTTTTTTTCCCGTGGTTGGTTGCGGAATTCTACAGGTTGTCATGGCCTGCCTCCCTACAGAAGAAGTCTTGCCACTCGTGATGTTCCCAAATTGGCCCAGCCTCGGGCCGAAGCACCTAGTTGCCATAGGCAGCCTCAAGCCCGCTTCTAACCGCAGCGCCGAGCACTATTGCAAGTTGTTATGCTTAGCTGAGCCACGCTGCCAGAGCTATGTCATCGCACCAGCGCGCAGTCGGCAGAGCAATCACACACTAATGCCATCTTGCAAGCTGCAGCACGTCTGCAGCGGCGCTCCGAGGCCTCCCGCTGCCAGACTGGTCCATACGACCCCGCATAGCGTGCATCTCGTGCCACCTTGGGAAGTGCACGTCTACGCTGCTGAGCAACCCATCGACCACTCACCAGCGTGCCGGACGCAGGCCGTGGACGCCGCTGCATATGTGCAAATCATGGCGAATACATACGTGCTCTCGACGAATGTATTCGTCATGATATGCCCGACGGCGGCAGTGCCAACGGATCATGTGGCCACACATGAGTTTAATCGTGCTCCTCTTCACACAGGCAGCCCGAGCAGCCCGAGCAGCCCGAGCAGCCCGAGCAGCCTGAGTGGATCGAGAAGCAGCGTTCATGGCAGCATTGCGCTGTGCGTCGCCCCTCTTTACAATGAGGTGAGTGCATTCGCTGTCTGGGACCTGCTCGACTATCACGCTGCGCGTGGCGTCTCGCATGCCTTCATCTACCTGACGAGGTGCGGCGGGGGCTCACCCGCCCGCACACTGGCCGTAGGCGTGCACCCGCACGTGACGCTGCTCTGTATGGAATGGGTGAACGCTCTACGCATTCATCAGCGTGGCCAAAATTGGGCGAACAACGACTGCGTGCATCGGGCTGCACATGAGAAGTTTGCGTGGGCCCTCACTCTCGACTTGGACGAGCATCTCATCTTCGCACGGCCGACAATCGTGGCCCGTGCTCGTGGTTCGTGGTCGGCCGCGGCGCGACCCGGTCCGCATGAAGACCTGTTTGACCTCCTGCACTCGGCCCCGATGGCGGAGGTGCACACGTTCGGGAGCATGCACTGGAGGTCGGCGCAGAATGCGTACAAGGTGACGTGCTTCAACTCCTGGATGCCGCGCGAGCAGTGTGTGCGCGATAACGGATGGCGCAAGCACCTCGTGAACACTCGCGCCGTCTTCATGGTCAACATCCACTGGGCGGACAAGTGCAAGGATGCGCCGCCCGGTTTTGCGTCGAGACGGCCCCTCGTGGTGCGTCCGAGGCTATGCAAGATTCACGACGTCAACATCAGCGAGGGCGTCTTCATCGCGCACGATCGGATGGGCGCCTTGGGCAAAGGATTCGATGGCTTGCCTGGGTCTGGTTGAGCAAGCACCTAGTGAACACTCGCGCCGTCTTGCGGCCATCATCCACAGGGCGGACAAGTGCAAGGATGCGTCGCCCTGGCTTGCGTCGAGATGGCCCCTCGTGGTGCGTCCGAGGCTATGCACAATTCACGACGTCAACGTCAGCGCGTCAACGTCAAAGGGCCACGCGGGCACTCTCCTTCCCCGTCGGCATCGGGGAAGGAGAATGGTGAGAGGAGAAGGCGCTCCCGGGAGGGGATCTCCATCGTGTCCATTTGCCAGATGGCACACTCCAAATTTGGCTCGCTCTCCATTTGGCAGATTGGCACCCGGGCCGCATCAGCGGTGAGGCCCCAGGCCCCAGCAAACCCAGGCGGCAGGCGTGTGAGTGAAATTCAGAAGCTAGGTCATTCCCTATCGACCTGCATTCTCCAGCAGCCTTCCTGTACTGTAGTTGGTGGGATTGCGCACTTGCTACCCCCGCCTCGCGGTTTACTAAATTAGTGCACAGAGGTCGTTCTCAAATCTCAATAGCGAAACGCGGCGAGCGGAGCAAGTTCCGCCACACCGCAGCGTATACTTGTAGCGGCGGGCATCATCAGACATGTTCGGCCTCCTTGGAGGAGAGTCTAACGCAACCAACATCCTGTTCAATATTGCGCGCCGCGGCGATGTGATGGAGATGGTCGTGCTACTGCGCCGCTTCCCGACCTGCTGGGAGACGCGCGACTCCGAAGGCTGCACCGCGTTGCACGCTGCCGCCTCGGCGGGCGCGATGGACATGGGCCAGCTGCTCATGCGCGCGGGCGCGGGTGCTCGCGACGCGGACAAGGACGGCTGGGAGGCGCTGCACTACGCGTGCGCCAACGGGCACTACGGCATGGCGGCGTGGCTGCTCCAGTCCGGCGCGGATCTCAGTGCTCGCACCAACGAGGGGTGGCAGCCGCTGCACGTAGCAGCCCACACCGGACAGACCCAGCTGGCGCGCTACCTGTCGTCACATGGCGCGGATCTGCGAGCAAAGACCAAGTCGGGGCAGGAGGCGGTGCACCTCGCGACCGACGCCGCGGCGAGAGACATGCGCGCAGTCGACTTCGTACAGTGGCTTCTACGCGTGAGCGAGGGTGCGGTGGCTTTTGCGCAGGACAACGACGGGTGGCGGCCAGTGCACAATGCGGCGCACAGCGGCGCGCTGACGCTGCTCAAGCTCCTGCTGAACCCGCCCGCGCCCGCGCCGCCCTCCGATCTGCATGCCGTCACCGCAGATGGCTGCACGCCTTTGCATCTCGCCGCCATCGGCGGCCACTTGGAGGCTGTCCAGTGGCTCGTGTCTAAGGGTGTCGACGTGAATGCTCTCACCGCTGACGGTCTGAGTGCGTGCGCGCTGGCGTGCCTGTCGGGGCGCCAGGCGGTCGTGGAATATCTCGCGACGCTCGATTCGGTCGCGCCGCTTACGTATCTTGAGACGCTCACTGCCGCAGACGTCGCCGCCGCAAACGGAGGCGCTGCACTGCCCAGCTCGGCACTCCGCCATCGGCCGGTAGATCCCTCTGTCTCGTCGCGCGCCGCTCTGCTTGATCAACGAAGCAATTCATCCGCCTCCGCCTCCGCCTCCGCTTGCCCGCCGCCGCCCGGCGCGGCGGCCACATCGAGCGCCACCTCCGAGTCTGCCGCCGACTCGCAGTTCTATCTCGGGCTGTCGACGGTGTTGCGTCGGACGGAGCACAAGGCGGCGCAGACGATCCAGCGGCACTACCGCTTCCAGCGCCGGCTCTTGGCGACGCATGCGAGCATGGTGGGCGGCGCCGTCGGCCAGGCGCAGGCGAGCGCTCGGCTCGCGCGCGCGGTGCTTGCGCAGGCGGCCCGCTGTGTCGACACGACCCTCTCCCGCGCGCTCCTCATCAAGCACCTCAAGCTAGATCTGGCGACGCTTATGGAGAAGGGGCGGGTGTACACGCCGCCGGGCATGTCCGTGCAGCTAGTCGCGTGGCGGCTGCGCTTCTTCTTCTGCAACGACTTCGGGCTGTGCTACCAGAAGGTCGCGAACAACCTTCGCCCTTGTGGTGTCAAGCGGCTGATTCCTTGGGCGGCGCTTCGGCGTGTCGAGGCGCTGCAGGACGATTCGATCTTCATCGAGACAACTACGCTCAAAAAGTACTACCTGAAGCCCAAGGGGGCGCCCAACCCGGCGCTTTTTGCCTGGACGTGGGCCATGCGGCTCTGCCAGCTAGCCCATCTGTACGGCAGGACAATCACCGGCTACGTAGCTTCAGCCTCACTCTCGCACACCATGAGCCCAGTGGTGCTGCCAGCTAGGTACGACACCGCCATGGTCTACCAGCAGCCCGAGGGCCTGCGGCAGAGGGGGCGCGGGACGGGCTTTTCAGGAGCGTATTCGGGCTTGGGCGACGATCAGAGCGTAACCACCCGATCAGACTCGCATGCGGCCGGGATGGGCATCGGGCTTGGCGGCTCGTGGCGTGGCGGAGACGGGACGCCCTTCAGCGCTGGGGGCGCGCGCCTGCCGCAGTCGACTGCTTTCTTGCCCGCAGGGCAGTCGGGCGATGATGAAGACAATGACGAAGGGATGATGTCCGCCGATGGGGAGGACGAGGACGAGGGTGAGGAGACTGCGGAGGAGGCCTACCGTCGCCGCCAGTGGATCCTGTACTACATCTCAGTGGGGATGTACACAGATGCCGAGGACATTGGCTGGGACGGGCGAAACCCTCCAGACCCGCGCTTGGAAAGCTCAATGGCTGCCATACAGGGCTCGACAGCGCCACTCTTCGTGGAGACGGGTCAAACACCATCTCCACCAGAGGAGACAGTCTCCTCTGGTGTCCCCGTCTCCGCAACCGGCGCGGTTGGCTCGTTTGAGGACAGACTTCCCGAGTCCTCCCCTGCGGGAGGCTCACTCGAGGACTCGGCCACCTCGTACTCTGCCCTCTCGCCAGCCTCGGGCTCCGAGAGCGCGCACGTGGATCTCCTGGGATCACCCAAGAGCCTCTTCCCCAGAGCCGAGGCGGCGGGCGCTGCGTCATCGGCGGCCGCCGCTGCCGTGCCGGGCTCGGGGGTGCAGACGCCCGGCGCCGAACCAGTTCTGACGGATACGCTGCCTTTGCCGCCGGGCTGGAAGCAGGCCAAGGGGCCCGACGGGCGCCTGTACTACTACATCAAGGGGAATCCAAGGGTGGACGGGACGACGCGGTCGACGCGCCCGACCGAGCCCGCGCCGCGTGTCAAGTCCCTCGGATGGCGTGCCGTGTCCCTCGGATGGCTCCACCAGCGAGTGTCGCAGATATCCCTGAGTTCTTCGCCCTCCGCCTCAGGGACAATGACGCCCATCAGCGGCGTTGCTTCGGCTGCTGCTCAATCTATTGTTGCTTTGGCTGTCGCTGCATCTAGTGTTGCTTCGGTTCTTGCTGCATCTAGTTCTGCTTTGGCTGTCGCTGCATGAAGACGAAAAGTCAAGACTCATCCGTCAGGGAGCCGAGTCCCGAGAGGCCGTCCGTGAATCAGTCCGTGAAGTCTAAACGGAAGACACCCCGGAAACCCCGCCCGCCACAGCTCGAGTCAGCCGCGCATGAGCTCTAAACGGCCAGTAGGGCAGCGAGGCCGGCCGCACGCGTCTGTGTCGTGTGTATGCACCACGAGCATCGCATGCCCCTGTGAGAGACGTTGCGGCGCGTGTTAGACGCTGCCGTCGGCCCGCCGGGCGGCGTCCGCCCGGCCGCCGCCGGCGCACGGCACGCCGGGGCCTGCGTCCGCATGCGCGTGTTCCGCATGGTTTTATCATATTTGGAACCCCAATTTTTCAATCCACCCCTGCAACCCCGGTCCCTGCGACGCCCGCCGCGTAGCGCCTCCTGGTGCTCGCTCAGGCTTCCCACCGCACCGTAGCACCGACGCGAGACCGAGACGCCGGCGCGCGTCCCCCTCGAGATACAACACCGAAAGGAGGGAGTCGGAGATACACGCTCGGCCTGCACCGTCGGCTTTCAAAACGCGCGCGCCTCACCTCGCACACACGTGCACCAGGTCACACTTGTGAGGTATCAATTGGCAATCGGGACCAAGGGAGCGATCAGGGAGCGATTGAGAGGAGAGGCAGCCACGTCGCATCCATCCATGAGCTTAAAGACTCCCCACCGAGTCGTATGAGGGCCGCCCCTTACTTTTGATGGTGTCGATGCTGAAAACGACTCCGTCTCGCACAAGGGCCGGCAGCTCCTTCCACATCTCAACGTGCGGGATGGCTTCGAGCGAATTGAGCTTGGCGCCCTCTCGCCTCACCTTGTATGCAATGCCCAGGCCAAGGTATAGACCGCCGACCATAAACACGAACGCGATGAACTGCCAGCCAAGAGCCGGGCCGCGTGGCGCGGACACAGCCGCATCTGGAGACTCGTCGCCACCGCACTTGAGCTGCGCCATGAGCCACCTCCTCGAGCTGTCTGCGTGTGTGCAGCTCGGAGTTCCACCAAAGAGATCGGCGGTCACTGTGAACATGCATGTGCTCTGCCCCAAGCAGCGATCCTCGATTGTCGCGACGGTGTTCGCCGCGTCACAGCCAGGCACTGTTGTTGCGCCGCTGATCATGCCGCTAGCCGCGATGCAAGTGCCACCCGGCGTGCCAAATGAGGCAAACTCGACTTGCGAGATCAGCCGTCCGCCGCACTCGAAGACAGCCTCCTGCCCGGCGTCCTGCTTCGCGCACGTGTGTTCACGGCTGCTGGTGGCGCCGGCGACATGGTTCACGGCCGATGAAGAACACAGCAACGCAGTCGCCACAGCGCGTGCCGACGTCAGGCACATGGGTGCCTGTGTGGGTGACGAAATGTAAACACGCGGAGCCGTATCTGAATCTTTGGGGGGGAGGGGAGGGGGCTCATTTTCCGTGATCTCAGAAGCGAAGCGCATCGGCCTTCGCAATGAAAGAATCTGCAACTATCGCGTCCTACCGGTGAGTGTCCCGGCTGTGTCTTTTTACCGGTAGCGCGCCGCTGATGAACTCGTCTCCCTCTCTCTTTCAGTCTTTTTGCGCGAGCATTCGTCGTCGCACGATCGAGCGCGCGGCGCGCGCCTGACTCGGCGATCGGTCAGCATGCAAGCGGAGGACGCGCTGCGTCAGCATGCAGGCACGCCTCAGTACGTGCTGAGCCAGCTCATTAAACAGGGTATAGACGCAGTGCCACATCCACGCTTGCAACTGGCGATGGTGCAAGCGTTCACTGAGATGCAGCAGGGCTCGAGCCCTGGCTTCCAGCTGCTGAGAGGTGACACCGGGCGTTGAGCGATCTCCCGCCATTTTGCTCTGCGGCCTGCACTGCCGCTTGTCTCGCGCTGCTGCCACCACTCGGCCGTCTCGTTGCACCGCGCCTGTTCGTTGCTCATCGTCTCGTCCCCCCTCTGTCTGTGCATCCACCAGGCTCTGTGTATGAGCCTCTTGCTGAGCTGCAGGTGCAGGGTGACGCCATCCTGCTTCCCGGGCATGCGTGGTCGGAGCAGCTGCTTCCGTTGTTGATGGACGTGGCGGCCAGCAGCAGCTACGGCGATGAGCTCCCGATGGTCGAGACCGATGGTGAGCTCCAGAGCTTCCCGAACACTGTTGCAGGCAGCAGCGACGCCGTGCGTCGCCGCGCGTCGCCGTCGCTGGCGATGCCTCTTGGCTCGCTTAATGTCCACGCACGCTGACGCATGCTTGGTTCGGCTCCCGTCGGCGTACTTGCCGCAGTGCTGCTCGAAGAGATGATGCAAGAGATGCTGCCCGCCAATCTGCACCAAACCCTTGAGGCGCTGCACGCGTACGGCGAGTCGCCGCTGCCGGTCGCCAGCGTGGGTCGGGTGCTCGTGCAGCTCGCACACCTCGACGGGCCGCTCAAGCTCACAGCGCAGCCGACGCCATGCGACCCGCAGACCTTTTCGCAGCACCTGCTGGCGCTCACGTCACAGCTCAACATGCTACACGATCAGCAGAACCGCGCGTACCTGAACTCGCCTCACTTCAAGCGCTCCAAGTTCGAGCTCTTTGCGTTGCAGCACATGCAATTGCTCACATGGCTGCAGCGCGTGCACACAGCGCTAATGCACTCGGTGGGCCTGCAAGGCCCTGATCTGCAGCAGTACATGGTGAAGCTGGGCTTCGCCGCACGCGTGCTCGTCTTCCAGCCGACGCTCCTGCACACGCTCCACGTGGTGCAGACGTGCATGTCGCTGCCATCCGAGCCGGTGCCCGGCTCGATGCGTGAGGCGATGCCCCACCCCGTTGAGAGCGCCACCGATTTCGACCGCGTCGAGTGGCTGCAGCTGAACCTGCTGCTCCAGTTCCAGTCGATCTACAAGATGGCGCTCTGCCAGCCCGAAATCTACCAACACCCGCAGGCCTTTTCGCAGGGTGAGGTGAAACTCGTGCAGGGCTTCCTGCGCCTCGAGGAGATCTACACGCACTTGATTAACCGTTTCCCACAGTGCTGCCGCCTCTCCGCTCAGGAGCAGGCGGTGCTCTCAAATCTGTGCCAGCAGCTCAACAAGTACTTCACCGATGGCCATCGAATCCGGCAGCTGATCGAACAACAGTCGATGATGCCGCAGTCGATGGGCAAGCATGCGGTGGCGCAATTGGTGATGCTCAGCAGCTCCTCATCGCAGTTCGCCGTCCGGGACTGGATCCTGCCCTTCATGGTCACCTTCTGCGAGTTGCTCAAGATCATCTGGCAATTGTGGACCAACCTGCTGCGGAAGCAGCATGCATTAGATGCGCAGCGGCGTTCGATCGAAATGCTCGCGCGTGTCGCCGGCTCAGCCATCGTCAAGCAGCTTACCGACCAGGCACATCGCCTTGCGCACACGGCGCCGTCCATGCCGGTTGGCCCTGACCGCTCGCGCTTCTTCGACCTCGAGGACGACCCACCTGCCTTGCCGACGATGCACAGCCAGGCGTCGGTCTTCCAGAAACCCGCCCCGGGGCCTCCAGCAACACAGGAGCAGCAGCTCTCATCCTCGCTCCCCGGCATGGGCACTATGACCACGTCCCAGTCGCAACCTCTCTTCGACGCCTCGCACCTGCCGCCGCCGCCTCAGCAGCAGCAGCACATCGCCACCTCTACCGCCACGATGATCGATCAGCCGTCGTCACAGCAGCCGTTGCCGGTGGCGTCGCAGGCTGTCACCGCGCCCGGGACTGCGCCAGCTCCATCGACCACGCTGCTGCCTGACGTGGTGAGGGTCGGCCTGCTCGAGCCGGCAGACACGAGCCTCTCGGCCGCCATCAATGGGCTTCTTGAGGGCACTGATGGCGCTGCCGTGGGCAGTGGCTGGGCATCGGTGGTGCGCCGACCAGCGAGCGACGCACCTCCGCCCGCGGCTATAGGGCCGCCTATAGGGCCGCCGTCCACGGCACCACCGGCCTCGCCCAAGCCTGCTCGGCTCAACGTGCCCGCGAGCGCGCCCACCGCAGCCGACGGCGACGAGCAAATCCCCTTGCTCGTGGCGAAGCGGGAGCACGCACGCGCGGCGCGTGACTTCGAGAGCGCCGACAAGCTACGTGAGCAGCTGGCGCGGCTCGGGGTGACGCTCGACGACCAGAGCAAGGTGTGGCGCTGCTCCGACGGTCGGTCGGGCGCCATTACCGCCGTCAATATCTCGGAGCTGCACGCGCAGAAGGCGGCCAAAGCGGGTGCCGCCAGTCTCACCGACGACGAAATCGACCGACTCGTGCGTGAGCGCGAGCAGGCACGCTTCACCTCGGACTACAAGACGGCTGACGTGCTGCGCGAGACGCTCGAGAAGCACGGCGTCCACCTGGACACCAAGGAGAACAAGTGGCAGGCCGCCGACGGGCGCTCGGGACCCATCGGGCCCGTCAACATCTCGGCGGCGCACGCGCAGAAGGCGGCGCGCTCGGGCGCGCCCAAGATGGCGCTAGACGAGATCGAAAAGCTTTTGGTGCTGCGGGAACAGGCACGTGCGCGGCGCGACTACAAGACGGCCGACGTAATGCGCGACACGCTCGAGAAGCACGGCGTGTACCTCGATGCCAAGGAGAAAAAGTGGCATGCCGCCGACGGGCGAAGCGGCGCCATTGTTGTATCGACGCTTTCCAACGAGGAGGTCGGCCGCGTGCTCGCCAACCGGCAGGCGGCGCGCCTCCGTCACGACTTCAAGTCGGCGGACCGGCTGCGCGACCAGCTCAACGAGCAGGGCCTCTCGGTAGATGATAAGCGCAATCGGTGGGAGTCGTCGGACGGCCGCAGCGGCTCTATCGACCCGTTCACGTCCGAGGTGGGGCCGATTATCAACGCCGACGGCACCGTGCAAGAGAACACGGCAGCGACGGCCTTCGTGAGCGTCGTCAGTGCGGCGCCGCCGCCCGCGAGCCCAATGAAGGAGGGCAAGGCAGCGCCTGCAACGCCAGGAGCCGCCACTTCGCCAACCTCAGGCGCCTCTGCGGCCGCTCTAACGGCCGCTCCAGCACCCCAGCCTGCCACGCCCACGTCCACAAGGGTCGCGATGGCCGCTGCGGTAGCGGCGAGCAATGGCAGCGGCGACCTCAGCATGGTCAATGCGGGCGCAGGGGGCGGTGGCGGCAAGGCAGCAGCGAGCGAGTGGCAGTCTAGCGCGACGCCCAAATCGGAGCGCAAGAAGAGCCTCACCGAAAAGGAACGCCGCGAGCTCGCCAAGCAGCTGCGCGCCGTCACGGGCGCCTCGGCGCGCTTGTGCGAGAAGGCGCTGCAGTCACACGCGGACGACATGGAGCGCGCTGCGAACTGGCTGCTCGAGCAGGGCGAGCAAAAGGGCGACGGTGGCAAAGACGGCGTCTCCGACACCTCGAGCGTGCTCGACGGCTCCGAGCGTGAGGAGAAGATGGTCGATGGTGCAACGGACGAGGACGAGGTGGAGCGTGTGCTCTCGGCCATGGTGCAGAACCTGCAGTCGAAAGGGCACGCGTACGCGCTCGTGCTCTGCAACGCCGCCTCACTGCCACCGCCCACCGCCACTCAGTACCTGCAGATGTGGGCCAACACTGAGCAAGCCGAGATGCCCAACACTGGCCGTATCTTCTACACCCCCTTCGAGTCGCTCGATGAACGCACGGCGGCGGAGGCTGCTATTCGGCAGGTGGCGACCGTTCTCAAAGCGGTTGCTGAGCTGCCGCGAGGGCCGGCTACCCTGGGAACCAAGTCGCGGTTGCTGCTTCTGGAGCTCGCCTCGTTCGACGACACTCGCATCCAGATGGCCGTGGAGCACCTGGTTTTGCTGCAGCGCAGCGGGCGGGTGGCGCAGGTGCAGCAAGAGGTCGAGGCAGCCGCCAAGGTCGGCGTGACGATCGACCTCGCCGCCGGCCGCTGGCGAAGCGGCGATGGCCGCTCGGGAACCACGGAGCCTTTTGCCGTCACCGATCGGCCGGCCTCTTTGTCATCGACGATGGCAGCAGCAGGCACGCCAACAAAACAGCAGGGGCAGCAGCAGCAGCAGCAGGGGCAGCAGCAGCAGCAGCAGCAGCAGGGGCAGCAGCATCAAGGGCAGCAACAAGAGGACGGCGCGGCGGTCGTCCAGGAGCTGAGCACCGAGCAGATCAAGTTGGTTATGGCGGCTCTGCACTCAAAGCTCGCCGATGGTAGCAAGGAGGCGGTCGCGCAGGTGCAGCAGACGGTGGAGGATGCCAAGAATAACTTTGGGCTGCAGATCAACCTTCAGGGACGTCGCTGGCGGACGCTCGACGGTCGGCAAGGTATCACTGAGCCATTTAGCCTGCTTGCCGACGATGCGCTCGCCGCTGGCTCTGGTACGAGGGCTGGCGCTGTTGACGCGGCCTCAACCGCTCGAAACGGCGCTGCGCCCGCGGCGACACTCAACAAGGAGCAGTTGCAGCAGGCGGTCGCGCATCTGGTACAGCTGCAGCGCACGGGACAGACGCAGAAGGTGGTGAGCATGCTCGAGGCGGCAGCGAGGGTCGGCGTGACGATCGACCTTGCCGCCGGCCGCTGGCGCGCGGTGGACGGCCGCGCGGGCACGACCGAGCCCTTCGCCGTCGACGCGACGCCGACGGATGCAGCACTGAGCACCGAGCAGATCAAGTTGGTTATGGCGGCTCTGCACTCAAAGCTCGCCGATGGTAGCAAGGAGGCGGTCGCGCAGGTGCAGCAGACGGTGGAGGATGCCAAGAATAACTTTGGGCTGCAGATCAACCTTCAGGGACGTCGCTGGCGGACGCTCGACGGTCGGCAAGGTATCACTGAGCCATTTAGCCTGCTTGCCGACGATGCGCTCGCCGCTGGCTCTGGTACGAGGGCTGGCGCTGTTGACGCGG
>Ga0210241_101060_pt1 | contig 22779 bp, 11 predicted proteins | sample ChrtobMetP5a_8mM_FD_155488 | JGI IMG/M metagenome (GOLD analysis project Ga0210241, IMG submission 155488) | Chrysochromulina tobin associated microbial communities from unialgal haptophyte culture, Seattle, Washington, United States - P5a_8mM | ecosystem: Host-associated > Algae > Haptophytes >...
TGTGATCGAACCGCTGCACGTTGGCTGTCGAGAATGATACCGGAGACATGTTGGGCGGCGAAATACGTGAAGTCCGAGACACGATGGGCGTGCGAATCGAGGGCACGATAGCGGGCGTCCGCCGCGTTCGAGAGTCGAGCAGCATTGGCGGCTTCGATGGCGGCCGCGCGATGCGCAGCGAGTGCCCGCTCCGCGTCTGCACGTGCACGCTCCGCGTCTGCGCGTGCACGCTCCGCGTCTGCACATGCTTGCGTAGAAGAAAGTTCGTCGATCCCGTCGAGGGCATCAGCAAGCGCCAGAGCGTCGTCAGCAGACGCCCGAGCGTCGTCAGCAAGCGCCCGAGCGTCGTTGGCTCGTGCAAGCGCGGCGGATGCGTCGTCGTCCCGTGCGAGGCAATCCTGCTGTAGCCGAAAAGAGACCTCGCGAGCAGCGCTGCTCGATTGGAACGCCTCCTCGCGAGCACGAGTGACGAAAGAGCGAATGCTCGAGAGCTGGGGGGGACCCTGGGCGCGGACGCCTTCCCGCTGTTGAACAGCTTGAACGGCGCGAGCACCATCGATCGGACGGCGCGACCCTAGGACGTGAACACCCGGCGCGGGCGAGCCGGGAATTGCACAGCACCTGCACGGCGTGCCTGCTGGCTTAGGGTGGGTCCAAGTCTGATACCGAAGCCGCTGTAGGGCGCAGTAGAGTGTCATGCGGCGGCGGCTGGTGAAAATTGCGTGCCGAAGTGTGGTCGTGGAGGCCTGAATCGCGGCAGCAATCATAGCAAGAGAGGCATGGAGGAGAGGGCGGGCGAGCTGGATGGTCGGGCGAAACCAGTTCAAAGGCTCCTGGACGATGCCGAGCACGTGCGCGAGAGCGGCCTGTCGCGCCTCGTCTCGCGAGATGCTCAAGGGCGTCCCAGTACCCGTGAGCGTACGGTACGCCTCCGGGCGTTGTCCGCGTTCAAGAGCACGGTGCGCAATCGAGGAGACGGCGTGATCGCGTGTGATGGGTTCGCAGCGATCGAGCGCGGTACCAAGGGCGGTGCAGGCAGGAGTGAGGAGCGTCGCGCGCCGCGTGACGACGCTGGAGAGCTCGCACTCCCAGAGAACATGCTCGACAGTCTGTCGCCCCTTGCCGCACGGGCAGCCTAGTTTGGTAAGCACCGCTCCGAGGGAGTGCGGACCCGTGTCCCGAAAGACGCGGCTGCCCAAGAGCCGTACTCGATCATCTCGAACGGCCAACACGGTGGAGCGCTGCTGATCGTTGAGCTTGGCAACCCGCAGAAGCTCGAGGCACCCTGGACGTGCGAACATCGAAGAGGGCGTGGTGTAGTGCGTCCGCACGACATGTAGGTTGTACACGTGAAGCATGAGGTCGCGCTCGGAGCCCTTGGCATAGTGCCGAATGGACCGATGGCGAGGAGGTTCGAGAGGGCGAGGGAGGGGCACCGGATCGCCTGCGAGAAACGATTTGGCGAGCGCGTCGACGGCGGCTTCGGGCAAATGGCCGCAGTGAGAGTGCGACCACCAATAGGTGAGCGTCTCGAGGCGCTGCTCAAACACCATGGCCCAGGCGAGCCAATCGTCGCAGAGCATGCGTGAGCGAGCTGGAAGACTCAGGCGGCGAAAGTGTTCTCCTGCGAGAATGGGAGAGGTGGAGTCAAAGATATAGAAGACGCGCTGTCCCTCGAGCCGTGCAAGCGCATCGACGCGATGCGCAAGCTCGGCATCGTAGTTGTCGCGAGTGCCTCCAATCAAGTCGTCGGCAGCGAGAGCGCCGCCGAGGCATGCGCCGGTATGCATCAGCGCGGCGCGCGAGAGGCGCTTCCGCCGAGGATCCCACGACCCATCGCCGACAACCGCAGCCGTGTAGGCGAACCCTTGGCTCTGCTCGTCGGCGAGCATCTCGTCGAGGGTTGCATTGGCGAGCGCAACGCAGAAGCCCGGTCCCCCTTGCCAGGACCTCTCCTCGGGAGTAGGCTCATCGGGCGGCAGCGGGTCGAGTCCAGCAAGGTTGCGCTTCTCGTTGACTTTGAGACGACGATGAGCCTTGGCGGCTTGCTCGCGGTCGAACGCAGCGATGGCGATGGGGAGCGCGGCCGCGTAGAGTTGGACGATGACGGACGCCTGCCGGAGCTCGGTGCCGTGGGAGCAGGCAAGCGAGCGGCCGTCGCGGGCGACGCGCCACGATTGCGACTGGAACCGCGCAAGCACAGCCGCATCAACCGCGGAGCAGGTCGGGGCGGGCCGTCCTCGGACAATGGTCTCGATTTCCCCTCCGCGCGCAGGGACGAGAAATCGGGTGTGAGGACCGCAGAGTTCCTCCGCGGTGGGTGACGGCAGCGGCCGTTCGCATCGCGGGGGGGGTGGTGCCGCGGACCAGGTGCGATAAGCAGCTGTCCACTCGCTCGCGGCGGCGACGTCGCCGTTCGCCATGCGCTGTATGAGATCATCGAGCTCGGCGCGGGGCCCAGTGCCGGCGGAGCCGTCAGGCGCCCCGGCCATGTTGAACGCCGTGCCCCGCCAGATCGTCTGTGCATCGAGGACGGCCTCCCCCGGGACCGTCTCGACGTCGAGATCGCGAAGGTCGGTGATCAGTTGATCCCACGCGCGTTGCGAGGCGAGGAGTGCAGAACCCGCACGTCGCGCAAACGCGGGTACGACCAGCGCCGCTTCAGCAAAGGTCATAAAGTCGGAGCCGTCTGCACGACATACATGCGACCGGACGACAATGCCTGCAGAGAGGAGAAGCCACACCGGTCGACGCCGTCGCCCAAGTTGCACGCACGTGGTCTCCGAGATGAGGTCGCCCTCAAACAAGCGTAAGGTATCATGCGCCAGCTTGGAAGAGTAGATGAGGGCGGTCCGATCAAAGGGATCCCCGGCGGGCGGTACGTGCTCGAAGGTGAAGTTGAACGAGGGCGCTAGATCGCCGTTGGACAATGCGGCGAGTCGGCGAAGCAAAGCCACGTTTTTCATGTAGACCTCGGTGGCGAAGACACGGCCCACCGAGGAGGAGCCGACGGATGGATCCGGGTTCGCAAGGAGATGTTCGAGGTGTACCCAAGACCAAGTGGCCGGATGGGCACCAAAGCTGCCCCAGAGAAAGCACGTAAGGGAAAGAAGCGCCCGGGCACAGAATCGGAGCTGGCTGTCGATGCCATCGGAGATGGCGTCGGTAAAAGCAGCGTGGATGCTGGCGGCGTTGAGAGAAGCGCAGTGAAACCACCCATCGCCAACACGCGAGGCCTCGGGAAGGCCTGCCGTGAGGAGACCGTACTGTGGGGCCGCGCGCAGAGCATCAGGTAGATACCGGTCGGCGCAGGCTGCAGAGACCAGCCCGCGGAAGCGTCGCTTATAAATAGCACGCTTAACCTTTTCGATCGCCTCGGCTTGCGCGAAAGTCAGCGGCGCCAACGGAGCGTACGCGTCGATGACAGAGGCAAGGCCAACGTATGTAGCATGAGCAAACTCGCGCGGGCTGCACCTACACATCTGCTCAACGCGCTTGAGCCACGCCATGCAGAGGCCGACCGCTTTGCCCCGGGTGGGGCTCTGATCGCCGTTGAGCTTGCGTCGATCGCCGACGTGTGCGTACTCGGCGTCGTACGGGAGGCGCGGGATGGCGCGGCCACCAATGCGCGCGGCGGCGAGGAACGCAGGCGGCGCCGGGGCTTCGTGCGGCACGCCGGAGCCATCGACAAAGATGGCAGAGAACGTCGTCTTGGACGCGTCGTCGGCGATGCCAAAGTGGCTAGCCGAGACGTCGGCCCACTCGTCCAGAAGGCGAATGAAGACGATGCCAGCCACCCAGCTCGTCAAGCTACCGAGCAGGTCGTCGGCGCAAAGAATGCTCGGGTACCGCCGTCCCCCGTGGAAAGTGCCGTTCCACAAACGAACCCCGCCGCCGCCGACCAGCGTGTCGATCGCCTCGCTGAGGCTGGCCATAAAAATCTTGGCCTTTTCGGTAGAGAGGAGGCACCCCTGGAAGTAGCCGCACCGCGACTGAACGGTCGTGAAGTCGAACTCGACGCCACCCGAGTCGCGAGCAGGTCGCGCAGCACCCTCGGCGAGCCCATGCTCCGTCTCGTAGAGGAAGCAGGAGTCGTGGTAGAGTGCAAGGGTCGCCTCGCGCACATCGCGCGGGAGCCCGCGCCACTGTTCAGCAATAAGGACGTAGCCACGGTCCATAGACGGGAAGAAGCGCTGGATATCCGCGTAAATGGCGAGGAGAAAGTGCGACAGGAGATGTGTGTGATCGAGCACGAGGCCGCCACACAAGGCGGCGCCACGCGCAGCCACTCCGGGCGTCCAGCCAAAGTTGCCAGGCAGCCGTCCCATGATTGCCGCGTACGCGGGCAGGTAGAGACCCGCTTGAATCTTCAGCAACTGCGAAGGGAGACCGATGTCGCGCTTCTTGGAGATGCACGGCGACGGGACCTTCTTATCGAGGAGCTTGACCGGCACGCGCGTCCAGTACGCGGGCTTGGAGCGGGCACCGCGCGCGTCGGGAGTGGCCACAGCCATGGCCGCAACGTAGAAGGGACGACGCAGCGCGTCGGGGAGGAGTTCGAGCATCTCCTTGGAGACGCGGTCAAGAGAGGTAGCCTTGTTCGAGTGCATGCGCCAAAGCAGTGCACAAAAGGCAGCAAAATCGCACTCGTGTGGAAGGCGCCACTCTGAACCGTCGTGGCCGGGAAGCTCGGGCCACGGGGGCTGACACAGGGCGTTGTGAAACCCAATCACGCGAGCGTCCACGGTACCAGCACCAAAGTTGGCATCATCGATGTGTCGGTAGATGGCGCCCGCTTCCGCCCGTACCGCCGAGGGTTCGCTAATCCATTCGCCTGGAACTTGAGCGCCGTCGCGGTGAACCATCGGCTGGTCATTGCGGTACAAGCCCATAATGCCGCCGTGAGAACCATCGCGCTGCGTCGGCCGCCTCATCGCAGCAACGATGGCGTCGCGCCCGCCACCCGCCATCGCATCGGCAATCCCCTGCCAGATCGGGCGATCGGCCCGTCGCTCAAGCTTTCGAAGTTGATGGCTGTAGTAGGTAATGTCGCGAAGAAGCCGAGAGGCGGCCGCAGACGAGCGCGCAGCAGCAGCTTGATCGGGCGGTCCAAGATACGGCCTGAGCAAGGCCCGATGGAGGCTACGGTCGTGGCGAGCAAGGTACGTAGCCGAGGTGGGTGTATAAAGCGCCCGCTCGGTGGCTAAGGCGCTCTGTAGCTGAAGCTCGGCGCGAAGACGGAGATGAGCGAGCACATCGTGTCGCAAAGTCGCGAGCGAGGCGGCAGCATGCTCAACGGCGAGACGGGCAGCTCGAACACGCCGTAGGATGCCTTGCTGGCGTTGGAGCTGCGCCTTAACCCCTTTAAGGCCGCCCCCGCCATCATGCACACGGCGGAGGCGATCGCCGCGAGGATCGCACCGCACGGAGCCCTCCGCAGCAAGGGCGGCAACATTCAAAAGAGAAACCAGTTGAGTGATAGCCGTAGCACCCGCGGCGAGAGATTGTCGAGTCTCCCCCGGGCGGGAACCGGGCGGGCGCGCCACACGCCAGCACGCAGCTGGTGTAGATTGCGCGCAAAAGAGGCGATGAAGGCAACGCACTGTCGCTCGGACCATCGGCTCACCATAAAGCGAGGCGGCCGATGCACGCCAAGGTCGTCCGTGATAACCGAGCGAGGGGCACGGTCCACAACAATGACCATGTGGTCCGATAAGAGCTTGCCATCATCGCCAAAGGCAAACCATGCTGCGCGGCGCTGCCACCGACCACGCTCCAAGCCTGCGGTGAGAACATGGTCGAGTGTCGCCGTGCCCTGAGGCGACCCATCAGCAAGAGTCGCCGTCCAGTGCGCCCGGGAAAACTGGCCACGATCATGATCGAGTCCAAGATCAACAATATGAACCGTCGATGCACCGGCGTCCAGAAGTGCGCCGCCGTCCGTAAGGGCGGCAAATTCCTCGTCGGCGACAGTCATTCGTCGAGCGCGGCATTTCCACGTAGAGCTAGGAACGACGTTGAGATCGCCCGCGGCAAGGCACCCCCGAGTCTGCGTGACGTGCCGAGTGATGGCCCGAAGCGCCTGCTCCCGCCCGTTCCGCCGATGCGCCCCATAGACGGCGAGAAGTCGCATAGGTGGAGCGTCTCGCGCACAGCTCCGATGGCGAAAGTCGAGAGCGATCGTCATGGACTTAGGATCAAAGTGGGGCGGGCCGCACGCGCTCGTCTCGCTGCGCAGCCACGCGAGGAGAACGCCACCAGTGGCCCCTGTGGACCCATCGCTACGCTGTCGTGTAGTCGACCCACCCGGGTAAAAGAAATGGCCGTACCCGGCCGCGCGAAGCCACGCACCAAGACCCCGCGGATGAGCCGAATCTCTCATGGACCCGCTGACCTCGTTGAGCACGATGTACGTGGGCGCGTCGCGTCCGCGAAGCAGAGGGTCGAGTACGTCGTACCGAGAGGCGACGATAGCCTGATGCTCGTCGGAACCCGACTCGCTGTCTCCGCACCACCATCCGGCCGCGTTCCATACAAGAAGAGACTCGCCGCGAGGAGGCAGCGCAGGCGCAGAGGGCAGCAGGGGCGCGACCAGCGCCTGAGTACGGGTGGACGTGGAAGGCGCAGGATCGACGGTGGGAGTCGACGGGTGGGAGGTAGGCAGGGTGTCGAGGCGGAAGCGTGGGCGGGACGGTGAGAGAGGAAGAGGCGACGGGCGCACGTCGGTTGGGTCGTCATCAGTGGGCGGTGCCCGGCACGCGGAAGGCGGTTCGCAGCTTTCAGCGACAATGGCGTGAAGGAGCGCGCCCTCATCGTCCCATGCCGTCCCAGAGCGCTCACGAGGTGGTGGGGTGAAGAAACCAGCAGGATCCTCGACGGTGGACGACCGAGAGGAAGCAACGGGAGCGGGTGGATCGACGGATGGGAGAGGGACAAGCACGCTCCGGTCGAGAGCGTCGCACGGCGCAGCATGGGGAGGCGTACGTGAGACAGCAGCCCCATCGGGCGGTGCGGCGGCGCCGATAGGAGCAAGGAGAGAGGCTGTAGACGCAAAGGCGGGCGAAGGAGCGAGAGAGGTCGAGCACGTCGCACGCCAGTAGAATTGCGTCCCCGGAGCATTAGGTCTCGAGGAGAGTACCACGCAGAGGCGAGCGACGAGCTCACCAACCAGTCCATGCATGAGAACGTGTCCGGGCTCGGTACGATCGTGCTGCCACGGCCCGGGGAGATCTGGTACGCCGTCGCGGAGATGCAGCTGGTTACGGTACATGCCGTGCGCACATTGCGAGGCTCGAGAGGGTGCAAGAGCCACACGAAGGCGGACGACAGCCTCGGGAACAGTGAGGCGCAGCTCGAGCGCGGATTCGAGTGCCGACAAGAGAGCCCAGCGCGCCACAGCCGAGCCATCCCGTGTAGCAGCGAGTTCATCTACCCACACTTCGCGTGAAGACACGAGAAGTTTGGCGATGGCGATCAGCGGGTCGTTCCCATGTCCTCGAACGACAGCCCACCAACGCTCTGGGTGGTAACCGCATCTGTATGTACGCCGGTCCGGTGTCTTGGGTGCCGAATTTATGGGGTGCAGTTGGAATAAAGTTAACTGTTAAGTTACCTAACACCGGACAAAGTTACATAACATTAACAAAAGCTGATCTTGCTTCCCGCTGGATGGCGTGTTCATAGTTAATGTTAATGTTCATGAAAGTCGACTTTTGCGCGCGCACTGCCCACACCCGAGTAAAAGGTGAGGGCGAACTCTCCTCAGCACAAGGCTCCTCGTGTCGACTTGCGAAAGGCTACGGCGTAGCAGGCCTAGGCTACGGTCCATACCTAAAAAAGGCGCAAGGTGCGGCAATTAAGCGCAAGGGCTTGCTGGACACGGCGTGGCAATTTATCAATGTTTAGAATCCAAAGCCGTCTCTTGCTTCCAAAGCCTTATTTAGAATCCAAAGCCGCCTTTCCGCAAGAATTTGTAGCACCTTAATAGAATTCTAAATCGAACTACAACCGCTCGGTGGTCAGTAGTACAGCCGTTGCGTCCCGTCCTAGGACGTGGAACTACCTGGAACGACAAGTGTTTCTCACAGACTAGTCCGCCTTCGCGGGGGTGGGGTAAGAGGCTTGTTTCGCTCTATGTGCTTGTGTGGCGTGCGCTTCATGGTGCACTGCCGCTCCCGAGATGCGCTCCTAAGGGGGACGGGCGCCATCTGCGCCGGATCGGCCGCGTCGCTCGCACACGAGCGCCTAAAAGGAGAAGCCGCGCATGTCGGCCTTCCAATCTTCGATCGTCCAGCGCCCATCGTCGACCTTCTCAGGCCTCTCGGCCAGAAAGGGTGGGTCGTTTGGGAGCACGAGGGGCTCCGGGGACCACGCCCGGCGCGGGCGCAGCGGCGAATGCCCTCCAGATGGGACCTCAATCTCGCCGATCTCGTAGATCTCGAGCTTCTCGCGCGCCGCATGGGCGCGCATGCGGGAGCGCTCGAGCGCCGGGTCGGCGCCCACCTGTGACGAAACCTTGGTGGGCGAGATTATGGGCGAGATGCCGAAGCTGCTGATGGCATTGAGTGGCGACGTGACGGCGCGCCCGCCGCCCGCGCCGCCGCCGCCGCCGCCGCCGCCGCCGCCGCCGCCGCCGCCGCCGCCGCCGCTGCCGAGAGTCTCGGGGCGGAGAGGCGAGTAGGTGTAGCTGTCGTAAGTGTAGGTGAAGGGATGGCCATCCGTAGGCGGCAGCGGTGTCTGATCGATCAGACGGCGCACGTCGTAACGATCGGCGGCGAGCTCGGGCGACACAGGGCGTGGTGGGCGCCCGAAGGCGCCGTCTTCGCCCTCCGCCTTGGTCGGCGAGCGAATGTCCTGCATCGTCCAGCCGCGAGAAGCGGAAGCGTAGTCTGAATCGTGCACTTTGACGAATAAAGCCGGGCTGGCGACCGACTTGGGGACGTGCTTGGGTGCTTGCTTGGGCGTGGGCTGCTTGGACTTGCCCTCTTTTGAAAACTGTCGGTTACGGATCAGCTGGGGCCGCGGATCTGTCGGCGCCGTGTCGGGCGTCCCCTTTGGTGCGGATGGGCGCCGCTCGAGGGGCTTGTGCTCACCACGACGCTCGAAGGGCTTGTGCTCATGGGGCGGCGGTGCTGTCGAGGCGGGCGCTGTCTGACAGCGCCCGCGCCACCCCATGTATTCGGCGGCCCCCTCCCATGACAGGCTGTCCACCACCTCCTCGGCGTCCGCCTCGGCGTCGGCCTCGGCCTGCGCCTCGGCCTCCGCTGCCGTCTCATACGCCGCCTCTGCTACGGCAAGCTCGATCTCCGCAACCTCGACCACGAGATCTTGTAGCGTGTGCATCTCGCGCCCAGCTCCCTGTGCGGCGATCCGCGCGAGCGCCTCGGCATTCGACAAGGACTCCTCCGCATCCCTCATGCGTCGCTCGGCGACCGTCTCAGCGCCCGCACTCCGCGCCTGCGCCGCGCGTGCCCCGTGTGCCTCTGCCTCGACGAGTAAAGCCGCCGCCGCCACCGCTGCGGACGACGGCGCCACGTCAGCAAGCAGCAGCTCGGCGGCAGAGAAACGCTCGGCATGCCGCTGGGCATCCGCTTCGCGTCGAGCCTCCCTGGATCGCTTTTCGGCCGCCGCTGCCGCCGCCGCCACCCGAGCGCCAGATGCGTCCCTCGCACTCGCACTCGCACTCGCCGCCCCACTCGCGGCCGCCATGGCAGCGGCCGCGGCCCGAGCTTTCACTTCGGCTTCACGGCGCTTCGCGGCGGCATAGTTCTGCTCCGTTGAGGCCGCCTGGGCCGCCGCTTGCGCGTACTCGGACACCTACGAGGCGAGATGACGAAGATCATCAGTGGCAATCAGTGGCAATCAGTGGCAATCAATGGCAATCCCCTCACCTCGGACGCGACGCGTATCGCATTCGAGTGCACCTCGGCTGCCTTGCGGGCCTCGACGGCGGCCTCCGCTGCCGCCTCGGCGGCCTTTGCCGCCGCGCGTGCTGCTGCATGGGCCTCGGAGTGCAAGGAGGCCAGAGGGTCGGGCAGCTGTTGCTTGTGCAGCTGCTGGTGCTCGGCTGCCCACGACCACCCATTCCACCAGGCGTCATCAGCCGCGATCAAGGGCGGCACGAAGTCGGTGCGGCCGCTGCCGAAGACACGCTTCCCGTGGTCAAAGTCAAAGTCCGAGGCGCTGTCGGAGGCGGCGGCGGCGAGCAGCCGCTTCGCGTAATCTTCCTGATCCATCGGTGGCTTGGCCTTTTCCTTCTCGGGCTTCGCAGCCGCCGCCTCCGCCGCGCGCGCGCGAGCCTCCTCCTCGTACACCTGGCGCTTGTACCTCTCGAGGGCTTCCCGCCGCTCTGCCGCCTCTCTCTCCCTCTCGGCGGCGGCTGCAGCACGGCGCGCCGCTTCCATATCCTCATTCAATCGCTTCCTCGCCGCTTCCGCCGCGCTCACCATCGTGATCGCAGTCATCGATCGCTCTTGCGCCAACGCAGTCTCCTGTGCACGGGCCTTGATCTTTTGCTGGGCGGCCAGCGCCGCCGCCTGCGTGGCCGCCAGCTGCGCCTGCATCTGCTCCAAGGCCGCCGAGGACGAGGCGCTGTACGCTGCAGGAGGGGGGGACGCGGCGGCGGCGGCGGCGGTGTAGATGAACAGATTCGCCTCGGCGTTCGCGACGGCGGCGGCGGCGGCGTCGGTCGCGCTCGGCACGGGGCTGATGGATCTGCGCTCGAGCTGCGCCCTGCCGCCCCGGTACTCGGGCGACGGTGGGGCTGGCTGCTGAGCCCCTCGGATGGTCGACGTGTAGAGGGGGACCTCGGCCTGCCCAAAGATGGCAGCCACGTGCTTGGCGTGCTCCATGAGCGAGTAGTCGCGCGCGAGCCGGTTGTGCCCGTGAGCGCGGGCCAAGCGGCCGCGCACGACGGCTTGAATCTTGCTGATGGCGCCATCGATCTTGGTGCGGCTGTCGGTGAGCGCGGAGCCGGCGCGGCGCCGCTGGACGAGCTTCTTCGCACTCTTCGCGCGCGCAATCTTCTCGATGCGCACCGCCGCATTCTCCTGCATGTGCGCCAGCTGCGCCGCGTAGGCCAACTCGGCGGCCGCCCTCTCCGCGGGATCCCAAGACCACATGGCCGCCTCGGACGCCGCTCTCGCGCGCGCCTCGACAGCGGCCTTGGCTTCAAACTTCGCCCGCGCCTCGGTAGCGGCCTTGGCGTCAGCTGCCTTCTTGGCCGTCGCCTGGGCCATCTTCGCCGCCTGTGCCGCCTCAAGCTTTGCCGCCATCGCATCCGCTTCCCTCATCGCCTTTGCCGCCTCCGCGGCCCTCGTAGCGTCCACCGCCGCCTGCCTCCTCGCCTCCTCCGCCGCCTGCCTCCTCGCCGCCTCCGCCGCCTGCCTCCTCGCCGCCTCCTTTCGCTCCGCCTCGGCCATCCGCCCTTCCAATCCCGCCGCATTGGCCGTGCCGCTGATGGCGTGGTCGGCCGCGTCCGCGTGGACGCTCCACACGGCGCTCGGCTTCAGAGCAGCCGCCGCCTGCTTCCTCGCCTCCTCCCCTGCCTGCTTCCTCGCCTCCTCCGCCGCCTGCCTCCTCGCCGCATCCTTTCGCTCGAGCTCAACCAACCACGCTTCATTCTCCGCCGCTTTGGCCACCTTCGCCTCGAGTGCCCTTGCGGCCGTTACCACCACCGCCTTTGCCTCCGCCTCCTCCGCCGCCTGCTTCCTCGCCGCCTCCTTGCGCTCTAGCTCGGCCAGCCGTGCCTCGGCAGCGGCGGCCTTGGCAGCGGCGGCGTCAGCGTCGGCCTCTGCCGCCTTGGTCAGTCGTGCCTCCGCCGCGGCGGCTCTGGCGTCGGAGGCCTTCGCCTCCGCCCCCGCTGCCTTGGCTGCCTTTGCCTCCGCCTCCTCCGCCGCCTGCTTCCTCGCCGCCTCCTTGCGCTCTAGCTCGGCCAGCCGCGCCTCGGCAGCGGCGGCTCTGGCAGCGGCGGCGTCTGCGTCGGCGGCGCTCGACGCCAAAGCCGCCGCCAAAGCCGCCGCCGTTGGCTTTGGCGAGGCAGCCGCGGCGGCCGCCTGCTTCTTCGCCGCCTCCTTGCGCTCTAGCTCGGCCAGCCGTGCCTCGGCAGCGGCGGCCTTGGCAGCGGCGGCGTCAGCGTCGGCCTCTGCCGCCTTGGTCAGTCGTGCCTCCGCCGCGGCGGCTCTGGCGTCGGAGGCCTTCGCCTCCGCCCCCGCTGCCTTGGCTGCCTTTGCCTCCGCCTCCTCCGCCGCCTGCTTCCTCGCCGCCTCCTTGCGCTCTAGCTCGGCCAGCCGTGCCTCGGCAGCGGCGGCTCTGGCAGCGGCGGCGTCTGCGTCGGCGGCGCTCGACGCCAAAGCCGCCGCCAAAGCCGCCGCCGTTGGCTTTGGCGAGGCAGCCGCGGCGGCCGCCTGCTTCCTCGCCGCCTCCTTGCGCTCTAGCTCGGCCAGCCGCGCCTCGGCAGCGGCGGCTCTGGCGGCGGCAGCTTTGGCGGCGTCGGCGTCGGCGTCGGCGTCGGCAACGAGCCGTTTCTTCGCCGCGGCCCCCATTCCGCCCATCAGCGTCGGCGAAGAGCCTGCCGCCTCGGGCGCCGCCTCGGGCGCCGCCTTGGGCGCCGCTGGCGCACCGCCCTTGAGCGCCGACTTGGGCGCCGCACTCAAGGGCGCCGTCTTGGGCGCCGCACCCGCCTGCCGTGGCGTGCCGCCCAAGACGGCGCCCTTGCGAGGTGTCGGGCCCTTGCTTGCACCCTCGTGCTGCTGCGCCTTGGTGACGGCACCCGTGCGTTTGGGCGTCGTATTGGGCGTCGACAGCGTCACTGCGGGCTGCGCCGCGCGAGCCACGGCGCTCACTACGGCGCGACGTGGCGTCTCGTCCTCTGGGGGCTTGCTTTGGCCAAGCGGGTGTAATCGGAGTGCATTATCGGCTGCCAGGTCCGCGGCGGTCCTGCGAAGCTTCTTCTTGAGCTCCGCGTACTCGAGATGCCCTGAGCCGTCGACGTCGAACGTGTCGAAGAGCTCGTCTGCCGTGGCGGCGCTCAGGTTGAGCCCAAGCTGTGGAATGACGCGACGAAACTCGCGCTTCGAGATCATCCCGTTGAGATTCTCATCGAGGGTGTGGAAGAGGTCGCTCACGCGGGCGAGGTTGGTGCGCAGCGCCTCCCGGAGCCTCTCGATCGCGCTCACGGCAGCGCTCGAGGCTTCAGCGGCGGAGGCGGAGGGGGCGGCAGCGGCAGCGGCGGAGGGGGCGGCGCTCCGCGCGGGCGCGATGATCGACGGAAGCTCCTCTCGCTGATTGCCTCTGATTGCCTCTGATGACCTCTGATGACTCATCGCGTTGATCGTCGGAAGCTCCTCTCGCTCGTCGTCGTCATTAAAGTCGTCATTAAAGGTGGCGAGGGCACGGGAGGGCGGTGTGGAAGGCGGCTTGGGACGGTCAGGAGTCAGCGGAGGACGCGCCGCCATCATCTGCGCATCTCGCTGGGCCGCTGCTGTGAAGAGCAGCTGCCTCGGGATTACCGGCGACGCCTCGGGTTCCAACGGGGCCGCCGCCGCCACCGGGCTCGTGGCCCCGCCGTCGACCCTAATATGGATGGCGTCGACCACATCTTCGTCGTAGTACTCCTGCTCGACAGGCGCAGGCGGCGGCGGCTTCGGCGGCGGCTTCGGCGGCAGCGCGGCGGCTTTCGTAGCGGGTGCAGCCGCTGCTAGCTTTGGTGCAGCCGCAGCCGGCTTTGGTGCAGCCGCTGCCACAGCCGCTGCTGGCTTTGGCGCAGCCGCTGCCGGCTTTGGTGCAGCCGCAGCCGGCTTTGGCGGAGACGTTGCTGGCTTTGGTGCAGCTGCTGCCGGCTTTGGTGCAGCCGCAGCCGCTGCTGGCTTTGGTGCAGCCGGTGCAGCCGCAGCCGGCTTTGGTGCAGCCGCAGCCGGCTTTGGTGCAGATGTTGCTGGCTTTGGCGGAGACGCTGCTGGCTTTGGCGGAGCCGCCTTGGCAAGTGCCTTCGCTGGGGCCAGCGGCGCGGCAGCCGCCTTGCTGGGCAGTTGGGCTCCTTTGCCCCCTTTGGCACCGGTCAGCCGATTGCGCTTATCCGCCGCAGCCTGCTTCGCAACATTCGCCATGTCCTTACGATTTCTTTCGTTTCGGCATGCCTGGTACTTGATCCGGCCCATGTGGCCGCGCCACATGCGCTGGATTATTAGCGCATAGACGGACTGCCTTACGTGTTCATTCGCGGCTTCGAGTAGCCGGCGATACCGGCGGCCGCGCGCGAAAGCCTGAATAAGGATGACCGCACTGTTCAAGTCCCTAGCCCTCTTACGCGCAATGTATCCACGGCCATATGCTTGGATGGTGATCGCTGCTGCCTTCTTTGCGTCTTTCCCTGAGAGCTTCGACAACTTTTTGTTGGGTGCTGCGTGCACATTAGCATGAGCCGCGCCGCCGGCCTTGGTCGGCGCCGCGGCAGCCTTGGCTGGCGCCGCGGCCGCCTTGGCCGGCGCCGCGGCCGCCTTGGCTGGCGCCGCGGCCGCCTTGGCTGGCGCCGCGGCCGCCTTGGCCGGCGCCGCGGCCGCCTTGGCCGGCGCCGCGGCCGCCTTGGCCGGCGCCGCGGCCGACTTGGCTGGCGCCGCGGCAGCCTTGGCTGGCGCCGCGGGCTTTGCTATCTTAGCAGGCGGCATGCGGCCGGACGACGCCCTCCCTTTTGCCTCGATTGGAGTGCCGAAACGCGTCGAGTTGAGCCTTAGGTGTGAAACAATGAAGGGCTAATTTGGTGTTCGACCATCTGCTGAAAAGAGCTTGGTGCTCTCAATGAAGCTCGCTTCAGCGCGCACGCTTCGCGCTCGTCGAAGCGGTACCGGACCCGGACGGTGGGTCGATTTAGCTTCCCTGAAAACCAAATTAGCTCTTCATATTACGAAACCAAAAACGAAAAAGGAGATGCCCGGTGTTGTGCACTCGTCAGACGTAGAGATCAGTCACGTTCCAAAAAGACACAAGAAACTTATTACTCACACGCGACGCTCGACGAGCAGAAGACGCTCGACTTCTGCTTCCGCTCGACTTCTCGAACCAGGGTCGGGACGAGTCGAAGGAACCTACACGTCTTGAAGCTCGCCATGAAGGAGGGATGCGCGCGCGCGACGTTGGCCGAGGAGCAGGAGGAGGCGCCCACGGCGAAGAAGGCCAAGCACGAGGAGCAAATACGCGTGCGAGCGCGAGACGGAGAGGAGGTCACGTTGTCGCGCGACGCAGCCCGACTCATGGGCACCTTGAAGGATCTGATGGATCTCGCCACCTCCGAGGATGGCATCTATCCCATGCCCACGATCATGGCCTCGACGCTTCAGATGGTGTGCAAGCTGAACGACCCAGACTACACGTGGCCGAGCTCTGAAGAGCCTTCGCTCTTCCAGCTCATCCAGCTCATCGAGGACGCCCTCTATCTCGACGCCCCCATCGCGCTCAAGCACATCCAGCGTGCGATCGCCTCCCAACTCAACGGCAAGCGCGCTCCTGAACTCTGCGCGCTCATCGGCGCGGGTGGTGACTTTGGCAGCGCAGAGGAGCACGGGCCGCCAAACGCCGAGCCGGCATTTGTACCGGAAGACGTTGAGGCGCCGCAGCAGCCGGCCAGCTCCATGTTACCGCCCGAGCCGCTGCAACAGCCCTCGTTCTCGTTCTCGGCGGACGCCATGGAGGCTGCTCTGGGCCTGGTGGACATGGCCACGTTGGCCGAGCTCAAGGGCGTGACTCGATCTTGGCAGGCGCTGGCGCAACGTGTCCTCTGCTCGCGCCTGTGCCGCCGCAACGGGCAGCCAGTACCCACACGTCTGGATGAGATCACCGACCTTGACGTGGAGCAGCTCATCGAGGCCGGCCGGCCCGGGGACGCGGCCTTAGCGGGGCGGATGCTGCCTGGGCTATTGCGCCTCCATGGCTACGGCTATGTGGTGGACGTGGCCGCCGTTCGGGCCGCGGATCTGCAATGCGGGATGGACAACTGGCACCAACCAGACTCATTGCTGCATGGTGCTCTTAAGGATGCTCTCAACAGCTGCATCTCAGGCGAGGGAGAGCCACCGTTGAGGCTGACGATCGCAGCCGTTGCCTGTGCGGGCTCAGGAGTCGTTTGTGGCATTCCGGTGCAGCAACTGCGCGAGGACAGCGTCACGGAGCTCAACTTGAGGGTCCATGCGCCTGCGGCCATGCTTGTTGCCTATCTCATTCCTGCTACATCGGTGCTCAAGAACTGCAACTTGCTCAAGAGCGGAATCGACGTTGAGTTGGCCAAGAAGCTCGCCAAGATCGGCGCGGAGAAGGGAATCATGCTGTCGGGCATGACGCGCGACCAGACGGAGGCCGGATTCTCGCGCCAGAGACTACGAACCGCCCACGCCATCCTTATCGCGTCTGACCTGCAGTTCATGCCGGCCATGACCGCCCTGGGCCTGTACAACAACAAGAACATCGGACCAGAGGGTGCCAAGGCGATCACAGAGGCGCTGAAGGTCAACACGGTCCTGACCACCCTCGTCCTGTACACCAACAGCATCGGGGATGAGGGTGCCATCGCGATCGCGGAGGCGCTGAAGGTCAACGCGGTGGTGACCACCCTCGTCCTCGGAGGCAACAACATCGGGGATGAGGGTGCCATCGCAATCGCGGAGGCGCTGAAGGTCAACGCGGTCCTGACCATCCTGCGCCTGGACGAAAACAACATTGGTGCGGAGGGTGCCAAGGCAATCGCTGAGGCGCTGAAGGTCAACGCGGTCCTGACCGTGCTCTACCTTGGAAGCAATAATTTGGGAGATGCAGGGAAAACAGCGGTGCAAGATGCGGTGAAGGGTCGGAGGGGATTTGAGTTGAAGCTGTAAATTGCGCAAGCACTGTGAGCATGTGTGGATCGCTAGCTGTGGGTTCCAAGGTGGGTTCTGCGAAGTTATTTCCTAATTTGGAAGCTGCATCATTAGGCATTTTCAAGATAGCTGGGTTCAAGTTGGCCCTGTTGGAGAGTCTACGGTCAATGAAAGTAAAGACTCCGCAGACAACACTTGAAACACTTCCCCTTAACGCCACGCGTGTGTCGTCATGTGCACGCCGGAATCGCAGCTCACACACAGCACGGACCCCAACGACTCTGGCTCCCGGGCGAGTTTCAGGGACAATACTGAATACAAGGTACAGGAGCTCGACGCTCGTAATGCATTTTGAAATAATGACATTTCGTGCTTCGCGCGCTCGTTTCGACGGCCGATGGAACTTGGCGTGGGGGCAACTGAAGACGAGACTCGAGAGTACGAGAGTACTCGCAGTACAGAGCGTAGAGTCGAAGCGTAGAGTACGCACAGAGTACACTGACGCACAACAGAAAACATCCGTATACATCTGAACTTACTTTTTAGTAGGCTACGATTCACGAAAGCGGAGGACCGCCGATTGCGGGCTGCTCTCGTATACACTTTAGTCCTGTCACTCCTCCGTCTCCTCCTCCTGCAGCAGCGACGCCTCAAAGATGCGGATGAGGTCGGCATCGCCCATTGGCATGCCGGTGAGCGGGCAGCGGCCGTCGCGGCGCACGGCCGCCCGAGCGCACGCCGCGCAGAAGACAAAGCCCGAGGAGGCGGCGGTCGGCTCGTGCGGCGGCATGCGGCACACCCCACAGAGGTCGGGTGGCGGGAGCACCACGTGAGGCAGTAACGGCGGCGGCGGCGGCGGCGGCGGGATGAGCTTCGGCGGCGGCGGAGGCTGGTGCTCGGGTGCGTGCCAGAATTCGAGCAGCTGGTACCTGTGGGGAAAGGGGGTCCGAGCGTCGTGGTGAGCACTTGCATGCTGGTGCTCGGGTGCGTGCCAGAATTCGAGCAGCTGGTACCCGACGAGGGATGGCGCTCAGATGGCACTCAGAAGGCGCTCAGAAGGCACTCACCCAAAGACGGACAGGACCAGAAGCTGCCGTGCATGGCGCAAGGGCATCTCAGCAAGCGCTCGCAACTGCTCAAGCGCCGCTAGCCATCCGTCGAGGGAGGAGGAGGGGGGCGAGGAGGCGCCATAGCCGACAGCAGCGGCGGCGGACGTCGCGGAGGACGTGGATGCGGTCGTAGTGGCGGCACGCGCCCGAGCATGGTCCGCGGGCTGTGCCCGCTTCAGCCGGAAGCCGAGCAGGCGCTGCGAGAGCGTCGCGTGAGGGCTGCGCCCATGCATGAAGAGCAGCAGCTGCGCGAGTGCCGACGCGTCGAGCGAGGCGCACAGCAGCCGGCACACGAACCTCACAAGGCGACGCCCAAGGTGACGAACACCAAGGCTTGGAGATGCTTCGGAGCGCGGACGGACGCGTGGCTGCTCGCCGTCCGGCGCTGCGGCCTCGCCACCGCCCACCGCGCCGTCCTGCTCGTCGTCGTCTGCCTGATCGGGCGAGCGCTCGTGCTGCTCGAAGTGCTCGTCGATCTTGCTGCGGAGGTACGGCGGCAGGAGCAGCAGCAGCAGCGCGAGCCGCGACAGGACGGCGCCGCTGCGAGCCGATGTAGGCTCGCGACACAGCCCGTAAAAGTGCTCACTGAAGGAGGCGCCATTGTGAGCGAGGCTGTGCGCCTCGAGCACCGCCGCAAATACAAGGTAGGCTTCGTCGCGAAAGCGGTGCAGCCGCAGGAAGAGGGACGGATGGCGCTGAGCGGCGACGGTCAGCACATAGTGAAACCCGAGGCGGAGCGATGGCATCAGCCGGTCGAGCACCAGCACCTCGATGATCGAGGCCGCCTGCGGGTCGCCGGGAGGAGCCGTGCCGAACGCATTGCCGAGCGCTGCCATCCCGGTCGCAGCAGCGGGAGCAGCAGGAGCAGCTCCAGCAGCAGCGGCAGAAGCAGCGGCGGGAGGTCGACGATGGCACCCTGTGAAGGATCGTGCGGAAATGTTGCGGAATTCACGACCTTTTCAGCTATGGAACATCGCAAGCTCCGGCTCACAGCCGTTTCACGCAGACTTTCAGGATTTCGTTCTCAGAAAATGTCAGCGTTCCTGGATTGGCAGCAGAAGAAGGCCATGGAGCATGCTGCCACCTCACGTGCCAAGCAGCGCCGAAAGAAAGCGTCGCGAGCCAGGATGCTGCCGCCGCCGCCGCCACCTCCTCCGCCCGAGCTCTGCATCGCTCGTCGCACGCTCGCGATCAGCAGCGATGAGGAGGGCCGTGGAACGGAGCTCGAGCCTCTCCGAGCTGGCACGAGAGTGCGCGTGCTCGAGCGCAAGACGCTCGCGGACGGGACTGAGCGTGCACGAGTCTCATTCGAAGCGCAGCAGGCGGCACTGGGTTGGGTTACAAGCCGTGCGGTCGGCGAGAGACTGACGGCTCTGCTCAAGGTAGCGGAGCCGGCGCTGGGAGGGCCGCCACCGCCGTGCAGCCCGGATATTGCCGCGTGGCTGGCGAGCTTAGCTGGCGGCAAGCACGAGCGGCTCGGTGAGGAGCAGGCGTGGGCGGCAGCCTTGGGCAATTCTATGACCTTCCGCGTGGTCAGGATGAAGCAGACTGAGACGGCACATGAGGGCACCTATGTCAATCACTTCGCCGAGGGCACCTATGAATGTGCTGGCTGCCGCAGCGTGCTGTACGCGTCCTCGCACAAGTTCGCATCCAAGTGCGGCTGGCCCTCGTTTAGCGACAACGTGCCCGGGGCGCTCGAGCGCCATCCTGAGCGCCATCCGGGCCGTCCGGTGGAGATTGAGTGCAGCTCGTGCGGAGGGCACATTGGACATGTCTTCTCTGGGCCGTACCACCCGCCACCCAAGTGTGAGCGACACTGCGTGAACTCGGCGAGCCTCGTGTTTGTGCCGCTCGATCCGCGTGCCGACCGGTTGGCGGCGGAGGTGGACGCGCCGCCGAGCCGCTGCGGCGACCCGACGGCGGCGCAGGTTGCGCCCGATGCAGCGCGAGCGCCCGATGCAGCGCCCGTAGTAGCGACTGGAGCAGCAGCCGAGGAGGCCATTATTGATGGGTGGTTGTGCGCGTAGCAAGTCGAACAGTTAGTGCACGTGACAGCCTATTAGCTCTATTTCACGGTCCGGAGGACAGCGACCGGGGGAGCCCGGACCCGCGCCGAGCCGACACGGCCGCCGGCCGACGCCGTGCTGGACGGTCCGCGACGCGGCGGCGACGCGGGTCGCACTCAGCCTTGAGCTATACCGTACTCACACCAAGGTATGCCGGTTGAGGACCGCCTGCATGACTTGGAAGAGCCCGGGGCATCTGGTGGGCCGTGAAGGGCCGGGCTCCTCGTAGCAACTTGGGTACCGGCCGCCTCGCGGCATGAGTTGCTCCAGAGCCTCACTCCAACGGTCACCTTGCCGCTTCTGCCATGCGCTCCGGGCACTCGGCTGCCCGCCCCAGCGGCGCAAAAAGGCCGCCGTGTCCATCCCAACGGGCACGCGGCACACGGGCAGCGGCGCCGGCAGGTAAGCAAGCCGCACCGCTGGCTCGTGGTGCGCGTCGTCGTGGGCGGCATGGTAGGCGTCATGGTGGGCGCGTCTCGTGTGCCGCTGTGCTCGCGCCGCGCCGTCTCGGGCGCCATTCGCCGTCGCGCGCGCCGTATCGAGCACCCACTCGTTGAGCAGCACTTCGATGTGGCGCGAGGCGCGCGCGACCGGTAACGGCCGCGCCACCAAAGCCGAGCGCATCGCACCTGTGGGGTGGGAGCGTCGTGATGAGCACATGCATGCCGCGCCACCAAAGCCGAGCGCATCGCACCCACGTCGATTGCGATCAACTCGAGCTCCGCACCTGTGGGGTAAGAGCGTCGTGGTGAGCACATGCATGCTGGGCGGGGGCAGATGAGCTCGAGCTCCACACCGACGAGTTGTTCAGACTCGAGCGCGGCAGACACGTTGATCACCGCCCCTAGGCGTTTCTCTTCTCGGCGCATCCGCTCGAGCTGCCGCAGTGGTAGGCGTGCATCGTTTGAGCGCAGCAGCGCGCGCGAGCGGCGCGAATCATCCATGCAGCGCGGCTCGAGGATGAGGCACGCGCGGTCGCAGCGCGGGACGATGGATATGGCCACGTGGTGAGAGAGCTGTGTGGCCACCATGGTGAGCGCCTGGGCGAGCGGCGAGCGCTCCACAGCGCCTCTGGTTCCCACGGATGGCCACGCGGAAGCGGCGGACGGCACGGCAGCGCCGCTGGTGCCGAGTGGCTGCGGCACTCCGATGAGCCGCACGTCAGCATCGATGTGGAGCACGTAGCGGCTCGAGAGGCCAAGGTCATCGGTGAACAAGGAAAGGAAGTGATAGGACGACTTGTACAAGCTGGCTCTTGGCAGCGTGGCGTTGAATGCACGAACGAAAAGATCACGATCCGGAACGCCGAACACTTCCGAAGGCTTTGTGTTCGGCAGTGCTCGGACAGCCGCGCAGCGTGCTATGCCCAGAAGCGGCGTGATCACGTGCTTTTGAATGCTTGCCACGGGCACAGGCCAATCATTGCCGTCCACGGTAACATCTGCCTTGGCAAAGCAAACGTCGTGACCTGCCACGTCGCTCGTGGATGCTCCCGCTGTGCGTGCTGCTGCGGTGCGCATAGAAGCGACTGCGGCCGCCACGTCGAACACCAGCGACGCGGGCATGGCGCCAATGTGGAGCGCAAAGGGCGTGCTGGGCTCGCATGACGCACAGCCCACGACTGCCAGATCGGGCGACGCGCTCGACATGTCCCCGCCCGCCCGCAAGAGCCGCGCGTCGCTTGCTCGCAGTCCGTCCTAGCTCGCCCTCCTGGCCGGCGACTGTGAATTGTGTGTGTTCCTTATTGTGTCCTAACAGTCGTCCACAGAAGTGCATGTCTCGACGCTGCCTGTCCTGTTCCAGATAGGTAGGTATCGGGCGCAATCGGGTGTGGTGAACAAGGTGGTGAATCACACGGTCACGATAACGTGCAACGATAACGGAGGACCCCTCCCCGGCAAGGAGCCGGAACCCTGAGAACAGAAAAGAGAGTGTATATCTGAAGATCTGAAATTCATGCCAGGCCGAGGAGGTTCTCCTCAATATCTCGAATCTCGCGCAGCAACCCGCGTATCCTCTCGATCACCTCCGCAGGCGGTGAGTTGACCAAGGCTGTCTGGTACGCAGCGCGTGCGGCACCCGCGAGCTGGTGGATCCCAACCTTTGCATCGGAGGTGATGTTGGGGTTGCACAGCGGCAGGAAATCCTTCACTGCCACAATGTAGGCGTGGCAGCGCTCGATGAGAGAGACGGGGACTGCTAGCGCACGAGCCTCGATCGAGGCCTTCTCCTCAGCTGACATCTCAGTGTCCTTCCAGGAGCGCTGCAGGTCGGCGTACGCTGCCGCATCTGTGTCCGCGGCTGCGAGCGCAGCATCGGTGTCCAGCGTCGCGATCAGCGCCTCGGCCGCGGCGGCTGCTCCCGACTCCTGGTCCTTCTTCCGAGTGGTGTAAGCTGCGGCCATGGCGGCCGCCGCAGCACCGACCGCAGCACCAACCGCCGCGGCTGCGCCACCACCTGGAGTGGGTTGCTTGGCGGCCAACGCAACGACAAACTCGGAGATGGGCTGCTGACCAGTCGAGGCCGACATTGTGAGGCACGTGTCCACACTCTCGTCTTCATGTTAATACACACAACACGTAAGCAGCACAGCCGTGAAGACAAAACAATACAATACAGGCCAGGCCTCAACTGAGACACATGCAGGCAGAGAGCTGAGAAACAGCCTATAAGAGAAGATCGGCGAGACCCAAATATGAACTCGGGAGGGAGCGCGCCCGCCGACATGGGCGGTGAACCCCCAGATGGGCGCGCCAGGGG
>Ga0210241_101080_pt1 | contig 22326 bp, 21 predicted proteins | sample ChrtobMetP5a_8mM_FD_155488 | JGI IMG/M metagenome (GOLD analysis project Ga0210241, IMG submission 155488) | Chrysochromulina tobin associated microbial communities from unialgal haptophyte culture, Seattle, Washington, United States - P5a_8mM | ecosystem: Host-associated > Algae > Haptophytes >...
CCCGCCCCCCCCCCACCCTCCCCCCCCCCCTCCCCCCCCACCCCTGGGTCATGCTTCGGCTCGCGCGCTTGAACCGCGCGCGGACAAGACAACGGCAATCCAAAGTCAAATGTCATGCAAAGACACATAGGCGGTTCCCCTCTGTCCCTCGTTGTGCATTCTCTTTCTTTCCTGAAGAGATCAAGTGCTCTCCGTCCCCCCCCCCCTCTCGGAGTCTACATGCTTGGGCTCAAGTAGTAGCCTATCGGAGCAAGCATAACGTCCGGAGTCTCGAGTGTGTCGTGATTCTCGGGTGTGCTTGACTCAACTAGAGAGTATGTCACACGGTGTTGGGCACGTGGGGCTCCACGAGGAACTCGTAGAAGTATTGGGTCTCTTCTTCCCCGCCGGGCTCATGCGTCGTGACTTCGACGATGTTGAACTCCTCCAGGCTCAACATGAGGTCATCGGTCATTTCAGGGTTGAAGGAGTCACCCTGTGCCGAGGAGAGATATGCGGCGATATGCTGATGCGCGACGAGCACCAGTCCCCTGCGCGATCTCGCCTGCGAGATGGACATCAGATAGTTAAGTCCGCGAGCGAGGTTAGCAGCAGCGCGAAGATGGCCGGGGGAGATCCACTTGCCGATAGGCACGGTGCCCGGGAGCGGCATAGGGCAATTCCATCCGTGGATGATGGGGTTGGCTGCTGGGGCCGTTGGTGGCGCGGCGTACGCTGGTGGCCGCGTGGAATGCTCCGGGGAGGCGATCTCCCATTCACAGAGGGATCCGCGGTAATATTGATGGAATTGTTCTCTCGTGAACGGCCCCGACCCATCCGAGTCGTAACGACGCTCATCGCGTGCGGTAGAAGGGACATGTCCGAGGACGCCCGATCCATCGGTAGCGTAGCGGCGGTCATCGGCGAACTGTACTGGGGCTTTGCCATTGCCTTTTTCGGCTCCTTTGCCGGCACCTTTTCCGGCGCCTTTTCCCTTGCCTTTGCCGGCCCCTTTGCCGGCGCCTTTGCCTTTACCAGCTCCCTTGCCAGGCGCGGTATTCTCGGGCTGACGGAAGAATTGGGGTGCAGCGTAGGGGGCTTCAGCGCCCGCGCCGTACTGCCGAGCGGGCTCCTGGGTAGGGCGGAGGGATTGGAGTCGGGATTGGAACTCGCCCTCCATCCTCGCCTGCGCGAGGGAGGAGGCTCCTTTCGCGCGGGTTTCCATCTGCGCGGCGACGACCGCTTCGGCCATCCTGTTGAGGCTGATGCACATGGCCGTGTGGCACGAGCTATTGATGCAGGCTGCAGTGAGATACTCCTTTGGCGGCTCCAGTGCCGCAGCGGCCTCCTCCGCGTTGCAGGCGGGGATATAACACGGAGAGTCGGTCTTCGACAGGCGCTCAGCAGCCTTGTGGCAGACGCCAGCAGTGCGAAAGCTCTTTGCCAGGCCGGCCTTGTGGGCGCGCAGCGCATCTTGGTCGATTTTGGCCTGTAGCTCTCTTTGCGCAGCCTGTTTGCGCTGGGCGTTGCGTCGCGACGTGTCGCCATATTTGTGCGAGGTCTTCAGGACTGTTAATCCTTCGATGCCATTCGACTCCGGGTCGTAGTCATCTCCGAGACGAAAGAACCGCTCGCCATCACTGACGGCCTCAAGCATCGTTCCGCCGATATGACCGCCTGAGACAACGTATCGGACGATGACGCCATCGCCTTGGCCATTCTGGCCGCCGCGGCAACGCTGCGCACGCGTGAGCTGGAGCGTGGATACGGTCGGGTCGGGGTCGTGCAGCCATACAGCGAGATATTCTCCAGACTGTGGATCCAAGCCATAGTGACGCGGCAGTAGGAGAGGTGCAGGAAGCACGACACCCTTGATGGATGCCACATCGCGCGGGTTACGATCTGGTGGCGGTATCAGCCAGAATTTGAAGGAGATACCGATGCCATGGCCGCCGGGCGTGCGTGGGGGAAGTCGGACCGGTTGACCGGGAATCATTTGGGTCGTGAAGCCTGCGCTCGGTTGGAGGTGCGTCAAAGCGAGCACTGCATTCACATCTTCGAGGGCGTCCTCCCCGAGCCAGCCTCGGACCGTGGCCAATTGAATGCGGTTTTCGCGGGTGTCTTGGATGTAGATGACAATCGGGATACCCGGGTTCAGTCCGCCAGCCGGGGTGGATTTATCCGGGCGATTGGCGAAGAGCGCTAGGTTTGGAACGTGATCGGGCGTGGTGATGATGATGGCGACGTCTGATCGCTTGGTGGGAGGCGCGTGCGCATCCGCACCGTGTACGTGGTATTCGATCGTCTTGTGGACCTCCGGATGCCGGCCGAGGGTTTTAACGGCGTCGTCTCGCGAGACGAGGAGGACAATGTAGTATGACAGTTGCTCGAAGACATCGAGGCTATCGACTCGGATTTGCTCGATTTTAAGGCCGGGTACCGTCGCTTGGACGATACCGTCGATGGTGCGTTCGGTGGATTCGCGCGCGTCCTGGCAGAGGCCTCCGAAGGCACCTTTCTTGCCGTCACTTGTGTCGAATATGAGCGCGAGCTCAACGAGGCTCTCGGCAGCACGAAGCTCTTCTTTCTCTTCTTCAGTGACCACGCGACGCTTACGTGAAGCAGTCGATCCGTGCTGGATCGTTGCATCGACTCCCCCTGGGGCGATCGATGACGATCCGGCATCACGAGAGTGAGAGGGTGGTGGTGCTTGATTTCCATCAGCTAGGGTCGAGCTCGGAATGCTTGATAGGTCTGTCTGCTGCATCATTACGATGCAGGTTGACTGTCGATATCTGCCGGGCTGTCTGCTCAAGGCTAGACACCGCTCCGATTTGTTGCGAGTATGCACGGATCAGGGGCGGTACGTGCTCAACCACGGACGGAGCGGTTCTCTTGGAGACCGACAACCGCATGGGTCACGTTTCCGAGATTGGGTCGCGTGTCCGACAAACTCTGCTTACGACGTAACGTTCCCTGGCCCCTGTTCACGTGGCTCTCGGGAGGGGCCGCCCCCCTTTGAGGTCTCCCCACCTTTTGATGGTAGCAGGGGCCCTGCAACCATTTCGTTTTCGCACGGCCCCCTCCGACAGCAAGCGCAAGCGCAAGCGCGCGCAGCGCCAAGCGCGCGCAAGCGCCCTTCTGGTGGCGAGCGGCGAGGCGGTGCGTCGCGAGAAGGAGCTGCTCAAGGCGAGGTACGAGGTGCAGATCACTCGGCTGCGCGAGGAGCGCGAGCGCGAGACGAGCCACCTGCTCGGCGACCGCGCCACATCCAACTCGTCTGACAAGAACTCTGATGGCGGCGGCGGCGCGGCGCGGGTCTCGCGATGGCGAACAAGCGCCCCTTCAACGAAATCCGCGAGCTCCAACTGCGCGAGCAGTCGCACAAGGACGACGTGCAGCGCATCTCGACGGAACGCCGCAGCGGCCAAGCACGCGACGCTAGACGCCGCGCACGCCAAGATGTGGACGAGGATTGGCGCACGCCATGAGGCGGCGCTTCGCGAGTCCACACACGTCAACAAGCGGCTGCAGGCGGAGAATAAGAACGTGAGGGTTGAGTGTCTGGGCTCCCTCGAGGGGGGGGCCGTTTGTATGCGGAGGATGAGAAGCTACTTGACGCACGCCAGGGGCAGCTGATGGAGCTGCAAGCCGTGCATGCGCGCCAGGCGGAGATGTTCGAGGGCCGAGAAGCGCCGGCTGGACGAGGCACAAGGCACATCGCGCGGCGCTAGCGATGTTGACGAACAAGCGCGAGGCGGCCGCGCGCCAGTCGCACGAGGAGGTCGAGCGCGAAAAGTCAAAGGGGCGGCAGGCGGAGTCTCGCTGGCAGGCCGAGGCGGCTGAGCTGTGCCCCGAGTGTCAGCATCTCCTTGAGCATGATCTCCATGTTGTGCGTCGTGACCGCGGCCACCTGCGGCTTGTAGTCCGAGCAGTGGTAGTAGACGCGCTTGCCGAGTGCCTTCTCCTCCTCCAGAACCTTACCCCGCTCGTCACCCTTGGCTGTGAGCAGGCGTGCGGCGATGCGCGCGACCTCGGCCGCGTCGAGCTCGAGCCGCCAGGCCTCGGCCACCGCCACCTCGATGGTCATCGAGGTCGTCTCCCAGTGCTGGGACTGCGGCTTCTTATTCCGCTCCTTGTTCAGCTTCTCCGAGTAGTCGATGATGAGGGCGGCGTCACCGGGCGAGATGCCCATGCGCTCGATGCGGATAGTGGTGGTGAGCCGCACCATTCCCGCATGGTAAGTGTAGTATGCGAGCTTCTCGCGGTAGAGCTTCATGGACTCGCCCATCGGTACGGGCTTGGACTTGACCAGCTTGATGTGCTTCGAGGTGGTGTTGTAGGAGGTCTGGGTCTCGATGGTGTCATAGTAGTGCTGATAGCGCATCATGTCGGGCGGTGGCGGACGTGTCCTCCTCGATGGGATGCGTCTTCATCTTGGCGGTGCCGCATTTGTCGCATAAACCGAGGGTGCACCTGTGTGCGGGTGGAGGCGAGAGTCGGAACTCGGATATCCCGAGAGAGCGAGTGTCAAGTGCGTGATACGGCAGGATATGGCATATTCTTTAAGATGCTATTGGAAAAGCGACGAGTATATCTTCGTCTTGGACCAGCCTCCCTCCTCGGTCCCGCGTGCAGGTGGGCTTGCGGACTGCGTGTACCTCACAGCGCGCCGCGTGTCCCAAACAAGCACCAGCAGCATCGCTCACCAATCCGCATGTAGCATCTGTCGCGGCTGCCCGCGGCTTGTCGTGGGTTACGGCGCCGTGTACGGCGCGGCGGCGTGCTTGATGGCCAGCACCGCCCGCTCCGCATTGGGCGCGTCCTGGAAGAGACGCATTTCGATGCACCATCTGCAGCCGCACATGTCAAGCTGCCGGCGCGACATGCGCCGCAACTCAGGCGGCCGCAGCTCGCGGAACGCGCGCTCCTTGAGCAGCCCGGGGTGCTTCTTCTCGAAGTCGATAGAGACGTCCGTCAGGCTCACCTCCGAGAGGAGCTTGGCGACGAGCACCTTCTCGCCGTTCGCGTCCTTCATCTGCAGCATGTCGCTCTTCATCGGCGAGCGCTTGATCGACGGGTGGCCAATGTAGAAGTCGAGCACGAGCTTGCGCGTCTCCTCGTCGATGCCTTGGCCAACGCGCTCGCGGTATTAGGTCCAATACGCATCCTCCTCGCCCTTGAGCCGGCGCCTTCCGGTCGTGAGCGACAGGCCCAGCTCCGATGCCCACGACAGGGGCCACCTTGGCCTCGCCGCCAGCCGCCTTTTGCTTCTTCGCGTGCTTGCCTCGCTGCATGACCTCCTCGTTGGGCGTGGGCGGAGCCAGGTTGAAGAACGAGTCGACCGACGCCTCGATGTCGGCGCCGAGGGAGCCGCGCTTGATGCCTTGCGACGTAAACGCGGACTTCACCCGGTCCACGATGCGCTCGCCAAGCGAGGCCTGGCCAATGCCGGCGCGGTTTGCGGCCTCTCGCAACGCCGGCCGCTTGATCGCCGCCGTGAGCACGGCCGCCTGCTGATCCGTCGACAGCGAGCCGAGAGGCCCGACCACCTTGGCCACCATGCGCTCCGCTGCCGCCTTATTGCGCGGAAACCCGTGCTCGTCGATCTCGAACGCAGCATAGAAACGCTGCGCGGCCTCGGTGCACGGGGCGCCAAACATGCGGCGGTGGCGGCTCTGCTCCGCCTTCGTGGCCAGGTTTTCCTTCACGGCCGCCGCCTCAGCAGCTGCAAGGGCCACCTGGAGCTGCTCAATTCCTCCAAACGCCCACGCTTCTGCTGCTCCGTCTCCTCGGGTTCGTCGCCAAAATGCCGCTTGGGCTTGACGGTTCGCCCAGCTCTCCGCCCAGCGCTGTCGCCGTCTTCGCCATCGCAGCTCGAACACTGCTCCGCAGGACGCCTTGAAGCATTGGCCACGGCCCTATCGGCCTTGCGCTTTGCGGCCAGCTTGACGTTCCTGATGGCCTTGTCTTCCTTCTGCTGCAGGTGGTGCCGCCAGTCGGGGCAGCGATGGTTGTCACCGTAGCACATCGTCGGTGCGAGTAGCGAGGCGCCGGGTAGCCACGAAAAAGGCTCGTGCCGGCGCTTTTGCGCTCGGCTCGGCGCGCGAGCCGCGCCTCAAAACGAAATTATTCAAGCATGGCAGCGAGGAGGACGATTGCGAGTAGCAGTCGAGCAGCGAGGTGGGATTCCTTGGTTGACAAGGTGACATGCAATGTAGGATTCCTATGGAACTACACTTTTGGTGACTGGATTTGTGACATACACAAAAATGAGAAAATGACTTGATCGGCAACCCCAACCTAACCCCAAGACCCGCCCGCCACTCGTGTATGTTCGAGCCCAACCCTCCCGACAACGTCCCCGTCCTGCACCCTGCACCCTCGACCCGCGCAAGCCACGCTCCCCTCCCCGGAGGAGAAGATAGCCCCCAGCAGGGATCTCCCCTCGATTTGTGCTCAACTCGACGTTTTGTGCTCAACACGGCGTTGTACCCGTGCGCACGGGTACAAAACGCCGTGTTCGCAAGTCCACCTATATCTGGCAAGTTATGAATACAGGGGCACTCCTTTTGGGAATTTGGGAATTTGGCCACCCACCAAAAATGCCGCGTCGTAGCCTGAATGATCACCGTCACAAGAGCATGGCATACAGTTGACGGCCGACGCCACCATCTCCCGATCGTGCAGCAGGCCCAGCCAGCCGTTCCACGCCTTGCGCATACCGTCGCCGCGGAACGCCGACGCAGCTGAGAGCAGCGCAAGCTGATTGCGCTGGCGAGCCTCCGACATCGCAGCCCACGTGTTCATCACCGCTCGCAAGCTCTGAAGCGACATGCTCTTGATCGCTCGGCGCGCCGTCTCCTCGACATGCTCCCGCTGCTTGCGCACAAGCGCCGCGTGAGCGCTCCAAGTGCGCAGACCCCACAGCTGCTCGCCGCGGATCAGCGATGCAACGGCGACGACGACCATCGATCGTCGCTGAATCATCACGCCCGCCCAGGTATTCAGGGCGCTGCGCATCGCGCGGCCATCAGGCTGCAGCGAGCTCAGAGCGCCGGCCAGCACGCGCGACGCCTCCGCGTGCTCCTTAGCTACCGCCTAGTCCCAGCCTAGATTAGCCTAGACGCTAGAGCATGCTCTACCGCGTGGGTATACGTATAGAGCTCTATAGATAGTTATTGTAACACAGATCAGTGCCAATCAGGGGTTCAGCTTGCTCCCGCGTGCGCGGCGCGCGAGCAACCCAGACGCCTCTTCTTTACGTTTACCAAGTGACTACAGCGCGGGCCGGGCGCGCCCCGCGTCGCTGCTGCCCACGAGCAGCAGAATACTCTTCGGTGCTCGGCAGCGGCGGCTCCGTCCACGCCTCCGCGCCGCCGCCGCCGCCGCCGCCGCTAGTGCCGCCGCTGCTCGGTGCGCAGGCGCTCTTGGGCGCCGACGCGCCGGTGGGCTTTGGTGCGCCTCCTGACACTCCGCTAGCTACTCGCTTTGCCAACGGAGCCGGGGCGGAAGCTGACACAGGAGCGGGAGCAGCGGGAGCGGGCGCAGCGGGAGCGGGCGCAGCGGGAGCGGGCGCAGTGGAAGCCGCGGCGGCAGTGGGAGCCGCTGCGGTGCCTGCGGTGCCAGCAGTGCGCTCTGTCTTACCCGCGTGCTCACGAGGCGGCAGCGCCGCCGCGCGTGCCTCCGGCGACGACGCGTCCGTCACGGGCGAGAGCAACGCGCTCAGCTCTCCGAGGGCCTTGGTGACGCTCGGGCCTCCCGCGCATGCGACGCACTCCTTGACGAAACGCACCGCACACGACTGGACGGGCGGGTTGGTGCTGGCCGCCGCCTCCTTACCCTTGGTCGCCTCGATCGCGTCCGCGAGCGGCAGGCAGCCGGCGCGCGCGATCGCGTCGAGCGTCGCTTTCACACCGTCGACGACCTGCGTGTTCCGCTCGCCACCCCGTCTGAAGAGCGAGGGCGCGAGAAGCTTGGCGTGGCGTGCAAAGTCCTTGCCGAGCGGCGCCTCGAGCGCGCCGACCGCGCGCACCGCCACGGACACCACGCCCAGGTTCATCTCGAGGTCCAGTACCTTTTTGAGCCCCTGGGCCAACGCGCTGTAGTCGGCGGGCACAAGAGCCTCGCGCCCGTCGAGCAGGCTGATCAGCTGCTCGGCGGCGGCCTTGCGCCCCTGCCTCCATTGCGCCTTCGCAGCTCCGATCACGAGGTTGTCGGTGAGCGATTGTAGCCACGTGTCGGGGACCGTTGAGTGCGGCAAACGGGGGAACCGCCGTTGCGGCAGAGCGCGGAGCAGGTCAAACGGGGGAACCGCCGCCGCCCCCGCCTCTCCACCGGCCGCGCCGGCCGCCGTCGCCGCAGCCATTACCGTCGGCCGAGGCGCCTGTGGGCGCCGGTCCTTCGCTGCGCAGGCGGCGGCGTTCGCTCTGAGCTCAAGTCCGAGCACGAGCGCGAGCGCGCCCAGCACGGCCTGAGCGAGCGCCTTGAGGGCCGCCGCACGCGTCTTCACGATCTTGCTGGCCGCGCCGAGCGCAAGCGCGATCTGGACTTGCGAGGCGCCGCCCACCTCGACGAGGTACAGAAGCGCCTCGAGCGCCTTGGGCCGTGCCAAGTGCTTGTCGACGATCGTCGTCGCCATAGGCCCCGCTTGTGCTTGCGCGAGCTCAGCAGGCGCTCAAGAAGGCTGTCGCTGCGTCGAGCGCCGAGCCCTGCGTGGCCGGCATCTTATCGCTCAGGATCTCGACGGTGCGAGCGGCGTACTCGTCGAAGACCGACGGCTCGTCGGCCAGCGAGCGCAAAGAGCTCCGCCAGACAACACGAGCTCACGCAGATACGCCGGCACGCGCGCGTGGGCATAGACCTCCTACCTCGTTGCCTTAGCACGCCCCTGGAGGTTGTGACTAGCCACGCGTTCACTTGGGCATCGCAGTTGTCGGGTTGCTCTTCCTAAAGTTCTCGGCCTGCTGCTCCATGGCCTCGAGCCTCTCGAGGGACACCGACTTGATGGGCATGATCTTGGGCTTGCACAGCAACTCGCTCAGGTTGCCCTTTTCCAAGTACACGAGCCCTGCCTTGGGCAACACCTCCACCAGCGTCGGCCTGTCGTCGGTCGCGCCGCTCATTGGGACGAGCGCTCGCAACGGCGCTTCAGTCTGCAAGCCGCCCCAACTTTGAATGTGTGTTGTTTCGGCGCGGACGCCGACGCGTGCGCGCAAAATCTTCCAAAATCAGGCCCAAAACGATTCAAGTTTGAAGACGAAGCGAAATGCCAAAGAGCGGTCCCGAGAACTGCCCCCAGTGGCGACCTGTTTCGGCCAAGGTCTTGCGTGTAGGCGATGTGGTACGCGTGAGCACTAAACAGCGCATCCCACCGGCCACCTGTCGAGCCACGCGGCGCGGCGCGAGCCATCGGAGCAGCACTGCCAGCCCTGTGGCGCCCGTGCTGCGCCTGCGCAAGGAAGGGTGGGCCCTCGACCGCAACTACCCGCCGTGCCACCTGTGCAAGGCGACCTTCGCTCTCATCAACCGGCGCCACCACTGCCGCATCTGCGCCCTCATCCTTTGCGAAGCGTGCACGACCAACACCATGGCCACGGCGGGCGCGCGCACCAATGCCACCGGAAGCACCCGCGGGGGCCTCCGACCTGCCCGCACCACCGCCCGTGTCCAACTCCGTGGCCACGGCGACCCCCCACCCTTGCGCGCGCGCACCACCATGCGCGTTGCCGCCCCGCTCGCCTCTCCCTTCTCACGCGCCCCTGTCAGCCCGCCCCGCTCGCCCTATCCTCCGCCTGCCCTGTCCCCGCCCATGTTAGGCAGTCCATGTTAGGCAGTCCCCGCGGCGTCGTCCCTGTACCCCGGTGGCCTTCCCTCTGAACCCCGATGACGACTCTCGCGCCACTGCTACAGGAGGACGGGCAGCCGATCGCGCCCGACTCGGCGCCCGTACGCGTGCGCGTGTGCAGCGCGTGCTGGGCTTTGCACGCCGACACTACCGGCGTCGCCTCGACCGACGCGGCGGCCGGTGGACCAACGGAGACGCGCGCGGTGCACAGCTCGCTCTTTGCCGATCGGATGCGCCGCAACGGGTACGCAACGCTCGCGCACCTTGCGACCGGCGTCTCGCTCGCGCGTGCCGCCACCTTCGAGGTCGCCCAAGCCGACACCAAGGGGGGCCGGCGGCGCTGTTCCATGCGACCACTGAGTCGTTACTTCACTAGAACAGTGGGTGCGGGCGGTGTGTGCGTTGTCATTGTTTTGAGACTAGAGCGTTAAATGGGACACTGCGAGTGTCAGCTCAATACATGTTCAACTCAGACCCCCACCGATTTAAGGTCACCCTCACACGACACTCAATCACGCACCTCGCACCCGATGTGCCACGGGCATGACCATTCTGCCGGATGCGGGTGCGAAATGACAAGGGCAGAAAACGCGCCGGTCGCGTACCATGCTACTCGCCAACTTGTGCGTCGCCGCCGCGCGGCTTTGTGATTTGCACAAAGGCACGTGCAGCTTCCGAATGGTGAGCTGCGCGATGCGCGATGGAAGATTTGGTTGTGCACGGAAGCTATGAACGGCTCCCTGCGTCATGCGAAGGTCATGGGGAGCAGCTGCCGTAGCCGGAGCCAATCGCTCGCACGCGCGCGCGAGCATGATGTTGAAAAGATGTTGAAGACCTGCATCAGTGAAAGGCACGCTTGAGAGAGCGGAGGCAGACGAGTGCCGGATCGAGAAGTGTTCCAGAGTATGGACGCTTGCGTCCGGGGCGTTCCATGTATCCGTGGTGGACTCGTGGACCCGATCAGCGCTGGGCCAGTCACTCCTCGCAAGACCCTCGATGGAAGGCGCGGGTTGATCCGGAGTCGAGAGGGGGGCAAAGAGGAGGAGACTCGCCGAGCCAGCCGCTCTCGCGTTCCCGTCTACAAATTTAGGTCATATGCAGGAGAGGATCGCATCCAAATAAGGCAACTTTGCGCAAAAAAAGAGGATAAAGAGAAATCATGCCGAATGCTGTACCTCAACAAGCTTTGACTGAGGACGAGAAAACCTTATTGGCAGATGTGCGCACAGTTGTGGTGGCGACCGACACCAACCTCGTCCACGTCCACGACGAGGCTGCGCGACGCCTTTTTCCACGGCACGCTCCAGCTCTCGAGAGCCTGGCGAATCGTCTCCGAGTTTTCGCAGCAGCCGAGGACGACGACGAGGTGACGCGTATGAGACGCAGGCTGGGGACCATCGACCCTGAGGACCTCCAGAACCGGATGGAGCTCTTCCTCAAGCTCCTCATGCAGTGCGGCCACGAGATCCTCGAGCTCTGGGTGACCAACGGCGCGCACTACCTGGACAAGGAGCAGTTCGACAAGGAGGCCGTGCTCTTGGTCATGGTCGTTCTCCGAGTTGCGGGCTGGCATCTTCCGAGCCCATTTAACAATGTCGAGGCCGGTTTCGACATCCTGTTCGACGTCGCCGCGACTTTAGACTCGGAGCACACCTGGTGGGCGAGCGTTCCCCTCCAGGCCTTGACGGAGCGCATGCGGACTCACCGTAATCCAAATGGCGGGCCATCTTCGAGAGGCCAGCTCAGCGAGGACCTCTCATGCCTGGCGCTGGCGTACCGGGTACTCTACTACCTGCTGCCCATCTACATCACGCTCGTCTGCTGCAAAGATCGAGGGCACGCCGCCGCAGGAAGGCTCATGGCGCGCGACTTCAACAAGACCCACGAGGCGCTGGAGTTCACCACGAGCGTCTTCCAGTTTGCGTCCGAGATCGCGTTCACGAACATGGACTTCTTCGTGGACCAGGACGCGAGCATCTTCGACCTCCCCGAGGATGCCCCGTGGGGCATCTGGGTTTCGCTCGCCCTCGGGGGCAGGATCTCCTGCTACCAGTGCCGTGCGCCCACGATCCTCACGCACCTGGCGCCCTGGGACGACAAGTTCGAGCATAGCTACCTGGCCCTCGTGGCCTCACGATTGCGCTTCCTAGCGGCCAGCGACCAGTTCCACTTCATCTCGGAGCTCTGGACGGGCGACGTTGGTCAATCCAAACTGCTCAAGATTCTGACATGCCTGAGCACGCAGGGTCCGAACCTGCTACGCTCAGGGATCGCCAGCCTCGGCCGCCTCCAGGGCATTGACTTGAGTTTCCGAGGCCTGGAACAAGCAGGAACGTGGTACCAGATCCCGGGTAGCGACCACGTGCGTGTGCCCGTGGCGCCGCTGCGTGTGTCGGACGCGCCGCACATCGTGCCGCGGGGAAAGCAGGGTGTGCACGCGCAGGTGTAGATAAGGGGTTCACCAGAGATACAACATGTGGGCTCGGAATTGGTAACATTACAAGTATTGCGGCTTCTCTTCACAGTACGATATCTGGGGAGAGCTGCAGCCGCTTTCATTCACAGGCGAACGGCGCCAACCACGCTGACATCGGCGGGAGGCAGACTCGCTCATCCTCCAGGTGACCATCGGGTGCTCATGGAACAAGTGCAGCTTTTGCGACATGTACACGCAGCCGCAGCAAAGCTACCGCCAGAAACCGCTCGAGGACGGAGGAGATTGCATCAGATCTGCGCCTGGCTTCGGAGTTAGCTTCGGCATATGGCGCGCCAGTTCGGCGAGTCTTTCTTGCCGACGGCGATGCCATGGGCCAGCCCACCGCCAGGCTGCGCAGCGTCCCGGCGACGTGACCGTCCCGGCGACGTGACCTGACAGTACCGGCGCCGGCCCCACGGCCGGCTGTGTGCAGAGAGTGCGATGAGTTTCCTGACTGTGTATAGTGTGCGCCCGCACTGCGGACATACACGCGATATCGGGCGGCAACCGCAACCGACGCCGCGACGCCGGCGCCCGCGGGTCCCGCCGGACCGCGGGGGCCACGCCCCCGGTCGCCGTGGGCCCGCGCTGGCGTCGACGCCGGTGCGCTCCGTTCCGTGTTTTGTCTATATATTCATATATACGCGGGGAAGCGGGGATGAACAAGATAGCGTGGGAATTGATTATTATTTTGTGTTCAAAAGTGTGAAACCACCCTCTCGCTTCGAACGGGTAAAGCTCGTATCCGGGACACAGGGACAAGCATGTCGCCCTCGTCCGTCGGATGGCTGATGTCTCGAGTGTGGCCAGCTAGCATTTTTTCTCCCGACCGGCCGGAGCGTGTTATACGAGTTCATCGAGGAGAGGCTCCCTGCATCGATCAAATCAAGGCCTCGGTTGAAGGTGAGCAGCGTGCAGTGGTGTCCGGAGATTACCGCATGTTCACTCGATGGAGGAATCTCGACGGTGCACTCTCTCCTGCGGCCAATGCTCACCGTCATAGCGTGCAGCTCGTGACTGCCGGCATTTTGCTTGCCGATGGACTTGAGACGCCCCCATGGCTTGCCTCTCGTGCCAGCATATTCCTCCGGTACGGAGGATGGAGTATGGCTCATCCCTTCCGCGTTTCTTCCTTAGGAGGCCGCGACCACGATCAGATTCTTGATATGCTTCGAACTTTGATCAACCGCCGTGTTGAGCGCAACCATTATTTGGACTAAGGTGGAATTGACCCCTTTCCCTTTTTTCCTTGGTTTAGAGGTGACGCGTACGTGAAAATCGAGCCCGGTGCAAACTTTACAATGTAGGAGCTGAGGGCACGGTCGGGCTCCAGCCCATTGGCCGTACAGAGGGATGCGCTTGCGCGGCTCGGGCTGCGCGACATCGAAGGGTTGCGGCATCGCCGATTCCCTTGCCGAAGCGCTCTTTGACGCCATCGCGACGGCGCGCGTGCCCAAGGGCACGCTCGACGTGCCGGTGCGCCCGCACAAGCTCCGCCTGCCGAGCGGCCAGCGTGGAATAACCCGTGCGATGCTGCGCGCCATCCGGTGCTTCTTCCGCGTGCGCGGCGCGCTCGGCATGCTGATGGGCGACCTGATCAAGGAGGAGGGCTTCGAGTGGAGCGTGTGCGCGCTCACGCGCTCGACGGGTCTCTCGCTCATCGAGTCGCTCGCGCTCGCGGCGGAGGCGCGCGGCGAGGTTGTGGGCGCGCTCATCGGCCTCGCGACCACCTTCTTCTCGTACTCGTGGGAGGGAACGAAGCTGGGTGACATGCTCGATGCCATCGAGCGCAGGCTGACCGAGCTTGAGGCCGCCGACGGCGTGACGCGCTACGTATGGATCGACATCTTTGCAGCCTCGCAGACGCTGCTCTCGGGCGAGTTTGATGCCGAGCGCTACCCCCGGGGCAGCGAGGAGCACACGGCGCGCAAGGAGGACACGGACCACGTCTTTTCCGATGCGATGGCGGCCATCAGCGAGATCCTCCTGTACTGCTCGCCGCTCACGGCCGAGTGGCCCGCGCCAAAGCAGCCCTATTTCCTGCCTGATCGCGGAGAGCCGCCAGCCGGCTGGGTGCGCCGCGGACCGGGCGCGATGACGCGCGCGTGGTGCTTGTTCGAGCTCGTCAAGGCGCTCGCCAAGGGCGCCACGCTGCACGTGGTGCTCGCGCCCGCGGACGTCGATGGCTTCGAGGCGCTGCTGACGTTCGACTTGGGCGAGATTGCGGGCATCGTGGCGTGCCTGGACGCGGCCGACGCGCAGATCACCAAGATCGAGGATCGCGACTACATCCTGGCAGAGGTAGCGAAGCTCGAGGGCGGCATCGGCGCGGTGACGAAGACGGTGTGCGCGTCGCTGCGCGAGTGGCTTGCGGCGGAGGGCCGCGCCGCGCTGATGCGCATGCCGCGAAAGAAGCGGGCGACGTCGGCACTGCAGATAAACCTGGGGTTGCTGCTGCAGGCCCAGGGCCAGCTCGAGGGCGCGGAGGTCTTGTACCGCGAGGCGCTAGAGGCACGGCGTGCCAGGTTCGGCAACTGGCACCCGGAAACGCTCGACTCCATCAACTGTCTAGGGACGCTGCTGCAAGACCAGGGCCAGCTCGAGGACGCGGGTGTCTTGCTCCGCGAGGCGCTCGAGGGGTGCCGTGCGACGCTCGGCAATCGGCACCCGGAAACGCTCGACTCCATCAGCAATCTGGGGATGCTGCTGCAGGGCCAGGGCCAGCTCGAGGACGCGGGTGTCTTGCTCCGCGAGGCGCTCGAGGCGAGCCGTGCAATTCTCGGCACTCGTCACCCGAACACGCTTGCCTCCACCAACAATCTGGGGTCGCTGCTGCAAGCCCAGGGCCAGCTGGAGGATGCGAGGGTATTGCTCCGCGAGGCGCTCGAGGGGTTTCGTGCGACGCTCGGCAATCGGCACCCGAGCACGCTCACCACAATCAGCAATCTGGGGCGGCTGCTGCATGACCAGGGCCAGCTGGGCGAGGCCGAGACTCTGCTGTTCGAAGCACTTGGCGGCTGCATCGCAACGCTCGCGGAGGGCCATCGCACACGGCTGCGCTCACAAGCCTGGCTCGCAGACGTGCGCCGCGCACAAGGCCGCTTGGAGAGCGCCCGCGCACTCGTAGATGCACGCGTGATCAGCACGGCGCGTGAAGCACTGGGCCCTATGGTGGACACGACGCTGATGCTCGAGGCCATCCACGCACGGCTCGAGTGCGCGGCAGGTGGAGGGATCCATTCACTGAAATCGGCTCTTGAGCGCATGAGGACAGTCCTCGGGCCGCAGCACTCTGAGACGCGCCGCTGCGCGGTAGCACTCTCACAGGAGGAGGAGGTCGCTTTCGCTTTCGCTTTACAGCCGTAGGCTCCGGGGGGGGGCGGGAGGGTGGTTTCCTTAGAAATCGGGGTAGGTGATTTCAATATCGCTTCAGCTGTTTCCAACTTCTCGCGCCTTCCATATCTACAATTAAGGAGTTCCCAGCCTCCTTTAGAAAACACCGATACATTCACACCTCTTCCGACCCTTCAGGCGCGTCCGTCATGGGATCGTCTATGGGTGGCTTGGCGCGAGACCGGTGGTTCGTCGGCTGCAGCGCCTGTTACAAAACATGCTCGCGTCAAAACCTCGCGTGTTCGCTGGTGCTCTCATACTCTTGCAGACCTTGCTGATCGCAGCCTATTTTCTCATCTTGTCCGAAGGCCACACGCAGCCCGAGGCACCGCGCGTGCCGCAAGATTTGCTGCCGCCCTCATCACCGCCAATCGAAGAGAGTGGCCTCGTGTTGACATCACTTCGGAACGGCACTGCGTCGCTGACGGCAGCTTCACAAGTAGCCGCCGAGGCTGCACGCAATAAAAACTATAATGTCGCCGGACAGACTTTGCCTCGCCGGCTACTTGTGAAGCAATATGCCCGTGGGGTCTCGCCATTTTATCGCTCAGACGTGCCAGTGCCTCGCAGTGCTTTGCCAAACATAGTGTTCATGGTGGCTGACGACTTGCAGCCGCACGATCTTGGCAAAGGGTTCACGCCCAGCACCGACTCGCTCGGTGCCGGCGGCGTCCGATTCGCTAACTGCCACACGCCGGGGCCGCTGTGCACGCCGAGCCGGTATGCACTGCTCACAGGCCGCCATCCATCGTGCGCCTTCCATAGCTCGACGCCGCGGCCAAAAGTCGAGCAGATTGGCGTCGATGGGCTCTCGGCGATGAGCCCGGAGCTGGCGGCCATTGGCTTCAACATCAACTTGCCCTTGCGCGAGCGTGCAGCCGGCGCCGGCGCCGCGCATGATGCGGGCTCCAACCGCTCGAGTGCTGTGGATCACCTCGCTGAAGAAGAGCGTGGAAGCGCTACGTGCTCGATGCCAACAGCCGCCAGCCTGCTGCGAGCGCGCGGGTACGCGACCGGCATCGTGGGCAAGTGGCACCTAGGCTACCCTGCGCCGAGAGCCAGTACGGCAGAGCGGCAGCGTGTCGTGTCGAGCAGCCTGGCGAGCTGGCGCACAGTCAAAACCACAGTGCAAGCCGAGTACCGGGCAGTCCAGATGCACGTGCGTCGATGCGGCTTTGACTTTGCCGAGCGGCTCTACGTCAATAACCTATACCCGGGGCAGCATGTGCTCCCTTCGGCCATGCTCCTGCACAACATTGAGTGGATCGCCGACGGCGCTGTGCGGTTCATGACCATGGCGCGTGGCAAGGTGACACCCTTCTTCCTGTACGTAGGATGGACGCTGCCGCACAATCCCGAGGTGCTCACCAGCATGCAGGCTGACCCGCGCTACACGCCGGGCGGGCTTTGGGCTGCGAACAGCTCGCATGTGATGGCCTCGCGCAAGCGCGCGTGCCGGCTGGCGAAGGTGAGTGTCAAGGCACTGCTTCCGCGTACCGGCACCGGCGCACAGGGCGCGCAAGGGCGGCAGCCCATCATGATGGACGAGGCAATTGAGAGCGATCCGCGCTTCGGTCACCGGCATTACCCGCTCGCGCTCGCATGGATGGACGAAGGGGTTAGCGCTGTGCTCCAATCGCTACGAGAGAGCGGGCAGGATGCCAGCACGCTGACAATCTTCACCTCAGACCACGCGGCATTCGACAAGGGGCATTGCTACACGGGTGGCTCGCGTGTGCCGCTGCTGCTGCGCTGGCCGGCGAAGCTCGCACCGCGCCTGACCGCCTACCCCCACCTCGTCTCGCATCTTGATTTGCTGCCCACCCTTTTGCATGCAGCCAACGTTCCTCTCTACCGACTGCCGCCGCCGCCGCCGCCGCCGCAGCAGCAGCAACGGAAGGACGTACTGCAGCCTGCGAAGCAGCAGCCCTCGCCATCAGGGGAGCGCCGCGTGCTGGCCCTAACCCCCAATGACACCCTCAACTACGGCGTGGACGAGGCTTCGGTCCAACTCGAAGAGACTAATCGTCCCATTCGGTCGAATTCGTCCCCATTCGAGAATGCTGAACTCAAGGAGCCTGAGGCCGAACCGTTACTTGTGGAGCGGCCCGCCCTCGTGCCGCCGCTCTCGGCTCCAGCGACCACAGCCTTCGATGATGAGTTGGTACCGCGGGTGCCATCGGACCCGCTCGCAGAGCAGCTCACCGGTAGGAGCTTGGCGCCACTCTTGATGAGCACCGCCGCGCTGGACGTGCAGTCGGATGCACTGTCGGACGCACAGGCTATTGCCCGTGCCGAGCACGTCGTCTCGACGTGGCAGGACGCGTGGGCGCACGGAACGCCCCATGAACGCATCCTCTTCTGCGAAGTGGGAGAAGCTCGTGCGGTCAGCACGAGCCGCTACCGCTTGCTCTACGCTCCACGCATCAAGCCGATTGCCAAGGGCGGCACGACAGACCCGACGCACAATTATCAGGTCAATAAGCATCATGCAGCTTACTGGCGGCCACTGCAGCTCTACGACCTGCAGGCCGATGGCGCCGAGCAACGCAACTTGATGGCCCCCGCAGAAAGAGCCGCGCTCAACCTGAGTGGCACGGAGCTGCTCAATCTGCGAGTTGAGATTACGCGACTGCAAGGGCGGCTGCGCAACCACCTGGAGGCGGCGGAGGCAGAGCGCGAGTGTGCGGCCGTGCCGCCGCCGGCTCGAGCCACCGCCAGAATTTAGCGAAGGTATTATGTACTTGTAGAGCACACACATTATGTAAAGCGTTTAACGGCAGCGCAGATGTGCTCGCTCCAGGGAAGTCGAAGGTATTCATCTTTTCTATGCGAATCGTGAGGCACACACACTCACATCTAGCGGCAGTGCAAATGTGCTCTCCAGACATTGCACGTCTCTCAAACCGGGCGCACTCTGGGTCCTCATGTCTGAACCACCTCAAGCGGTCGATCGCAAGATCTTGACCACTTGTAGTCCACAACCAGCGATGCCGAGCCCCAAGAGCATGCGAGGCGGTGGAGCCACAAACGCTGTCGGCTTATGCCTTGACAGCTGTTCGCGCAATCTGTGACGGGTGCTGGTGAATGCGGAGGTGAAATTCATCGCTCGGGTGAAGTGCACCGCAAGAGCCGAACTGGTCGCCCGATGAAGCATCCTGTCGTTCTTTTTTCCATCTTGATGAACGCGCAATGCGGCAGAATTCTATTTCGAACCCCATTTGGATATGTTTCGTTGATGAACGTCCTCGACGAATTGAGTTTCGTTACGACACTGCACGGGATACGTTGCTTAGAACCCGCGAATCAATCAGTCAGTCAGTTTCGTCGCGGTCCCCCCCCCCGCGAATCTCTTTCGACACGAACTCTGTCCAGTCCGCTCCCGTCATAATACAAGTAAGCTCACAAAGAACGCACAGGCAGCCCCCCGTTCAGGCCGTGGGACGTGCATTACCGTTGAAATGGGCACCATCCGTCTGCCACGAACGCTGGCCAGCTGCACGCACTCCTCGCGGATGAGCCGCTGCACCGCCAAACGTCCCCTCGCTGCTCCCACCCGCGGCCCCACCGACTCCGAAAGCAGCCCTGTCGCAACTGGGTGCATGTCTGCATGTCACGGGTTGTCGTATTCACTGATCACCTAGGTGACCGCGATCTTCCAGCGCCCCTTTGCCCGGCGTCGCTCTAGCACCTTGCGTCCAGAGACGGTTTTCATGCGCTGCAGAAACCCATGCTTTCGCTTGCGCTTCATGCGGTTAGGCTGGTAGGTTCGCTTCGGCATGGCCTGGATCACCTCGTCGGATGACGAGGCTGCGGCGGGCAGCTCGATGTGCAGCGCAAGGTCGGTGAGCGAGCCGAAAGTCATGGGAAGCACAGCTCGGGCGGCCGGGAGATCAACGGGCCGCGGCCTCCTCCCCGGTGCCTCAAGTGGCGGCAGCAATTGTAGGAGCCCCGGCTGTGCTGCGATGACTCGCGCGGAGCCCACGTTTGGCCACCAGGGAACGTGTGGCGGTATCTTGGTGCGTACGACCACATGCACCGAGCGAAACGATACCACTGGCCGTGCGAAAGCCGCGGGCAGCGCCGCACGCGCGGAGAACAGGCGGAGCATAGTGTCGCGAGGCTCAACTCGAGGCTCCCCCCTGACCGGAACCGCGACGAAACCTCGAAACTTGATTCATTGTAACGACAGTCTGCTCAGAGGCCAAACCCCACCGCACGCCATCCGCGCACACGGAACCGGTCCGCGGGCGCCGGTCTAGATACATTTACATGTAAATGATATCATGTGATATGTGATTTGGCTTCAATTGTAATGGTGACGGGCGACAAGCAAGCAGAAGAAAATGCTGAAGAAAATGCTCAACGCGTAGATACCGTTTGTCGAAGGAATTAACGAAACTTGTACGCTGAGGTCCCGAGTTGAGATTCTCTGCGACGGATTCCTGGGGGCGTCCGTCAGGAAGGACTGGGGCACTTACCAGGACGCTTACACCACGCTCTGCAGCGACAGTGCACCAACAGCTCCTCGCCTCCTCGAGGCCATCCACGATGTCGCTCTGGTTCCCCTGGCATCGGCGCAAGGACGACAGTAAGAAGGAGTCGCAGCACCTGCCATCGGAGCTGCGCATCGCAACGAGTGGCTCCTTCTCGATCCGCGCGACAGTAAAAGAGCTGAAAATCGACGGCCCCACATCGCACACGCGCGTGCGTGCCGCTCTCTTCGTGCCAACGACATGCACGACCTTGCAGTTCCAAAGCGATGGAGCTGCGAGGAAGAAGCCCTCTGCAAACACGTCGTGCGTTCACGTGGTGCCGATGTTCACACCGGTGGAAACGGCAAACCTCCTGGATGATGCCATTCGCATCGGTACAGCCATCGGCTGGAGCGACCGCGGCGTGAGCTTGCCCACAATGGATGTGCTCGTTCAGAATCTGTCCAAAGAATCGCAGGACATGGTGTTTCGGGCGATCCGCGAGCAACTGCTGCCTTTTGCACGCAAGCAGTACCCGCACCTGAGCGACGCCTTCGACAAGCAGCCCTATCCGCGCCCGGGCAACCTGTTCATCGTGCGCTACTCGGCGGCGTCGGGCCGGCCTGGCGGGCGCGGACTCAAGATGCACAAGGACGAGACTGCTCTAACGTTCAACCTTTGCCTAAGTCCGCAGGACGCCTTCGAGGGCGGCGGCACCTACTTCCCGGCTGCGTCCGCCGACGTCGATGGCCTCCTGCTGCGCCCCATGCCCGGCTACTGCCTTGTGCACGACGGCAACATCCGTCATGCGGGCAACGTCGTGACCTCTGGCGATCGCTTCATTCTCGTGGGCTTCTATAACGCGGACGGTCGCGACCGCGCAGGCGAGGAGGAGCACTTCTCAAAGCAGGCAGTTGAAGAGGCGCGTCAGAGGGCTCTCGCCTCGCCCCGCCCGCCCGTGCAGACCATCTACTTCGCGACCGCTGTGTCCGCCAACCTCGCGCCTGTGGTCTGCAATGCGTCCATCGACGAGGATCACGCACTGGCGGCGATTGGGCCGCGCTACGGCGGCAGCGGCGGCGCTACGGGCGCGCTCGCCCCGAGCGCCAGCTGTACCGGCGGCGCAGGTTCGAGCCTACTCGGCGAACCCCAAGCCGCGCGCCGCCCCCTCTCGACAGTCGCTATACAGGGCCCCACCACCGGGGAGGAACGCATGCTACTCGACGCGGCCAGGCATGCGCGCCGGCCCTCGGGCGACGTGGGCAGCGGCAGCGACGCCGGTGGCAGCACCACACCTTTCGAGTCAACGTACTGTAGGCACGGGATAACGGGCATGAGCAGCGGCGACGACGCCGACGGTCGGCCGGGGGAGCCGCATATGCAATGGTGGGTTGATGAGGGTGCCACCGGCAGCGGCAGCAGCCGCGGTGAGCTGAGGCTCGATGTACCCCTGACGCCGTCGACGCCAGAGATGCAGCGACGCCCCGCCCCCCACGCCTCCACGCCCGGCGGCGGCGGCGCGGGTGGCATGGTGGGGAGCGGCCTAGCGCTGCCGCATCCGCCGGCCTCGCCCGTGCGCAGCATGCAACGCACGGAGAGCCAGATCTCATGCATGCCCGGCTTGTCAAGGCTCCAGCTCCTCCTCAGGGGCTCCCAACGAGTGGGAGCGCAGAGTGAGAGAGAATAGTGAGTATGTTAGGCCGGACGTGGTGAATGCGGTTGAATTTCATGCGCGCGGTCGTTCACGTCATGTACACAGTGCGGACTCGATCTCGAATTGTCGTCGGTTCTTAGTGTATTAGTGAGTCGGTCGTAGCCGTGGTAGGCCGAGAAGCGACCGCGTGATCCGCGCGGTCGAACAGCTCGAGCAGGTGAGCGTCCGCTCGCGGCGTTTGCGTGTTGCCTGTTGCGGACCGACCGTTGTCTGCGCAATTATTTAATCAGGTGTGCGCGGAAGTCGGTAGCGCACCAGACCGTGTACGGCGACCTGTTGACCGTTGACGGTTCCCCTCTCGCGCGCGTGCTACTACAGGGCATCCCTTGATTCAGATGAGTTGGGTTGAGTTAAGAGTTGCTGAGTGATCTTGAGTCGTGAGTTAAGAGGTGCTGTGTGATCTTGAGTCGTGAGTTAAGAGGTCCTTTGTGATCTTGAGTTT
>Ga0210241_101089_pt1 | contig 22118 bp, 10 predicted proteins | sample ChrtobMetP5a_8mM_FD_155488 | JGI IMG/M metagenome (GOLD analysis project Ga0210241, IMG submission 155488) | Chrysochromulina tobin associated microbial communities from unialgal haptophyte culture, Seattle, Washington, United States - P5a_8mM | ecosystem: Host-associated > Algae > Haptophytes >...
GGGCGGCCTCGACGTTGGCTTCGAGGAGGGCGGCCTCGACGATGGCTTCGAGTAGGGCGGCCTCGACGATGGCTTCGAGGAGGGCGGCCTCGACGATGGCTTCGAGGAGGGCGGCCTCGACGATGGCTTCGAGTAGGGCGGCCTCGACGATGGCTTCGAGGAGGGCGGCCTCGACGATGGCTTCGAGTAGGGCGGCCTCGACGATGGCTTCGAGTAGGGCGGCCTCGACGATGGCTTCGAGTAGGGCGGCCTCGACGATGGCTTCGAGGAGGGCGGCCTCGACGATGGCTTCGAGAAGGGCGGCCTCGACGATGGCTTCGAATAGGGCGGCCTCGACGATGGCTTCGAGGAGGGCGGCCTCGACGATGGCTTCGAGGAGGGCGGCCTCGACGATGGCTTCGAGGAGGGCGGCCTCGACGATGGCTTCGAGGAGGGCGGCCTCGCCGCATGCGTCGCCTTTGTTAACGAGGTCCAAAACGGACAACCTTCTACATCCTCCTCCTCGAGCTACCTTCTACCTGGCGGAAGTCGAGCACCCGGTCATGTGCTACGGCGCGGGCGACCACTATGGCGAGCTCGCCCTGCTGTGCGCGTCGAGCCGCGAGCCGCGAGCGGAGAGCGGAGAGCGGGTGCAAATGCATCGTTCTCGATCAGAGTGCCTCCGAGCGCCATCCTCGCGCGCGACGCCGAGAACTACGCCACGGGCTCGTCTGAGGGCCGATGGGTGCCGCCGCCGTGCGCAGGCCTAGCGCGGCCCATAGTGTCGCCCAAGCGCGCCCTCGCCGACTGAACTTATGGTGAGCGCGTCTCCCGCGACCGAAACTGCAGATCCGTGCTCGTTGCTGCTCGGTTGTCGCATGCATATTTTCGTGTGTGGTGGGTCAGACGTCACGTGGATGTGATGTGCACAGTATACTCGTTACTCTGTCACCGCACGCGCACCGCCACCCATAATATCCTCTCACACCTTTCCCAGGTGCTCGTCTGCCTGACCGCCACTCCGCGGACCACCCAACACTCCGCACACCGCACCCGCTTGTATGCCACCTATGCCCACATGCGGTAAATAGAACCCGGGCCACACAGTGGACTCTCACACACGGCGCACGCGCAAACGTTCACCCGTGCTCGCAGCGGGTCGTAGCTCTCCGTGCTTGGTCCGCCATGGCCGCACCGCGCATGTGCTTGCATCGCGCCCGCATCATGCGCCCTTCCCCACTTGTCAGCTCACGCGGCAAGGCCTCTGTCCGCCCCCCCTCCAACACGACAGCTTACACACCGCCGGCGCCATCTCGCTCTCAGCATCATGCGCGCGCAAGGGTTCTCTCGAGCTCGTAGCCTCTCTCTGCGCTCATCTCGGACGCGTGATTCTCGGACATATCTCGGGCAGGAGCTCGCGGCGCTCGCGTCTCGCGCGCGCTTACTGCTTGAGCTTGAGCGTGCGCGCGATGCGTGCATGGTGAGAGCTGCGCTTGGTGCCGACGACGGATGCGAGTTCTGCCCGAATCTGATACAGATCGAGCTTGCGCAGCTGCTCGTACTTTTCGCGCGCGCGCCGCTCCATGTTAAAGAACGCATCGTCCTTGATGTGGTGCTTGAGCAGTTCCCTGATCTCGCTGTACGCTCGGTGGCGCTCGTGTACGAGCTCGGCGGCCGAGTGCGCGTACCGGCAGCGAGCCTGGCGCCCCTCGTACCAGCCCGTCTGCATCTTGTTGTGGACGCTCGGACCGCATGGCATGGGCTCGACGATCATGTCGTGGCAGAGCGGCGTCCAGCGGCCGGCAAACCTGCCGACGGTGTTCCACACGTGCCCGCCATCGAGCATGACGGAATCGCACATCTTCGTCTTCTGGTTCATGGTGCTGGCGATGATCTGGTCGATGGTATGGTCGAGCGGGCTCAGGACGCGTGTGGCACCGCGCGCGTCGAGCTCCCGCATGCCGTCGAGCTTTGCGCCCGGCTCGATGGCCCGCTCGAGGTCACCCTCAGGTCCGTCGAGGTACGGCACGTCCTCGACCTCGTCCTCGACGTCGCACCGCGCACACGCGCCGAGCACGAGCGGGTAGCATGCCTGAGACGGCATTGTCTGCGTGGGCATGAGCGCATACGGCTGCGCGGGCACGGGCACCAGCTCGATGGGCACCGTCGAGCGAGGCTCGAACCAGTTCGGCAACGGGCAGCTCGCCGCCTCGAGGGACGCTTCGAAGGCCGTGCGCGGCGCCAGTGGCGGGATCGACCATGGCGCTGGCAAAGATACGAACGGCGAATGCTGGGCCGTGGGGTAGATGTACTGTGACGCCGCGGGCGGGGGCTCGGGTGGAACGATGATCGGCTCGTAGCCGGGCAGCTTCTCGACGCACGCCGGAGTCGTTGGAGAGAACCTCGGCGAGCCTACGGAGACAACGAGCTGCTGCGACGCGCCGTCGATGAGGATCGACTGGTGCGGTTCGATGGAGACCATCGTGGGGTACTTGCGCGACGCCGAGGCCGAGCGTGCGTCCGGTGTCTCGCTCTTCGACAAGGACCAGATGCTCGGGGCAGCGGAGAAGAAGTTGAAGGACAGGACCGTGTCTGGCGAGGAGGGCGTCGTGTGCTGGTCGGTGTCGTTGTCGGAGTCCCATTTCATGATGTTCTGCTCGATGCTCCTGTTCGACATCGACTTGCTCATGCGCGCGGGCCCTGGGCATCCGGGATGGGAGGAGCACGACGAGAGTCGGTCAGAACATGGCGTGGGACTTGCCGAGGGTTGAGCATTTACCGTTGGTGCGCTTACTCATCGTCTGATGGGGTACCACGGGCAAGGGTTGCTGGTTGATTGCGACATTCTCGCGCGAGTTCATGGGCATTCTCGTCACGAGCACGACGATTCGCTGCAAGGCGCTTGCGACCAAGAGATCAGACTCTTCTCCCGCCGATGGCCCGCCTCAAGCAAAAGATGACAAGGCAATCACAAAAAAATTCATGCGCGTTTTTCGTGACCTCCACCTTTTCCGCATGGGTGCGGCGTTTGGTTGTGGGAGCGAGAAGCGCCGTCGCGGCGGGCGGCGCGCGCCGACTATTAGCGAGTGAGGACAATTTATATTTCTCGCGGTCGCACACGCGAGCGTGTCGCTTCGCGAGCGCGGTGCAAGCCGCCCCGATGAGCTCGCGCTGGCGCCTTGACGGCTACCGTGTGATCGTGACAGGCGGATCCAAGGGCCTCGGCCTCGCATGCGTCGTTGAATTTCTCTCCCTTGGCGCTTCGGTGCTTCTCACGGCACGGGGCGAGGCTGATTTGCTCGTCGCGGCCGAGCCACTCGCCAAGGAGCACGGCGCGGAGCGCGTGCACGTGCTCGCCGCGGACGTGGCGACGGTCGAGGGGCGCGAGGCGCTCGTGGCAAAAGCAATCGCACTGTGGGGGGGCACGTTGGACGGGCTCGTGAATAACGTCGGCACGAACATCCGCAAGCCGGTTGCTGAGTCGACCGACGCCGAGTATGAAACCATGGTGAGCACGAATCAAACGTCGGCGTACTACATGTGCAAGGCGTGCCTGCCGCTGTTGCGCAAGTCCGAGCGCGCGAGCATTGTTAACGTTGCCTCACTCGCCGGGCTGCGCTCGTCGGGCACGGGCGTCATCTACGCAATGACCAAGGCGGCCATGATCCACATGAGCGAGGCTATGGCGTGCGAGTGGGCCGCGTACGGGATCCGCGTGAACGCGGTTGCGCCCTGGATGGCGCGCACGCCCCTCCTCGAGGCGGCCGTAGCCAAGGACCCTTCGCAGCTCGACAAGGTGTGCGAGGCCACGCCGCTCGGCAGCCTGGGAGAGCCTTCGGACACAGCGGGCGCTGTCGCCTTCCTATGCATGCCCGCGGCGGCGTACGTTACAGGGCAGTGCCTCGCCATCGACGGCGGCGTGGCCGCGCAGGGCTACCGCGGGCCGTGCATTGCCGCTCACTCCGAGAAGCCCAGCGCCAACGGCGGGCGTAAGCGGATGCCAGATGCTCCACCTCCTCAATCGACGCCCACCGTCGATTGAACCGAACAAGGGTGACCCACGGTGCCGATTCGCGATTGAACAAGCCCCCCCCCCCTAACGGCGTCGGCTGCACCGCTCGGAACGGTCTACGGGCTGTACCACGACCGTAGGGGCCGGCCGCTCAATAGCAGCACTCAATATCTTCGTCGCCAGATCGGTTAGGGTCGTGTTTGTGCTTTGGAGCTTTCCGCAGCCGGCAGCGCGCGACACGGCACAGTCACGCATAGGTGTGGGCGGACGGGTCCGTAGGGCCGGACTAAGGTCTAAGCCGTAAGCCGTTACCCATACGCTCGGATGTAAAGAGATCGGAGGCCCGGCGAAAGCCAGACCAGACCATAATCCAAAAACGACGCAGAGGGCAGAGCGAGCCGCACACTGGCGAGCCGACACCGGCGGCCCCGCACGGGCACGCGACACGGGGATCGGCTTACGTGTATCGTGTTACGACCCGACCGGACGGCAGCCGAGAGGAGCTCAAGCAAATCGCGAGAACTCGTAGCCGGCGGAGCGATACGAAGGATGCCGCAGTGACGTACGGCCATGTACTATAGGAGCCCGCTGCACACAGACGTTATGATTATTCCCACGCTACGAAGTACGATGATAGAACTTATCTCACCACGGAGAGCGTACAGCGCACGCGCACCTCGCCACTCGTGCCATCCGTCGAGACGGAAAGCGGGCCTGCAGCTGAGGGCGCTTGCCGTACGTTCGCCGCAGACCCGTCGGCCGCTATGCCAAGTGCATCCGCCGCCGCGCGGCGGAGTCCATGGGCCACAGCTGGCGATTCCTTTTCCATCGCATCGCCCAGCAGCCCTGACGGCAGGGTGGGCAGCGACACTGTCGACTCCAAAGACTCTGAGATCAGCCGCCGCTGCTGCCGCTGCTGCCGCTGCCGCTGCTGCTGCTGCTGCTGCTCTGACGAGATGTGCGGGAGCGCCCGCGGCCCGTCAGCGATGGCAGCGGCCGCGGCCGGGCCGGTACCATTACCGGTACCATCGCCCACGCCGTTCCGTGCCACCTCCATCATCAGACGGTAGAGCGCCTCCGCTCTCGGGCTAACCAGCGTGCGCCCGTCCGCGCCCGACACGGCGCATATGGACAGCGGTGCCGACTGCGACCCGATGGAAGGCGAGACCGTGTCGTGTCGGGCGTCTCGCTTGGCGGTGTCGGAGGATGGGTGCGAGGGCGAGTGCAAGCCCTGGCCGGGGGGGAGTGGCGTGGGAGGGATCCATGCAGGAGGCGGCAGACGCGCTGGGGCCGGCAACATGGATGAAGCCGCCCGACACGACGCGGACGAAGCCGCCCGACACGACGCGGACGACGAGGAAGGGGCGGTGCTTGGGCTCGGTGCGATGGTTGTGAGCAACAAACGATCATCCTCAGCATCAGCACCGCTCGCGCCCATGGCGTCGTCGCGATGATCATCGTCATCATCGGCAGCGTCGCGCTTCTCGACCTTCCCCACAGCCTTGGCACGAGTTGCCTGTTGGGCGGCGGCGGCAGCCTCGCGGGCAGCACGTCGAGCCGCCTTCGCAAGGAGGGCCTCGAGCGCCTCGGCGAGCGCGGCCAGCAGCGAAGGAACTTCCATCGACAGAACGATCGTCGAATCGCCGTGCAGCGCCCAGCGCACCGCCAGGCAGCGTGTCACGGGTGGGCGTGAAAGGTACTCCGCTCGGCACGGCGCATCGCTGCAGGATGCGGTGCCGGCCGCCACTGCTGCTGCAAGGGAGGCTTCTCGTGCCTGCGCTCGGACGTGTGCTCCGCTCGCGCTCGGCACGGCGCTCGGCTGCGGCTGCGACCAAAGCGCTGGGCGTATGGGCGGGCGCAGAGAGCACGGCTGCTCGATGCGTCGACACGTGCGCACCTGTATGCTCTGTTGCAGAGCCAAGAGCTGCTCCACCTCCGTCTCGGCGAGCGCCGTGGCGAGCGCGGCCGATGCGCCCAGACCAATGGATGCGATCGCCTCGGCCGCCTCGGCGGAAGCGATGGACTCGACCTCAGCCAATGCCGCCTTGGCCGCCTGGGCGGCTGAGAGGGCTTCGGCTGCCTTGTGTGCGACCACATCTCGCGCAATCTGCTCGAGATGCGGCGCCTCGACCAGCTCCTCCACCCGCGGCGCGCCCACTACAACGGCTTCCTCGAACGGCACGAGCAACCGACGCGAACGAAGCCATGCCGCAAAGGTGGGGGCGCGCGCGAGGGCGCCAGCGTCGAAGGCCACCTCGTCAGCGAAGAGTCGCACGACGGGTGGGAGAGATGTCGGCGCCGCCGCTGGCGCTGAGGGCGTGACAGGGGCGGCACCGAGGAGCGCGCCTGCTGGCGGCGGCACGTCCGGCAGATAGAGTAGAGGGGCCTCGACCGTAGGGGCGACCACACGAAGTGAGCGCACACTCCAAGGCATGTAATTGCGCATGTCAATGGCGAGCGCGCGCACTGCGCCGGCCGACAGCTCGTTGTCGAGAAGGCTCGACGCGCCTTGGGCATCGTTGGCATTGGCGGCCCGGACGATGGCCTCTAATTCAGCCAGGACCTCCGCCGCCTGCGCCACTACCGCGCGGCTGTCCGGCGTCGTGTCGAGCGCCGCGCCGCTGACCGCCGCCGCCGACTCAGCTGTGCTCGCCGCCGACGGCGGTACAGCGGCCGCAATGCCGCAGACGTCGAGGGTATCGCTCAGCTTCGTGAGTGCTTGCATGCATGTGGCTGGGCTTCCAGACGGCAGGCGTAGCCGATGGAGGAAGAAGGCGCTCATCTCGGGGAAGCTCTCGCACGGGTCGAAGCAGTTGAGGAGCGCGGCGGTGCGTGGCGCGTGGCATAGGGCGCTCCTGCTCGTCGCAAAGGCACCTATACGTGGCGCCTGCGGACCCTTCCACAAGAGAGCGTGCTGCGCGAAGGCGGCGCGCAGCTCGGCGGTGGACGAAACCGCGACGTCGTGTTGGGCGGTGGACGCGGCCGCGGCCGACCCCTCGGCTGCCTCGCCGCCGTCCCCGCCGGCAGCTCCCTTGTCTCTCTCAACGCCACCGCGGCCGCCCTCGCCTTCGCCCTCGGCGCTGCCGCCCTCGCCGCCGCTCGTCGCGCTGCTGGCGAGGTTGTCAAGGGAGGTGTACAATGCGTATAGGACGGCGCGATGCAGAGGCGCTGAAGATGTCGCGCCGGAGCTGCCCGAACCACCGCTGCAGCCAATGATGGTGGAGGTCGTAAGCGCACCGCCACCAGTGCCACCGCTGCTGCCACCGCCGCTGCCGGCTGGTGCGTTGCTCATGGCAAGGCAGACCGCTTTGAGGGCTTGCAGCTGGCTGAACATGCTGCCGGCGCTAGTGGCGCACCCAAAGCGACCGAGGAGGTCGTGATGGTGGCTGGGCAACGGGGACGGGCGGAGGAAGGCTATCGGGAGCGTCGAGGAGGCAGCGCTTAGGAGCGGGAAGCACGGCTGCAAGACAGTGCTGTCGAATCGCACGCGGCCTGCGCTGCTGTCAACAATGGCGGACCCCACCTGAGGGAGGGGAGGGAGCATGAGGGAGGGAGGGAGGGAGGGAGGGGACCCCACCACCATCGCCGACTGCGTTTCTCTCGCGTACTGCTGCAGCAGTGCTGTGGCGAGTGCGGCGGCGGAGGTGAGGTCTGCTGCCGCACGCGCGGCCGCCATGTGTAGGTGGACCACCACTTCGGCGGCAGCCTGCGCGGCTGCGGCCGCCGGGTCGGCAATGGTGTCCACAGCACTGTCCCATGCCACCTCCGCCTCTGCCTCCGCCACTTCACCACCGCCGCGGTCGGCCACTTGACGCCAAGTCCGCGGCGCCGCCGCCACCGCCGCCGCCGCCGCCGCCCGCCCTGCGGCCGCTGCGTCTGTCGCCTCGCCACTCATCGCTCGCAGCAGAAAGCGGAGGGATGTGGAGAGGGCGAGCGCGGCGGTCTCAATGCCAAGGGGGCGCACGTCGCGGGTTGGATGGAGGACGGTGTGGCAGCAAGGGCAGGTGGGCCCCTCCCAGTGTTCATCAGCCGCCAGCCAACGGAAGATGCATGCTGAATGGTAACGATGTCCGCACACTGTGCCCACCGGCTCCTGCCCAGCACGTGGCTTGCGATTGCGCGCATTTGCGTCAATGAGAGGCTCGCAGCAGACAACGCATTCCGCCGCTGCGAGGGAGGCGGGCTCAGCCTTGGGCAGCATGTCACGCCACCACGCGTGCACCGTGCACGAGACGAGGTGCGGTGTGGCCCCCATGAGACTCAGAAACTGTTCCCAGAGGAGGGCTTCCAATGGAAGGTCGCTCTCGTACTTGCCCTCGCCGCCGCCGCCGCCGCCGCCGCCAGCGCCAGTGGTGCCGTCAGCGGCGCCGCCATCGGCGCCGACGCTGCTGTGAGCAGTGCTACAGGCACCTCGAGAAGCACCGCCACCTCCACCGCCGTCGTGATGTGAACGGCGCGGTGGCGGACCGAGCATAGGCACGGCGCGCGCGCCTCCGCCCCGCTGCGCCGCGAGCACTTGCGAGATTGGACGAAACCCACGCCGATGGAGCAGCGCGTTCGCGAGAGGCGCAGCCACGGCGATCGTGGCCTCCGCAGGCTCCGCGTGCGGGCCGCGCCGTAGGCAGACGGTCGGGTGAAGCGTCGCGTGGTACGAGAGCTCGGGCGCAAGGAGGATGGCGGCCTTGTCGACTCCTCGCGCATCGTAGAAACATTCGCCGTCCACATTGCGCAGGGTTCCATTGAGGGTTAGTAGGAGCGTGGCGCGCGGGCCTTGCAAGTCAAGGTGAAGGCCAAGGGTGTCACCACTGACCAAGGGTGGCCAGTACAGCGGGTGGGACTCGCCGGCGTGGCGCAGCGTCGCGCACCCGTCGGAAGTCACCACAATGCACAGCGCATAGCGCCCTAGCCCCACCCGATCCAACCGCGCTCCGACGCATCCAAACCCCGCTGCGAGCTCACCCCGATACCATCGCACGGCCCAGCCCACTTGGCCCTTGTCCACGCCGCCCGAGCATCGCGCACCCACCCATTGGACCGATGCGCTGCTCAGTGCCGTTGACATCACCTGCCCGTGCCCAGTGCCCACGCGTTCAAACGTCTCTTGCACCCTCAGCTGTGGCGGCTCAGCGCGAACGGAGGCTTCGGCGCCACCATCGCCGCCATCGTCGATGCCGCCACGGCCGCCATCACCACTGGTGCCACTGGTGTTGTCGTCGACACCATCGCCGCTCTCTGGCGCTTCCTCCTCCTCTTCGCCGTCCTCATCCTCTGGCATCGTTCGCCTCGCCGCTGCGCCTGCGAAAGCTTCGGCGACCGCTGTCGAGCCATCTGCGACCGCGTGTGCCGCTGTCACCGCCGCCGCCGCCGCCGTCGACGATGTGCGTCGGTTCCGCGGGCGTGCACGACGGAGCTCGGCGCTGCGTGGGAGAAGCATTCGAAGCGGAAGCTGTGGGCGCGCGCGACCCCTGCCTCCGTCCCCGTCGCCGCAGCAGCCGGGGCAAGGCACGCCAAGGAGGGTTCGGTTGCGCAGCGAGCATGCAGGTCGCAGAAGCCCATCTGTCGCTGGCCAGAGCAAGGAGGCTCGCAGCCATGCCAGTGCGGCACGAGCGCCCTCGGCCACCGAGACCTCATGTGAGGCTGCTTCCTCTGCAATGAACGAGGGTAAGTGATCGCGTATTATACGGAGGCCTTGCCAACACGCCGCGATCGAGCTGACACGTCCGGCGGCGTGCTGGCGGGCCACTGCGCGCACCGCCATCGCGTCGTCAAGGGCGCTTACGCCGAGGCACGCGAGGAGCGCAAGCTGCTCAGGTGGGGGCGGCAAAGCGCCATTCGCCACTCGCCACACGTCGAGAGCACCCGAGCGCAGCGCCGCAGAGAGCAGCGCCTCAGCGCCGCCATGCCCGCCGCCGGTGTTGCTGCTCTGAGGGGCGAGCACCACTGGAGGCGAGCCCGAAGCCGAGCGTAGCCGCCATGACGCGGCAACGCCGCCGCCGCCACCGCCGATGCCACCTCCGACGCCACCGTCGCCGCCACCTCCGACGCCACCTCCGATGCCAGGAACGGCGTTGGCGCTTGCCCGGCCCCAATCCTCGATGAGCAGAAGAGGAAGAGTGCGGACGGCTGCAACGTGGTGAGAGTTCATGAGCACATAGAGTAGCCGATGGAGTTGAGCGAGCCATGCCTCGAGAGTTGCGGAGGAGGAGGCTGCAGTGGGAGCCGTTACAGCTGAAGCAGTTGACGATGCCGCGACGTTGGCCTTGGCTGCCGATGCTGCTGTCGCTGCTGTCGCTGCTGTCGCTGCTGTCGCTGCTGTCGCTGCTGTCGCTGCTGTCGCTGAGGACGTCTGCCCATCGGCCTCGCCCTCGCCGCCGCAGCCGATGGGCACGCATGGTCGCTTGATCGTGCTGCAGCCGGCCTCGCCGTCCGCGTCACCTGCCGTCACACCCGGCGCCCACGCCCGCAGGCACTCGAGCAAATCATCGACCGTGACGCGCCGGCAGCCGAGGCGGCAGAGGGCCTCGATGCCAAGGGTGCGTACCAACACGGCGCTCACGAACTGAAACCGTCCGGTGCTCTGATGCAGCCATGCATTGCTCACGACGCTTGGGGGCACGAAGACACACGCACGTCGAGCGCCTTGGCCCTCGTGGCGAAAGGGCATAGCGCCATGGCCCTCATGCTCAGTGGCGGCGAGAGCCTCGCGCAAGAGAGCGTCGCGGGGTGCGAGGCGATCTCCCGATTCGGAGATGAGCATCGGCTCAGCCGCCACGCCCTCGCCCACCTCAAAGAGCGGTCGCCAAAAGGGCTCGCGGCAGGCCTCGGGGCGCGGCAGCCATGAGTTCACATTGTGGGCGAGCCGGTGCTCGGCGCGCACGGCGCGGAGAAGAGCCGCCGTGGCGAGGTCCCGGAGAGCTGCGTTCCAAGCAGAGTCGAGGTGCAGCGACTGGCGTGATGCGACCAAGTCCCAATCCGCATGCAAGCAAAAGGGAAGTCCGAGCGGGGAGCCCACCGGTAGAAACGCATGCAAATCGGCTCCCACTTGCTCTCCAGCGAAGAGTGGCGACTCAGCTGCGGCCGTGGCGGGCGTGTCGTCCGAGTGCAGTGCGCCGTTTGCGGTAGCGGCGGGGTCGGAGGAGGGGGAGGAGGGGGAGGAGAAGGTACGGTGAGGGTCGTCCTCGTCCCGAAAAGCGAGCACAATCTCGGTGCGTACGCCCGCAATCTCGTGTATCTCGCGCCAAAGCAGATAGTCGCGCTGGCGGCGCACGCGGCCGCTCACCTCCACCAGAAGCGATGTGCGCTCTGCTGCCGGCGCCTCTGCCGGCGCGGCTGCCGCTGCCAGGGAGAGCCGACGAATGGTGATGATTTCACACCGCGCCTCACCTCCTGCCTGGCTTGCCAACACGCTGTCGTCTGTGGCGACGGCTGGGGCGGCGGCGGTCGACGGGGCATCGCCGCGCGCGGGAAGCACTGAGGGAAGCACTAGCTCAACCAAGCGCAGCTGCCGAAGAAAGAGGAGAGCGGTCGGTGCGATCGCAAGGGGCGGCGCCGGTCCACGCAGCGGCAGCCAGATGGCGGTACCTCCTCCTGGCGCGCCGGCGTGAGCGCCACCAAGTGTCGAGACGAGCGGCGAGGGCACGCCGAGGGCTTGGAGGTGAGCCGCCACCGTTGCACGAAGCTCGTCGGCCGCCACCCACTCCGGCACTAGGGCTCCGTACAGGCTGTCCCGAGCATCGAATCGGAACGAGTAGCCGCCTGAGGCCACGTGTGGCATGTCGCTCACGGCGAAGCAACTCTTGAAGCCCAGACCTTTCCTGCCGATGCTTCTGGTCTGCCCTCCCTTGCCGTCTTTGGTGCTCGAGCCGAGGTCACACACTGCACGAACGTCGCGCTCGCGGAATCCGAGCTCGTTGCATTCGAAGAGGAGTGCTGTCCCGGTGAGCGACACGCGCAGCCGCGGCACTGCGCCGCGCGCCGCCGCCGCCTCCGCCACTGCCGCCTCCGCCGCCTCCCCGAGCAGAGGGCCATACGTTGCGTCGTCACAATTCTGCATGATCTCGGCGAAGACGTGGCCGGCGCCGCTGTATAAGTCGCGGCTGAGCGCCGACAGCGCGCGCCCAACCAACGCGTGTAGTGCCTCGCCCGCTGTGCCGCGGGCCTCGAGACGCGCCGCACGGATTGACTCGATGACGTCGCGCGGGCTGTCTCTGCTCTGCTCGGGTGCTGACGTCGATGGGTGCGCTGTCGGTGGCGTCTGCACCGTGACGTCGTGTCGGGCACCATGTGTGGCCGGCTTCTGCGACGAACTCGCAGCGAGCGCCTCGCTCGTGCTTGTGTCGGCCACAAGGGCGGCAAGCCGCTGCTCCGCACGATCCGCGCGCGCCTTGTACGAGGCTGCCTCGGCGCGTGCAGCCTGCAGCTCAGAACGCAAGGTGGACAGACTTGCCTCACTGGCCGACTCGTCACGCTTCGATCGTGCGCGACGAACGAGTGCGCGGCCAGAGCGCAGCCCAGAGTCGAGTACCGCCTTCTCCTGGTCGCTTGCGAACGTGCGTCGGAGGAGCTGGTTGCGATGCTCCGCAGCAGCCAGCTCATCATCCGCTTCGTCAAGCTCGGCTGCGAGGGCCAGCAGGCTTGTGCCCCCAGTCAAAAATTCGACGAGGTCGTCCATGCTCTGGGCGTCGTGCTTTTGTCGCGAATGGCGCGTCGAAGCTCCGTGCTTGGGTTTTTCGCGAAGCACGAAGGGCGATCGAAACTTGGCTCAAGTGGGGAATTTCACCTCCTCGACGCCCCCTTCCCCCCACACCTTACACCGAGCCTACTTGTAGCTACAAGTACGCCACGTCCCTGCGGCTGAAGATGATATCCGCTTGCTCGAGCGTCTCGAGCTCACCTTCGTTGAGACGGCGCGGCGGATCGGGCTCGAACTCGGGCTTGATAATGGAGGAGGCGCGATCGACCTGGTACTCCTCGTGAAGCACGTACGCGTGGAAGCCGCGCGCGGCCATGAACGCGAGCACCTGCGCCGGTGTCACCTGCGGGAGGGGCTACACTCTCAGTCACTCTCTCAGCCAGACGCACCGTCGGTGGCACTCGGTGGCACTCGGAGCTGCCGCGGCGCCCCACCTGCTGCAGCGCGAGCCACTTGGGCGTGACCTCGACCACGATCTCGAGCTCGGGAGATGCAATCTCGAGCACGCGTGCCATGCCCCGCAGTACGGTCCACTCGCCCCCTTCCACGTCAACCTTGACAACGCGCGCGCGCGCGCACTCGTCTGCGCTCAGCAGCTCATCGAGCGGCGCCTTGCGCACCGTCACTTGGTGCCAGCACGCGCTGTCCTGAGCGAGCTGCGCGACCGACGCACTCGCCGTTTGGTCGCGCCTGGTCGCACCACTCGCCTGAACGATGGACCAGACGTCGGCGCTCGCCGCGACGCCGCCCGCGCCCGCCCCCGCCACCGTGGTGCTGTACAGTGGCTCGCGACGGTGCTGGAACAGCGTCGTGCTCCCCTCCGCCTCCGCCGCCGCCAGCTGCAGCGGCCGAATGCAGCTCGCCAGGCCAGCATTGCGCATCAGGTTGGTCTGCAGCCGACGGAAGGTGCGCGGGCATGCCTCAATGGCGACGACCCCGCCGCCTTCGCCGTGCACCAGCGCCGCCGCGAGCAGGCTGAAGTAACCCGTGTTCGCGCCCACGTCCACGAACGTGTCGCCACGGTGCAGCGTACGGCGGAGCCATGCGGACAGATTCGGCTGCCAGGTTCCCGAGAGGAGCAGCCATTCGGACAGTATGTCGGCATGGTGCTCACCGCCCAGCTGGAAGCAGCGCAGCGTGACCGATGGCGCAAGGCGGAGCCGCACGTCGGCGGTGAAGGGCGGCAGCTTCGGCAGCAAGCGCTTGTGGCAGAGCTTGACGAGAGCGGGCAAAGAGCGCCGGCGCAGGCACCAGCAGAGCGCCAGCACAAGGCGACGGAAGATGGCAAAGGCGAGCGCGTACAAGAGGCTCAGGACACGCTCATGTCGTGCGTCGCGCATTCGTGGTCGCGGCACGAATCGGCGCGGCGGCATGTGCAAGACCCTCCTCTCGCGAAGTCAAGTCAAGTCAAGTCAAGTCAAGTCTCGTGGAAATCAAGTCGTTTTGAGTTTCTCCTTGGAAGACTTTCGTGACGGCCCCAAGATCCTCTTGGGAAAAGTGGACGTTTCGCGACGTGGACCGATCGCGAGCGCGCGCGCGCGCGCTCGTGCGGAAGCAGAAGGCGCAGAAGGCCCGGACCAAGAACGCGCTGCGTGGACCGAACCGGACCAGAAACCGGGTAGTGCGACCGTCATGCTCGGTGCCGGGCAATGCATTGAGGAACAGCAGAGCGGCGAGACTTGCTCGCAGGCGCACGCGCGCGGTGCAGCCTGCCACGCGCTCTACCGTCGCTTCCGCTGCTGTCCGCCGTGCGATCCCTGTGGCATCGATGGCTCGCTCTGCTCGACACGTCCCCAACTCGCGGACTGGGTGTCGCCCAAGTGCGCATGCGACCGCGTCGTGCTCATGGGCGCGTGCTCATTCATTGGCTGCGCCAAGCCAGATGCACTGGGCGTGTTTGCGCAGCGGCGCGATTGGCGGACGCCCGACGGCCGTTACGTGTACGTCAAGGAGGCGGAGCAGCCGCCGCAGCTGCACCACGGAGCCCTCTCGCACAAGTCGGTGGACGCCTCGAGCGGCTCAAACTCATCCGACGATACCGTGTACCTCTATTTTCTGAGCTCCTTGGGGTCGTGGGTGGTGGGCCCGCGTGCGGAGCTCACGGACGATAATTACGTTCGCTCCACTCCGACGGACTCCTTATGCCCTACGCAGGCGAGCGGTTGGCGCTTTTGGTGGCAGTGGCACCCAGGCGGCGAGCCACTCTCGTCGCTGCTGCCCTCGACGCCGCGCCTCTCGAATGCGCGAGGCTGGCGCAGCAGCAGCCGCTACCCGCTGAGACTCTCTTGCTGGGCATCGCCGCCCTCGCCGCCGCCACCGCCACCACGCCCGTCGCCATCGCCGCCGCCCCCTCCGCCCATGCCGCCGCCGCCCATACGCCTCATGCCCGGGCCGTACACGGGACGCCTCGAGATTTACTACGAGACGCCGTGGCGGCTCTTGCCACCGAGCGCTGCCGAGGAGGGCGGCGGCGCCACGGGTGTGAATGCCACATCGGATCCCACACGGGTGTCCCCGCGGCTTGGCCGGATCGCTGCCTGGGGCACTGTGTGCGACGATGGCTTCGATCGCGCGGATGCGGCGGTCGCGTGCCGGCAGCTTGGCCTTGGCCCGCCCCTGCGCTACTGGACGCTTGCGAGCCCGAACGTGTACGACGACGAGCGTCCTGGGCTGAGCCTGGCCATCCCGCGCCCCGCGGCGCCCGTGTGGATCGAGAATCTGCAGTGCGGCGGAGAGGAGGCGGCGCTGACCGACTGTGGCTTCCGCGGCTGGGGCAGCACCGACTGTTCCCACACGGAGGACATCCACCTCCTATGCGCTGTACCGCGCAAGCCGCCGCCGCCGCCGCCCACGCCCGCGCCCGAGCTGGGATCGGTCGGGTGGGTCGCGCGCGCACCACTGGCGCTTGGGCTCACACCGGTACAAGTTGGCGCCCTTGGCGGCGCCACGGCCGTCGGCGGCGTCGTCGTCCTCATCGGCTGCCTGCTCGCCCTCTGCTCACGTCTCCATGCCGCCGACCGCGCCGACAAGCGCCCACCACGGCGCGAGGTGCACATCGCGCTGCACGTGCCGCCCTCCGCTGACTCGGGCGAGCAGGCGCAGCACGCCCTCGCAAGCGCGCTGCGCAAGGCAATCGAAGCGGAGGAGGGCGTGTGAGGTGGGGCGAGCCGCTCCCTCGCGCTGGCAGAAATGCCTGCCGTTTCCGGGGAGCGCCATGATTTGTTTTCATACATGTGCCCCCCTTAACGCGTGTATCGTCGATAACACTGACGGCGCGGATCGCCGACCGAGCCAGCGCGTTATAATCGCAAATCGGGCGCCGGAGAAGCAGCCCCCACTCGTGCCTCGTGCCGTGCCCGTGGAGGGCGCTCCACGCGCTCCACCAATTGCGCTCCACGCTGCATGGCTCGCGCCCGGTCGCGCGGCGCGGCGGGTACCGCGGCCGCGCGCGGCCAGGCCGGGGCGCGCGGCCGGTCCGGCGACGTCCGGCGCTGGTCTGTCGGCATAAAAATATACATCGGACGTCGACCCAAATGCCAAAACGGCGCGGGCCGAGTGGTCTCGTCGAGACGCACGGTTGACGGTTCACACCACAACTCACAACACACAGATCGCAGTTTGGAGGTGTGTAGGCAGTAGCGCTGTACGGTTAAGTGCCTCAAAGGATCAAGGCGCTTCCACCCACGTCAGCACAGAGAGCGTCGTGTCGCGCACCCAAATCGCCCGATCGCAGCCCATGTATGCGATGTGTGTGGGCGCATTCCACTTGCGGATGCCTCCGAGCTCTTGGACGAGGCGCTGCGTCGTCAGGTCCCACAGCTGCAAGGTGGCCTGGTGGCCGTCGTCGGAGCACAGGAGCAGCTTGCCGCGCAGGCACGCGAGGCAGTTGATGGGGCCCAGTGAGCTGGGGAGCCGGAACACGCGCGAGCCGTCCGCAAGCCGGTTGACCTGCACTTCGTGAATCGGGCCAACACAGAGCCAACACGCGTGAGGGGCATGGTGTGTAGGCAGTACTTCGTGAATCAACACGCGCATGTGTTGGCTCTCACCTGCACCTCACCCTCGCGACTGCCCGAGACTGCAAGTTCGCCGTCGCGGCACAAGGCAGTCACCGTGTCCTGGTGGCGCGCGACGCACACCATGGCCGCGGGGTTGGCAATGGCAAACAGACCCAACTCGACGCACGCGCTGCTGCGTAGCCGGCCGCTGCCGCCGGCCGAGGAGCCGTTTCCGACCGCGCCGCTGTGTGCGCTGACGGCGCGCATACGGAGCTCGTGCGCCTCGCGTTGGAGCTCTGCGTACTGCCACGAGCGGACCGCGCCATCGGTGCCGCCCGAGAGAAAGCCATCGTCGTACGGGCGCGCGTGCAGCGTGGCCGTCTTGCCGTCGTGTGCGCGCCATGCGATCGCATGCGTCTCGCCGCGGAGGAGAGCACTCGATGAGAGAGCGGTCACGTGGCCTTGCGAATCGCCCACGAGCAGCCGCCCCGCCGAGGCCGCCATCGCCGTGACCGCCGCTCCAGAGAAGCCGACGCGCGCGAGCAGTTCGCCCGTGCGCGCGCACCACACGCGCAGCTGAGCCTCCTTATCGCCGCTGAAGACGAGGCCGCTCGCCGCGCACGCGCACATCAAAAAGTCGCGCGCCTGGTGCTGGCAAAGGGCAGTCGGCTCGCCTGTACCACCCGGCGCCATGTGCAGTACCGTCCACTGCGTGCCGCACACGGCGAGCTGTAGGCGGCCGGGCGCGAGCTGGCGTGCGTGCTCGATGGCCCGCGCGCCTGCCGCGCGCACCTCGGAAGAGATTTCTGTGGGAGGCGCGCCAAAGGTGAAAGCGACGGTGCCCGGCAGCAAAAAGGGACTCTCGGCGAGCGAGCCGCCGCGCGCGCGCCAAGCTGGCCAAAAGGGTAGCGCCGCCACCGCCTGGTGCCACTCGCGGCACACGCGCTCGCACACGACCGTCGTAGCGCTGCTGCCCGCCAGAGTGAGCACGCGCTGCAGCGCCTCCGCCGGAAGCAACAAGAAGTAGCAGGGTGCGGCGAGGCGCTTGATCGTGTTGTCCGACGTGGCATCTGGCGGCCTCGTGCCGTCGAATGCGGCAGCAATCGCGGGCACGGGCACGGGCGCGGGCGCGGGCGCGGGCGCGGGCGCAGATGCGTACGCGGACGCTGACGCTGACGCTGACGCCTCGGCCAGCCAGTTGTGGCTGTCGGGAATGGTCACGCGGTGGATGCTGGTGGGCACGGCGGCTTGCGCCGCCAACTGCTCGATCATGCAGCGCTGCACCGTCTCCAAGCGCTGCTCGAATCGGTCCAGGCGTTGGTCATCGCGCTGCAGCCGCTCTTGCGCGACGCCAAGCCGTTGGAGTGCCTCTTCGATCTGTCGGCTATGCTCCAGTGCAGCCCGTCGCAGACGGAGCACGCGGTACATGAGCATTGCGGCACCTGTGCAGATTATGGCCGTGACAGCGACGTCAACAGCCACGACTGCACTCGGCCTCATTTCTGCGTCGTCGCGCGGGGGCGACGACGGCAAAAGTGTGAATTGGCTGTTAATATCGGCGCCCCCCCGCACGCGGTTTTACTCGGGGTGTGGCGCCGGTCGTTCGGTAGGCGCTCAAGAGGCGCCCAGTACGCGCCAACAATCGCCCATGGAGCAAATCCTCTTACCCTCAACCCTGATGAGTGATTTCTCATGTGCGATGTTCAGTTCAGTTCAGTTCAGTTTCTTCGCGGTCCCCCCACGCTCACTCCACCACCGTCTCAAAGGACGTTGTGATTTCTCCTTGACCTACCACGTACCAGCATGATTTTCACAAACGTGAGTGCACGACTCGTCACGCGGATTCGCTTACAGCCTAATCCAACGCGGGGCGCAACAAATTACACACTAACAGGGAGCTGCAGAGATGCTAAGTGCGCAGACCGGCCCCTCTGAATCTTGTCCGTGAGCATGGCACGCACAATCTTGTTGAACGGGTCGAAGGTGCCGAACGCTGCCTCGATCACCGCCCACAGCATCTCACGGTCGGTTGGGTCGAAGGTCTTCGCCTTGCCCGCGTCAAACTTCTGCAGCGCCGGCGCTAAGTCGGTCGCGCCGCTCAGCAGCCGCACGACCATGTCCTCGCGGTTGCCGCCCATGCGCACGAAGACAAAGATCTCCATCACGCACCACAGCCGAGACGCGTACGTGGGCCCTGCGAGCACAAGCAGCTGCTTGCAGCCCGCGAGGAAGACGGGCAGCCCCGCGAGGCTCGTTTTGATGTCTCTCTGGTCAAGGCACGCCTTGTCAAGCCAAATGCTGACATCGCGCCCGGCCGCCCACTCCGTCATTCGAGCGTACTTGGCGTCGCCGTCGTCGGACCACGAGTGCGAGATGAAGGCGTCGACTTCGTGAAGAATCGCTTTCTCCGTCTTGTCACTCAGCTCCTTGGTGGGCTGGGCGGCAGCGCTCATGCCATTTGAAGACCCTCCCAGAACCTTGCTCGTCCCGGGGAGATCTTCAGCCGTCAGTCGAGAAAAAGGCAGCTTACGGAAGAGCTCTTTCCCCCGCTTGAACACTTCGTGAAGAATCGCTTTCTCCGTCTTTTTACTGAACTCCTTGGCGGGCTGGGCGGCAGCGCTCATGCCATTTGAAGACCCTCCCAGAACCTTGCTCGTCCCAGGGAGATCTTCAGCCGTCAGTCGAGAAAATGGCAGCTTACGGAAGAGCTCTTTCCCTCGCTTGAACGCCTCTTCGGCGGAGAGGTTGTTGACGAGCGCCGCAATCGCCGCGGCCTCGTTTTCGGCCGTGTTGGACTTGCCGAGCGCGCCGAGCCACGCCACGACGCGGCCACGGTTGGCGGGCGTCAAGACGAGCGAGGCGATCAACCAGCTGGCGCTGATGCTTATGTTTGACTCCGTGCCTTGTGTGGCTATGGGGTCATCAAACGGGTCGACTAGCGTTTCGTTGATGCAGAAGGCCAGAAAGAGGGTGGCAAACCCGACTGATATGAGGCGGAACGCTCGCCACAGGCGTTTCAGCTTGCGGCGCGGCTGCATCAGCGCAAGCTTCTGTTGAAGCTTCACTATCTCCTTTCTCTGATCCTCTGTGAGTTTTCCCGCATCCAAGGTGTTTTGCTTCTCCGCCCTCGTGGCATACTCAGCCGAACAGTCATCCTCCTTCGCCTCCACCGCCGCGGCTTTTTCTGGGGCCGCCATCACCTCGGCCGCCACATTTTCTGCATTGGTCTTGGCCTCGGCCTCCGCTTTGGCTAGTTTCGTGAGCTCCGCTAGCCGACGTTGTGGGAGGCGCACGTTCAGTGTCGGCCAGACGAGCGCAGCACAAGATGCGCAGATGAAGGGTAAGATGAGGCCTACACCCCCCGCCGGGGCGAGGATGAAATAGATCCCGGTGGCGATCAGTAAGATAGCGAAGATAATGATGCACGTGAAGGTGATAGCTCTGGTGTCGGTGGGGCGCAGACTGAGGAACAGTAGGGCAATCGCCCAAGGCAACGCGGCGTTGTAGAAACCTTGGGCTCCCGCAATGAGCGTGAGGTCGACGCCGAAGAACAGGCCTATCGTTGGACCGACTGCCAGCACGAACAGCATCCAGGCGAGCTGTACAAATGTCCCGCTCACACGCAGACGGAGCTGCCGACCCTTGGCCTCCGCGTTTGCGAGCTTGGCCTCCGCGTTCGCCGAGGCTCGGGCGACAGGTCCTGCGGTGGTCACAGCAGGTAACAGGTCCTGCTGCATCCCCACCGCCGCCAGCGCGCGTGTCTTGCAATCGAGGCGGGACCAGGCGAGGACAGTGCAGATGAAGAAGGCGGGAGTGAAGATCCAGCACGCGGGAATCATGATGCCGTATAGGAGGACCACGCTCCAGCGGAGTTGCTGAAGTCCTTCCTGAATGTCCGCCTCGATGAATGAGAGGTACTCGGCGGAGGCGGAGGCGCCAAGCTCGCACAAACACTGGTGGGGATGATAGCAGGGATGATCGAACCACTCATCATGCAGAAACGCGCGAGTCTTGGCGGCGCATTGCTGACCAACGCCCCAGATGGTGGCGTCCGATAAGGCGACGGCTGCAGAGAAGGGTGCGAGTGCGACGAAGGCCACGGCCGAAAGGGGGACCGAGATGGCTGGGGCTGAGAAGGCGACGACTGCGGAGGCTGCGACCCCGACCCGAAAAATTTCCTTCGAGCGGGCGGAGGCAGGGGCGGCGTAGAAGGCGACATTGCTCGGGAACCCGTCCCCCCAAAGTGTAAAGTTGGTTGCCTCGCCCGAAGCGCACGTGTCCCACCCACCACCGGGCTCTGCGCCGCCGGCCGACTGGTAGAGCCCGATCCACACATCACCCGCGCTGCGTGTGAGGCTGGCAACAAAGTCAGCCTCGGCGCTTGAGCGGATGCACGCGAGCGACGCATTCTCACCGCACGCTGCCGCGCACCCCAAGGCGTTGAACCGCCCCGCGGTCACCTTGTAGCACTTGCCGCCCTCGTCAAAGCGCGTCCAGCCGCCGGGGCACGTGGCGGAGGCGACGTCTGTGAGCACGAAGAGGAGGTACACGGCCGAGGCGGGTCGCTTGGCAGGACTGACAGCCATCGTTTCGCCCCCGCGGCCTCGATCTCACCCCTGGACTCCTACAGGCCGAACCTCGTTGCCTTGGTTCCGGGTCTTGCGGTTCGTTACATGTAACGGGTCCCCGCTAAAAAGATCCCGGTACCGGTACAGGCAAGCAAGCAAGCAAGCAATTCAATTACGCTCGTTTAGGTACTTGTGTTGTTTCGACTAACTAGCTTGCTTATCCCGGTACCGGTAAAAAGACACCGGGGGGAGCCGGGGTGACGGGGGGTTTGATATCGAATTTGGGGGGGTTGTTATCAGGATACGTATCCCATATATCGTGCATGTATCGTGCATGTATCGTGAACGTATCTTGATGTGTCCCGTTCATATACATCAAGATACATCAGGATACAACAAGATACATTTGCAGATACGCCCTCAGATATACGTTCTTGTACCTCTCTGGATACAATTGAGATACATGTATCTCATTATGTATCTCTCATGTATCCCGCATGTATCCTCCATGTATCCTCGAACCTCTACGGATACATGTATCTCATATGTATCCCGCATGTATCCCGCATGTATCCCACGTGCAAGATACATATATCCTGATGTATTTGATATGTACATCCCAAAATGTATCTTGGACTCGTTTGGGATACGTGTAAAATACATGCAAAAAATCAAGATACATGTATTCTCTTGGAATGTAACAAGGCATTCAAGATACATTTGAGATACATCAGGATACATTAGGGATACATGTATCCTTCAGGATACACGCAGGATACATCACGATACATCAGAATACGTAAAATATCCTGATAACAAACCCCCCCAAACTCGATAACACCCCCCCCCCCCCACCCCGGGGGCCCCGG
>Ga0210241_101092_pt1 | contig 22060 bp, 12 predicted proteins | sample ChrtobMetP5a_8mM_FD_155488 | JGI IMG/M metagenome (GOLD analysis project Ga0210241, IMG submission 155488) | Chrysochromulina tobin associated microbial communities from unialgal haptophyte culture, Seattle, Washington, United States - P5a_8mM | ecosystem: Host-associated > Algae > Haptophytes >...
AAGACCTACATGGCCTACATGCGCATGGTGAGCTGGCTGTTGCCTGAGCATGGTCTTGCCTTAAGTGATCGCTACGAGACTGGCATGGCCCACTGGAATGACGGCGTAATGGCGTGGAATGAACAGCACGGTCGTGTCTAGCTGTGGACGCAGCTGCGGTACAATATGGAGGTGCTGTGGAGATGATCCGATGTGTGGGCCGGGTGCTAGTGCATAGGGTTCCCGGCTTCCGCCTTCGCCCTCGTGACGTGTGTAGGAGATCTCGGATGTCACGTATGTCCGCGAGAGCGTGCACAGAGATGCGTGTCGCTGTCGGCCTCTCGGCCGCCGTACGTGTCGCCTGTGAAAAGAATGATAGTGCTAGTTGTACACAGCACTGTAGACTTTACCTTTAGGCCTCACGTCAGCGCTTCTTTTTACTACTGTTGCTGCTTCCTCCACCCTTCCCACGGCCTCTGCCAGAACCGGTCGTACCACGGCCCGCGCCTTTGATCCTGGAATCAACTCTTCCTCTGCCCATCCCCTTACCACTAGGCCCGCCTCTGCTGCTGCTGCTGCTGCTGCTGAGCGGCCTGGGCACCGCACCCGGTGGCGTCTCGGCCTCTTGATCTGTCGACAGCCCCGGGCTGAAGCGCCAAAAGTCAACTGCGACATCGAGGCTCTCGTGCTTGTGATGCTTGTACATCTTAGGGATCTCGAACTGGAGCTCGGCCACCACCCTCGAGGACACGCCCCATGCAGCGGCGGTCTTGGTGATATAGGCGCGAGTACTCGTCTTATTGAGGGAGTAGACGGCACCGTCCGCCGTACACATCGCGAGCCCAGCGCGCAGGAAGCGCATGTCGATACCATTGGAATGCTGCTGTGTGCCGAACGGTGGATTCATGAGCACGAGATCAAATGTGCCACACCCGATTGGAATCAATTCCTCGGCGCTAACCTTTGCATTCGCATCCTCGGTCATGGCACCAGCGCGTGCTGCGGCGACGGCGGCGGCTTTTGCACTCGCATACTGCACCTTGGTCGGGTACGTGCTCTCGATAAAGCAGGGGAATGTGCGATTCGCTGCCTCTGCAGCTGCATCGACTGCGCTCAAAGTCGCGCGAGTGCCTGCGGGCTGGCTTGAGTCGGCATTGGAATCGCCGACGCCTTCCGTTGCAGCAAATGATCGCATAGCAAGTTGCAACACATCGCACGCCAGTAGATCGACGCACACCTCTGCGGCGTCGACATTTTGTGCGGCGACTCTCAGCGCTGCGGGGTCGATGTCTACGCCCACCACGTGCGCTGCACCCAGGAGGGCAGCAGCGATGCCGAGGACACAGCCACCGCATCCCAGATCGGCTACAAGAGCATCCTCGACGTCGCCCTCGTCGTAAGCGGCGAACAGCATGTGCGCGGCAAGGTCAGGGGGCGTCGGGTATTGCTCAAGCTCCACGCGCGGCTTTTCCCACGTCTTGACCTCCGACAAGGCATGAACGAGCTCACGGAAGCGTAATACCATCGCATCAGGCACATGGTTTTCTAGTGGTATCCGGATAGCGAACAAGCTCTCTGTGAACGGTATCCTGTGAATTGATACAAAGCAGCTTAGGGTGACCTAGGGACTCGGTATTGGGTGCCCAGCCGATCCTCATTGCGGCAGAGGCAGCGCATGGCGGGCGTTGGGCCGTAGCAGGTCGGAAGGTCACCCGGCGTTGGCGTTCCTTTGGGAGGTATGTCAAATCCCAAGCTTCAATTGTTGAGCCTTCGGCCTTGCGTCACACCAACCATGTTAACGCCCACGACAACGCTCCCGGCAGATTGCACGAGCTTTTCTCCACAACGCGGTGTGCTGCACGTGTGCTGCTCGGTCGCCATGCTCGTCATCACGGCCGTCTTGCCTGTCGTCGCGGCATTCATCGGGCCGATGCTCTCACCGACGCCTGCCGCAACCGCGCTGCGATGGGCACAACTGCCTCTGCCGCTTTCGTCCGGCGTCGCGCCTGCGGCAACCGTCTGCCGCGCATGTGGTGCCTGCTGCTGCGCGGGTTCCACCCCGGCGCCGCTGGCCGAGCTCTTCGAGCCACGGCCCGGCGTGGCCCAGCGGCTGATCTTCGTCGGCGGCAAAGGTGGGGTCGGAAAGACTTCGACGTCGTCGGCGCTCGCCGTGCGACTCGCCGACTCGGGGCTGAGCACGCTGATCGTCAGCACGGATCCAGCACACTCGCTGAGCGACGCGCTCGCGCAGGACGTGTCGGGCGGCACGCCGCTCGAGGTGGACGGCTGCACGAATCTGATGGCCATGGAGGTGGAGACTGACGAGGCCATCCAACGCTTCCGGGAGGCCGTCGGCAGCTTCCGCGCCGCAGACCTCGGCCTGGGCGGCGTGGCCGAGGAGGTGATCTCTCAGCTCGGGCTCAACGAGTTCGCCGACATCCTCGATAATGTGCCTCCGGGGCTGGACGAGCTGCTCGCGCTCGCCGAGACGCTCGCCGTCGTGCGCGGCGCGGACGGCGTCCAGGGCGGCCGCTCCTACGAGCGCGTGGTCTTCGACACGGCGCCGACGGGGCACACGCTGCGGCTCCTCGCCTTCCCCGACTTTTTGACGAACCTGCTCACGAAGCTGATCGCGCTCCGGAGCCGGCTGGGCGGTGCGCTCGCGCTGCTCGGCGGGCTGCTCGGCGGCGCCAACCCCGCCGCCAAGCTCGACGAGGCCGTCGTGCGCCTCGAGCGTTGGCAGACGCGCGTCTCCGAGTTGCAGCGGCTGCTCACCGATCCCGGCGTGACCGACTTTGTCGTGGTGAGCATCCCGTCGCGACTGGCGGTGGCCGAGTCGGCGCGGCTGCTCTCGGCGCTCGCCGAGCAGGGCGTGCCCACCAACCACCTCGTCGTCAACCAGATCGTCCTGGAGGAGCAGCGCGCGGGCTACGTGCAGCGCGTCGCCGCCGAGCAGCAGCGCGCGCTCACGCGCATCGACTCGGGAGCGTCGCCGTTGGCGGCGCTCGATCTCGCGCGGGTGCCTTTCTTCTCGATGGAGATGCGCGGCGTGTACCCGCTCAAGTACTATGGTCGCACCGCCTTTGGCGTGGCCGGCGGCCAGGCGGAGAGCTGGGCGGACGTCCTCGACGCTTCCAACGACCGGTTCATCCTCGTCGGGGGCAAGGGCGGGGTGGGGAAGACGACCACCGCGGCGGCGCTGGCGGTTGAGAACGCGGAGCGCGGCTACAACACGCTCGTGGTCAGCACGGACCCGGCGCACTCGCTCGGCGACGCGCTCGACGTCGATCTCTCGAGCGGTGAGGTGGTGAGGGTCGAGGGGCTCGCCGGCGCCTCGCTGTACGCCATCGAGGTCAAAGTGGACGAGGCGGTCGCCGAGTTCAAGCGGCTGGTGGGGGGGCTGGGCAGCAGCTCGAGTAGCGGCGCCGCCGTGGGCGCGGGCGCCACACCCACGCTGGGCTTGGGCGACTTTGCCGACATCTTCGACGCAGTCCCCCCCGGCGTCGACGAGCTCATCGCGCTCGTCAAGATCGTGGCCCTCGCCAAAGCCGATGCGTACGGGCTGCACTTTGAGCGCGTGGTGGTCGACACGGCGCCGACGGGGCACACGCTGCGGCTCCTCACCTTCCCCGACTTTCTCGACCGCTTCGTCGATCGCCTCCTGCTGCTGCAGCAGCGCTTCAAGGGCGCCGCGGGCGTGCTCGGCGGAGCCAAGGCTCTCTTCAAGAATGTGTTTGGCGGCGGCGGCGGCGGCGGCGGCGGCGGCGGCGGCGGCGGCGGCGGCGGCGGCGGCGGCTCGGCGGCGGACGCCGAGGAGGAGCCTCGGGCCGTTGCAGCCCTGCGCGACTTCCAGAGCCAGATGAAGGAGCTGCAGGCGCTCCTCAAGGACCCGAAGACGACCGAATTCGTCATCGTCTCCATCCCCACGTACCTCTCGCTCACCGAGTCCGAGCGACTCCTCGGGGCGCTGCGGGACCAGGGCATCGCCGTGCGCCGCGGAGTGGTCAACCGTATGCTGAGCGCCTCCGACGCCGAGGGCACGTACCTCGCGCAGCTGAGCAAGGGCCAAGCGGCCTGCTTGCGAGAGCTGCGGGAGCTCGCCGAGCGGGCGGCGGTCGATGTGACCGAGGTGCCCTACTTTGACACGGAGTGCCGCGCGATCTACGGCTTGAGGGCGCTCGGCGCGGCGCTGCTCGATGCCAAAAGCCCCACAAAGCCACCAGTGGCGACAGGGGTGTAGGAGCGCAGGGCGTAGAGCCGAGCCGGACGTTGGCTGCGCGTGTGCAAAGCAGGCTTGTTGGCGTTGCGGTTGGATGCGAGGCCTCCGACGCCCGCGCGCGGGATCGGTCGGCCACGCGAGGCATGTGGGCGATAGACTCTGCACACTCTCGCGTGTTTTCGTTTGTTTTCGTGTTACACGACACACCAAAATATGCGATTGCTGATTGGGCCACCTAGCTTGCCCGTAGTACTAGAGTTCAGGTTGTGATCCACGCTCGCCACTCCTTCTCGAGGGCCGTACGCGACACCTCCTGCTTGCAGAGCGCGCACTGCGGCGAGGGCGCGGACTGCACCCACCACGTGCGTATGCAAGAGCGATGAAAGATGTGCTGGCACGGGAGCACCACCAACGCCAAACCTGCCGTCCGCTCTCGCGCGTCCGTACTGACGAGCGGCTGTAGGCACACGCTGCACTCGGCCCCGCTGGCCGGCTGCAGCGGCGGCGATGGAAGATACGGCATCAGCGCGTCGATCGCGGCTTCGGTGCGCGCGGCTGTACCCTCGTATGCGCTGGTGCCACTGAAGCGCCTAGCCGCCTCCACGACGGCAAGCAGCGAGGCCTCCAATGAAGCAGCGTCGGGGGGTGCGGCGGAGGGTACGGCGGACGCGGCGACGGCCACGCCAGCCGCAGCGGGCACTCCGGGGAGAGGGTATGCAGCCGCTGGATCGGCCACGGGGGGCGAGGACGCTGGCGCTGGAGCAGCAGCGGCAGCAGCCTGAGCAGCCATCGCCTCCCGCCATAGAGCCAGAGCCTCGGACATGTCGGCGCCGCAAGCGCATCTTCGTAGGCTCGTGAGCCGCCCACAATTGCAGCAGAGAGCCTCGACGGCGATCGCGCTCTGCGCCCGTGAGCCGTACGCAGCGGCCATTTGCACGCGCTCCGCCTGCTCCGCCTCCGCCATGCGCACCAAGTCATCGCGCACGCGCTGCGCATGGGCCAGGAAGGGCTGTAAGCTGGACGCAGCTGCGCCATTCATCGAGCAAACAAAGGCGCACTAAGTTTTGTGCTTTTGGAAGCGCGCAGCGCATGCACGCGCGACGGGGGAGGGGGGGAAGGGGGGGGAGGGGGGGGCAGCAAGTTGCAGCGTTTCTGATGTTAGCGAGCTCACTCATGCATGCGGAAACGCATTGGATGGTTTCGTTAGGAAAGGGCGAGGAAAGGCTGCAACGCAATTGCTGCAACGGCGGCGGAGGCCGTCCGGTTATGGCTACGGCATCGACGGCGACGGCGGCGGCGGCCGAAAATCCTCAGTATTTTGATAAACACATTACACAGCGCCCCAGCCCACCGCGTGGAGGGCGAGAAGGACCTTCCTCTTCCACCTACCTTCCTCTTCCACCACTCTTCCACCTACCTTCCTCTTCCTCCACTACCTTCCTCTTCCACCACTACCTTCCTCTTCCACCACTCTTCCACCTACCTTCCTCTTCCACCTACCTTCCTCTTCCACCACTCTTCCACCTACCTTCCTCTTCCACCACTCTGAGTAATAACGAGATGTGTAATAACAATGTAAAGGTCCACTCTGGACATGAGGGTCAGGGTTGTGACCCCCTGCCCCAAGGCGTCGACGAGGGCGTCCTGTGCGAGCGCCATCGGGCGGAGCGCCAGAGTGGACTCAGACACAGTTCGCAGAGGCCCGAGGATGGTTAGTGCCAAGGCGGCGGCCGTTGGCGATGCCAGCGTCTTCTGCGATGAGGCTGCTGTGGCATTCACCGCTCGCTAAACCTTCTCCTTTGAATGTCTCGCATTGCTGTGCTCCTTCACCATGACCACTCGGGCGGCACGCCCCGCCTCCGTCCGGTTATCAAGCCCTGCAAAGCCGAGCGTGTTGAGCGCGTGCACGTGCAGATATAGGCGCACGGCCACACTTGCAGCGCCACATGCTGGTTGCGAATCGTCGAGATCACGTCGACGGGGAAGCCGCAGCCGTACTTCTCGAGCTCCACGCGCAGCAGCGCGGACGCTGCCTGGCCCTCGGCCGAGCTCCGCGTCACGGCCGGACCACTGTCGGCTCGGAGAACTGTGTGTGCAGGTGGAAGAGTGGTGGAAGAGGAAGGTAGTGGTGGAAGAGGAAGGTAGGTGGAAGAGGAAGGTAAAGAGTGGTGGAAGAGGAAGGTAGTGGTGGAAGAGGAAGGTAGTGGAGGAAGAGGAAGGTAGGTGGAAGAGTGGTGGAAGAGGAAGGTAGGTGGAAGAGGAAGGTAGGTGGAAGAGTGGTGGAAGAGGAAGGTAGTGGTGGAAGAGGAAGGTAGGTGGAAGAGGAAGGTAAAGAGTGGTGGAAGAGGAAGGTAGTGGTGGAAGAGGAAGGTAGGTGGAAGAGGAAGGTATTGGAGGAAGATTTAATCCCTTAATGAGCTCACGACGTACGAGAAATACACGCGCTCTAAGTAACTCCGAAACAGACCCCGATGAGCGATGTACCCCCTCGCCATCTAGGGTACTAGGGAACGGAAGGTCCCAGTCCGCCAGATCAAGGACAAGGTCCAGATCACGCGTTCTGGAGAGGGGGTGGGACGTTCGAATTGCAACGCCAACGGAGCGCACTGGATGTCTCCGACACCGTCGATGACAAAACGAAAACCTGTCAGTACAACTGTTGTACTGACGTGACTACTGAGTACAGTCACTCTGGTACTACAGCTTCCGTACGACCGTTCGCTGCCTCTGCAACCTCACTAGGCTGACACGTGAGGTTGCACGTGAGCTCTGCAACTTCATTAGGACAGCCACCCTGACCCCCAACCGCCACCCATCCTCGCTGTCGCCGAAGCGGCGCCCGTCTTTGCCGCCTTCGCCGTCGTGGCGGCCGTTGCTGCCGCCGTCGCCGCCGTCCCTGCCGCCCTCGCCGCCGTCACTGCCGTTGCTGCCGTGTCCTCTGCCGTCTGCTGCTGCGCTGCCGAAGCGGCGGCGCCGCCGCCTGCCATCAAAAGCCGCGGTGCAGCACCGTCGCCTCAAAGGAGGGGTCGGGCTCGCCGCCTTTCCGGGCCACGAGCGTCAGAGAGAGGAGCCCATGGCGCTGGCGCACAGGGACGACCCGGCCGCTGCCGATCCTCGCCGTCTGAGTCGCGTGCTCGTGGCCGGTAGATTGGTCGTATTGCTGATAGCCCTCGGTCTCGAAGAGCCGAGGACATCCATCACTGGCAGCAGCAGCGAACATCAGGTTGGCAAAAAGCGCATCATCTTGCAGCTCAGGGCGCGGCGTGCCCCGTTGCCAAAGGACCAGGCAGTTTGCCGCCGCACCCGGCACACCCGCCGCGCTCTTTTGCTCGGCAGAGCCGTAGTTGAACACTCTCTCGATCGAGATAGCGTTCGTCTTTGGCTCGGTGGTCACGCGCGCCGTCGCCATCAGTGGCTCGGCCGGCAGCACCTTGGCCAACGGCACCTCAACCAAACGCACGTGGCCGCGGACGACGTCGAGCCCCTCGGCGAGCGCCGCATCGAGCCCGCCGGGCGCGGCGCCGCCAAAGGGCGAGCGCACGCCGAGGAGCCGATGGACGAGGGCGAGGCAGGCCAGGAAGTCCGCCGCGGACGCCGTCATCGTGCGCCCTTGCCGCACGAGCGCGACCACGCCGCGCCACGCGTACGCGCCGCGCGCGCGCATCAGCGCCGCCTGCATGCGCATCTGCTCGGCCACCTGCGCGGCCACGTCGGCAGCGGTGCGCTGCGGCTCGCGCGTCACGGGCGTGCGGCTGACGACGTGGCCCGCCGGCGCGCGCGCGAGGTTGGCCTCGTACCGGGCGGTCGCGTGCGCAATCCGCTCGCGCTCTGCTAGCGTGCCCTTCCACACGCGCGCCATCGCGCCGCCCGGCGCGAGGCGCTCGGGCTCGAGGCGCGTCGCGGCCTCCAGATCGGCGTCGGGCGGCGGCAGAGGGCGACGCTCGTCCTCGAGCGCCAGAACCGAGAGGACCGTCTCGAGGAGCCAACGGCGGTCGGCACCCTCGAGCGCGGCGCGCAGCCGCGGCATGGTGCCCGAGACGGCGGCCCGGCGACCCTCGGCCGTGTCGCGAATGGCCGCGAGAAGGCCCGCAGGTGGCGCGGCTGCGCCCCGCAGCACCGCCCAGCCGTGCGGTGTGAGGCCCGCAAAGAGCAGCGGCGGCGGCGCAGCGGCGGCGGCGCGGGCGGCGGCGCCCTCATCGCCCGCGCTCCGCAGCCGCGACCGGCGCTCTCGAAGCTCGGCGGCCGCCGTCGCGGCGTCGTACTGGGGTTGCGGATTGCGCTTGAGCAGCCCGTGCAGCCCGAGGCGCAGCTGCAGCTCGTCAAACGCGACCGCGGCATCGCGCCCGTGGAGCTGCAGCAGCCGCGGCAGGGCCGCGCGGAAGGCGATCGCGGGCACCTCGACGGGCGCGCCGCCGTCGGGCCCGTCGTCGGGCGGCGGCGGCCGCAGGCGGTGCACGCGGCGCCAGTCGGCCCAGTGCGGCGAGCCGTCCTCCGCGTCGGGCCGCGCGTACGGGCCGACGAGCGTGAGCGCCTCGCCCGCCGCCTGCGCCGCCTCGCCGGCGGGCACCGCAGCCGACGCCACGGCGAGCGCGCCGAGCACCGCGCGCACCGCGCCCTCCTCGTCGAGGTACTCGCTAAAGGGCACGGGCTCCTCGTCGAAGGGAGAGGGCAGCTGGGCCGGCGCCGGCGCGTGCCGCCGGCCGTACAGGCCGCCGAGCAGCGGCAGCCACGCGTCGCCGCCGCCGGCGCCGAAGGTGGCGGCGGCGTGCACCCAGCCCAGCCGCCAGCGCGCGAGCCGCTCCATGGAGGTCGACATGCCACGCGCATCGAGGCGCGGCAGCGCGAGCGACGGCACGACGAGTGTGCAGCGCGCGGGCTGGCCGCCGCGCCCGGCCCGCCCCCACTGCTGGTCGAGCTCCGGCTCGTACCCCCACGTGACCACGTGGGTCACGTTGGGGTGGTCGACGCCGAGCCCGAAGGCGATCGTGGCGCAGACGGCCTCGAGCTCGCCCGCGTGCCAGCGGGCGGCGACGCACGCGCGCTCGCGCGAGCCGGCGTGGTACACGCCGGCGCGCACGCCGCACGTGGCGAGGTACGCGGCCAGCGTCTCGGCCGCCTTCCGCGTGGGCACGTACGCGATCTTGCCGGCTCTCGCGGCGGCGGCGGTGGTGGCAGCGGCTGCGCCGCTTGGCGGAGGAGGAGGGTCGTCGGAGCTGGCGGCAGGGCGTGCCATCGCGAGCGCCGCCCGCAGCTCCACCTCGGTCGTGGCAGTGCTCGCCGCCTCCTCGGCCTCCTGCTCGGCGGCTGCGTCCGCCGCCACTTCAGTTGCGGCTTCGCCGCCGGGCTCACCGCCGATGTCGTCGCCGCCGCCGCCGTCGTTATCGCCGCCGCCGCCGTCGCCGCCGTCGCCATCGCCATCGCCATCGCCGCCGTCGCCGTCGATCTCGCCATCGCCACCTCCACCACCGTCATCGCCACCGTCATCGCCCTCGCCGCCGCCGCCGCCGCCGCCGCCGCCGCCGATCGCGCTTGAGCTGGCACCTCGCCCCCACCGCGTGGCCTCGAGGAAGGCGCCAAAGGCCGCGTCGGCCTCGGCCGAGGGTGGCAGAGCTGGGCCCTTCAGCCCGAGGGCGGCGTGGAGCTGCGCGGCGGTGCCGCCCACCACAACGTACGCCGCCAGGTTGCGCCGCGGCTCGTGGTGCAGGTGCAGGCGCGGCGCCGTCAGATCGCAGTCGGACAGCACCGCGCCGGCCAGCATCTCCGGCGTGAGCGACGCCGACAGCGCCATGCGCGGCACTTCTGGCAGCCACTCGCGCAGCTGCGGCGCGAGGGCGCCGTGGGAGCTGCGAAACTCCCACGTGGTGACCGTGGCGGCCTCGTCGATGGCGACGAGCGCAAACGGCCGCTGCCGATGCGCCCAGCCCAGGGCGGCGCTCGCGCGCAGGAAGGACTCGGGCGTGCACACGAGCACCTCGAGATCGCCGCGCAGCGCGAGGCGCAGCGCATCCGCCGGGTCAGCGACAGCGGCGCCGCCGAGCGCGTCGGCGATGGGGCCAGCAATGTCGCCCTCGTGCTCCCGCGCGCGGCGGTTGAGCTTTGCCACCAGCTCGGCGTTGGTGGCCACGAGCGGGCCGATCACGAGCGTGAGCCCGGCACGGCGGAGCAGGCCGCCGTACAGAAAGCACAGGCTCTTGCCCGCCCCCGTCGAAAAGCCGACGACAGTGTCGCGGCCCGCGGCCGCGTCCTCGAGCACGGCGCTCTGCTCCGGCCGCGGCAGCATGGCGGCATTGCCCGTCACGAGCGCCATCACGGCAGCCTCGGTGCGCGCGGGCCGCGGGGCGGCCGCCGCCGGGCCGACCAGCGCGCGCATGACGCCGTCCACGACGAGGGTGGGCAGTCGCGTGTCTCGCGGCACGCGCCGCAGCAGCTCCACGCCGAGCGTGCGCGCCGCGACTCGCAGATCGCCGCGGCCGACGCCGCCCTCGCCGCCACCTCTGGTGGGCGCCGCCGCTCTACCGCCGCTCCCCAAAGGGCGCCGACGCTCACGGCGATGCGCACGAGCACGGCTCGCGCCGCGGCCACGACGGGCGGCTCGTCAGCGCTGCCGCTGCCGCTGCCGCTGCCCCCCCCACCCCCGCGCCCATCGCTACCGGCCCATGAGATGAGTAACTCGAGGTGGCTCACTCGAACGAAGTTGAGCAGCGCGCACGCGAGCCCACAGTGCTCCACAACCCGATGCTCCTTGAGCCCGAGCTCTGCGGCGAGCGCCGCGGCCTCGCCCACGTCGGCAAAGCGCGCATCGAGTGGCACCCCTTCGCCAAGGTGGATGGCGGGCAGCCAGGCCACCATGCAGGCTGCGTCGGGCAGCCGCCGCTGCTGAGCGCCCAACATGGTGCGCAGCGCCGCATAGCCGAGCCCTGCGTGTTCGACCATGGTCATGACGCCTTCTCGCCGGTGCGCATCGCGCATCGTGCCTATCTCCTCTGGTGCGCCCTCGCGTCCCATCTGGGGCGCGTGCCGCTGGGCCACCGCGTGCGGCAGGACAAAGCCAGCCGTGATGAATGCCTGCTCGGTGGCGCGATACACCGGGAGCAGCAGCATGCCCACGGCCTCACCCGCAGCAGATGACGAAGCGGAGGCCGAGGCGGCGGCGGAGGATGTGGAGGTGGCGGCAGCAGAGCCAGAGGCAGAGGCGGTGGCGGCGAGAGCGGCAGAGCAGTTGGTGGTGTTGGACAACATGGTGCGCACAACAGCGCCCCAGCCCACCGCGTCGAGGGCGAGAAGGGCACGCACAGTCTCCAGGCCGACAGTATCGGCCGTGACGCGAGGCACCGTCGGGTAGGAGGGCTTCTTGCTCTTGTACAAGTTGCCGAGGAAGTAGCCGAGGGTCAGGGTTGTGACCCCCTGTCCCAAGGCGTCGACGAGGGCGTCCTGTGCGAGCGCCATCGGGTGGAGCGCCAGAGTGGACTCAGACACAGTTCGCAGCGGCCCGAGGATGGTCAGTGCCAAGGCGGCGGCCGTTGGCGATGCCAGCGTCTTCTGCGATGAGGCTGCTGTGGCGTTCACTGCTCGCTCAACCTTCTCCTTTGCGTGCCTCGCATCGCTGTGCTCCTTCACCATGACCACTCGCGCGGCACGCCCCGCCTCCGTCCGGTTATCGAGCCCTGCGAAGCTGAGCGAGTTGAGCGCGTGCGCGTGCAGATAGGCGCACGGCCACACTTGCAGCGCCGAATGCTGGTTGCGAATCGTCGAGATCACGTCGACGGGGAAGCCGCTGCCGTACTTCTCGAGCTCCACGCGCAACAGCGCGGACGCTGCCTGGCCCTCGGCCGAGCTCCATGGCGGGAAGCCGTCCGCTGGGGGCATATTGCGATACCGGCTGCTCACAGCGCGGTGGTCGGCGTACACACCGAGGTGCTCCACGGCAAAGTAGACGGCGAGCCAGAGGCGGTAGTGATGTTGAAAGTCGGCCGCCGACTCCACCTTCATGCCCGCACGCTGCGCCAAATTCACGACGTGCTCAATGGCGGCGCGTAGGGTCTCGTCATTGAGGCGAATCTTCTGCTTTTGTGTTGATTTGGGCGTCCAGCGGCGCGGGTTAAGAGCGACAAAGGGGGCGAGAAGTTGCGCGAGGGCGCGCTTAGCTGTGGCGAGTGGCGCTGGCTGTGCCGGCAGTTTGCCTTCGAGAGCCGCCTTGCACTGCAACTGCGTTTTGCACTGCAACTGCGTCGGCAGCGCCCCTGTCACTGGCATGAGCGGCACAAGCGACGGCCCAGGTTCGTGGTCGTCATCGTCGTCATCATCGGCTGCGGCATCGACGGCCGCATCGGCGGCGGCATCATCGGCTGCGGCATCGACGGGCGCATCGGCGGCGGCAGCGGCAGCAGCGGCAGCAGCATCGACGGGCATCGACGTTGCTTGCCGCCAATGAGCCCACGGTTGAAGGTGGCCTCCGACGAAGTCGTCGTCAGTGTCTTTGTCGCCAGGACCATCAAATTGTGGGATGCTGCGTTGCTGCTGAGCGCTCGCCTGAGCGGCAGCAGCAGCGGCCTGACGGACCACTTCGGCGCGCAGAAGCCCTTGCAGCTCGAGAAGCTCAGTACGCAGAGACGCCTCGTCGAGTGAGCTGCGCGCATACCTGACAAAGAGCGCAATCCGAGGGCATCAGAGCTCAGTCAGAGGTCATCAGAGATGGAGAGCGCAATCTGAGGTCATCAGAGCGCAGTCTGAGGCACTCAGAAGCCCTCAAAGGCACTCAGATGCAATCAGGGAGGTGGCGCCGACGCGATGGAACCCAAGAGCCCGATTGCAGGCGATGGAGGCGGTGGCTGGCGGTGACGGGCCAGGCGGAGCTGATGGAGCTGATGGAGGATTTACGGTGCAGCCAGGGAGAGAGCAGTCCTCCCGAGGGGCTGGCTCAGCTCCAAGGCTCCCGACCTCGTGAACCGGTGGAAGCTCGAGACACTCTCAGAGAACATTGGACGCCATTGAAGGAAATCTGAGGCAATCTGAGGCATACCAGATCAGCCGCTCCACCACGAGAGCATAATCAGAGGCAATCAGCGGCATACCAGATCAGACGCTCGGCCACTAGAGCATACGCCTCCATTGAGCGCGTGCGAGCTGAGGGCCGCTCCACCTGCCATCAGAGGACGACACTCGTGGGGGTTGGGGGGTCATCGATGGCAAACAGTGCTGAGGGCCGCTCCACTTGACCAATTCGTGTCACTGAATGGCACTCAGTGACACGTAGTGAAAATCAGAGCCAATCAGTGACACACTCAGAGGCACACTCTATACCGGATCAAAATCGAGAGCGCCGGAGAGATCAGCGGCGCGTCGGCAAACGGACCGCGGAAGCCCCACGAGGCTCGCCAGTACCTCCGTCATGTACGCACCTGACGATGGAGGCAATCAGTGGCGCATCAGTACGCATCAGAGCTCATCTGGCGGGCGAGTACGTCCGTCGTGCGCGCACGACGACTCGTCACGCCATCGCACACGATGGGGGGGAAGCGCTGCGTGAAGCCTCCGTTGCTGCCTCCTCCACAGCCACCAATGCCGCTGCCACCGTTGCCGCCTCCGCCTCCGCCTCTCCCTCCGCCCCCGTCACGCTCGTTGTCGGAGGTTGCGAGCTTGAGGAGGCGCACCTGATGAAGGTTATTCGTAATTGTGTGTGATCCTCAAGGGCACTCCATGACCATCAAAGGCAATCAATAGGCACGAGGTGCATGCTAGACGCGTGTTTGATAAGGCGCACATTGCTCGGGTAGAGGTTCTCGAGGTTCGCTAGCCGGAGGTAGTGAGTCGCAAAGAGCGTGAACGTCGAAGGAGCGAGTGCAAGCTGCTCGGCCACGGCGAAGCTGCGATGTGAAGGGAGCATTCAGTCGTCATCAGAGGTCATCAGTGATGCCATAAGTGTGGTATTCAGCCCACCTGAGGGAGGCCCCATCGGCATCGGAGGTGCCACGCCCGAGCTCGTCGACGAGCACGAGAGCTGGCCCGCCGAGATGGCGCAAGATGTACGCAGTCTCGCGCATCACGCGTGCAAACGTCGAGCCATGTGCCTCAAGCGCATCCGCAGCTCCAATGCGCGTGAAGACACGCTGTAGCACGCCACGCCATCAGAGGTGATCAGAGGCGATCAGAGGCGATCAGAGGTGATCAGAGGCGATCAGAGGCGATCAGAGGACATCAGAGGACATCAGAGGACATCAGAGGCGATCAGAGGCGATCAGAGGCGATCAGAGGTGATCAGAGGTGATCAGAGGCGATCAGAGGCGATCAGAGGACATCAGAGGACATCAGAGGACATCAGAGGACATCAGAGGACATCAGAGGACATCAGAGGACATCAGAGGACATCAGTGGTCATCGGCCCTCACCTGCAGCAGGGGCACTGTGGCCGCTTCGGCGGGCACGTGGCAGCCAATGTGGGCCAGCAGCACAACCAGAGCGGTCTGACACAGGTACGTCGACTTTCCCGCCATGTTGGGCCCCGTGATGATCTGCCATGCCGCATTAGGCAATTAGGTGTGGCGATCAGGCGTCGGAAATCAGGCGTGTCTGTCACCTGCAAGTTAGTCGCGTGCGTGATGGCGACGTCGTTAGGCGTGAGAGGCTGGCCGGGTTCCGCAAACCGCTCGAGGAGCGGGTGGCGGCAGCGCTGGAGAACCAAAGGGGCGGCGTGTGCGATCTTGGGACGGCAGAACGGGCCGCTGCCTCCCCCCTTCTGCACAAAGACGGCGAAGGCGAGCATCACGTCGACAAGAGCGACGGACTCGCCTGTGGGAAAGGTGCAACGACATGCGCACATAAGGCACCATCGGAGGCGCTCAGAGTCCATCATCAAACACACTCACAGCCTCAGCAGGCCATCAGAGGCCATCAGAGGCCATCAGATGCCATCAGATGCCATCAGAGGCCAACAGAGGCCAACAGAGGCCATCAGAGGCAATCATGCGCGCCGCGCTCAGAGCGATGCATGCAAGCACGTACCCAGGCGGAAGACTATGTGGAGCGAGGATCGTATCTCGCCGAGAAGCGCCGAGATGCGCGCCTCCGTCCAGAGGAGGATCTGCTGGATTATCTCTTGCGCGCGCGCGGAAAGCTGCGACGAGAATGCAATGAGATTACAATCAGATTGCAAAGAAATGGCAAAGGATTCTGAGAAGGAATCTGCTGAATCATCTCTTGTGCGCGCGCCGGGAGCTTAGCGAGATTGCAAAGTTAGCGAGATCAGTTGCCATCTCGTTAACTGATGGGCACCTCAGCCGCACTCAATCAAGAGAACAACCAGGTGCATAATCAGGGGCGTTTATCAGCCGAAATCAATCTTGCCTGCACAAGCTGGTCCGTTGAGCAAGCCACCGTCTTCTCAGCCTGTGAAGCGATCTTGACGAAGCCCGCGCGCTCGACCGTCTCGCGCTGAGCCACTGGCAGCGTGAGGTGGTAGCCCCGCCGCTCCGTCCACACCAACTTGAGTTCACTCAGCCCAAACTGCTCCGCGTACCTGAGGGGAAGTTTTAGGGCGTCGTGGTGAGCACTCGCATGCTCAGGCCGCGCTTGCAAGCTCCGGCCGCATTGCTCAGCGTACGTGTCGCGCAGGTGCTCCATCTCGGTCGTTGCGTCGGTTAGCGTCTCTCGCGCCACGTCAATGAACGAGCAAACCTACGAGCGTTGTGGCGGGCACTTGAGCCATCAGTGATCATCAGAGATCATCAGTGAAAATCAGCAGCAGCCATCAGCAGCCATCAGCAGGACACTCACCTTCGAGCGCACGGCGAAGAGGCACCCCAGCATCCCTTGACACGACTGCTTGCGGAAGATGGCCTCGTCGTCAATGATGGCGTGGATGCGCGTGCAGAGCTCGCCGATCTCGTCGGAGGCGAGATTGCCCACAATGGCGCGCAGCACCTGTGGAGAAGGGGGCAGGGAGGGCAGGGCAGGTAGGACAGATGGAGGTACGTCCGAGATCGTCCGAGATTTCGTCCGACGTTGCACCTCGTTCGTGGGCGGCGCCTCCCCACTCGAGGTGAGCGCGGAGGCGAGGCGCGGCGCCGCATGCAACGCCGTCTTGAGCTGGAGGACCGCGGAGATGCCAGCCTTGGCACGCGCGCAGCCGGTAGAGGTGGGGTTCGTCATGAAGAATTTGAGGAGCCGATCCGAGTCCGCAAAGGCGGGAAGCACCTGATGAGGAATGCGATCAAAGGTCCTCAGAGGTCCTCAGAGGCAATCAGAGCTCATCAGAGGCCATCACCTTATGGGCGTCGACGAGGAGCTCGTCGCGCGCGAGCAGCTCGGAGACGCAATTCAGGCGCTCAGTGATCGTGTCCAGATCTGTCGAGGGCTGCAGCAACAGCGTCCGCAGGTATCGGCTGCCCGCGGCGGTCTTGCACTGCGCACACCGGGGCAGGCGCCGTGGTGAGCACTTGCATGCTCAAGGGATATGGTCTGAGCCCCACTCAGAGGCACTAAGAGGCACTCAGAGGAACCAGAGGCGTTCGGTGGGGCATGCCATCCTCCGATCCGCACTGTCACCGTGTTGAGCGCGCCGAAGAGAGATGCCTTCGGATCGCCAGTGCGCAGGTTGCGAAGAAGCTCGAGGTTGGCGACGGTCGCCGGGTCGAGGAGCATAAAGCCCTCGACGCTCCGGTACCTGTGGAAGAGAGGGCGCCGCGATGAGCACTCGCTTGCTCAGGGAGCATCAAGCTTCACACACAAACCAAAAGCACGTGGGGGTGGGGGAGCGCGAGCCGATGGCACGCAGAGAGGCACTCGAAGGGACACTCAGTGAGGATGGACAGAGTTCGTACTTGATCCGAAGGGTGCCCTTGACGAAGCTCGCCCCGTCGGACTGCTCAACAGCGTCGACGAGCGCGGCAAGGGCTGCGAGCGCCAGGTATTTGGACTTGACGTCCGTCTCGAGCGCCTGCACTTGCGAACGGTGCGAGTAGTGTCGCACGTACCCGAGGCCCTTGACCTCGTTCCAGTTGGGCACCTGGTCGCAGCGCGCGGCCGGGAACGCGGCCTCGGCGACGCTGTTGAGCACGCTCTGGGCGGACGAGGACGGGAAGAGGATCTGGCGCGGGTTGTGCAACGCGAGCACCGACAGCGTGCGCGAGTACGCCTCGTCGTCGCAGAAGGAGTACAGCACGATCGAGAAGTCCGGGAGCCACAGGCACGCGAGACCGACCTCGTAGGCGCGGCTCTCGCAGAGCGCGACAACCGAATCGAGCTCCGGCTCCTGAGCCTCGGCGCGCTCGTCCGAGCGAGCGAAGGGCTGCACGACGTCGAAGCCGACCATCGTGCCGGGAGAGCAGATGGCGGCATCGGCCGCGGACGTCTGCCCAAGCGCGCGAGGGCGCTTGGACAGCGCCAGCGTCTCAACTGCAGCGGGCGATGCGGCCGGGCCGGGCCGCCAAAGAACGGTGGCATCAGCCACCTCTGCCAGCGCGTCCATGCGGACGCGCTTGCCGACGCCCTCACTCATCGCTGCTTCAGGTCGAAAAAACGAGGGAAAAGCTCCTGTTTTCCGTCTCTCTCGGCTCACTCGCTGCTGTGAAACACACAACGCTCAAGACGGCGTGCGGGGAGCGCCACCTCTGAGCTCTAACAAGCCTCTTACCAGCGCCACCAGTCAGACAGTTTCATCGCGGTTCAAAGGACGACTACGCACCCCTCGGCCAACATACGAGTTGTTTGAGTGACATCTAAGTAAGTAGAACGAGCACCGCGCCCGCGTCGGCCACAGGCTTCTGGTTGTGCGGCGCGTTGGTGACCAGGTTCATTATGGCGCCCGCGGCCTCCTCCTGGCCCGCAGGGGTGCCCGCCGAGAGCATCTCCACGAGCAAAGGGAGCGCGCCGCCCGTCAGGATGGCCTGCTGCGCGTCCGCCGAGTGAAGCGCGAGGTTCATGAGCGCGCCAGCCGCCTCCGAGACGCCGCGCTCGAGCGCTGTAGTGAGCTTGGCGACGCCGCCCGCGCGCATGGCCGCGTCCGCGCCGTCCTTGCGAAGGCAGAGGAGGAGGAGCGCCGAGGAAGCCCGCGCGGCGACACCGTGTGGAGCGCCCGGCTCGCCGCCGCCAGTGACGCTCAGCAAGCTGAGCAGCGGCTCGATCGCGCCCGCCTTAAAGATTGCCGTCAAGTACTCGTCGTGCCCGTTGGCCAGGTTGGCCAGGCAGCCGGCGGCGTGCTCTTGCGTGGCCACGGTGCCGGTGCTCAGGAGCGCCAGGAGCGGACCGAGGACGCCCGCGCTGACCATCTTGGCCTTGTTCGCCTCGGAGGCGGCCAGGTTCATCAGCGTACCCGCCGCCTCCTCCTGGCCCGACTTGGGCACTCCGCTGCCAAGCAGCTTGATGAGCGGCGCGACAGCGCCCGCCTTGCCGATGGCCTCCTGGTTGTCCTCGTTCGTGTCGGCGAGGTTGGTGAGCGCGCCGGCGACCTCCTCCATCAGACCCTCCTTGTCGCCCAGCATCTCGACGAGCAGCGGGATGGCGCCCCCCTTGGCAATCTCCGCCTGCGTCGCCGGCTGCTTGAGCGCCAGGTTCATCAGCGCACCCGCCACATACTCGCGCGCGCGACGTGAGCTGCCCCCCTTGTCCTTGAGAAGCGTGAGCAGCGGCGGGAGCGCGCTCGCCTTCAGGATCAGCCGCTGGTTCTCGGCATTGTTCGAGGCGAGGTTCATCAGACAGCCCGCCGCCTGCTCCGCCGGCCCGCCGCCCGCCTTGAGCATCTCGACTAGCGGCGCGATGGCCTCCGCTCCCGCGATCGCGCGCTTATTGTCCGGGTGCGCGGCCAGGTTCATGAGCGCGCCCGCCGCCTCCTCCTGCAGCGCGGCGGAGCCCTTAGAGAGCAGCGCCACCAGCGGCTTGATCGCCGCTGCCTGCTCGATCGCTAGCTGGTTGTCCGGGTGTTGGCAGGCGAGGTTCCACAGCGCAAAGCACGCCTGCTCCTTGGCAGGCGACGAGCCCTTGAGGAGCAGGTTGACCAAGGGCGGCAGCGCGCCCGCGGCGACGATGGCGGCCTGGTTGGCCGGGTTCTGGATGGCGAGGTTGCCCAGGATCCCGGCCGCCGTGTCCTGCACCGCCGGCGTCGCGCCCTGCAGCAGCTGCACCACCGCTGGGATCGTGCCTGCCACCGGGATCTGCTTCTGATGCTCTATGCAGTCGGCAAGCGACATGATGGCGCGCGCCGCGTGCTCCTGCACCTCGCCCTCGCGCCGCAGGAGCAGCAGCAGCGGCTGCAGCCCGCCCGCGCTCACGAAACGTTGGCTCTCGGTCGGCCCCGTCGCCGCCTGCGCCGCGAGCGCCGCCGCCGCGCGCACCTGCGCGTGGCTCGACCCCTTCGTAAGCAGCTGCACCAGCTCCTCGAGGCCTTCGCTGCCCTTGAACTCGAGCTTGGGAGGCGTGGGCGGCGGCTTGGGCTTGGGCTTCGTGGCGACCGGGCTCGAGGCCGGGCCGGCAGAGGCGCCGGCGCCGGTGGCAAGCGGTCCGAGGGTGGCACGCCGATCGCGAAGCCGCCCATGGCGAGCCGCGCCTTGGCACCCTCACGCTCGAGCGGCTGCACATGAACCACTCAAATGCCGACATGTGCAGCCGCTCGACCTCGAGGTCGTGCGAGACGATCAGCTCCTCCACCTCGGCCTTGAGCCTGGCGAGCTCGTCCGAGAGCGTGTCACGACCGCGCGCAGGGCCGAGGCGCTTTGCTGCTTCGCTTCCGACTCGGCTCGCGTCTTCTCGAGCAGCTTCTGGCGCGGTGTTGGGTCGTGGGATGAGCAACTGGTTTGCGAGCGCAAGGAGGACTGCCTTCCGGTGCTCGTGGTGCATCTCGTTCGTGTGCTCTTCCCCTTTGGTAGGATATGTGCGACCCTTTCCGCTGCGACAAGGCGCAACCCGAACGGGGTTGTGCGCGACGCAACAAGACGAGCCTCGCCTGGAGCTCCTTTCGCGTCCGATGTGGGGGGCAATTCCTGTGGGGAATTTGGTGGATTCGCCCCCACGTCCGTCGCGTCGGGGAGCTAACCCAATGGCGACCAGGCGTGTTGAGCTGCGTGCCCATTTCGCACGCACGACGAGCGCATCGGCCGGTGCGGCCGCTGCGGCGATGATTAAAGCGATCAACCGACTGTGTGCAACGACCGCGGCAAGAATGCGAAAAGGGTGCGAGCATGCTGATGGCGCTCGCAATCTCCTCCTTGGCATGCGCTGTGGACGCGTCTTGGGCTCTCTCCGGCTTGCATGCAGATGGCAGATGGCGCTCGCAATCTCCTCCTTGGCATGCAAGTCTACGACGAGGAGCGCGAGGAGGGGGTGGTACTCCGAGCATCGCGGGCGCCATCTGCGCCATCTGCAGCTTCCGAAGGCGTAGGCGCGCCAGAGATCGCACGCCGCGCATCGCCATCTTCGGCCAACCGACGGCAAAGCGGGCGCCGCCAACGCGTGCTCCCAGACGGCGAGGGCACGCCATGCGCGTGCAGCGATGCAGTGATCGCATCCACGTCAGAGAGGATGCCGGTAACGTTGGAGGCGGCTGAGAAGGCGCCGACGCGCAGTGGCCGGTGCGCGTGCGCGCGCAGCCCCGCCTCGAGCGCGTGCAGGTCCACGCCGCCCGCCGCCGCCTCGCCGATGCTCATGACGTCCGCGAAGAGCAGAACCATTCGAATGCGGCCACGCAGAACCATTCGAATGCAAACCGTCTACCTGGATGGGATCTCGCCCGCCCTGCGCCCCGACCTGTACGTGCCGAGCGGATGCTCACCCTGAGTACCTCTGAGTACCTCTGAGTACCTCTGAGTACCTCTGAGTACGTGCCGAGCGGATGCTCACCCTGTCGCCGCGGACTCCGCGGCAGCGACAGGGCTGCCAAGTGGCGGGCGAGTGACAAGGGCCGACAGCTCCAGAAGGCGCTCAAAAAGACCACTCCGCTCTCTAAGGGGCACATTGGGATGCTGCTGCTGGCCGTGTGGCGCTCGTCTTCCTCCTGCGGATTCGCATGGCGTCTGCGAAGTTGGAGAAGCATGGCGGCAAGAAGGGGGTCGTCAAGAAGCTCAAGTGGTTGAGAAGGACAAAGACCATTAGTGTGAGTTCCATTAGAGCTTCCGTTCCGTTCTGGTAGCATACGGTTACGGTAGGTTGGTTTTATGTGTGTATCGCGTCCGCCCACAGTGCGGTGTGTGTCCAACGCGATAGACACGTGTCTCAGTACTCAGAGCTCGACATGAGCATGAGCCATGACGCGACGTGTCCGTTCTAAAATGATAGAGCGTTACGCGACGAGTGTTATGGAGTCACTGAATGGAGAAAGGTAGCCCGAACTACACACATGCCATGACACATGCTCATCCTCGAATCCGCCTTGTAACTCTGACCGCCTAACCTGTCGCATTTACTGTGCAGAAAGGTGGACAACGACGACGACGTCGACGACTTCTCCGAGACGCCGTCTTTGGCGGTGTTCAAGCGCCAGCGCGCGCTTCAGCAGGCGTCCGCGGCCGGGCGCTCTGCTCGCACCTCCCCGACGCCACCGCCTTGGCCGCAAAAATACCACCAAGTCTTCGACTCTCAACTATTGCCTACGCGTACCGACCGCGTACCGGTACGTACTGGTACACACCAGAGGCGTTGATCTGTGCGCCAATGAATTCCGCAACGCGTCGTCATGGGCGCACCCCGAAGTAATCTCCTCAGCCTGGCAACGCGTCGTCGAGCGCGTGCACGTTGTAGTACGTGAGCACCGCTGATGAGCTTGAGTATGGAGGGCTTATAGAGCATGGTTATAACTGAGTACGAGCACTGGTTGGTTGTCAGGCAGAGCCGACGGCGACGGATCTATCGGGTCACTCTCGTGGCCACTGTATCTCGAAC
>Ga0210241_101104_pt1 | contig 21917 bp, 21 predicted proteins | sample ChrtobMetP5a_8mM_FD_155488 | JGI IMG/M metagenome (GOLD analysis project Ga0210241, IMG submission 155488) | Chrysochromulina tobin associated microbial communities from unialgal haptophyte culture, Seattle, Washington, United States - P5a_8mM | ecosystem: Host-associated > Algae > Haptophytes >...
TCCGTGGGCGTCACGCCGCAGGCCGAGGCACCATCTTCGGCGCCGGTTGCGCCGCGCAACGCGCTGCGTCGGCGCCTTCGCCGCCGCACCTGCACAGCACGCGCGCGCACTCAGCGCCATCGATTCGTGCTGCGGGCACGAGCTGGCCAGAGCTTGAGAGTCCGAGCGCAGCTCCTCCGTAGAGCGCGCGCGTCAAAACGCACGGCGAAAGGCGCGGGCAGGTCGATGGCGAATGGAGAGATGGTTGGGAGCAGCGCCGTCCGCCGACGCGCCTGGAGCCGGCCGCAGCGGGGCGCGGAGGCGCGCATCGCGCAAAAGCAAAAAGGTTGGAGGACGGAGCACGAATTAAAGGGGGTCCGAGCCAGTACCCTGAAAGGCTGCTGCGCTCGCCTTTTTCAGGGTCCCCAGGATAAACGCTTTTCCTATCGCGGAAGAAGAGAGGCAAAACTTGTGAATATTGATGACAATCACAATTCGGCCAAAGGAACATGTCTGCACTATGGCTCGTGCCTCTGTCTGATTGCCTCTCTGACTGCCCACGTCAAGGTGCGCGATCACAGAGCTATACAAAGGGTAAATCCACGCGGCGTACTTCGTCCCATCGCCCATCGATCGGACACGCGGCTCGCGGGACGAAGTGTACGGCGCGTCCCATCCATTGGTCCCATCGCCCATCGATGTCGCATGTCCGATGTCGCGTGTGTGTAATTATAAATCGCGGACAATACCGCGGACAACTTGGATCGCGGAGTGACTCGCGCGGTCGACCATGCACAGAAAGCACGCTCCAGCGTGGTCAGCTCCAGCAAGAGCACAGACCACGCGACCATCAGGTACAGGGCGAGGATTCCGAAGAGCCGATGGGCGAACCATACGCCCCACGCCCACTCTGCTTGCGTCACCGGTGCGAGTACACAGCAATCCGCGGCAGCGCAAGCCACCATCGTGCCATTCTCCATGTTTGGGCTCTCTTGTTAATTAACAGTGAAACAGGACACAGTGAAGACCAGCTACCAAATCTCAGATACGCGCTGGGGAGCGTTAAGCGGGTAAAGGTTAGAGCAACCGGTGATCTGCGAGCCCACCCGCTCCATGTTTCGTCTTACAAGCAAAGTCTGTGAAATGTCGCATGCGCGGGCGGTCGCGAATCAAAACGATTGTGTGCTTGCTTTTTGTCAACCACTGAGTTCAAAATCAGGTGGTGGGGATAGTGTGTGAATCCAGAAAGACTCCCCTACCCCTTTGCGCTTTGGTCAACCACTGAGTTCAAACAAGGGAGTTCAAAATCAGGTGGTGGGGATAGTGTGTGAATCCAGAAAGAATACCCTCCCCTCCCCTATACCCCTTTGGGTCAACCACTGAGTTCAAAATCAGGTGGTGGGGATAGTGTGTGAATCCAGAAAGAATACCCTCCCCTACCCCTTTGGGTCAAGTGGACCACATACTAGAACCGAAATCCCGGGCCAATTAGAGGCTCAGCCAATAGGTACTAACGTTGGCTCGCCCGGGCGACTCTCACCCCGGGACCATAGTTTTACCCAAGGGGGTAGGGGAGGGATTAATATCTGGATTTGCACCCCTTCCTCATACCCTGATTACAAACTGAGTGATTTACCCAAGGGGTAGGGGTAAGGGGAGGGATTAATATCTGGATGTGCACCTCCCACTTCCTCATACCCTGATTACAAACTGAGTGATACACGGGCCCCGCTGTGAAGACATGCCCAAGACGACGCACCCCCCCCGCCCGGGCCCACGGGACCGCTTACGGGTCCCGCAGGGGGGAAACGCCTCAGCCCCCGCTTACGCATACCCGTCATCACACGCAGCATCGCATGTGCATGCTCTTGACTTCCCCACCTGCATGCAAGTGCTCATCACGACGCCAACGCGATGCTGGACATGCCCTCGACTCCCCCTGCATGCAAGTGCTCACCACGACGCCAATGCGATGCTGGGCATGCCCGATGTAGCCGCGCCCCGTACGCCACACAGTGCGCGAAAACAGGTCCCAGCCGCAGCTGACCGTCAATCGGGCTACAGGTACAGCTGGACAGCTGTACCGCTACGCAGACCCTCAGTCCGTCAGCACCACGGCGCGAGCGGCAGGTAGCCCGTCAGCACCACGGCGCGAGCGGCAGGTCGAGCGGCGGCCGCAGGTTGTCGCTGGCGACGTTGACGTCGATATAGTGCGGCCGCAAGGTGTACGCGTTGACGCTAGGCTGCGGACTCCACTCGAAGGCGCGCACGGTGAAGGTTGAGTACGGCGCGAAGAGAAACTCGTCCTCGCCGTGCACGGTGCCATCAGTGCGGTCGATGAAGTTGACGTGGACGCAGCGGCGGTTCGGGGGCAGCGCGCCATCGAGATGGAAGCGCCAGAGCACCTGTGGGGAGAGGAAGGGGAGGACGCCGTGGTTAGCACTTGCATGCTCGATCTAGGTGGAAGCGCCATCAAGGTGGAAGCGCCATCGCACCGGCTCCTGAAAGGGCGGCGACTGCGAGGCGGTCGCGGGCGGCAGCCGCATCAGGAATGTGTGGATCGAGACGTCCTGCTCCACGCTCGTCGCGATGAACATCGGGGCGCGGTACGCCTTGCCCACGGCGAAGAAGCTCTGGAAGCAGCGTGGCATGGCGCCGCCGCGGTACAGGACGTGCTCGCTCGGCCACGGGACGGGGATGCCGCCCCGGCGCGCGACGCAAAAGGTGTTGATGGCGTGGGTGCAGGTGGCGGCGTGGTCGATGGTGTCCGCGCCGTCTTCGCGTAATGCCTGGTTGAGCAGCGAGCAGAACTCGCGCCCGCGCAACGTCTCCGCCGACGTCCACAGCCGCACCGCGATGTACATGATCTGATCGGGTCGGAGGATCTCATCGACGCCGCCCTCGCCGGCCTGCAGGGCCGCCCTGAGGGCGTTGGTGCGCAGCGTCTGGAAGAATCCGACGGCCTCGGAGCGGTCGATGCCCGCGCGCTGGGCGTGTGCGAGGATGAGGCTGTGCACGGCCGCCTCGAGCTGGAAGCTGCGGGGGGATGCCGAAGGCAAGCGCACGGGCGCACGAGCAGACACACGCGCGCACGAATAAGTTACATAGCGCCGCGATCCTAATTAGGGAGCAGGCACGCACGAGCACGAGCATTCTTCTTCTGCGCTCGGGCAATCAGTAGCAATCAGTGGCGCTCAGTGGCGCTCAGTGGTCATCGGTGCGTACAGCTGGTCGGGTCTGCGCTCGGGCTTGTTGTAGCTCTCCATGAAGCGGGACGTTGCCAGTGACGTTGGTGGGGGCGTTGGTGTGAACGGGGAAGGTGGTGGGACAGGGCAGGAGATGGCGAGGCTCGCAGCGATAGCTGCAGCAAGCTGAGCGTCTTCTGCCTCATGCTGCGCATCTGCCGCCGCCTTTGCCGCCGCCGCCTTGTCGGCCGCCACCTTCGTGGCCGCCGCCTTGTCGGCCACCGCCTTGTCGGCCGCCGCCTTGTCGGCCGCCGCCTTGTCGGCCGCCGCCTTGTCGGCCGCCACCTTCGCGGCCCCGGTCTTGTCCCACCTGTTTCGAAGCGCACGGGGAACGCACGCTGTTGGCGCTGAGCAGTGGCGCCCATCACGGCGCGTCATCGCATGCCATCAGGAAGCGCGAGGGCTTGCGAAGGGTGGTCGTGAAGATGGCAAGGCAGTCACAGAGGCAGTGGAGGCAGCAGCGCCCTCTCCGAGGACGACGGCGTGGGGCGACGGCGTGGGGCGACCGAGTGCTGCCTGAGTGCTGCTGAGTGCTGCTGATTGCCGATGATTGCGCCTGAGTGCTCATGAGTGCGCCAGAGAGCGTTCCAGTGCGCGCCTGAGCGCGCGTCGCCACTGTCTGTGGCGCGGCCGGCGCGGCCAATCGCAGCCGCGACGAGTCGCAAACCAGGCCGCGAGTCCGCCGCCGACACCCGACGTGCCCACCACGGCGCGTGGGATGGGCCCGTGCGGACTCCGTCCTAAAATCTTAAGGATGTGCGTTCGCGACTTGCCGTGTGGCCCCATGGGGGGGGCGCTGCGTCCTCTCGATCTCATCCCATGACGATTGGCCGCCATTCGTTCGCCGAGCGGCCGAAAACCCGTGGTCCGCGTGCGCCCAAGACGGCGCCTCTGCACATCCGCTCGGCAGCGCTGGGCAATCAGTGTGCATGCGCGCGGCGTACCGAGGCTCGCTGAGGAGCGCCACGACCTCGCTCCTGCCATACTGCCGTGCCCAGTCGAGGGCCGTCCTGCCGTCCTTGGCACGAAGCGTCGGATCGGCGCCCCCTTCGAGGAGGCGCTTGGCGATCGCGAGGCGGCCCCACTCTGCCGCCCAATGCAATGCTGTCCGATCGAAGTTGCCCTAAAGACAAACGAGAGGCCAAGCGGAATGACTACATGGAAGCGGACCCATCGCATGTGCTGGGGGAGGGCATGCTCGAGGCTCACCTTGGCGTTGACCTCGATGGCCTCGGTCGCGAGGAGGAGGCGGACGCACCCTTCGTGCCCTCTCGCTGTGGCCCATATCAAAGCTGTGTCTCCGTTCTGTGGCAAATGCAGCACACGTGGCGTCATCGAGTGCCAGAGCACGCGAGGAGCGTGGGCGAGGACGCGGGGGTGCGGCGCGCGCCATGCGACGAGGACGCGTGTGCCAAGCTCGGCGGGGCGGCGGGGTGGCGGCGCAGCCCCGCGCGCGCGCGCGCGGTACAGCGAGCTCTGGGGAAACGGCGCCGTCTCGGGCGAGCGCGGCGGCGAAAGCACCAGAGGCGGCGAGGACGCGGGCGCCCACGCGAGGCACATGCGGCGGCGCACTTCATCAGGATTGTGCCAGTTGACGTTCCCTCCACGCTTGATCAGCCGCCTGAGCTCCGCCTCGTCGCCGGCGTATGCGGCCTGCCACAGTTTCTCGGGAGCAGCAGCAGCAGCGGCCTTCTCGGCCTTGGAGGGACCGAACCAGCCCATGTGTTCTGCGCGGTGTCAGCGGCGCGCGAGGGTCGGCCGACGAGTTCCCTGACACGCAATCGGAGCGAAATTGTCAGACCCCCGAGTCCCCAAAGGTGCGAAGCATGCCATGCTCCGCGAGGGCGCTTCGAGGCAAACGGCCGGGCTCCCGAGTTGAACGTAAGGGCCAATTCCATGCTCGACGAGGGCTGCCTCCCGGCCGGGCTCCCGAGTTGGCCGTAAGGGCCAGCGCGCACGCCAGATGAGGGCCAGCGCTAACACGAGCACGCCATGGCGTCACAGTCACGTACCTCTCGACCCGGCGCGCGCCCACAGCAATGGACTGCACAAGACCACACCGCTTTTCCTATCGCGAAAGAAGGGGTGCAAACTTGTACGTTTTGATGACAATCACAATTCGGCCAAAGGAACATGTCCTATGGCTCGTGCCTCTGTCTGATTGCCTCTCTGACTGCCCACGTCAAGGTGCGCGATCACAGAGCTATACATAGGGTAAATCCACGCGGCGTACTTCGTCCCATCGCCCATCGATCGGACACGCGGGACGAACCACGAAGTGTACGGCGCGTCCCATCCATTGGTCCATGATCGCCCATCGATGTCGCATGTCCGATGTCGCGTGTGTGCGGCAATAACGTATATCATGTAATTATAAATCGCGGACAATACCGCGGACAAGGGATCGCGGAGTGTCTAGCGGTCTCGCGCCCGCGCGCGCCGCGGTAGCGCGGACCCACGCCACTCCCGACGTCCCGAGTTTGCCGAGATTACGTCCCGAGATTAATCCCGAGACTCGTGACTGTGTAGCACAGAATAAGCGGGATGACGAGCGTGTTCCGAGATCGGTGGTTCACGTGGCTTATAGGTGCCAGATGTCGCATGACACAGGTCCACATAATCAAAATGCGCGATGATGCTTTGTATTCAGAACAAGTGCCCGTCACTGCTCGATGGGCGGCGCTTGCGCGAGGCGCTCTGCGGCAGGACGGGAGCCTGCGGCAGAGCGGGCGGCGCCCGATGGCCGGTGGGATGAGAAGGGGAATGGCCTGTGGCTGCCCGTGCCGGCGCGCGGCTACTCAGGTCGGCGGGCGATGGAGAGCGACGACCGTTGTGCTTAGCGGACGGAGAGCCCCCACCCACAGTAGCGCGGCGCGCGGCGCCCCCGCCGCCCGGGGACGTGACTGTCCGTGCCGAGCTCGCACGTTGCTTGGTCGCAGAGGCTGATCGTGACGAACCTGACGAAGCTGACGAGGCCGTTGGAGGGGCGCGGCGCACGGGCGCACTCGAGGGCATCCGTCGTCGTAGGGCGGCGGCAGCGGCGGACGCGGACGCAAGAGCGGCGCTGGGATGGGCGCGGGGATGGGCGCTCTTGGACGATGGTGCCGCTGCCGCGCCCGCTTCGGCGCCATGGGTGGCCATGCTCGATCCGTGTGAATGTGAATGTGCCTCCGGGCAGGCGTCGAGGGCCGCTTGGAGCTCTTGGACGCGCCCGGTACGACGCGAGTACGCCGAGAGGAGCGCGTCTGGTAGGCGCACATGCTCAAACAAGCGCAGCAGCCGCGCCTGGGACGCACCGTAAGGGGAGGGGTAGATGCGTCGAAAGTCGGTATGGCACACGCGCGCCCACTCCTCCTCCGCTTCGACGAGCAGCAGGAGCTCAGCGGGGGAGAGGGCTCCCAAGGGCGTGTGCTCGAGCTCGGCGGCCGCGTGGCCTGACGAGTGCGCGCGCACGAAGAGAGGCGGCTCGTCGGGCCTGGGCGGTGGCGGCATGGGCGCCGACGCCGCCTCGGCGAGGCTCTGCGCATTGTAGAGCTGCACCCCGACCGTCTGAAGCACATCGGTCGCCAGGGTGCCTTTGAGCTGCTTATCGAGCGGCGAGCTCGAGACGAGATCGGGCGAAACGTTCACCTCGATGAGCCAAGGGCGTAACGTCGCATCGAGCAGCACGTCGAAGCCGTACAACTCGAAGCAGGCATTGCGACGGCGGAAATAGCCGTTGTACTTGGCGCTGATGTGGGGCTGCGCCGCGATGAGCGTCTTGGCCAGCATGAGGTCGATGCGCTTCTGCAGCTGTGGGATGTCGTGCCCGAGCTCGGCGAGCGAGCGGAACGCCGCCTGCAGCGACCACTTGTGCCCGGTGTCGTCCTCGTTCGCATCCACGTTGTGCTCGTACGTCTCATCGTGCTTATTGACCGAATAGTTGGTCAGGTGAGCACACGGGTCGGCGTCCTCGCCGTTGGGCGTGGCGTACGGCTGCGCGGCGAAGCGTGCGAGGCCCTGCTCGTACGTGTACGCGCGCAGCGGCTCGAAGCAGGTCACGAGCACGTAGATGCGCAAGTCGAACTTGCGCTCCTGCAGCAGCAGGGGCGGGTGAATGTACTCCTGTGGGGAAGTGGTGGGGCGTCGTGGTGAGCACTCGCATCACACCAGCTTGAGGTCACTCAGCCCAAACTGCTCCGCGTACCTGCACGAGAAGCTTGGCGCCGGGCTCGAGGTCCTCGAGGTCATCCGTGATGAAGATGCCGCGCCCCCGCGACGAGTTGAGCGGCTTCACAATGAACGTGCCGCCACCCTGCAGCTCGCCTTGCGCCAGGGCGCTCTCGAGCTTCGGGCGGTCCGAAGGCAGGGTGAACGTGCGCGGCGCGTACGCGTACTCGGTGCCGCCGAGGCGCCGCTGCTGCTCGCCGATGATCTTCGAGAGCCCGTCCTTGCGACCGAGCGTCCACGAGCCCGGGAAGTGGTTGACGATCGCGCCCACCGGCAGCTGCGTCCAGAGCTTGTCGCCCACGCACCGCGACCACGTGACCGCCGGAGCCTGCTTCTCCTTGGGCAGGTTGATGCCGAATCCCGCGCGCTTGAAGGCGTTGCGCACACTGTTCGCGTTCTTCTCGATGCGCATGCACACCGAGCGCGACTTGCCCAGCGGCACGTGGATGAGCGGCGGCAGTGGCAGCGGTGCGCTGCTGCTCCTGCCGCTGCTGCTGCCGCTGCTGCTGCTGCTCGCCTCGGACGGCTCACCCACGCCCTTCTTTCGCCACACCGAAGCCTCGGCGACGCGCGGTGGCAGGCCGGGTGGCCGTTCGAAGAAGATGGTGGGCGGCCGATGAGCGAAGATGCTCGGCAGAAGCGTCACGTGCGTCGCCGCTGCCTGCTTCGCGGGAAGCACCGGCGGCGCGCGGTGCGAAGGAGGTGCGGGGGCCCCACCCTTTGCGGAGCTGGTGGCACCGGATCGGCCGGTGGAGCCGCCCACTTCCGAGCGATCCTCCTCGCCGCCCGAATCCGAGGAATCCTCCTCGTCGCCCTCCTCCGCGTCGCCCATGGCCGAGTCGTCGACGACCATGTCGACGGCCTCGGCCGCTCGCCAGGCATTGTTCATGAAGTCGAAAAATGCCGGTAAAAGGACCCCGTCAAATCTCATGAAGAGTCAAACTACCGGTGCGGCGTGGCAATCACCGCGAACTCCGCTCCAAATTTAGAGAAACTCTTCGGACGGAAATCGGCCGACCTTGCTCATGCTGACGACTTTGCTCTCCGCGTCCGCCACCGCTGATATTGTGCGCGTGGCGCTGCACGGAAACGATGCGGACGCGATGCACCCACAGGCTGCACGGTGTCCACCATACGGCAGCGAGTGGGTGCCCGAGTGGTACGGCGTGTACGAGTCCAACGACGAGCGGCCGCCGCTGCACCTTCCGCAGCCCACCAGCAGCTTCGACCGGCGCGTCTACCTCAAGAGCGATGATGCGAACAAGGTCTTGTGGTACACGGAGAGGGGCTTCTGGCACTTTGGTCACCCAGAAGATATTGCGACCGGCGCCGGCATGATCGCCGTGGAGAGCCAGGCGGCCACGCCCGAACAGGCGACCGAGGGATGGAAGGTTGTGGTGTACGGCCAGGTGCGGTGGCAGCCGCTGGCGTGCCTGCAAGTAGTGCCCGCGCCGCCGCGCGTGCTCCACCTGCACGGCTACGGTCCACCCGAGCTCCGTGGCGCCCACGACAGCACCCACAGCTGGCTCTCACAAGTTCCCGTGCCGTCGATCTGGCTTCGCGAGATCTGGCTTCGCTCCTCGCCCACGGAGGCGCCCTCGTCGTGGCTCTCCCGCGGGTGGCTCGAGGCGTACGTCGGCACGTACGAGAGCCACGCCGAGGAGGACGAAGAGGACGCGCTTGCGAATGGGCTACCAGTCTACCGGCGGCGTGGGTGTGAACAGCCTTGTGAACAGCTGCTCTGGTACGCGACGTGCACGGCACAGCGCCGTGCTGGGCTCTTCACACCCACGCTGCGCACACCGTGCTGGGTCATCGGCCCGAGCCGGCTTGTGGGGCAGAGCCCACCCAGCGGCGCGTCCGGCGACGGCGACGGCGACGACGGCGGCGACGACGGCGACGACGGCAAAGATGGCGGCGGCAAGGGCGGCGGCGGCAAGGGCGGCGGCGTGCAAGGCGCCATACGGCTTCTGATCGAAGCTCCGCTGCCGCACGTGACGAACGCCACGTGGTCTGTGCTGACGTGGCCAGCCCCGGGCGGGCGCCCATCACAGCGCGCGGCGTGGGTAGCCGCCCCCGGCATCGCATGCACTGCCAATGCCTCGGAGGTGCTCGGATTCTTTGCGAGTATGCTGGCGTCGCGCCTTGGCGGGTGGAGTCTGGGGCCTGCAGCGTCGAGGCTGGTACCGGTAAGGGCCTTGGGAGCTCTGGCGAGCGGTGCGGATGTGCTGCGCGATGCGGCGCTGTGGTGGGCACGACGCGTGCGCGCCGAGGCGCTGTGGTGGGCACAATGGATCGGCGTTCGGGGCGAGGTGGGCGAGCGCTGTGATGGGCGTCCTTCACACTCCAGGCAGCACCGAGCGACGCTGCCTAGTCGGCTGCCATTGTGGATCGCTTCACAGCTCGACGCGCTGCGGTGGGCGTGGGGCACGCTGCAGCAGAGCCACGTGTCGCTGAGCTCCGTGCTCGCGACGTGCCTGGCATGGCTCGGGCTCGTCTTGCTCGACGTGTGGCGTCGGCGCCGATGGCCGCTCGCGAGTGACGAAGCTGAGATTGGCGAGCTCGGGGTGGCCGACGACCATCAGGTCGAGGGCTCGTCAGAGGAGAAGAAGCTCGCATTTGCATGCCTGAGCGAGGCGATCGAGGAGGTCAAGACCTCCATCACCGAGCAGCAATATCTCGCACTCTACTCCGCGGCGCTCTGGACCTTCAACTTGACGCCGTGCTGGGCAGAGGGGAGGCCCGTCCCGCCCGATAGGCGTGACGTGGGCGCGGCGGCCTCGGGAGCAGCCGCGGCGGATGTGGCGGCGGCCGGCGCAGCGGAGAGCCGCACTACCGCCGCCGAGGCCGCGCCTGCGGCAGAGTCGCTGCAGCCCCCTCCTAGCCCATCAGAGCCGCTGCAGCCCCCTCTTGGTCCTCCTGGCCCATCGGAGCCGCTGCTGCCTGCTCCTGGCCCATCGGACGGTCCGAATTGCCGGCGCGCTCAAGCGCGGCGCACGGAGCAGCCCGCGGCCGAGGAAGAGCGCTCGAGAGGACGCGCGGCCGAGGAAGAGCGCTCGAGAGGACGCTCGGCAGAGGAAGAGCGCTCGAGAGGACGCTCGGCCGAGGAAGAGCGCTCGAGAGGACGCTCGGCAGAGGAAGAGCTCGCTTTTGGCACAACGTGGTGAGGAGCGGCCGGGGGCGTTGGCGCACAGGACGAGCACAGGACGAGGCATCCATGTGCTGCGCGACGAGACGCGCGTGCTTTGCTTTGCTTCGATCTGATCTCGACGGCTGGATACTGAAAAGGGGTGAAAAAGTGCGCCGAGCCCAGTATCGAAAAAAGCACGAGGGGCGCGCAACCCACGCCTAGTAGGGAATACTAGATTTTAGGTGAGATTTGTAGAGGCTAAATCAGCGAAACGGTCCCGCCTCGACTCCCGCGCCGACCGCTGCGCGCCTTGCACGAAGGAGCCGGACGTTTCCTGGACGTTTCCTGGACGTTTCCTGGACGTTTCCTGGACGTTTCCTGGACGTGTGTTCGCGGTTTCCGGTCGCGGTCGCTCACCGTACTTCGACGATCCGCTCATGGTGCAGCCGCAGGGGCTCGTTTGGCGCACATGATGGCGCTTGTCCTCTCGATCTCATGGTGCAGCTGCAGGGGCTCGGGTGGCGCTCATGACGGCGCGTGCCCACTCCATCGCCTCCACGCGCGTGATCGGGGCAGCGGCAGCGGCGGCGATCTCCTGCTTGGACGCCTTCTTGGAAGGCGGGCTGGTGCGGCGACCTGTGAGGACCGTCGCCCGAAGGAGCGCGAGCATGTATTGAAGCCCCTCCGCTACGGGCGTGAGCGGCTCATTGCCCAATGCGACGCGCCGCTCGCGCCGCATCGCGGGCCACTCCGAGTGCGTCCAGGAGCCAGGAGCACCGCTCGCCGTGATCCTTGCATGCGCATCCGCCTGAATGGCCCTCGGGTCCGTCTGATTCATATACTCGACGAATGGGACGATCTCGCTGAAGCCGAGGGTGCTCATCTCCCACGCCTCAGGCCACCCTTTGAGGGAAGCCGCCCGACACAGCGCCTCGAGGAAGCCTTCGAAAGGCAAGTGGTTGGCCCGAATGACGCCACGGGTGGTGCTCGTGTCGACGACAGTCATACGCGACGATGTGAAGCAGTGCACCGCGTCCGTCACGCTCAGGTCCACTCCCACGATCCCGGACGCACGCGCGAAGCTCAGCCAGACCGGTAAGCTCAGCAGCTTCTTCTCCAGACCCCGATCGCCGATCGGCGCACTGATCGCGTGAAAGAGTTGACGAAGCGACTCGAGGTGCGCGCGGAGTACCGTCGAGACCGCCTCGGTGTAGCAATGGCGCTGGCGGAAAATGCTCGGGTCCACGAAGACGTTGGGTGGCTCGCTGTGGGGAACGTGCTCGCCCGTAGCGCTCGCCACGGCGCTCTCTGCATCTGTCTCGTCCTCCTCATCGTCGTCGTCCTCATCGTCGTCGTCGTCGTCGTCGTCGTCGTCGTCGTCCTCGTCGAGCATGGGGTCAGTCGGCTCACCGTCGCCCATCCCGCTGCCACCCTCGGCAGCGCCGACCTCGTCATCAAGCGACACGTCGGCTTCGTCACCCCCCATCGCTGGAAGCCCTACCGGTACAGGCGGGCGCACGGCAGCAAGCGCCCTTTGATAGGCGACCTCCGCACGTTCCCCACAGATCGATTCGAACGTCTTCAGATCGCCTTCGGTCGCATACCTGTGGGGAAAGGCTCGATGGCGCTGTGGTGAGCACTTGCATGCAAGGAACGTCTTCAGATCGCCTTCGGTCGCATACCGCTTGAGCTCACCCCAGGGCAGCACCGGCCTGGGCGGTAAGGGCGCTCCCCACTCACGCCCCCGCGACTGCCCGAGCCTCTCCCCGAGCGGCGAGACGGCCGAGGAGTACCACGCAGTTGGGGAGAAGCCATGGCCAGGAGGCGGCTTGGTGCTCGCGTGGAGAAGGCTCTCATCGAGGCTTGGCTCGAGGCTGGGCTCACCCGCACCTGTGGGGAAGGGGTGACGGCGCCGTGGTGAGCACTTGCATGCCGACCCGAGGCTGGGCTCGAGGCTGGGCTCACCCTCGCCGCCGCCGCCGCCACCGCCGCCGCCGCCGCCGATGCTTTCGCCCAAGGAGCGCCGGCGGCGCCCAAGGCGGCGCGAGGCTGCCCCCCTCTTGCCGCGCATCGCCTCGGTGCGCCGCGCTCGCCTTTGGATGCGCCGCGTGGCCTCGTGCAATCTCGGCTCGAGCTCGTGCGAGATGAGGAGCTCGAGCGCCTCCCAAATCTCGGCCACGAGCTGCGGCTCGACGTACCTGATGAGGGAGGTCATCAGGGAGGTTCTCAGTGGCTATCCGAGCGCGATGGATGATGAGGGAGGCAATCAATTAGGTCATCAGGGAGGTCATCAGGGAGGTCATCAGAGAGGTCATCAGGGAGGTCATCAGGGAGGTCATCAGGGAGGTCATCAGGGAGGTCATCAGGGAGGTCATCAGGGAGGTCATCAGGGAGGTCATCAGGGAGGTCATCAGGGAGGTCATCAGGGAGGTCATCAGGGAGGTCATCAGGGAGGTCATCAGGGAGGTCATCAGTCGCAATCCGAGGCAGTCCGACGTACTTGAGGATGGCCGTGCAATCAGTTAGGTCAGTTAGGATGGCAATCACTGAGATGATCAGTGAGGTCATCCGAGGCAGTCCGACGTACTTGAGGACGGCCGTGCGCACGATCGCGGCATAGAACTGCGTGCGCGAGAGGTGCTTGGGCGAGGCCGCCAGCCTGGTGGCAGGATGCTTCGCATCGTCATGCTCGTCATGACACCGCGCAAAGAGGCCGCTCAACTCGGCGCGTGAGCAGTGGGCCGAGGTTTCGTCAGCGAGGCGGAAGTCCTTGACGAAGTGCCTCCAGTGCTTGGCCGAGATGCGGTCGAGATTGATGGTCTGCAGAGGGATGGGCGAGATGGAGGCCCGGCGCGAGCAGCTCGAGGACGAGTACCATCGGAAGAGATGGCCGAGCAGCGCATGGTGCGTCCAGATGATGGCGCCGATGGCGTCGATCTCGATTGGGATGAGATCGCCGTCGCCGACGGGAGGAGCGCCGAGATTGGCGCGAGATGGAGCGAGATCGCCCTGAGCAGCGAGCCGGCTCCGCAGGCCATTCGGGCCCATCACTTGCTCAATCAGCCCGAGCTGCAGCAAGACTTCCCAATCGCGCTCAAAACGACGCTGCTCCACGTCAGAGCTATCGAACAGGGCGCGCGCGTCCGAGTAGACCGCGCGCGCCGCCCACACCGAGCCTGCAAGGTTGAACGCCAACGGCGGCGCGCCCGTCGAAACGGCCGCGGCCGCATCGCCCGTCAATGCACCATCGCCCGTCGATGCGCCATCCGCATGCGGAGCCGCCCGAGCGCGGCGCTCGGATGCGGAGCGCAGCGGCTGCCTTGACGCTAAGTTGACGCTGCTGCCCGCGCCCGACGTGACCGAGACGACAGAGGCGTCCTCGGCGAGCGGCAGGTCGGCGAAGTAGCGTGCGCGCCGAATGTCGCTCAGCGCCGCCTCGAAGCTTCCAGCCACGCCTACGTCCATGGGCATGATGCCGAGGCCGTGGGTGAGCAACTGGTCGCCGCGCGTGCAAGCCCTCGCGTGCTGCGTGTCGAAGCGGTCGGCTTCACGCCGCGTCTGGTCGGGCATTTGCCACCACGGCTGCGCGCGCATGCAGAGCTTGACCACCTCGCGCGGCGCCCCGACCTTGCCCTTGTGCGTGACTCCGTGCAACAGCGGCAGCGAGCTGCTGCGCTCGAGCTGGGGTCGCAAGGTCATCTCGGTGTGCGCCTTGGCCGCCGCATCATCCGGCTGGCCGAACGTCGATGGGCGCAGCCGTCGAGAGCGACGCGCCAAATTCGGCATCGGGGCCGACGGAGGAGGCTGGTTGAAGACCCAGCGCAGCTCGCTGCTCTTTCCCTCGTGGTACACTGAGATGAGCTTGGGCACTTTGGTGTTCTTGGACTTGACGGAGAGATACGACTTGGCTGCCGGGCTGGCGTAGGGGCCTCTCACAGGCACCGTCGGACCACGGTGGCTCATCGCGGGTGTCGCGAAGCTGTCCCGGGCGCGCGCGCGGCTCGCGGGATGGTGACGCCCCAAACTCAAGATGAAACAGAAATGGGTGCCCAGAACAGCGTTTTTGCATCCGTATGACGCAGTCTAAAAGATACTCGAAGCGCCCGCCGCTCCAAGCATGCTCCATGGGTTCAAAATGCTGCGCGGCGCGACCTATGAAAGCGGCGTTCGCGCGCTCAGCACAGCGCGTCGTCCATGCACTACACACGTATCATGTGTGGTCGCCCCTCTTGCGCGAGCTACGCGTGGCGAAAGCCCTACCTGAGAAGAGAGTGGCCTGAGACGGAGGCTGCTCCTACTAAGGGGGTCTGACCTACCCCCCCCTGCCCCTACACACTCTGCTCCGTGAACGCGAGCCGGTAGCGCTCGGCTTTCTCCTCGGCCTGGCGCATCATCATCTCGATCGCGAGCTCCACATCATCGAGCAGTGCATGCGCGGTCTTGATGGCGTCATGCAGCAGCGGCACACAGCCCGTCTGGCCCTCGATGGCCGCCGAGCGCAGACGGCTAATCTCCGTCATCAGGAGCCCCGTGTGCTGCGGCGTCGCCACACGCCCGCAGCGCGAGAGCGCCGACGCACACAGCCGAAAGACGGCTGCCTTCTGTGAGTCGTCCTCAGGAGGCGCGTCGCCGTGCCCGCAGCACTGGGCGAGTGGAGCGAACTGCGCACGATCGCGCGTAGGATGGCGCGTCGTATGGGGCGAGAGTCGAGCCAGCACGAGCGTCAGCGTCGTATTGAGCGTCCATCAATGGCAAAGAGCGCCGTATTGAGCGCCGATCACGGTCCGCCAATGGCCTTGGAGATCGCAAGGAGATCGCAAGGAGATCGCACGGAGATCGCACGGAGATCGCACCTCCATCTCTGCCTCCTGCCGCATGAGAGCGAGCAGCGGCGGCGGCATCGTCTGCGCAAGGTGCTTATCGAGCCGACCGTTGAGCGCCGCCCACAGCCAGCGCACACTCGACACGTCGACGCTCTCGAGTTTCGTCAGCCGGCTCTCTCGCAGTTGGGCACGGGCGTCGGCCTCAACCAGGAAAGCTCGCCGCATGCGTACCTGAGATCCCACAGCGGCGCACGTCATGAGATCCCACAGCGCCGCACTCCCCACAGCGGCACACTCCCCACAGCGGCACACTCCCTGCCTACAGCGGCACACTCCCCACAGCGGCACACTCCCCACAGCGCCGCACTCCCCACAACGGCACACTCCATGAGATCCCACAGCGGCGCGCACGAGGCGATCAGGCGCGCCATCGCGCGTGTGCACGACTCCGATGCACGACCCCGATGTCGTTACATGTCGTTACATGCACGACTCCGATGCACGACCCCGAGACACTCCGCGCGCGCGTGTGCACGTTTCCGTGTCGGCCTGCGCGCACCTGCTTCGCCTTCATGCGCATGATGCCCGAGAAGGTCGTGTACTCGCCTAGGTTGAGAGCGTGCTCGATCATGTCCTTGAGGCTGATGGGCTGCGAGAAGAGGAGGAGAGGCACGGTCTCCTCCGCCTCTGCATCGGCGGCGCTGCTGCCATCACCACCGCTCCCACCGCCGCCACTTCCACCGCCATCGCCGCCGCCCAAGACCATCAGAAACGCTCCCGGCATCCCGACCATCGGACCGGCCACACCTCCAGGACCGTCGGGATCGTCCTCGGCGCCCTGCATCTGCAGCCGAAGCGCCTCGCGCAGCTTGCGCTGCAGCTCGTCCATCTCGCGCTTTCGCCGCGCGAGGTCCGCAACACACGCGCCGTCGATCGCAGCGAAGCACTCGGCCGCGGACGCGAAGCCGCGCTCGGCGACGAACGCGTCGAAATGGCGCTCGAGCTCGCGCTCGTAGTCCTTGAAGGCGGCGTACTGCTCGAGCGTCTCGCCGTGCCCAGACATGAGCTCCTCCATCGCTTGATCGAACAGGTGCACCTTCGCCTCCAGGAAGGGCTGCATCTCGTTCTCGAGCACCTTCTGCGCGTGCTCCACGAGCGCAAGCACGAGCTCGCGCGAGCCCACGAGGCCGCGTGTCTCGGCAATGGTCACGGGCGCGGGCGCGGCCGATGGCTCCTCGGATGCAGCGCCACCCGCGTCCACGTTCACCTCGTCCACGTCGGCCGTCTCCACTGGCGGTGCGGCAATGTCCGCGATGAATGTGTCACCAGGATGAACGCCTTCCGGCACGGTCACGTGATACTCGCGGCCATCGGGAGCCGTGATTGCCACTACGTCGCCGGCTCCGACGCCGTCGGGGCATGTCACTTCCATCGGGATTTCTAGAAGGGGATCGAACCGATTCACGCGGCAACGAACTTGTTTTCAAATGTTTCTCGTCCCATTCTCGACAAGGCCACACCGGTGCCGTGCGCGCGACTTACGAGGCGCTCGATTTTGCCTCGCCGTCAACTCGCTGTCGCCTGGCGTCGCACGCTCGCGCGTCGGTTCACAAGAGATGCCGGGTCCTGCCCACCTCGTCCTCTTCACCCTCGCAGCCCTCACCGACGTCGCAGAGTCATTCGCCAGCGTCGCGCCTGGCCGCCCGCTGCGGGTGCGACCGCAGCGCGCCACTTTCCAGACACCTTCTTCCCGCACAGCCGTGATTCAGTGTGCCGCCTCTGGCCCGCAGCAGCAAGCCACGTTGGCCGCCAGCATTCTGGGCCTCGTCTCGCAGCCGATCATGTGGTGGTCGCTGTACACGCTGAAGACGACGGGCTGCGGGCTTCCAGCCGGACCGTTTGGGCTCATCGGCGCCGCCGAAGGCGTGTCTTACCTCGTCGTCATCGGCTTCGTGGGTGCAGCGATCTTGAGCAAGGTCACCACGGGCAAGGGTTTGCCTGCTGGTCCGCTCGGCCTTCTGGGCGCAGCGGAGGGGCTCTCCTTTTTGTCGGCCGTTGCCGGCCTCGCCGTCCTCGGCTTCCAGCTCGCCGACTATGGCTATCTGCCCGAGGCCGTCCCGACCGAGGGCGGCGTGTGCTCTGACATTTGAGATCATTAACGAGACCGAGGGCGGCGTGTGCTCTGGCATTTGAGATCATTAACGAGACCGAGGGCGGCGTGTGCTCTGGCATTTGAGATGGGGCCTGGGCCCAGGCTGAAGTACTCAACGGCGATGTGCTGCTCGCGTATGCATCGTCTGTCGCGAGTGCCCGGTCTTGCCGGCGACCTGAAAAGCGCTGAAATGCCATCTCTGAAGTGCAGCCCGGCGCGCATGACCCTTCGCGTCCGGTGTCGGCCGGTGTGTGCGCGGGGTACATGCGAATCGTGGCCGCCTGGCGCGTGGGTATTCGCGTGGGCGAGCTAACGCGTTTTCGTACAGAGATTCGTACACGCTGTAACTCGAGCCACCCGGAGCTCACGCGACCCCTTACGGACCGACCCCGCCGCCGCCGGCCCGCCGCCCCGCTCGCGGGGACATCATCATCGTCCGGTTTCACTTCGCGGGCTTGTCGCGCACGCGCCTGTAGGCTGTAGCGAGAACTGGAACTCCCCCCTCCCAGGCTCCCCGGTCCCCAGACGAAACTCACACCTCGATTCTACATCGATTCTCACAGCTGTGGGACAGCTGTGGGAGGTACGGTGGTACGCCGTGTCCCCCGTGAGTCATCCCTCTCCTCTCTGCGTTCCAGCCACGGTCAGGGTGAGCCAGCTTCCCTCTAGGGAAATGTTGAAAGTGACGGCATTTGCCCGGAGCCTAGGGGTTCCTAATACCGTTCGAGAGCGGATAATTTTCTCTCTCGAAGCAAAAAGGTCGCACTCGAAGCAAACGATATCTATAGGTGCAACGGAAATCACCGAGTTTTACATATTGAGAAACGTCAGCTAATGGAGCCCTTCAAGCTAATGGAGCCCTTCACTTCACTCCTCATCACTCGCAACCTCAAGCGCGCGCCGCTTATTATCCTGACGTTTGTCCAGCGTCTTCTCGTACGTGACCACTACCTTCAAGTCCTCGCGCTCAACTTGAGGATGTCACTGAGCAGCACCCAGCGTGTGTCCTTGTAGCCATCGTCGTCAGCGTCTTCACCAAAGTCACCGTGCACCAGGTACGCATCCTCGTAGTCGGCGTCGTCAATAGCATTTCGGCGCTTCTTCGCCGTCAACTGCCCCGGATCGACGTCGCGCTGGCCGTGAATGGAGTGGATCTTGTAGCAATACGTTGGCGCTGCCTTTGGATTGCGCTCTTCACTCTGCGCCTTGGACCTGCGAGCGATGACGAGCAAGTCAAGTGCGCGGCCGCCTGGCAAGCGTACTTGCTGCACATGGTGTGCCGAGCGTACTTGAGGATGCTGTCCTCCGCCTCGCAGTGGGCACACGTGCCGCGAATGAGCTCCGGCATCGCTCACCCAGGTACGGTCCAGGTTTACTCGGGTTTTGCGGGAAAAAGTTCAGGTAAACCGGGTTTGGGTTTTACCCGGCTCGAAACCATTGTTTGGCCTTCGTTGGGGCGGGTTTGAAAAGGTCGCGGTCCCTCATCGCCCCCCACTCAAAAAGTCAGTTTCAACATACACTGTGGGTCACCCTGACCGTGGCTGGAACGTCTGTGTGGCGCCTCGAACTTTGGCTTCACCACCAGAAAGGGAAGCCGAAGTTCGGGGCCACACCATCTGCAGCCGACGCTATCAGGCGTTGGACTGCGAACTCTCGATACACCGCATCGGAAGTGACGAGCTCCAGCGACTGCTTGTCGCCGATGCTTGCGAATTCGGGATCGGATGGCTTTCTCTGCAGGATGGCTCCGACGTTCACACCTTGCTTGTGGCACAGCACGATTTTCTTTCGCAGCTCGATGGCGCGACGTAGCTCCATGACACAGAATGTGCTGTCAAAGTATCCATTGCTCAGCACGAGCACGAACGTCTTGGAATGTTCCACCCCTTCCATCATGGCAGCTGTGCTGCAGTCCTTCATGTTTTTATCGAGCCACACTCTCTTGCCTGCCTTTAGAAGGTCCATAGTGATGAGCGCCATATCAGGGCCGCTTTCACCCTGCTTGTGAGACATGAAGAAGTCCCACGGGGCACCTTGGTTGATCATCGAGGCGGCCGCCTGTTGCAGCGAGGGGCTGCTTGGGGAGGTCAGGCGGTCGCTCAAGTGGCCAGCGAGTCCGGATGTCGGTGCCTGCAGCATGCCGCGCAGCTTCATGCCGGGGACATGCTTCAGGCCGAGATGGCGAACAAAGTCGTCGACCAGGTTGTACTCGACCAAGTCGGACACGCTCGTCACGCCCTGCTCGTCGCAAAACGCGATCGACTTCTTCAACGTCACGTCGTCGGCGATGTTGGCAGTCGTGAGCACCTGCAGCAGGCCCAGCGCCGTGGCTCGGCGCCGTAGCTCCTCCGCCGCGGCCTTGTCGGCGGCCGCCCTCTCGGCGGCCGCCCTCTCCACCGCGGCCTTCTCCGCCGTCGCCTTGTCGGCCGCCCTTTTCTCCGCCGCCACCTTCTCGGCCGCCGCCCTCTCCGCCGCCGCCCTCTCCGCCGCTCTCTTCTCAGCCGCCGCCCTCTCCGCCGCGGCCTTCTCCGCCGCCGCCTTGTCGGCCGCCCTCTTCTCCGCCGCCACCTTCTCGGCCGCCGCCCTCTCCGCCGCCGCCCTCTCCGCCGCTCTCTTCTCCGCCGCCACCTTCTCGGCCGCCGCCTTCTCTGCCGCCACCTTCTCCGTCGCTCTCTTCTCTGCCGCAACCTTCTCGGCCGCTGCCTTCTCTGCCGCTGCCTTCTCTGCCGCCACCTTCGCGGCTGCCGCCTTCTCCGCCGCCGCCTTGTCGGCCGCCGCCTTGGCCGCTTCCGCCTTCCAATCCCTGTGTGGAAGCGCACGGGTGAAGCGCACGGGCGAACGCACGTGTCGGCGCTGAGCAGTGGTGCCCAGCACGGCGCGCCATCGCATGCAATCGGTGGCAATCAGGAAGCGCGAGGGCACAGCTTGGGAAGATGGCAAGGCAGTCAGTGGCAGAGGAGGCAGCAGCGCCCTCTCCGAGGACGACGGCGTGGGGCGACGGCGTGGGGCGACTGCACGCTGTTGGCGCTGTGCAGGGGCGCCCAGCACGGCGCGCCCTCGCATGCCATCAGGAAGCGCGAGGGCTTGCGAAGGGTGGTCGTGAAGATGGCAAGGCAGTCAGAGGCAGTGGCAGCAGCGTGTGGCGCGGCCGGCGCGGCCAATCGCAGCCGCGACGAGTCGCAAACCAGGCCGCGAGTCCGCCGCCGACACCCGACGTGCCCACCACGGCGCGTGGGATGTGCCCGTGCGGACTCCGTCCTAAAATCTTAAGGATGTGCGTTCGCGACTCGCCGTGTGGCCCCATGGGGGGTACGCTGCGTCCTCTCGGCTTCATCCCATGACGATTGGCCGCCATTCGTTCGCCGAGCGGCCGAAAACCCGTGGTCCGCGTGCGCCCAAGACGGCGCCTCTGCACATCCGCTCGGCAGCGATGGGCAATCAGTGTGCATGCGCGCGGCGTACCGAGGCTCGCTGAGGAGCGCCACGACCTCGCTCTTGCCATTCCTCCGTGCGTCGTCGATGGCCGTCTTGCCGTCAATGTCTCGAAGCGTCGGATCGGCGCCCCCTTCGAGAAGGCGCTTGGCGATCGCGAGGCGGCCCATGGCTGCCGCGTAATGCAATGCTGTCACATCGTAGATGTTCTAAAGACAAACGAGAGGCCAAGCGGAATGACTACATGCAAGCGGATCCATCGCATGTGCTGGGGGAGGGCATGCTCGAGGCTTACCTTGGCGTTGACCTCGATGGCCTCGGCCTCGAGGAGGAGGCGGACGCACCCTTCGTGCCCGTTCAATGAGGCCTGCATCAGTCCTGTGAATCCGCCCTGTGGCAAATGCAGCACACGCGGCGTCATCGAGTGCCAGAGCACGCGAGGAGCGTGGGCGAGCACGCGGGGGTGCGGCGCGCGCCATGCGACGAGGACGCGTGTGCCAAGCTCGGCGGGGCGGCGGGGTGGCGGCGCAGCCAGCACGGCCGCGCGCGGTACAGCGAGCTCTGGGGACAACGCGCCGTCTCGGGCGAGCGCGGCGGCGAAAGCAGCAGAGGCGGCGAGGACGCGGGCGCCCACGCGAGGCACATGCGGCGGCGCATCACATCAGGATTGTGCCAGTTGACGTTCCCTCCAAGACCGATCAGCCGCGTGAGCTCCGCCTCCTTGCCGTCCCTTGCGGCCTCGTACACGGCCTTGCCCATCGCGGCTTTGGAGCTGCCGGAACCCATTTGTTCAGCGCGGTCGTGGCGTCGAGTGCTGTGACGGCGCGAGAGAGTTGGCCGACGAGTTTCCCTGACACGCAATCGGAGAAAAAGTCAGGCTCCCGAGGCCCCGAAGGTGCGACGCATGCCACATGCTCCGCGAGGGCGCTTCGAGGCACCGGCCGGGC
>Ga0210241_101115_pt1 | contig 21761 bp, 16 predicted proteins | sample ChrtobMetP5a_8mM_FD_155488 | JGI IMG/M metagenome (GOLD analysis project Ga0210241, IMG submission 155488) | Chrysochromulina tobin associated microbial communities from unialgal haptophyte culture, Seattle, Washington, United States - P5a_8mM | ecosystem: Host-associated > Algae > Haptophytes >...
CACGGTACATGAGGCAGACCGCCATGTACTTGCCGTGGCGGGGGTCGACCTTGCAGAGCATGGACGCCGGCTCGAAGGCGGAGTTGGTGATCTCCGCGACCGAGAGCTGCTCGTGGTACGCCTTCTCGGCCGAGATGACCGGGGCGTACGACGAGACGACGAAGTGGATGCGTGGGTACGGCACCAGGTTGGTCTGGAACTCGGTGATGTCGACGTTGAGTGCGCCATCGAAGCGGAGAGACGCGGTGAGCGACGAGATGATCTGGGCGATCAGGCGGTTAAGGTTGGTGTACGTCGGGCGCTCAATGTCGAGGTTGCGACGGCAGATGTCGTACAGGGCCTCGTTGTCGACCATGAACGACACGTCGGTGTGCTCGAGGAGCGAGTGGGTCGAGAGCACGCAGTTGTACGGCTCGACGACCGCGGTCGAGACCTGGGGCGACGGGTAGATGGTGAACGAGAGCTTCGACTTACGGCCGTAGTCGACCGAGAGGCGCTCGAGGAGGAGCGCGCCCAGGCCAGCGCCGGTGCCACCGCCGACGGCGTTGAAGAGGAGGAAGCCCTGGAGGCCGGTGCAGTTGTCGGCGAGCTTGCGGATGCGGTCGAGCACGAGGTCGACGATCTCCTTGCCGATCGTGTAGTGGCCGCGCGCGTAGTTGTTCGCGGCGTCCTCCTTGCCGGAGATGAGCTGCTCCGGGTGGTACAGCTGGCGGTAGGTGCCGGTGCGGACCTCGTCGATCACGGTCGGCTCGAGGTCGACGAAGACGGTGCGGGGCACGTGCTTGCCCGAGCCGGTCTCGGAGAAGAAGGTGTTGAAGGCGTCATCGCCGCCGCCAATCGTCTTGTCCGAGGGCATCTGGCCGTCGGGCTGGATGCCGTGCTCCTGTTGAGGGTGCCGCGCGCGAGCGTGCGAGGTGAGACACGAGTAGGCAAGATGGGAAGGAGGCGGGGACGCGAAGTCGCGTTGGCTGGGGCGGCTGGGATATGCTAGTGTACAAGGGGATCGCGAGGGGCCGACGCGATGCACGCGCGCGGGGCGGTCTGGTGCGTCGCGCAAGGATGTGCGTGGAGGGGGGGAGTGCGCGCGCAGGTGGGGCGGGCCAACGCGGCGACGCGCGAGGATCGCGCGCAATGGGTTCGAGAGCGCGAGCACGCACGAGGCAGTAGAGCTCCCAGCAGGCGTTGCCGCACTGCACACCGCACTGGCCAAGGTGGATCGAGATAACCTCACGCATTTTGTGTTTGTTTGGTTGACGTTGATGAAGAGGGAGCGATCGGCTGCCTGGATCAAAGTCGTTTTGGCGTTTGGCCAATTCATGTTTCATCTCGAAGCCTCCGACGAAACGTCCTAACATGCCGATTACCGGCACGCGAGTTTTTGCATGTTTTTCTCCGGCCCTGCCCCCCATCGGGGACTCGCACGGGGCTGCTTCCCAACCGTGTGTTTGTACTAGCCATTTCAATTGTTCCACATGTCGCAAGGGGATCAAGCTTCAACCTTCATTCAAGAATATCGTCATGCTCCATGGCCTCGAAGGCATCCTTGTCAGTGTCATCGCTTCTGGTCCGCCGGTACTCTGCCGGCATCGCACTCCGCGACGCCCTAGAGATCTCCCGCAATCGAAGAGCGTGCCGACTGAGTGAGAGGCGCGCGGCACGGCGTCGTGTGGCACCCGCCTGCCCTGCTTGAAAAGCCACGCACAGCACTACAAAGAGCACCGCCAAGACGGACCCAAGCACCCAGCTGCTCAAGCTCTCGATGGCTCCGTTGAAACCCGCGATGACGATTGGCCACGCGGATGCATCGTCGCTGTCATCGGGGAAGGCCTCAGCAGCGAGGGCAGCGAGGCGGAGCTGCTCATCGGTCATATGAGGCGGCGCAGGCGGTGGAGGCGGCGCAGGCGGCGCAGGCGGCGGAGGCGGAGGCGGAGGCAGCGCAGGCAGCGAAGGCGGCGGAGGCGGCTCTCGACTGGGCAAGACATGCGGGGCACGCTCAGACGCCGAAGGCGAAGAAGGCCGCCGGGCCGTCGGCGAGCCTATGGGCAAGAGCGCGAGCGGCGGTGAGCGCGAACGCGAAGGAGGCCGTGCCGGTGGGAGAGGGGACACCGAGTCGGAAGGTGGCGGGGAGGGAGGGCAGATCTGGAAGAGGCTGAATTGGCCGACGGTCGGCGGGCACGGGTAGACATAAGGATAGCTAGGCAGCGGGTCATCGTCACCGGCCCACGTGGGGAGGTCGAGCTCGGAGCAGCTCAGGACAAGCTTACGCTTCGCGGTCAGATCGCACGCGCTGCCATCAAGCAGCTCGAAATGAATTTGCGCGGGCCAGAATGTGTCGCTCACGTCCCGATCGGCAGGCATGGGAACCCGAGGGAGGTTGAGGTGAGCCACCAGCTCCAGCCGGGGCACGGTTGACATCTCCCCTTGCCAAAGGACGTCCAGCCGGCTGAACTGCGCGGTGCGCACGAAGATGCCGCTGCCTACTGCATGGTAGAACCACATATTGCCCGCGGTCGTGCCCTCCTCGAAATTCGCCTGCCTAATCGGGCCGATGCGCATCACCTCGAGGCGCTCGGCGCTCTGATACGTGGTCCGTGTGGCGGGTTCGCTCGCGGTCGGGTCGCTCGCCATCTGGCTCGTTGTTGGTGTAGGCCAGGCGTGGTTCGTGCGCGGGTCGGCGTTTGGCCAGGGAGGCCGGTGCACAAAGAAGCCGGCACGTCGCACGAGGTGCTCTGGCCCCCACGCCCAGGCAGCCACGCCCCCCGTCCAAGGCACGCCATACGGAGCGGGGTTCATCATGTGCACATCGTCAATCCAATCGGCCAGAAAGAGGCGGGCTGGTCGCAGCGGCGCAGCCCAATAGAACCAAGTGAAGGTGTTGAGGTCAACGGGCCATCTCACGCTAGCGCCATACAGCCGACGGACGTACGCGTGCCAGTCAGGGAAGGTTTCACGATTGGCCTCGGTGAGGACGGGCAGCAAGGGGATCAGCGAAATACTCGAGAGGTTGTACGTGGCGTCGCGCAGCAGGCGTGCGCGGTAGTCGCTCACCGACTCTGACGGAGCCGTTGGAGTTGGCAGCGATGACGACGGTGGCGGCGGCGGCGGCGGCGGCGGCGGCGGCGGCGAGGGCGGCGGTGGTGAGGGGGACGATGGCCGATTCAACGATCGCGTGTAAGGGTAGTCATCAGCGCTCGCGCCAGGCCGCCCGTCGACAAGCTTGCGCACGAGTGTCCCAGTGCCCGGGCTGCAGTCTCTCTGCACGACTTCCACCCGCCCGAGCAGCGTGCACCTCACGGGCGGTGCACGCGTCATCCAGCCAACGTGAACGGGCTCGAGGAACACATGGTCGCACTGTGTGTCGGCGAGGCACTCGAGGAAGCACTCCTGTAGCGTGCTGCCTTGCGCGGGGCGGCTGTAGTCAGTGGTGCAGCCGCCCCGTTTCCCGAGGCGTGGGGCGAATGTGCCGAGGCGGAAGCCACCAAAAGCCTTTACCTCGCCCGCCCCCATGGCCACCGTCCACGTGGCAGACAGCGGTGGGCCTGTGGGGAGTTGGCCATCGTCGCCCGGTGGTGCGAGCAGATCGACCGGTACAGTGGAGCCGTTGAGCCAGGGCGCAGGCAGCCTGGAGAGGTCGACTGTGACGCGCTGCGCTGCGCCGGGGTTGAAGACGAGCAAGCAGGCATCGCCTCGGGGCCCGAGAGCATCGTGCTTGAGGTAGACGAGGGCACCGCCGTCCCTCTGCAGGGCCGTGCCGCGACCGTGCGTAGGGTCCGCGCCGTTGCTGGCGTGCGTGATGGTCAGCTTGGTGCGCAGCGCGAGTCGATTCAGGGCGCGGTGGCGCCCAAACGCCCAGAGCGGCGAGCTCTCCCCTTCAACGAAAGGATCATTCGTCACATTCCACCACGCCCCCGGCTGACCGTGTGACCAGAAGTCGCACCCGATCCAACCTGTGCAGCTGCTCTCAGGGTCATAGTCGTGCTGCGGCACGATGCCAGAGCCCGCAGCGAGGAGCACCCACATGCGATGCTGCCGCACGTCGCGCACCGTCGCCGACGTGTCCCGGTAATAGAGTGTAGGGCACCCCCCCGGCTGCTGCCCGTCGTATGCACTGTGGGTGTAGCAGAGCACAGTCGCCCCGTCTGCGCCCGACGAGCTCGCGATGTCCTCGAGAGCAGAGGCATCTCCCGTGCGCGCCGCGTGCTGCATGGCGGCGTGGAAGCCCGGCTGGCCCTGGCCGCCGATGTTCGCGTCTGCGGCGATCACCTCCTCCCACGAGTTCATCATCTCGGCACTCATCACGAGCTGCGGCTGCGCGCGCCGCACACGCCGGACGATGCGCTGCCAGGACGGCAACGAGCCTCGCCCGTCAGTCTGCATCATGCACGGGTAGTTGGCGTTCAGGTCCTCGCAGTAGCCGTCGATCCCAAGGTTGCCCGTCCACGAGTTCGCCATCGAGTCCACCAGATAATTCTCGTAGCCCTCGCTGCCAAACGACGCGAGCGCCGACCTGATCCCTGACATGGAGGCCTCCGAGGCCCAGCTGCCCTGGGCGCAGCCGACGGATGGCACGACCACGTTGCGCCCCATGCACGGGCGCACGCCGGCACAGCTCTCCGGGCCCCAGCTAAACCAACGGCCGACCTCCGAGTCCTTGTTGGCGGCTGCTTGCGCCCACACGGGGCCCTGCACTGACCAGTACGACGGGTTGACCCACCACATGAGGCGCATGGGCTTGATCTCGTCGAGCATCTGGCGCCACCGTGCAAGGCTGCCACTCACGACGGGGTAGGATCCATTGATGTGCCCGCAGAGCTGCAGGCCATTGTACCAAGGGCCCGGGCACGCCCGCGTGTCTTGGATCTCGACGAGCATGAGCGCGGACACACCCGCCTTCTTGGCGTCCGTCGCAAAGCGGTACAGCTCGTCGAAGGTGCTGAACCGGTGGTCGACAATGCGGGCGAGCGACTGATGCCACGCCCGCGGGTCGTCGACCCAGCTGAGGTCGCTTGTGTTGTCCACCACCGGCAGCGCCGGGTCGGGCGGCGCACCAGGCGTCATGGCGTTGCGCGCCCTGACCTCGTCGGCCGTGAGAGTCTTGCCCGGACCCTGGAGCTCGAGAAGCGCGAGCTTGAAGACGAGCGCATCGCCCGGGCCTATGTCGTCACCCGCGCCCGCATCGCCGTACGCAAGTTCAGACGGAATGTACAGCATCCACGTATCGCCGGCGACCATCAACTGCATGGCCTCCGTCCACCCTTGGATCACTTGATTGGGCGCAAACGACAACGGCTCGCCGCGCGCATACGAAGAGTCGAAGACCGTGCCCGCCGGGTGCTGCTGTGCGGTGCGGCCCTCGTAATGGCACGAGCACGGCGTGTCCGGCAAGGGATGCTCACCGCCTCTGCCCATCACGAGCACCTCGTACTGCAGCCCCGAAGGCAGCGTCACCACGCCATTCCTGGCCCTGTTCGCCTCGAGAAAGGTGCGGCCCGCAGCGTTGGTGGCCGCAGCGCAGGTAAACGCGGAAAAGAGCAAGACGGTGCGAGAGCGAACCATGAGGGGCGCGTCCGCCGTCGGGGCGCGGTGTGACTACCATCACGAGTGAGGGACCGTATTAGGCAACCTAATAATTAACCTAATCGACCTTTTCACGTGAGTTTTGAAACCAGGGGGCGAGGGAGCACACGTTTGTGCTGACCTTTTTGCAAACTTGCGATTCAACCTGACCCTTTCTCAAACTTGCGAAGTCTTGTGTTGTCGAAGGGGCTTGACGTTCGAGGTGCTTCGTCCCTGTGCGCCGTGGGCACCCGAGACGATGCTTGTGGATGGCAGCGCCTGCTGGCGTTCGGCCGGGGAGCGCAATCTCGCCTTGCAAAGCGATATTATGACCGAGGCTGAGCGATGTGCTGGTCGCTTCATGACGCTCATCGAGGCTCAGCGAGCATGTGCAGCACAGCGCAGCTGGTGCGGCGGAGTTGTGCAGGATAACGGCTTGCGCTGCAACGTGCATGGCCGAGGAGAAATCCACCCCTTTGAATTGCGCAGAGCGAAGGCGCTTCAAAACAGCCGCACGAGAGCAACCTGGCTACTCGTCCGTACTAGCAGCCCGGCGACTGGCCTGTCGGCGGACTCATGCAGAGAGATGGCCGGGCAAGAACAGGCGCGTGAAGTCAGCGACGCAAACCGCCATGCGGCTGAGCGTCGCTTCGCAGTGGGCGCCGCGTGGGCGCGACGGGAGCGTCACGCGGCCAACAAGACGCTCCGCTGCTCCGAGGCCCTCGGCGTCCGTGCGCTGTCCGGGGAGCTCGTATCTCCCGACTGGCGCACGGCGCACTCGCCGATGGAGGAGAAGGCTCTGCTAGCGCGCCGGTCGATCTGCCCCGAGGACTGGCTCGTGCTCTGGCATACGCGCTCGCGCGGCAGCACTCCGCCGCATCACGGTGGCTGCTGTGTCACCACGAACGTAACGGCTCTCGTCTACGACCCCTGCGAGGGGGGAGAGCGCCCCACTGTAGTCGCAGGAGTGATGGATCCGAAGCAACGACGAGCGACGGTCAAACGGGCCGCGGATGATCTCAAGGGGCAGCGAGTGCTGGTCATCGGGGACTCGGTCTCGGCGCAATGGGCCGCCGCGCTTGCGCTGGATCTGCACGGGCGCGGGCTATTCTCGGCCGACAATGCGCCGCTGAGGCAGTCTGTGGCCGGGACTCCGAGCCACTGGTGTGGCGCGCCCAACGGGGCGGATTGGGTGCTGCAGGGCGCGAGCCTGCACTTCACTCTGGCGTCCTTCAGCGTGCGCCGCCTCAAGAACATCTCTGTCAGCTCGCCCACTTGCCCGTGGGAAGGAGATGATCTCTTCGCCGGCATGGGCCCGCGCCATCGCAGCACTGTCGAGCGAGTGCTCCGCGAGTTTCAACCTTCGGTGATCGTCGCCAACATGGGCATCCATTACGATTCTCGAGAGATGAACCTTGTCGAGACGGACGGCGAGTACGCACGAAGCTTACACGTCCTCTTCTCGCTGCTCACAAGCTACCAGGCCTCAGCGCCGGTGCGGCCCAATCTCAAACCCAATCTCAAAACCAAGGTGGACGCGTCGCGCCCGCCTCTCGTGCTCTTCCGAGAGACTTTCCCACAGCATTTTTGGACCGAACGCTACGACGGCAGCTACTTCGAGCAGGAGCGCGCCTCAAATGCCCGGTTTCTAGCGACGCTGGACGTGCCGCCCGGGGCATGCAGCGCGTCGCTCTGGAGCGAGCGAGACCCGGAGCACCAGGCGCGGCTGGCGGCGGTGCATGACGGCCCGTACGCGATCAATCGGATCGCGCGCGCCGTGCTCAGCGAGTACCCCTCGATTCGGCCGCTTGCGCAGTTCAATCGCATGGCGCAGCAGCCCCACATGCACGTGAGCCCTAACGAGGGGCGCGACTGCACCCACTTCTGCTACCATCCGCTGCTCTGGGACGCGCCGCTCGCGCCGTTCTATTCGGCAGTCGTCGACTGGGCGTCTCGAGTCTTGAGCAGTCGACCTGTTGACCCCTCGATCGTCGGGGGAGCTGTCTGATGAAACCTTCGAGGGTGGTATACAACCATTTAGTATTCTCGATATGGATAGCAAACTTGTCACATATGGAATCCCGCTCAAAACCCGCGGCGCGAGGCCCAAAGACACACAAATGGCCTTCGCTAGACTTCTCTCGCTCTTCGTGGTGCTGTTCGAAGTCGCTGGCGTGCTGCACAGCGGCCCTCCAGGACCTCTCTTCACCATGCCCCGCACCTATCCGGTGCCATCTCCTTTTTCCACTATGAGTCGAGCTCGCACCTGTCCGCCGCTGCTCTCAGAGTCGCGTGCTTCCGTTCCGCTTGCCCTCGGGTTCGTGGCCGATCGCGCGCCTGGTGTCGGCGCAGCATGGCTGATCGCCGAGGTTGCAGCACGACTCGCCGACCGCACCGCCCTCTCGCCACTGCTGTGGGCGTCGCTTTTGGGCATTGGCGCGGGTTGCCTGCTCGATGCGGGCTCAAAGGCGGCTCTCAAGAAGGGAGTTTCGTTTGCAAAGGCGCGGCTTCTTCGGGCTGGCATCATCCTCTATGGTGTTAAGCTCACGTTGCAGCAGGTTGCGAGCGTCGGCCTCGCCGGGCTCTTCGCCGACCTCTTCTCGGTCGTCAGCACGATGCTCCTGGGCGTGCTGGTTGGCACACGTGCCCTCGGCCTTGAGGCACCGCTCGCGGCTCTGATCGCGTCGGGCGCGGCCATCTGCGGCTGCTCGGCGGTGGTGGCTGCGCAGCCAGTTGTCGAGGGAGAGGCGCACGAGACGGCTGCGGCCGTCGGTACAGTTGTCGCATGCGGCACCCTCGCCATGTTCTTGTACCCCACGCTGTTCCGTACGGTGCCCTTTCTCGCAGCGAACCCCAAACTCATGGCCATCTACACTGGCTCGACAGTGCACGAGCTTGCGGGTGTAGTCGCTGCAAGCGCCGCAATGGGGTCGGAAGTGTCGGCGACCGCAATCGTCACCAAGCTCGTGCGTGTCTGCCTGCTCGCACCGACGCTCCTCATCATGTCGACAATGCCGTCGCTGCGCCGCCGCAAAGACCCCGCCGCCAACGCGCAGGTCACACCCTTCCGCGTGAAGACGCCGCTGCCGTGGTTCGCCCTTGGCTTCGTCGGTGTCGCCGCGCTCAACTCGGTGGTTACATTCGACCGCGCTCTCGTCAAGGCCGCAGCCAAAGTGTCCGCAGCTTGCTTGGCCATGGCCATGGCGGCGCTCGGCTTCGACGCCGACCTGGGCAAGATCCGTCAACTCGGCGTGAAGCCCCTTCTGCTGGCGACGCTGCTATGGGCGTGGCTGCTCTTCGTGGGCGGCGGCGTCTCGCGCCTGCTCGTGCTCGCCTTCCCCTGACCTGACCTGACATGGGCAGCTGGTAGGAAGCGCGTCTGGCAGCGTGTAATTTGAGTTCTGAGAACCCGTGGGGCCTGTGGAAGCTAGGCGACCACGATCTTGTATTACCGTCTGAACTCTGCGAATCGGCGTCTCAAACACACGTCTCACGTGACACGTGCGTTGAACGTTAGAACGACGAGCGCGCGCAACGCGCAAACGCCACCGAACCCGTGAAGAGCCCTCGTTAGAAAGGAACCAAAGTGCGAAGGTCTCTAACTAAAGCGACAGACCATGCTATGTGCCATCCTCGGTCTCGGAGAGTTTTATTTATGAATTCGTAAATCGGCCTATTCACAGCACGCGCGCGCTCGCACGCGGCGTCGCGGGCGTCCAAAAGCATGGCAAGCAAAAAGCAACAGGCCTTCTCCCGCTTCGTGCTCGAGTGCTTCGAGCTCTGTCCGATCGAGCAGCGCTTTGCAGTGCTGCGCTACACCAACGCTGCTTGGGTCGGTCGGTTCCGCAGCATGCTCGCACGATGGGCGCAGCAAGGTCCTGGGTTTTTCTACACACTCGATGCTGAGGTCCACCACATGCAGAGGCGACGTAGCGGCCGAGCGGCCGAGGCTCAGGAGAGCCTCGATGGCGACTTCTTTTACATGACGCATATGCTGCACCCATCGCTCGGCAGCATGGCGAGCGTCGACCTCTATCCCGACAGCGCCTCGGAGCAGGCTCGGCGTGAGGCAGAGGCTCTCCTTCTATCAGCTGTGCGCCTGTGCGATGCCGCTGAGCCGCTCGACACGATTTGCCTGGACCGCTCATTGCTGGCCTGCCCAGTTCAGCTGTGGCGCGCGCTCACGCTTCTCAGCGCCGGCCGCTTTGCCACCGCGCCACACGACGCGCCCGCGACCGCTGCGTCGCCGGACGCAAAGACCAAGTGGCTGCAGGGCCGCTCGTTTTGGAGCGCTGGCGCCTACCTCGCATCACGCATCGAACTGCTGATCCTCACCGACTTGCAGGCCAAGCTCACGCGCACGACCGTGCCTGCGCCGCCGCCGCCGCCGCGCCGCGTCCCTGCCGGCTGGTGGTGCGATCTCCCCGCGCGAGATCGCATGCGGCTGCTCATCACATGGGTCACCGAGATTCACACCGAGATTCACACCGAGATTCACACCGAGATTCACACCGAGCTCACGCAGCGCCGCCGCGATCTCACGCGGGGAAATCGCACCACCGCCGAGCTCACGGGGCGGCTCGCCGAGATCGCCGCGTCGGACGCGCTGTCGACGGTGCCTGAGGTGACCATGCTCGCACGGCTGCTCGAGGCGCTCGTGGGCGCTCCTCATTTGGACTGGTCGCGTCCTAATTTGGACTGGTCGCAGGGCCTCGGTGCACGCTGGCATGGACCTCTTGATAGCCATGGGCATGTCCATAGGCAGCTTGGGCAATGCGGAGGGAGCGCGCTCGCTGGTTGGTTCGCCTCTTCGATCTACCGCGAGGGCGTGTGTGGCGATGCGGCAGGGGCGCTGCGGCTGGTGCGCGCGGGCTTGTGCGGTGCCCAGGACGGCGCACGCCCTTCCGTCTCGCGCGCGGTAGGTGAGACGGCTCGCGGGCCAGCCCAGGACGGCGCCCATCCAGCCCAGGACGGCGCCCACCCCGCCCAGGACGGCGCCCACCCAGCCCAGGACGGCGCCCTGCCCGCCCAGGACGGCGCCCTCGCGGCGGCGGAGGCGTTCCTGTCGAATGTGTATGAGCGCCCTCTCGCCCGTCTTGGCACGTGCTTCGACTCGATCTGCCGCAATCTGGGCGCGCGCCTTGACGAAGCACATGCCGTCAGTTTGGGTGCGGAGCTGGTGGCTGAGGAGCTCAGGACAGCGCTCACGCCGCCGAGGACGATGGCGAAGACACGGAGGAGGACGCGGCGGCGGAGGAGGAGGGCGGAGGAGGCGGTGGAGGCGGTGGAGGTGCCACTAGCGACGGCGGCGCTGGCGACGGAGGCGGCAACGGCGGCGCTGGCGGCGGCCGAGGCGGCGGACGAGGAGGCGGAGCTTGTGGGCATGGCTCTGGAGGCGGAAGAGACGGCGGCCCTGCAGAGCTTGCTCTCTCGCGCCGCCATCAAGGGGCGCGTGCTCAAGTCGGCGCTCGCGTCGCCGTCAGCCACGGCTGGCACGCTCCCAGCCGGTGCCACGTCACCGTCCGCTTCAGCAGCGCCCAGCACGGCGCCCAGCACGCGCGCCGCACGCGCGCCGAGCCGGGCGCCCAAGACGGCGCTCGTCGCGGCCGCCGCCTCGAGTCGCACGATCGACGTGGCGCCCACCACGGCGCCCATTGCGGCGCCCGACGCGGCGCCCGACTCGGCGCCCGTCTCTACCTCACGAGGCCGTAATGAGGCCGCAGACGCGCCCGTGACGACGCCCCCCTCGAGTCACGTCAATTCGTGGGCGCCCGTGACGACGCCCCCCTCGAGTCACGTCAATTCGTGGGCGCCCGTGACGACGCCCCCCTCGAGTCACGTCTATTCGAGTCACGTCAATTCGAGTCACGTCAATTCGAGTCACGTCAACTCGAGTCACGTCAATTCGAGTCACGTCAATTCGTGGGCGAATGGCCCGCCGCACAAGGCAGCCCTCGCGCACATCCTCGCGAACTCCTCGCCGGCGCCGACGCCCAGGACGGCGCCCTCCCCGCCCAGGACGGCGCCCTCGCCGCTCAGGACGGCGCCCTCCCCGCCCAGGACGGCGCCCTCGCCGGTGCCGACGCCCACCGCGGGGCCGCCCCCGTTGATTCCCGACGACGAGGCGGCTGATGCGCTGGGCGTCGTCGCGGGCACCGTGCTGCCGGCGCCGCTGGGCGTCGTCGCGGGCACCGTGCTTCCGGCGGCGCTGGGCCCACGATCGTCTCCGCTGCTGAGTGGCTTTGCGCCCGTGACGGCGCCCCCGCTGGCCCCGATGGCAGAGGGCGTCAACGGCTTCCAACCGCCGACGAGTCACTTCCCCACAGCCCCCCCACCACTGGCCCCGATGGCAGAGGGCGTCAACGGCTTCCAACCTTCCCTGCTTCCCCACAGCCAGCCCACGCCCCCGCCTTACGATGGCGCGTCTCCCGGGACCTCCTTGGTGGCGCCATCGGCGCCCGGGATGGCGCCCACGATGGCGCCCACGATGGCGCACCTCGACCCTATGCAACAGCTCGTGATGCGCTTCAGCTCTTTCCAGCACCGGTGGGCCGACGCGTCCGCCTTTGAGCGTCGGTGGGGTGAGCACGGCGAGGAAGGTGGCCTCGGAAGCTTCCAGGAAGGTGGCCTCGGAAGCTTCCAGGAAGGTGGCCTCGGAAGCTTCCAGGAAGGTGGCCTCGGAAGCTTCCAGGAAGGTGGCCTCGGAAGCTTCCAGGAAGGTGGCCTCGGAAGCTTCCTAGAAGGCTCCCACGCGCCGGCCCGCTATGGTGCCGCCTTTGGGTCGCCCTTCCTCGTGCAACACGTCGACGCGGCGGCAATGCAACGAGCTCTGGAAGGGCTATGGGATGGCGCCCGAGATGGCGCCCGAGATCGAGCTCTCGAAGGCCTATGGGGCAGCCCCCGCAGCCTCCCCGATCGAACCGATCGAACTCATGAAACCGTTCGAACTAACGAAACCGATCGAACTAACGAAACCGATCGAACTAACGAAACCGATCGAACTAACGAAACCGATCGAACCGCCGACGACAGGAATGCGAGCACTCGCAGCTTCAGCATCAGCGCCCGGTGCGGCGCGAGCAGCCGGGAGGCTTGGCATGCAAGTGCGCACCACGGCGGCCTGTCTCCCCCCCACAGCGGCGCGAGCAGCCGGGCGGCGCCCAGCCCCGACGCCAGCAGCCGTGACCCTGACTCCTTATCGGATGCGTCGCCCGAGCTGCTCCTGTCCGCCCTCGACGCTCACCTCGACGCTCATCTGCGCGATGAGCTGTTCAAGGAGCCTCGCCGGCCACCGCCGCCGAGCGTGCTCCCGAGCGCGCCGCCGAGCTCGCCACCTCGCTCGCCGAGCTCGCCACCTCGCTCGCCACCTCGCTCGCCCGCCGTGTGCACGCCACCTCGTTCGCCACGCTCGCCGGCGCGCGTGCCGTCGAGAGAGAATGAAGTGGCGCCGGCTGAGGTGTCCACGCCGGCCGAGCTGCACCCGATCACGGCCGAGTTGCCCATGCTGGTGCCTACGTCGGCTGTGGGCAGCGGGATGCATGCATGCACGTCGGTTATGGGCAGCGGGAGCAGCTCGACTTCACACGATGGTTTTCACACGAGGAGCAGCGGCGCCCCCTCGCCACGCGGCGCGCACGGGCTCGACTCCTCGTGTGAAGACCATCTGAGGTGTGAAGAGCAACTGAGGTGTGAAGCTCCTCATCTAAGCGAGGCGACCGTCGAGGTGCCTGCTGACGCGAGCCCAGATGGGGGGGATGCATGCATGCATGCAGTGCCTGTTGGCGCGAGCCCAGATGGGGGGGATGCATGCATGCATGCAGTGCCTGCTGGCGCGAGCCCAGATGGGGGGGATGCATGCATGCATGCAGGCCGCTCCACCCCACAGATGAGCGCGAGCCCAGATGGGGATGCATGCATGCATGCAGGCCCCCCACAGAGCCTCAAGGAGGCGATCGATCTACCGGTGCGCCCTCGGGAGGCTGCGGCCGTTTCAGCGGCAGGCGAAGAGGTTGATCTCGAGCCCCCCTTTGCGCCAAGTGCGCCGCCGCGCTCGGGGCAGCGCTCGGGGCAGCCGCCGCCACCGGAGGAACCGGCGTGCATGCATGCATCCCCATTCACACCGGAGGAGCCGGCGACGCCGCGCAGCCTGTCGCGCAGCCTGTCGTTCAGTGCGCGGCACGGAGGCAAAGGAGAGTCGATGTCGCGCCCAAGGATCGTCGAAGCGCCGGCAAGCAGCGACCAGCTCCGCCCAGCCCAGCCGTTACGGGCTGAGAAGCCGTTACGCGACACGTCATCGGCCCTCCCCGTGAAGCCGTTACGCGACACGTCATCGGCCCTCCCCGTGTCCACTCCGATGGAGGGCTCGCGTTCCCCACAGGCTCCGATGCCGAGACTTGCCTCGCTCACGTCCTCGCAAACGTCGCCGCCGCAGCCCACCTCCGCGCCCTCGACTCCGCGCGTCGTGCCCTCCGCCTCATCCAAACTCGCCCTGCCGTCGCCCCTCATCGTACCGATTGCCGCGCTCAACATGGCGCTCCCGCCCGCACCGCCGCGCTCGCCCTCACCGTTCGTCGTTCCACCTGCCGTGCTCACGATGGCAGCCTCGTCGCTTCATCAGCAGGTGTTCACAGCAGGTGTTCACAGCGCGGCCTCGTCGCTTCATCAGCAGGCGTTCACAGTAGGTGTTCACAGCGCGGCCTCACCGGTGCTCAGCGCGGCCGCACCGGTCGGCGCCTCGGATAAAACCCCCGCCGCTCCTCCACAGCAGGTGTTCACAGCAGGTGGCTCGGCGGCGGCCTCGGCCCCGGCCGGCACAGCTCCAGGCGCTGAGGAGGCCGCAGCCAGCGCACGCGGTGGCGGCCGGCGTGAGCGAGGAGCCGAGATGGAGGTGGTCCTTGCCGAGAACGAGGCGCTCAAACAAGCCATCCGGCGCTTCGAAGAGGAGGTGCTTTCCCATGATGACCTCTGATGACTCCCTTGATTGCCTCCCTCATCAACAGCCCATCCAGCGATTCGAGGAGGAGGTGCTTTCCCATGATGACCTCTGATGACTCCCTTGATTGCCTCCCTCATCAACAGCCCATCCAGCGATTCGAGGAGGAGGTGCTTTCCCTCTCGAGCTGCTTCATGACCTCCGATGGCCTCTTGAGTGCCTTTGACGACCTCCTGATTGCCTCCTTCTTCAGGTGCTTTCCCTCTCGAGCTCTCTCGGGCCCGCCCTTGCCGCTGCCGCCCACCACGGCGCCCTGCCGACAGGGCTGAGCTTCCTCATGGAGGGGGGCACACGCGAGGGTAGCCTGATGCGCCAGCCCGAGCGCTTGCCCTCTTGGGCCACTTCGGGCGCGATGGGCGCCGTCTCCGCTCAATACGACGCCGCATCGCAGCTGGCCGCCGCTGCGGCGCGCCTCTCGACGTGCGCCGCACACTTGTCGGGGCTCGCGGCCAAGGCGGCGATGGTCCCAATACATTCCACCTACGCACAGCTCTCTGATGAGATTCGTCGGTACGAGGCATGGTGCATGCCCACCTGGCCAAGCATGCAAGTGCTCAGCACGGCGCCTCGCCCTTCCCCACAGGTACGAGGCACGGTGCAATGCCCACCTGGCCAAGCATGCACCGGTGCACTCGGCCGCCATCAGCAAGGTATGACCTCTGATGATCACTGATGACCTCTGATGACCTCTTATGGCCGCCATCAGCAAGGCACGGCCGCTGATGACCTCAGATGACCTCAGATGACCGCCATCAGCAAGGCACGACGCCCCCCGTGCTCACCACGACGCTCCGCGCTCACTCTCCCGTGGCATGCATGTGCTCACCACGGCGCTCCGCGTCTCCCACAGGTGCGCTCCGTGGTGACTCTCCTGTGGCCACGGGCGCAAGTGAAGCCCTTCGGCTCCTTTGCCACGGGCCTGATGCGGCCGGGTTCGGACATCGATCTGGTCGTCACGCTGCCGCCGGTGCGCACGACCACCTCGATGCCGGAGGCGCCAGGTACGCTCGGATGACCTCTGATGACCTCTGATGGCCTCTGATGGCCTCTGATGACCTCTGATGACCTTTGACGACCTCGGATGACCTCGGATGACCTCGGATGACCTCGGATGACCTCGGATGACCTCTGATGATCTCTGATAACCTCTGATGACCACCGTGATACCGGAGGCGCCAGGTGCGCTCGCTCCATTCACAACGCTCTGCCCGAGGAGACCTCGCATGCAAGTGCTCACCACGGCGCCATCGCTTGTCCACAGGTACGCTCGAGGGTCGCAACGCTCTGCCCGAGGAGACCTGGCAGGCATCGCTCGCTCGTTGCCTGGTCAACCAGTCCTGGATCGTGCCCGAGTCGGTGCGCACGATCGGCGCGGGCGCGAGTGCTCCAGCATGCAAGTGCTCACCACGGCGCCTCGCCCTGCCCCACAGGTGCGCACGATCGACGCGGTCGTACCCATCGTCACCTTTGCCACGCGCTTTGTGGTCGCGGGCGCTTCACCGAAGCAGGTGCGTCACGCGGAGCTCTGATGACGTCTGATGACGTCTGATGACGTCTGATGACGTCTGATGACGTCTGATTACGTCTGATGACCCATGATTGCCTCCCTCATCAGGTGCGTCCATGATGACTGCTGCTGATGACCACTGATACCCCATGATTGCCTCCCTCATCAGCAAATCCCATTGCGGCTCGACGTGTCCTTTGAGGGCGAAGCTCACAATGGACTCGCCGCCAACGTCTTCGTCTCACGCACTCTCGCCGAGCACCCCGAGGTCAAACCTCTCACACTCGTACTCAAGCAGGTGCATGCTGATGATGACCTCTGATTGCCTCCCACATCACCCCGAGGTCAAACCTTTCACACTCGTACTCAAGCAGGTGCATGCTGATGATGACCTCTGATTGCCTCCCTCATCACCCCGAGGTCAAACCTCTCACACTCGTACTCAAGCAGGTGCGGGCTGATGATCATCATCATCAGTTCGTTGCGGAGCATTCGCTCGATCAATAAAGCCGCCTATGATGACCTATGATGACCTATGATGACCTCGGAAGGCCTCTGATGACCTCTAATGACCTCTGATTGCCTCCCTCATATCAGTTCTTAGCGGAGCGTTCGCTCGACAAGCCGTACCTGGGCGGCCTCTCCTCATACGGGCTGCTGCTCCTTATCGTACGCCTCCTGCTGCTGATGACCACTGATGACCACTGATGACCACTGATGACCACTGATGACCACTGATGACTATTGCTGCTCCTCATCGTACGCTTCCTCCACTGGGCGACCTCGAGCGCGCCCACGGCGGCGCCCTCCTGCAGTGGGAGGCGCTCGACCTCGCATGCGAGTGCTCACCACGGCGCCCTCTCTTGTCCACACAGGTTCGCTTCCTGCAGTGGGAGGCGCTCGACCTCGAGCGCGCCCACGGCGGCGCCTTCACAGCGTCCAACCGGATGGGAGCGCGCGTCGTCGTGGGCGCGGGCGCGGGCGCGGGCGTGAGCGGCCCAAGCCCAAGCCCAAGCGCAGTCAAGAGCAGGCATGATGACATCGAGCGTTGCCTGGGAGCGCGCCTGGTGCGCCTCCTCGACTTTTATGGACGCGCCTTTGATCCGCGTAACATGGGCGTCTCTGTGTGCCGCAATCGCGGCGAGGGCGAGTTTCTGATGCGCGACCACTCGTCGAGAGTGCGTGTGGACCTGTCGCAGCCTTCAGTGGCACTCTCGCAGGTGCACCTCGCGGAGCTCTGATGACATCTGATGATCACTGATGACTCATGATGGCCTCCTTCATCAGGTGCACCTCGCGGAGCTCTGATGACCTCTGATGATCACTGATGACTCATGATGGCCTCCTTCATCAGGTGCACCTCGCGGAGTTCTGATGACCTCTGATGATCACTGATGACTTATATGATGACCTCCTTCATCAGGTACATCTCGCGGAGCACCTCGCGGAAGCGGAGCTGCCGCAACGTGGTTGGGCTGCTGCGTCGCTGCCGGCGCCGGATGAGCAGGAGCTCGAGCGGCAGGGCAGCCCGCCTGCACAGCAGCAGGAGCAGCTGCAATGGCAGCAGCAGCAGCAGCGGCAGCAGCAGCGGCAGCAGCCACGTGCCACCGCCGGCATGGCCGCCTTTCCACACAGCTGCCGGCCGCGTCCCGCCTCTGAGGCAGGTGACTGGTGCCCACTGATGGCCCTCTGATTGCCATATGAGTGCCATATAATCGCCCTTTGATTGCCCTTTGATTGCCCTCTGATGGCCCTCTGATTGCCCTCTGATTGCCCTCTGACTGCCGAGGCAGGTGACTGGTGCCCACCTCTCGACCCAAGCTCGCCCAGCCTTGGGCTCGAGCAACGTCCGTTGCCCTCGGCCCTCGGCGCCCGAGACGGCGCCCAAGCCGCGACGAGCTCCTTCACGGCAGGCGTAGGCGCGCGCGGGCAGGGCTTCGACTGGCCGCTGCACCGGCCGCGCCGTACCACGTCAACTGTGGCGGCCCATCGGTGGCGGCAGGAGCATGGCGGAGGCGCGACTCCACCCGAGTGGCCCGCGGAGAGCCAGCCACCCGCAACTCGCTTCTGGTTCGACCCGCTGTACATCGAGGACCCCCTGCGCACGAGCAACAACGTCGGGCGCAACTGCTTCCGCATCTCGGCGATCCAGATCGAATTCCAAAAGGCGCACCAGCTGTGCACCATCCACCCAGGCGCCACGGTGACCCATGGGGACTTCCCCATCCTCGGCCGTCTGTGCAAGCTCTTGCCCTGACGGAGTGATATCCTCGTGGCGCAAAGGCTCGGCGATAGCGCCGTACAGTGCCGTGGTAGCACGGTCAATGATACGATATCCGATCGTGTGTCGGCGATAACTTTTTCACGGCGTCGCCGACAACGATTGTGTAGCGTGTTTTTTGTAGAGTCCGGTATCCATCAGCAAAATAGCACTACTGTCTAGCCTCTAGGAATTGTGCACATGAACCAACACGTCCGGAGTCACCACGGTACACTCGCGGCCGCACAGGCTCATCACCGCTCACATCGATGGCTCATCGGCCATCGCACGGTCACCGCAGAGCTTAACCTTCAACCAGTAACGGACATCTTTCATCCTGTGAGCTGCATATCCAAATTGCGATCTGCGTCCCGAATACCTCGTTGATGGTTCTGATGATGAATGTGACCGTATGCTCCTAGCAGCGGTCAGGGGACTGCATGGCCGCCTGAAGCAATCGAATGAGTGCGTCTGAAATTGGCAAACTCAGGCAGGATCTCATCGCCCAAGTTCTTCTTCTCAAGCAGGCGCAGAAACAGTGCCCCATCGGAGCACTTCACCTTTGAGAGCTCCTCGTCAGTTGGCAACGCCTTGACCAACTCAGCCTGCAAATCGCCTCCATGAATCCAGGTGTTTCTCTTTGGTTTCGCCCTTCGGCGTGTACGCGCGTCGATCACGGCCATGCGGCTCATTACGAAGCACAGCCGAATGTCCCGCTCGGAAACGTCGACTTAACGTCGACTCCGAGGAAGCCTTTGATGAACTCGCATTGATGAATTTGCATCACTTTCTGAGACTGAGCAAGCTCATGTTCGCAATCGCTTGCGTGCTTGCATATCCTCCCGAGGCCACAGCGAGCCCTCGTACTTGCACAGCACGTCATTCACGGCCGGCGCGACTGTACCGCAGCTTTAGGTGCCGCTTTGTTGGGTGTCGCCTTGCCCCCTAACCACATGCTGACTGGCTGCAGGAAGGAACGGCCACTTCATATATCGATCGGGCGTCTGGATCAGCTTGAGAGAGTCGACGATGCCATCGAAGCCCACACGCAGCACGTCGTCCGTCGGCCAGCGCTCCAGCCCAGCCATGAAGAACTCGGACGCTGGAAGCAGCTGTGTGTCGAAGTTGCGCCCCGTCACGAAGCGATGTGCCATCGGCGAGCTCGCATTTCTTTCGGCAGGTACCGGTAGCTGGAGCAGCGCGGCGGTGCGCTCGAGCAAGGCCTTGCGGTGGGTTGGACTCACGCGCACACGCTCCTGCTGCTCATCGTCCTCTTGCCGCTCGCCAGTTGTCATGGTGTGTGCAGAGGGTGGCCACGATGATGACGACGATGATGACGATGACGATGCCGTTGGCATGGCACGCGGTGAAACCTTGGAAGCCGACGCCTTCGGAGGCGGCAGTGGAGGCAGCAGCGTGACTGGCTCGTCCAGCCATTCGGATGTCCACTCTGGCGACATCGGCCGTTGAATATCCGCCCTTCGTGTGCGAGCTGTTCGCAATGGTCGAGGAGAGGCTGATGACGGCGGCGACACTAGCGCCGGCGGTACCGCTGCCGCCGGTCGAGGCGACCTGTAGCGCAGGGCTGTTGCAACAGCATCGAGTTCTGTTGCACTCATAGCGGCACTCAGTTGTTCGTCCAAGAGCGAGCTGAAATCCACGCGAGGTGACGGAGAGGCTTGTGCGAGCACTAAATTGCCATCGCCCTCGAATGTGGTGTGTGTGCTGCTGTTACTGGTATTCTTGGCAAGCTTCTTGGGTGGCGAATCAGGCCCTCGTGGCGACCTAATCTTCATGGGTGGTAATGCAGGCTCTCGTGGCGCACTAGAGAACGATGTCTTGCGATGAAATGATTGAGCACCGCCGGTGCCGATGCTCATGTTTTTCTCGTGCTGGTCTCACTAGTGTCGCATGGACCAAGAAGTTCGGTTCCTATAGTGCAAAGAGAGATATCGCGCGCCTCGCGCCACGCCGCTTTGCGACGAACCTTTTTTGGATCAAGTTGAAGTTCAACCCCCTTTTCTCACACGCAGTGAGATCTGAGCGCGCTTGGCCTGATGTCACGAGAAGTCGTTGGCGCTGCTAACCTATTGCTCTTCCTGCACAATGAGCCGACGACCTGCCTAAATAAGGGTGGTCATCCGCACGAAAAACCACGTCTCTACATGCGGTCCACAGGCTCGTCTCCCGAGCAGCCCATTCAGCCATTATGCACGCGCCATATATGCATTTGCCATGCATGAAGAATCACGCGCGCCGCTTCGCGAATGGCCTGAACATCCTTATCGATAGCAAGCTCCTCGTCAGCGAGACTGGAGGGGACTGCTGGCTGGGCGGCGTCTTCCTCTGCAGGCTCCTGGAGGCCAACCGCGGCTGGGTAGAAGGCAAGCGGGTCGTGGAACTGGGCGCAGGCACCGGCTTCCTATCCATGGCCGCGCACTTGCTAGGCTCGGCTGAGTGCGTCTGCACGGACCGCGGCAACATGCTGGAGCTCATGCGCAAGAACTTCAAGGAGAACCGCAAATTGCTCCAGGGTCAGCCCGGGACTATCATCCGATGTGAGTGCGATTGGGACGCCGTCAGGGAGCGTGGAATACTGCCCCGTGAGCTCGCACCACAGATGGAGAGACCAGGATTTGATCTGGTCCTTGCATCCGATGTTATCTACGAGGACGTCGAGCGCGCGGATGCGTTGGTGGCAGTCTTATGCGCGCTCTGCACGCCGCGCACGATTGTGCTGCTTTGCCAGTCCTGTCGGAATGCGAGGCTCGAGGCTCATCTGTTTGAGGCTACGAAACGCGCGGGCTTCAGAGTGACCGAAATCTCGCAGAATGCGAACTGCTCGCCCGACCGTGAGGCCATAGCAGCATGCGACATTGGCATCTGGAGGCTCGAGCCACCGCAACAGCCGGCGACGTTGCAGTCGTCGAGTGACGTCATGTAAGACGAGCTCGTCAGTGAGCGAGCTTCAGTCGAGTTAGTGCGCCTCATACGTACACTTTTGTGCCGGCTCTGAAACGGTCCGAGCCGTTTTCGTCCAACTTACGGACTGCGGTTTGGGGGAATCAGCAAGGAGTTCACCCCGTCCGTCCGGCTCTCTGCCCGTGCTCGCCCCAGTGCACAAAGTTAAGCTTTCGAGCTATACCAGTGAGACAAAAGACATAGTATCTTCCCCCTGTATCTTCCACGGTTCCACGCTCATGCACGGAGCTGGCGGCTCCCACCGCGCCCCCGATGTCTGTATCTGTGCGTCCCGTGTGTCCCGTGTGTGTCCCGGCTCTGGGGGGAGCAGGGACACGTCTTTTTACCGAAAGTAGATGTGTTCTGAGCCCCGAGCTCCAAGAGTGTATGGATCGAAACGAAGGGGGCGCTGCCACGAGCACACGCGGGCGGGATGAGACCACAACCGCGCAACGGTAAAGCTCACACCGCCGGGGGCGAAGTAG
>Ga0210241_101122_pt1 | contig 21671 bp, 12 predicted proteins | sample ChrtobMetP5a_8mM_FD_155488 | JGI IMG/M metagenome (GOLD analysis project Ga0210241, IMG submission 155488) | Chrysochromulina tobin associated microbial communities from unialgal haptophyte culture, Seattle, Washington, United States - P5a_8mM | ecosystem: Host-associated > Algae > Haptophytes >...
AGGGGAGGGCGGCGGTGACGGTGGAGGTGGTGAGGGAGGTGGTGAGGGCGGTGGGGGCGATGGAGGCGGGCTAGGAGGAGGAGGCAAGGGCGGTGGGGGCGAGGGCGGCGGTGGCGACGGCGGAGGGGACGGAGGAGGTGGCGATGGTGGCGGAGAGGGCGGCGGTGGCAAGGGCGGCGGCGAGGGTGGTGGTGGCGAGGGGGGCGGCGATGGAGGCGGCGGGGAGGGCGGCGGCAAGGGCGGCGACGGCGAGGGCGGTGGTGAGGGCGGCGGGGGCGAGGGCGGTGGTGAGGGCGGCGGGGGCGAGGGTGGCGGCGGCGAGGGCGGCGGCATGTAGGAGCAGCCGCAGCCCAGGCAATGGAAGCAGCCAATTTCAACATGATCCTCGCACGTCAATGTCAAAACCAAACTCATGCATGTACTTCCTGCTGTCCCACAACGCTGGAAACACGCAGCCGGCAGTGGTGGCGGCGGTGGTGGTGCGGCACTCACTGCAAGCAAAAGCATGTGCGCGGCCATTTGCGCTCGGCTCAGCCACTGCAACAGAGCTGATCTACTCATGCGAATCTGCGCGTGGTGCAACTCCTGAAGTGCATCCGCGCGTGGGTCTCCGCTTGTCTAGATCCAATGTGGTTGTCCATGTGGACGGGCGCCTGTGCGTTTTCTTCATGGACCGATCGTTCCACAATGTGTGTGTGTGAATGTGAATGTGTGTCTGTGTGAATTTAAAACAGGACCACACAGTACAGCGGCGCTCATGCGAACGCGTCCCCGGGGGGGCGCGCTTACATGACTACTGGCAACAGGCCAGCAAGCGGGGCGCCGTTAAGGAGGTGAGATTTCCTGGAATTCGCCCAGATGGCGACGGGGAGCGCCGCGCCGATCACTGTGTGACTTCTAACACAGAGGAGGCAGCCGAGGCCGGTCCTGGGGAGGTGCCCCTTGACGAGGGATGTAATTGCGCCTGACTTAGGTTCTCAAATCAGTCCCAATCCTAGCGTAGTTCAGACTGTAGTCTGTACTGTCGGCACAGTCAATTTTTGGGGTAAAACGGTAAATTTGAGTACACATCCTATGGCTATGCGCTATGGTGCACCTCCTGTGGTGCGTTACTTTGATGCCCCAGCATAAGGCACACGCATCATGCCAAGCCAAACGCCCGCTGCTTTGCAGCTGTCGTCTGTGCCTCGCGCTGCTTCGCTTCGTTGGCCCGCGCTGCGAGCCGTCGCTTGCGCTCGAGCTGCTCGACGCCTCGGAGCGGCGGCAGGTGCTTGCCGACGCCGCTTCGCAGAGCTTCCAATGTGGTTGTCGACGTCGCGATGGTGCTGCCACCAGGCGCCGCCGCCTGAGCAGGGTCAGAGCCCACGAAGCCCGCAAAGGCCTCGTCGCGCCACTGCTCCACCGATCGACCGCCGAGGTTCCACGGCGACTTCGTTCGAGGCGACTTGCGTGGCGACGGCGATGGTTGCGGCAACGCGCGCGCTGGGTCGTCGCCGCAGCTGCTGAGCCTTGCCAACTGGGCCGCGCGCTTGGATGAGAACTTTGCCTCCTTGGCGAGCTGCCGCTCCAGAGGGCCGCGCGCGCCGCCCGCGCCGTGCATCACCGGCACCACGAGCTGGGCTGGCTCTGGCACGAGCACGGCCGCGCGAAACTTTGTTGAACGTCTACGTGTGACTGATCCCATGCCGAGCGCCGCGAGTGCTGGGGAAATGCCAGACGGTGCTGTCGGCGTTGCGGCCGCGACAGCGTAGGGCGATTTGCGGCGGTTAGAACGGTTGGCTTTGGCGCTGGAGCGCATTGCACCGCCGGAGCGCTGGCCAGCATTAGCATCGAGGTCGTCGGCGGTCACGACAAGCTCGGCGAGCTCCTTGAAGCGGGCGAGAGGCATGGACGATGGTGGGAGAAAGAACCAACCGACGTTTCATCAAGCGTTGGAGAAAGTTGGAAACGAGATGATCATACTTAAACGTCCGAAGGAAATGCTTAATACAAGCTTAGGCGAATCGAATGCGGCCCGCTCGGCCGCTTAGTCGGATCGAATGCTCGGCCGTGACCGGGCACTTACCCGTTGGATGGTTCTCACCATCACGTGTTAGTGTGTGCCCCCTGAGTGTGGCCCTTGCCCCTTTGTGGCCCCTGGAGCGTGGCACCGCGCCCCGATTGCCTAATCGGGCGCGAACTTAGAATCGCGATCACTTCCCGCAAGCGCGTGTTTTTCCAGGCGTGAGTCGGGGGTTGTTTGTCTAGAACACCCTTTGCGCACTCCGCGTGCGACGTCTAAGGTTACTCACCACTACTCAAGTAGTCACTCTTTCCCGCGACTTACTGCGGTGATTGTCATGGATCAAGTCAAGTCTGTCAAATAAGGTGATTGTCAAGGATCAAGTCAAGTCTGTCAAATAAAGTCAGGTGCTTACGTTTCTCTTTCTTTCAAAACGAAAGCTCTATGTCGCTCAACGATGAGAACATCAAGAGCAGTCTGTCAGACTCAAGGTCAGACTGCCAGTTTGAGTTTCGTCGCAGTGAACGAGACGGACTTCTCTTGCTCTGATCTTCGCGTGGTAAGGTATCGCGAATCGCCTATAATAAATTTTCGGTAATCATGTAGAGCCGTCTGCCTAATTTTCGGACCAATCATGTGGAACCATGGGAGGGCAGCGGGTCACTACCTGGAACTCTTGCACAGCACCTCCAATCGCCTGAGCTCCTTTACCTCTGCATCAACCCCGTAGCACTCCTCGAGGGAAGTGGCCGCCAGCGCGAGGGCTGCGGCCGCCCGAGCCGCCCCTTGCGCATCTTCGGCGGCATTGAAGCGCAGCCGTGCCACCTTAGCGGCCTCATGGGCAAGGGCCGGGCTGCCCGGCGCGAGCACCATTTTCAACGCGCGCAGCGCTTCCTCGCTTAACGTCGCTGCCTCCTCGAATCGACCCTCCTCGCACGCTCGCCGCGCCTCGAGGTCGATCCGCCGTGCACGCTCATGCTCACGCTCTCGCCACCCGCCGTGTTGAGTACGATCAGGGCGTGCGCCGTCGTCACCGCGGGCGCCTTCGCGCTCGCACGCCTCGCAGTGGCACTCGAAGAAGTACAGCTCGCGAAGGATCGCGCGCCGCGTCGCGACTGAGCCAAAGCCCACCTCAGGGCCGTAGCTGGTCAGGAGCTCAGAGCCCGTTGCCACTGCCACTGCCGCACGCAATTGCAGAGTGCGTCCTGCGAAGGAGATGGCCGTGTTGGGCTCACATGAGTGGTTGAGCAGCGAGGCGCGAGGGAAGAAGGCCTCCCCGATCGCGGCGGCGTTGATCGGCTCCACCACCGCCGCCGGCGCGCTTGTTGCCGCCGTCGCCGGTGCCGATGACACTGCCTCAGCCTCGCGCCGCCCCGTCGAGAGAGCGAACACGTTGGTGAGCGCGATGCGCACGAGACGATTCAACGTCGCCTCAGTGTGCCCGCGCGCCGTGAGAGCAGGCTGCAGGCTGCGGAACCAGACGAAGCTCTGGAATCGAAGCTGTGAAGCCCTTTGCGGGCTGTGGGAATCGTGGGCATGTAAGCTTAATAGCTCAACGCCGTCGTTGTCGGATATTAGTGCACGCACGCAGAGCACGACAGTGCGCGGCGCGATCGCATGGCATTGCGAGCCGCACTCATGGCTGTGGCCTCCTTCTCGCCATGCAGCCGTTGCGCATGCCGAGCTGCAATACCGCTCCAGCTTGCAACCGCGGCAGAGAATGGCCGTGCGTGCGTGGCAGAGCGGGCGATAGCAAAAGTGGCAGTGCGAGCGATGATGCGACGGCCACAGCACTGCTGCATACGCGGGCTCTTGCAGTAGCTTTTGTCCCGGCGTGAGCGCTTCCGTGGCGAAGAGGCCACGCCCCTTGCAGTTGGTGCTGCGGCATTCGAGTGGGCCTTGCAATTCGAGTGGGCCTTGACGGGTAGTGGTCCTGACCTGTCGAGAGGGACCATCATCCGTGTACTGGTTGCTCAAGAATGCCGCAAGTGACAGCAGCTTTTGGCGATTGCGCTGCCACGGATCATCGGCACCAAACAAACATGCGATTCTTTCGGGCACAGGACGGTCCAGTGGCCAAGTGATCGCCTCTAGCAGCCTCGGGTCAAGCTCTGGTGTCGAAAATAGCCAACGGCCGGCGAGCTTTAGCAGCATCGGCGCAAATGCCACGGACGTCGTCGCCAAAGTAGCCCGCGATGGACGCCCGTCGGATGCATCCATTTTCCACACACACGCCCCCTTCCAGTTCCGTGGTGTGAATGAGTGTGCGCAAGTTGTCGTAGACGTACGTGCTCGGGAGCGCAAAAGTCTGTTCCTCGTCTACGCGCTGAATATTCTGACATGAATATTCTCTGCATGTTCTGCTGCGAAAAACGATACATGTCGGCAAACGCAACAACCAACGTCTTGGCTCTCGGTCCAGCCGCCGCGGCTTTCGCACTAGGTGATGTTAGCGGTAGCCACCTTGCTGCGGGTAGCCGCCCTGGGGCGGATAGCCCTGCTGTGGATAGCCCTGCTGCGGATAGCCCTGCTGCATTCCACCCGGTCCTTGTGGCATATTCTGGCAAACGAAGACCGCAGCGTCAGGGTTCGTGCAGTCCAAGCTGATTTGGTCGCCGTTGTTCAGCATCCGCCACTGGCCTTTCTGCAAACCACCCCACGGGCCGCCTTGCGAACGCACTCCCGTTGGGTTTTTGCCGTTTGAGTGCAGGACGCAAGTGCCGTCGGGAAGGACCTCCACAGTGCACTGAACCCGCGACACTACCGGAGTCGGGAAGAGCATATTCCAGCGACTCAACACGCTGCCAGAACAGGGAGAGCATGTATCTTTCAGAAAGATGGGTGAGGGGTTCTTGAAGGGCCATGAGTGAGGGTTCGGAGCCTGTTTTCGCACTGTTTATCTCCAGGGCCCAGGGCGTACGGAAGGATGCGGTATTTTTGTGCAACGTTAGCAGCGCCCGTGAATTTGCTGTTGCCGCCGACGCCGTAAAAGGCAGAAAGGGTCCAGAGCGTCTTAGTGGCGCCATAGCTTTGCTGGCCATAGCTTTGCTGGCCATAGCTTTGCTGAGCACCGTACTGCTGAGCACCGTAGCCCTGACCGTAGCCTTGGCCGTACTGCATCATCACAGAGCTTCGCAGCTCCGGCGTCCTCATGAGCAGTTGAGCTTTCGTCGGGAGCGGGCTCACGATGCCTGTCGTCGGCAATACGGATGCCGCGAGCACGGTATATGTGAGACCGCGAACCATGCTGGCCTCTTGGCTCACCACACACACGCGGGGTCAGCAATGTCTCACACTCAGTCCGTCCCGGAAAGAAACGAGTTTTGCGCGTCAGATTGGCCGCAGATTTATTACTGTTTTCTGAGTCGGCCGCGGGGAGCCGGGCCTGCGGTTTTTGAGTCGGCCGCGGCTTCGGTCGTCGCGCTGACGTGCGGGTTGTGTGTTGTTGGGTTTGGATGGTTGTGAGGTTCGTCTGTGTCTTGGTCTGTGTGATCCGTGTGCCCTTGTGCGCCCGCGTGTCCCGTGTGTGTCCCGTGTGTGTCCCGGCTCCCCCCGGTGTCTTTTCACCGGTACCCTGAACTTAGACGTCTCGTTTAGGTCTGGTCCGCTGTCGCAGCCGGGGAGCTGCAGGGTGGGGGAGCAAAGGTCAGGCACCGCCGCGTGGCAAGTCATACGGGTTCACTTACAACCACAAAGGTAACGCAGCCACGGCCCCTAGCTGGTAAAGTTGCAGCATGGTTCGCGGAGAGGAGCCATGCGTGCATCGGAGAAGCTTACCTTCCAGTGACTGTGTTCTGAACGGGGGTGGGAACTATTACCAATGTGACATTCGATTCAATGTGGAGTGACTTTTTTTATCTGAATTCGCGCGGACCCCCTGTGTGTGTGGATCAAAGAATCCTCTCCACTGCGCCCCGCGGCTTCTCCGTGTGGGTTGGCCACATGATCCTGCCCGTGTCCTCAAGCCTCGTCTCATGATGACGAGCAAAGTAACCCATCGGCCACGAGTGCCCACCAAGCGACCGAAGGATGATATCGTATACAAGGTCGCCCGTCCTCTCTGGTGGCGGGAATGCCTTCCGCTCAGCGCAGCCTGTGACGTCATAGCAGTAGCAAAGTGGCAACGGCACTTCCGTGTTCGGGACAATGTCGTCTGTGTTGAGGTAGTGTTCCGCAAAGTCGGCGTCCTTGCCAAAGAATTGCGCACCGCGTCCCGTTCGGAAATTGGCGCCGTCCCGGGCGGAAAATGGGTCTGCCAAGGTGAGACGGACGGCCGCCCGAGTACGGGCTGGTGTGCCTCCTGCATTCAAGACGTAAGCGGAGCAACATGCATCCGCCGCAAAGGAGCCGGCGGATGTGCCGACGATATGCAGCGATCGAAGACGCCGATTCTCAGCGAGTGAGCGGCCCAGCCTGTCGCCAACGCTGGCGCTCTGAAAAGAGAGCCTGTCAGTGTTGGAGGTGAACCACGGCATCCAATTGAACACGATCACTTCACGATTCAGTCCTGCAATAGAATCCTGCTCGCGGAAGCGGTTCAGAACAGCAGAGGTCTCTCTATCTGGTCCACCACTGCCATGAAAGATGATTGCAACATCCATTGCCGTCTCGAAGGCCTTGGGCAGGCCCACTCCGCTGACGTCTGCTGGGTGTTGTGCGTAGTCCGCCGCGAGCATTTCGCCTGACTTATCCGAAAATGCACTCTTGATACCATCAATCAGACCTGTGCGACTCTCCGCCGTGCCAAACACAGGAGCTCCCTTCTGAATGGGCGTGGCTGCTTGCGTAATGATGGGCTGACCAACGCAAGCCACGCACAGAGCCGTCCGCCTGCTCAGCTGCAGACCAGGGTCGTGAAGAGCAAGAGCAACGCACAGGATTTGGAGCATGTAGTCGAAGCGTGGGCATCGGGACCGCGGACTATTTCCTGAGGTGTGAAGGATTGCGTCAACTGTGAATAATAGGGCTCCTTTTTCCCGCCCCTGCTGCGCTTCCGTCGGGGCCCATTCGTTTTAATTGCGTCGTGCGGAAGCCAGCCTGTGACTTCATTCATTCCAACCGCAAATGAATTCCTTATCAAGGCGCGCCTCCGAGGCCGCGCCTTGAGAACACCCCCCGCTCTCCTCTCTGCCTTGCTGCGACACAGTCCTGTTCTTCTGTGAACATGTGTGTCGCCTTCCCGCTCAAGCGACCGGCTTTTGACCTGGACGTTGTTCTTCGACAAGGGGCTGGGACCAGCCCCTTGTCTTCGACTTCTTCGGCCCAATGCGCCAGCTGGGCTTGTCAGGCTTCCTCAAGCCAAAGCCGTCTGCTGCAGCAGCCTCAGAACCGCTCCCTGAGGCAGCGATGGCACCGCCACAGCCAGCCGCTCCTCCCTCAAAGCCGACACTGCCGCCTCCACAGCCGCCCGGCTACTCGTCCGCCATCGTGCTCAATGCGCAGCAGCGCGCTGCAGTCGAGCACAGCGCCGGCGGACTATTGATCGTGGAGGCTGGGCCCGGCTCGGGCAAGACGCGCGTCATCCAGGCCCGCGTCGAGCACCTGTGCCACGTGCAGCGCGTGCCTCCACACCGCATCCTTGTGCTCACATTCAGCAACAAGGCATCTGCTGAGCTGGTGTCCCGCATAAACTTAGGCGGCAGTGGCGTCCGCGTGACGGCCAAGACCTTTCACGCGTACTGCCGACAGCTGCTGTGCGAGCGCGGCTCGCAGGTCGGCGTCCGCCCTGACTTCTCCCTGCTCAAGCAGGCGGAGCAGCAGAAGCTGCTCTGCGATGTCTTGCAGCGTGACGCTGCGGGCGGCGACGGCGGCGACGGCGACGGCGGCGGCGAAGTCGATGGGCCCGGCGGCGGCAGGAAGCGGCCGCTCGCGTCTGTCGAAGACGATGAGGAGGACGAGGAAGAGGGCGGCGAGGAACGCAGCACGAGCGGCGTCGGGCAGCACAGGCGTCTGCTCGCGGCGATCCTAGCGTGTAAGACGGCAGTATTAGACGAAGGTCAGCGCCTTCCAGGACCCTTCTCGACGGCGGCAGTGACGACGGTGCCAGGCGCGTCGACGTGGAGGCGCTTTGCCGAGGCGCATCACATGAGCCCAGACGAGCGCACGCGCGTCGAGCGCCTCACGCGCCGCTACACCGAGCGACAGGCGGAGCGCAACTGTCTCGACTTTGAGGACCTGCTCATTCGGGCGGTGCAGCTCCTCGAGCAGCCGACGGCGGCGTCGAGGGCCGTGGCGGCGCAGTATGAGCACGTACTCGTGGACGAGTTCCAGGACACTTCGGCGGTCCAGTGCCGGCTCGTCGCCGCGCTCACCGCCACGCACCGCCACCTCTGCCTAGTGGGGGACCCGCAGCAGTGTATCTACGCGTGGCGCCAGGCAGAGCGTGCCAACCTCGCGAGCCTCGCGGCGCTCTGGCCAGCACACGCCGTGACGCGGCTGGCGCTCACTTGCTCGTACCGCTCGACACAGCGCGTGATCCGCGCCGCAGTCGCCATCCTGCGCGCACGCCTGCTGCTCGATGGGCAGATCGTCCCTAGCGACCCTCACGCGGCGCACGTGCCCGATTTGGTGAGTGCCAATGGCGAGGGCGTGCCGCTGTGCATGCATGTGTACGAGGACGCGGCGGCCGAGGCGGCGGGCGTGGCGCACCATCTCGAGCTCCTCTGTGGGGATCCCGCCACCGACGCGGCGCTCGACACGGCGCTCGGCGCGCTCGCCGGCCTTCTGCGGCCTGCCTCCGCGCCCGGCCGCACGCCGCCGCTGTCGCCGTCGACCGCGGTGCACCGCCGTCCGCTCGCGCTCTCCGACGTTGCGATCCTGGGTCGCACGGCGCGTGCCCTGCGCCCCATCGAGGACGAGCTCAAGCGGCGAGGCCTCGCTTGCACCAGAGGGGATGGTGGCGCCAAGCTGGGCGAGAGCAAGCCGGTGCGCGCGGTGCTCGCGTGCCTGCGCCTGCTCGTCGACCCATCGGACGTGGGCGCCTTCAAGGCCGTGGCCAAGGGGTGCCATGGGTTGGGGGAGCTGTCGGCCCAGACGCTCGCTGATCGTGCGGCGCAGAGCGGCATGCCCGTGCTGCACGTTGCTCGTCAGGCCGCTCGGTACGACTTCGGTGGTTGGCCTACCAGTGCCAAGCGGCCAAGCGCCGCCGCCATCGGCGCGCTGCAGACCCTCGAGCGCTCTCTTGAGCAGATGCAGCGGCGGCTGGGCGGCGGCGCGGAGGAGCTCGGACCTCTGGTACGCCAGGTGGTCGTGTGGCTTGAAAGCCAGGCGGCCGTTGAGCCGACGCAGAGCGCCACTGAGGCTGCTGCCCACACCCAATCCACCCTCGACCTGCGGCAAGCGCTGCAGTCTCAGGCGAATGGTGCCTCGTTGAGCGCGTCGTCGTCATTTGCAGCAGCGTCCTCGCTTGCGCCCGAGTCTGCTGCGACCGGCGCCGGCCGCGTCGTCAACTCCAAGGCCAAGGCTGCCTCCAAGGCTGCCTCCGCCAGCGCCTCGGCCGCTGCCCTGACCTCCGCCTCGGCCTCTGGTACGCTGCGCGACGCGGCGCCCACGTCCGCCCCTGCCCGGCGCACCGAGATGCCCCCGAGATGCTCCGAGATGCTCGAAGCGCTCGTTCGCTTCGCGGACGACTTCACGGACGACTTCACAGCGGCGCTGCATCACTCCGGCTCAGGAGCAGCTTCGGCCGACGCGCACGAGAGCGGCGCGAGGCGCGCGGTGCGCGGCCTGTTGGGCGCGATCGGCCTGGGCGAGGACGGCGGCGGCGGCAAGGCCGCACGACTGCCCGCGATAACGCTGAGCACCGTGCATGCCGCCAAGGGCCTCGAGTGGCCGTTGGTGTGGATCGTTGGCGTCGAGGATGGCCAGTTCCCACATCGTCTGGGCATTCAGAGCGCCCCCACACCGGCCGACGCGGCCAACGCGCTGCGCGAGGAGCGCCGGCTACTCTTCGTGGCGGTCACGCGTGCGCAGCGCGGGGTCGTTCTCTCTCGCGGCCTGCACAGCCCTCCAAGCCCCTTCGTGCGCGAACTACCGGTCGAGGATGGTGGCAGTGTCGCGAGCGTATTCCTCACCGCCTCCGACGCGTGCAGGCTGCCCTCGTTGCACGGCGGCGTGAGCGAGCACGAGCTCGCGGCGCTCGAGGACGGGCACGCTGCACGCGCGTGGACGCGCCATCTCGACAGGCTGCTCGCGCGCGCGCAGCATGCCCAACACGACGCGCAGGTGGCGCGCTTCCTCGTGAGTCACTACGGTGAGGCGGGCACACTGCCGGCGAGCCTGGAGGAGGGCGACGAGGATGAGGACGAGGACGAGGACAAGGCTGAAAGCGATGAGGGCGGCGCCGAGTCTGAGGCCGAGCACGTGCGGAGCCATCAAGCTACGAGCGCCGTTACGAACGCCGTTACAAGCGCGTCACGCGGGGTGGGGGCGAGCCGCGGGCCGATGCTGGGTGGCGGCCGCGGGCTGGGATCTGCCAGCGCTGTCACCAGTGGGCTCGGTGGCGGACGACTCCTCGGTAATCGGCCGAGCACCACCAGCACCACCAGCACCTTGAGCTCCAGCACCAGCGCGTGTAACGGCGGCGGCCTCCTATCCGGCCGGCAAGCAGGCGTGCTCCACGGCACGAGCCGGCCCATGGTGATCGACGCCTGCCGGGCGGCGGCCGTGCCGTTGGGAAGCCGCCAGAGGCAATTTGGCCTCAACAGTCTCACGAGGCCCAGCGGGAGCGGCGGGAACGCCGCGTTCAAGGTGCCTCGGCGCATTCTGCCTCGGCAAGAGGGTCAGCCATAGCGCATAGGCTAGAGAGAGGGCCACACTGCTTAAGTTCCCAAACAGGTGTAGGGATGTGGGCCCTTAAATATAAGCATGAAATAGTGAGAGTACGAGTGAGGAGTGTACGACCGCGCCGATTCTGCCCGCGGGCTCCACGGGCCGAAGAGGGCCAGCGGGGAGCGGCCGCTCCGCCTCCGGCCTGGGCCTCCGCTCAGCCATCGCTTTAGAGAGCGGGCCACTACGGAGGCGTCGGAAGGGCATGTTCACGGAGGTTTTCACACTTCGACAATTGGGGCCACAAATGAACTTCCTGCTGTCGCTCGTGCTCTGCTCGCTCTGCTCGCTCGTACCGGCTCTATCAGGAAAATCATGCAGACCCGCTGTAACAAGCACGCTCTGGCGTCTCCGTGGTGGTGGCGGCCTTGCCTTTGACGCAGCACTTTTTGATTTTGACGGGACGCTGGCTCAGTCAGAGCCCCTTCACCGGCTTGCGTTTAGTGAAGTGCTCGGCAAGGAGATTGGCGTGGAAGAATGGGAGACAAGGTGCGTTGGTACATCGCCACCCAAACTGATCGCCGCTCGCATAGATCCAGCTCGACTGGCCGCCGGCGAAACCATCGACGGACTGCTCAAGCAACGAGCGGCAATCTTTGAGACGTTTGTTGAGGAGGGTAAGCTGCAGGCAACGGGAGGCGCAGCGCGGCTGCTGGAGTACCTCAAGGAGCAAGGCGTGCGATGCGCAGTCGTATCGTCTGGGAGTCGCTCGTGTATAGTCAAGGCGCTCGAGCACCTCGGCCTGAGCTCATTCTTCGAGTTCATCCTAGCGGGTGACGACGAGGAGATGAACCAAGGTCACCATAAACCACACCCCTATCCGTACCTGCAAGCTGCCTCACGGCTCGGCGTTGCGCCCGAGCGCTGCGTTGCATTCGAGGACTCGATCTCCGGCATAAAATCTGCGCAGGCAGCGAACATGCTCGTCGTCGCTGTCAGAAACGCAGTCAATGCCAAGCTTCCGGTCGTCCCTGCGGAGCAGCCCTGCGAAAAGACGGGCATTCAGCCTCTCATGGACCTGGTCGACGACTTCGATGCGTTGGATCGGCGATTCATATTCTAGCTTTTGCTGTCTCGGTCGGGTAGTACAGATGATTCGCGGGTGAGGGGATGGCGGGCGCTGCCCCCAGCTCCGAAATGACCACCGCGACCCGCGCGGTGAGTTTATTCGCGCTATGCCCCGCCCCGTTGCTATTCTACGCTTGCCGGTATAGTTACCCGGCGCTGTAAACGAAAGACTTAAAGTGTTGGAAGCCGCCGATCCGCTGCATCGTCTTTCCTACACCTCGCCTATACGCTACGCTTTAATACGTCGAGGTTCTGTGGTCCACCCGCACCGGCAGTCCAGGCACACCCCGGCGCCAGTACGCCGTGGGAGCCGTCACACACACGGCTTCCGACCTCGCCTGGGTTCCACCTGTACGCGGGTCTCGTCATTTACGCCCCGGCTGCGGCGGGTGCTGCAAGTGGTTTCCAGCCGCTCGTCTCCAGCTGCTCGAACAGTTCGAGAGAGCCCATGGCGTCGTGCTTGGCAAGGAGCGCATCGAGTCCGGCGGCACGGGCGATGGCGGCGCGCCTCCACAGCTGCTTGACCCTTCGGATATTGTACGCCGCCTCGCGCACCGGATCCTCATTCCTAGGAAAGGTGTCAAAGTAGATGTGGCCGTCGAAGCGCACCCGATGTAGCCAGTCGACGAATTCGAGCGCCATCGCTCCATGCACCGAGCCGAAAATGAGCCCATCCTCAGCCCCAAGCTTCGAGTGCCCGTCATTGAGCTGCACTCCAAACAGCTTTCCTGCCGAGCCGACGAGCGCCACGCTCTGTGCCGGGTTCTCGCCCGCCATGAGCATATGCCCGATATCGAGCGTCAGCCCAAAATTGGGACGGTCGATCTCCTGTGCGAGCAGCATCGCGGCGCCCGTCGAGGGCACGGCGAACATGCGCGTATTCTCGTCCGTGCCCTTCCACTCGAGCGAGACACGCAGCGTCGGGAACGCGTCGCAGATCTCACGGAACGCCTCGACGATCCGCGTCCACATCGCGCGGTAGTCCACCTGATGCGGGTAATCGTACCTGTGGGGAAGGGGTGAGCGCGCCGTGATGAGCACTTGCATGCGCGTCGTGGCGGGTAATCGTACCCGTCGAAGGCTGACCAAATGACTAGCTCGTTGGCCCCGAGCAGCTGGGCCCAGCGGGCTCCCTCTTTTGTGAGCTCGATGGCCTTACGCCGGAGCTTTGGGTCCGGGTGCGTGAGCGCGCCGAGCTGGTGCTCCTTTTCATAGCGCATGCAGATGGCGCCCGCCTTCAGCTTAGCCTTGGCGAGCGCGCCTGTCACCTGCTCAGGCTGAAGGCTGCGTAGGTGCTGTGGGAAGTTGAAGTCGACAAGTCCGAGGCCCTCAACGTGACCCTGGCGAGCGATGAGCCCGAGCACGTCCAGTGGGCCGTTCCACAGCTCGGGCCGGTCCTTCATGGAGTTGAGGCGGGAGCCAAAACTCAGGGGGCACTCGCCGCGCGCGGACGCCGCCCAACTAGTCTCGCTGAAGTCGCCATGCAGCGGCGGCGGCGGCCGTTTGGTTTGCCGTAGCGCTGGCGGCGTGTGCAGCGCTGTCGCTGGTTGGGCGGGAGTGGCACGAGCCGGCAGTGGCTTGCCTGCCAGCAGCGCCTCGACCTCCGCGCGGGTAGGCAAGCTCGGCTCAGCACCGAATCGAGACACGGCGATTGCACCGGCGGCCGCTCCAAATCGCATGCCCTCTGCAATCGTTCGCCCTTCGACGAGCGCGATGGCAAAAGCGGCCCGGAAGGCATCGCCAGCCCCAGTGGCATCGATCATCTTGCCACCCGGGATGGGCACAGCCTCTTGCTCGATCAGAGTTCCATCCGCACGAAGCAGGAGGGAGCCGTCCGCACCGAGGGTCACAAGGACGTTGGCCGCCCCGCGTGCCTGCAGGCTCTTGGCGGCGGCGATGACCTCCGCACGGCTGCCCGTGGGCATTGACGTGAGTCGTTTCAGCTCCGTTTCGTTCGGGCAGATGTATGTGATCAGCTTGAGCAGGGCGTCGGGCATCGGTCGGTCAGCGCCACCGACGTCGTAGACCACAGGCACGCCTGCCTCGTGGGCCACAGCGGCCAGGATGGTGTTGACGCTCTCAGGGATTTCGCGCTGGAGCAGAAGTGCCGATGCGCCACGCACACGACCAGCCAGTGCACGCGCGCGCTCGTCCGTCCAGTCATCGTTACTGCCGCCAAGCACGATCGCGGAGACAGCGCCTCCATCCTGGAGCATCGCGATGCCCTGGCCAGAGGCACTCGCCTCCGTATGTGCGCAGGCATCGAGACGCAAGCCAGCGGCGGCAAGAATGCGCTCCATTCGCTGTGCGTGCGCGTCGTTGCCGAAGTTACACACGAACTCGCAGATCGGGCCGTCCGTCGCCCCGAGCCGTGCGGCTGCAATTGCCTGATTCGCACCCTTGCCGCCAAGTGCAGTCTCCGCATTCGATTTGCGTGCCACGACTGTCTCGCCCTTGGCAGGAAGCCGATCGATCTCGATGATGATGTCCAAATTGAGCGACCCTACAACGAGCAGCGTTGGCCGCGCCGCCGCCGACAACTTGGAAGCACTACTGGACCCAGAAACGTGGCGTTGCGTACTGGGCTCCGCAGCGATATCAGAGGCGTCGGAAACGTGGCTGGCGGCGCGTTGTACACTGGGCTGCACCTTTCTGTCTTCCTCTCCTTTGCTTTTGATGCGCAGGCCGAAGACAATCGGCGCCGCGATTACGAGCAAGAAGGCCACTTGCGGCATTTTTATCAAAAACTTGCGAGATTCAATCTCAAACAAGTTTGTCTAGAACTCGTCAAGTTCAAATTTGATTTTTACGTCATCGAACACAAGTAAATGCTCAGTACCTGTGTCGCAGGAATTCGATGTGTGTATTACGGTCTCAGGTCACCAGGTGAACGCTGGAAGATGCTGGACAAACAGTTGCGTACCGTACTTGAATCTTGATGCGATGTTAAAATGACGAAACCTAGATTCCCATGCTACGCGTCCTCACAACCAAGGTCAGTGCAGCAGGATGATACTATACACACTAAAGGGTCATTGAACTGCTCAACTCAAAGGTGAGGAGGGTTTGCGAAACGGCCTCGACCCTCGTCTAATCTCTACCTTGCCGAGACAGTCTGTCTGAGTTCAATAATGCTGCAGCTGCTTGGACGGCGCTCCGTGTGTTCCGCACTGAGCGTCGTACTGAATGACGCGCTGCTGGAGATCCCTCCGTACAGCCTGTCTTTGGCGGCAGAGGCCATCCTCACCAGCTTGGATTTTAATCGCTTACGGGAAGAGACATGCCCTCCTGTGGAACTCGAGATGAGGATGCGCTGGAAGTTGGTCGAGGGGCGCACGTTGACCTTGAACGCCTCGGAGGCGACCACGCGCAGCCGATGCTCCTGCAGCCGCCGCTCCGAGACAAGCACGAGCAGCCGGTAGAGCCGAAAGATGAGCCCGGGGGCGAGCTTCTCGAGCTCATCACAACGCGAGCGCGGCAGCCGGAGCAGTTGGGTGTATTCGTCCGAGATGAACGCAGTCGGCATCATGGTGAGCGACGGCATGTCGTCCGGTGTGACAAAGGAGGCAACGCCCAGGATGGCGCCTGGACCATATTTGGCAAGCCGATGGCGCGGGTTGCCGTCGCCGCCGCTTCGCGAGGGCTGCTCGTCGCTCACTGTGGTGTAAAAGGCGGAGACGTAGCCGGAGTCGATAATGTACAGGTAGGGTGGGAGCGAGCCGTCAGGCGCAGGCGCGACGTTGATTCCCGTGGGGGCTGCCGAGACGACAGTGTAGTGCGGCGGGATGATCATGATGTCGAAGTACTCGAAGAGGTCGTCCACATTGAAACTGGAGCCATACGCACTGAGCATGGCCTCGGAGAATCGCTCGCGCATCCTCGCGAGCGACTCGGGGCGCAGCTCGGCACGGGCCTGCCCGGGCGAATAGATGGTCGCCATCCCGCTGCCCGTGTGCGAGTCCGAGGCTCCCTCGCTAATCTTGCTACCAGCCGCACTCGGTCGTCCTACTGCGCCCGCCGCGGCGCCTAGCGGCGGCGGCGGCGGCGGCGCCGTGCTCGCTTCGCTGCTGACAGGCCGCAAGCAGCGGTAATGCGCGGGCTGGCCCTCGTGCTCGCCCACGAAGACGGTCGCCAGCTCACCGGCACTCGGCAGCCGCTCGAGGGCCGGGTAGTCGAATTGGCGCACATGACGGCGTCGGGCCATGAGTATGTGTTCACCAGTCCACGTACTCTCCTCGGTCTGCAGGTACTCGTCTTCCGAGCTGTGGAAGGTGGGGAAGGTGACGCGTTTGGCCCTGTCGTCGTCGTCATCCTCGTCCGCGTCACCTTCCCCACCTTCCACACGGACGAGAAAACGGTGGGCTTGTAGCTCTCGGTGCTCGTGCATGTAACGAAGCAGGAGACGGTTCTCGCACTGCTCGAGCGCCAGGTCGAGCGTGGTGAAGTGCTTGAACTCGCGCTCGTCGGGGGCGCCCTTGTTGAGTGACGAGTGCACCGTCTCACCCGCGCACGCAAAGATGAGCCTGGCGTCCTTGATATAACGGCGTGTTTGGAAGAGCACGGCCACGGCGGACGAGTCGATGCCCGTGCACCGGTCAAAGTCGAGCAGCAAGACCTGGAGCGGCAGTTGCAGCTCGGCGAGCGTAACCACATGCGCCTTGATCTCCTCGAGCACCGACGAGGCGGAGCCGAAGAAGATCATGCCGTGCAGGTGCACGATGAGCACGGTGGCGCCGTACTGCTCGAGGATCTCGGTCTCGGAGCTCGAGCGCTGCACCTTAGAGCGCTCGAGCAGCAGCGTCGTGCACAGCAGCACGCCCGAGTGCGCCGAGTACTCGACGATGAAGATGGTGGCGGTGAAGAGCACACCGAGCACGACGGCCCAGAGCATACCGAGCAGTGCGGTGAGGATGATGTGCAGGATGACGAGGCTGAATTCGCGTACGGGCAACATATTCCACGCCGAGCGCAGGTTGTCCCAGATCATGTTGATGCCGATCGAGACGAGCAGTGCCGCGAACATGAAGTTGGGCATCACCGCGACCTGGTTCGAGCCCGTGAGCACGAGCACAATCGAGCTGATGACGACCATCGCGGGCGGCACAAAGGATCGAGCGCCCATGTCCCACGCGACGAGCATGCCCGTGTACGTGACCGTGGGTACCATGATCGCGGGCGCCGAGGCGAGCTGCGAGAAGCCCGCGTGCCGCATCTCCCTGTTGTAGTCGAGGTCCTTGTCGAACCTCGATTCGAGGGCCGAGTATTGGAGCAGCTTACCCATGATGTTGGGCACGAAGGCGGTCACCGCGGCGAGGAGCGCCTCGCTGCCCGCGAGACGCCACGAGATGTTGCTGAAGTCGATGTCTGCGGGAAGCGTGCGCATCGATGCAAAGAAGCCATTCTCCGCGGGCAGCTGCATCGTCCACAGCGCAAGGTCGGCGCCGTGCCAAGGCTCGAGCAGACGCGCGACTTGGAAGAGTATCGTGGCGAGCACGAGAATCGTGGGCAGCACGAGAATGCGCGAGAAGCCCCCGAGGAGCCCGGTGTTCTGCACCACCGAGAGGAACACGCCTAACCCCATCGCCAGCGCGAGCTGCGTGGCCATCCAATGCTCGAGAGACCCTTCGGCCACTCTGCATGCATTCCCGAAGAGCTTCGAGCATCCCACGGCGAGCTTGGCGGCGGAGTCGACCACGAGGTAGCCGATGGAGGCCTGATAGCCGAACATGACGGGCGATGGCATGAACTGTACCACGTTGCACACGCGCAGTACGCCCGTCGCGATGTAACTCAGGCTAAGCAGAAGCGAGCACAGGAGCATCGCGATCATGAGCGTGCCGAGCACCGCAGTCCCGTCGGGCGCGAGCCGCGCGAGGTCGCTCGCGGTCGTGGCAAAGAGCACGGCCATGAATGAGTCGGCGACGCAGATGTAGGGCAGGTTGCGCCGCATGACGAGCAGCCACAGGTTGGAGAGCGCCGTGCAGCCGAGGCACATGGCGATGCCATACGAGAGGTATGGCCGCAGCTCGGGGGTACTCATGATGACGCCAGCATAGGTCACGTTCAAGACGATGGCGACGATGGAGGCGAGCAGGCCGCCCATGATCTCGACCACCCAAGTCCGTCTTGACGCCTCGTTGCACGAGGTGCTCCATGACCCGGCGGCGGCCTTTCCCGGGAACAACATGTAGCCACGAAACCGCCACCAAGCCTCCGCGCTGCTGTCATCCTGCAGCCGCTGGAACGGCATCGTGCCGACACCATTTGGCGTAAACGACGCTCGGCTCCGCGAGCCAAACGACACAGCCTTGCCGAACGGTGTCGGCCACCGCTCGTTGTCACGGAGGGACATGGCCGCGACGGGACGCTTGACCTCTCTGAAAGAAGGTTTTTTGGCAGCAAATGTGAAAACTAAGGCATGAATGTGAACGAAGAGGTGTGATTCTACGTCTTTGTCGAGTTGGTGTGTTGTGTATTATGATAGGCTCTAGTCGATTTTCGGTTTTGTTTGAGACTAGTCTGAATTTTCGGTCGAAGGCTACGCGCGGAATGCAGGCGCGACTCGGAGAGCGCGGCCAATCATCTCTCGTCACCCTGCGGCAGGAACCGGGCCTGAAGGACGAAATGCATGGCAAAGATAATGGTGACGGCGAAGAGGCGCAGGCCGCAACTCGAAACCTAATAGCTTTTGCATGCTTCGGCCTGCTGAACAATGTGGTCTTTGCCGTGTCCAATGCGAGCGCGGGCAGCGTGATGCCAGATGCTGTGGCGCTCGTGTACATCGTCAACACGGCGCCGGGGTTCGTCATCAAGCTCTTCGCGCCGCTGTGGATTGCTCGTGGCACGTACACCGCCAAGTTCCTCATCGTCTTCCTGAGCCTCGCGGTCAATCTGTTTGTGCTCGTGCTTCCAGGCGTGCCGACGAGCCTCAAGCTGCTTGGTATCGCGCTGGGCGACATGGGCTCGTCCGCGGGCGAGGCCACGTGCATGGGGCTCACGCAGTTCTATGCGCAGCCACGGCGCCACATCTCCGCCTTTGCGGCGGGCACGGGCGGCGCGGGCGTGTGCGGCTGGGGCCTACGCATCTTCGTGCTGCAAGATGTGGGCGATTTTGGTTCGGTCTTGCTCAGCTTGCTCCTCATTCTCTCGTATCTGGCCGTCTACTTTCTCGTGCTCGACACACCCTGGGTCGACGCGACTCCTCTCGATGGAGAGTACTCGCCGCAGGTGGACGACGACGACGACGACGAGTTTGGCGGTAGCTCGACCGGCGGTAGCTCGCCCGGCGGTGGCTCGCCCGAGGCTGCTCGCCCGCCAAACGGCACGAGCTTCTTGATCCAGGCGGGCCAGGCGGGCCAGGCGGGCCAGGCGGGCCAGGCGGGCCAGGCGGGCCAGGCGGGCCAGGCGGGCCAGGCGGGCCAGGCGGGCCAGGCGAGCCAGGCCGACGGCGACAAGCCGAGGACGGCCACTCCTACTCCCGCGTACTCGCGCCCGCCCTCGGCATGTCCAATGAGCCCACGTAGTGCGCCGGGGAACATGTCGAAAGCCCTCGCTGCCGTCTCGTCACCCTTGCCGGAACGCCGCGCCGCCGCATTCTCGAGCCTCAGCTCCCTTGAAGTCTCTCCGCAAAAGCAGCGAGATTCGTCCCGAGATTCGACCCGAGATTCGACCCGAGATTCGACCCGAGATTCGACCTCTCCCTCGACTAGCAGGAGCCTCGTTGAGATCTCAAAGCAGAAGCCGAGCCGAGGTCCTCGGCCCCCTGGCGAAAGCCGTACACTGTCAGCACCGACCGGCGCGGAGGCGTCCCCTGGGCACGGGCTCCATGTGCGCACCGCGTCCCTGGGCGATGTTTATCCGAACGAGGGCCTGGAGCCGTTGGCGAGCGTGCCGCCGTCGGCGGCGCGCATACCGGCACTGCCGCCGCCCCTTTTCGACATCTCCTCCGAGATGGCCTTGTACCGCAGCCACTACCGCTCCTTTCGGCAGGTTTCGTTGAGCGGCGCGGAGCTGCCGAGCGACAGGGATCTCCAATGGCGACATGGGCCGCTGCCGCCGCCGCCGCTGCCGCCGCTGCCACCACGTGCGCCGCCGTCGTTGACGGGATCGACGGCAGAGAGCGGACCTGGGCCTGCGGTGTTCCAGTGTGCCCCTCAGCAGGCCGCCGCCGCCGCCGAAATCGCCGCTGCCGTCGCCGCTGCCGCCACTGCCGCTGCCGCCACCACTGCCGCCGCCGCTGCCGCCATCTCCGCCACCACCTCCGTCGTCGCCACCGTCGCCCCCACCCCCACCGTCGTCACCCCCCCCGCCGTCGCTAAATCCCCTTTTATCGCTCCGTCCGGCCGCGGCTGGTACAAGGAGCACATGCCCGACCGTTACCGCATGGCTGAGCACGGGCGGCTGCGCCGTGGCATTTCAGAACCACAGCTGCGCCACTTTATGCGCTTCGACCCGCTCATGGTGAGTTGGCTGCGTAGCCGTCATCGCAACGGGCAGGGTACTGGTAGCCTGCTCTTCCAACCCGTGCTCGGTCGGATCAAGGAGAGCGTTTTTGGCGCCTCGCAGAGCTCGCTCAACGAGGTCATAGGCTCGGACGCCGAGCTCAACCGCGCAAGCCACGTGCTGCGCGGGCGCGTGGCGGTCAACACCGACCCCCACGACGGCGCCGGCGTGTGCGCGCGCATGGGCCTGCTAGGCGAGCTCTCGACGTACATGGTGCCCCTCTTCCTCGTCTTCTGGGCCGAGTACGCATGCCAGAGCGGCGCTTGGACGGCCTTCGCGCTGCCCGAGCCGCAGCGCATTGACGACGCCGGCTCTCGCCTCAACGCGTACCACACATTCAATCTGCTCTACCAGTGCGGCGTGCTCGTCTCGCGCGCGTCCGGGATGCTCTTCACGCTGCCGCGGCCAGTGCTCCACGCGCTCGTGATGCTCCAAGTGGCGCTACTGGTCGGTTTTGTGGGCGACGCCGCCACGCAGACGATCACCGGCTGGCCGCTGCATGCGGGCGCGCTCGCAGTCGGGCTCATCGGCGGCACGCTGTACGTGCAGATGTTCCTGCTCGTCGACCGCGAGGTTCCCCCCGCCAAGCGCGAGGCCGCGCTCGCGACGTGCACGTGCGCTGACACCGCCGGCGTGCTCGTGGGCGAGTTCACCGGGCTGCTCGCGCAGTTGTGCCTCTTTGACCACCTGAACCTGCCGGCGCGTGGGCACTGCCCGTGGCCGATGTCCTCAGGGGCGTCCGGAGCTTTTCGTCGCTCAATCTGATAGCCAGAGGGAGAGGCCTCACTTAGTCAGTCAGTCAGTTATGTCGCGGTCCGATCCCGCGCTCACCACTCCACCGTCTCACCCACAACTGTGTGCGTCGAGTAGTCCAGGCGCTCAGCGTCGTCTCCACGCATGTACTGGAGTATAAGACACGGCAACTAGTATCTATCAATCTTAGTAAAAGAGCTAAGAGGCGCGACCTCCAATGCGTGAAGGCCAACTGAGCAGTAAAGTGGGGGAATCTAGCAAGATTCCTGACATGTCCGGATTTCCGAGACCCTCCTTGATGTCCGGGAGGGTCCTGGAGGAGTCTAGGAACATACTCATTCAAACACAAGAGTACACAGAGAAACCCCGAATTTGTTTACAATTGTCATACAATTGTCATACATTTGTATACAAAAACAAGGCTCATTCACGAGCGAGCTGTGCAGCCGTCTTGAAGCGCTTTGCGTCGCGCTTGAAGCTCTTCTGAAGCTCCTTGATGTATTCTGACGACTGATATTCG
>Ga0210241_101128_pt1 | contig 21518 bp, 13 predicted proteins | sample ChrtobMetP5a_8mM_FD_155488 | JGI IMG/M metagenome (GOLD analysis project Ga0210241, IMG submission 155488) | Chrysochromulina tobin associated microbial communities from unialgal haptophyte culture, Seattle, Washington, United States - P5a_8mM | ecosystem: Host-associated > Algae > Haptophytes >...
TCGCGTGTCGGCCTTTTGCGCTGCAAGTCGCCCCATTTTTCACGTCAGCCGTCGCGTCTGGCGCGAAACTGAGCCGACCGAGGCACCATGCCCTGGGAGGCACGTCCCTTGCCCCATCGCCAGTGGATTCCTTCGAGCTCGCGAATTTGCAGGATGATCCTAAACGCCCACCCTTGCCTGTGTGTTTCATTGTGAGCGCCGATGAAGCTGTGCCTTCCTAAGGACCTCAAGGTCGGCGACCGCGTGCAGGCGCAAGGCCACGCAGCCTGCGGTCTGGATCCGTGCATCAACCAGGTTGGCGTATGCATGCGGTGCTTGTGGAAGGTGAAGGAGGCTTGCGACGACGCTGCCGTTCGCCGCACCGCGGTGCTGAACTCGCTCCTCAGCCACGTCGACCCAGGTCCGCGCGTCAAGGGCTTCGAGGGCATCGCGCCGCTCATGCGCCCGTGCTGCGTCGAGGACGTGACGGGCACAGCCCTCGCAGGGAACGTACATACCTCGCAGCTGCTGCCAGCACTGTGCCTCATGATGCGGACGGTCTGTGTCTAATGTGGGCTGCGTCCCCTCCGCTGCGCGCACGCCTTTTCCCGTGGTCAGGTCGTGTGTCAAATGAGTGAATCTAATTTTAACACTCCGAGACGCCATCAACTCGCTGCTCAGCTCCTATCATACGCTCAGACCTATCATCGGCGATACCCATCTCGGCAAAGCATCAGTCGCCGAGCCGCTTCTTGCGGTGGCTGTACGGCGGTTACCCTTCTCGAGGATCGGGTCGTCGTTGCGGTCGCCCGGGCCGCTGTCTTCGTCTCCTCTGCCGCCTTGGTCGCCGCCGCCTCCGCGCCGTCGCCGCCTCCGGCGCCGCTGCGAGTGCTGCTGCAGATGGCTGGTCGACGGTGGAGTCGACGGCGGCATCGAACCTGTGCACCGACGCGCCCGATGGCGCGCGCCCCTCGGGGAACGCAAAGATGCGCTCAACACCGTCGCTTGACGACGGTGTCGAGCACAGATTAGCTTCCGTCGCCGCCGCCGCCGCCGCCACCGCATTGCCGTGCGCGGTAAAGACCTGCAACCTGGTGGAAGGCAAGGGCAGGCCGGTTTGAGTTGACGGGACACAGGGCATGAGACGAATGGGCGTGGCTTCAGGTTCTATCAGCACATGCTGAAGGTGCGTCATGAATTGAAGGTGAGGTCCATCGCACCTGTGATTCGACGCCTCTACTGCATCCATTGTTCCGATCACGCATCCCTGAGCTCAGTTTTGGTCGTCCACGAGTGGCCATCCATGAGGATCTGGATGCGGTGCACTCGGGATATCCTATGTTCGCAGCCGGAGCATCTGATCAGCCGCCAAATTCGTGCCAGGACGGTCCGGGACGAGCCAGCATGGGCCGGGACAGGCGCCATTCGGATTTTTGGTTAGTGTCGCTAACCCCACTTTCTCTCTGACAGTGTGTTCTTATTTATACGGACACATGAGAGAGGGTGCGGAGGCGCAGGATTCCTCATTAACATTATTATTTTGTCCTTAAAAATACACCGCGAATCCACATTCGTTTCGTCAAATTCCTCTGCTTTGCGAGCTTTGTGTGTGCTCGAAATCGTAAATGCCTAATCATTGTTTCGAGCCCTTTAATCGTAAATCGATGACCTGGTTCAGCCGAAATCTGGAGCGCGTCCGCCGGCGCACATTCGTATCGTCCAATTCTCTTCAATTCCTAGTTTATAGGATACCTATTTGGTCCCTGGTTGCAGAGAGAGGTGTCAGAGGTTTCACGATTCTTATGTACAGACACGGCGGCGCTCGCACACTCACACGGGGTTCGATGAAACCGTCTACCCGCACGAGCCGTCCAATCGTCCGAGCCGCCAAGAAATGTACGGAGCTGGCGCCGGGCCAACCACGATCCAGTCCTAGTTTCTGGTAAGCACGATAGTCATGGTGCAGGAGGGTGCTGGTATGCAAGTCGTCTCGTATACCGAGGCCCGTGTGCGGGAGTTGCTGCGACAATGTGCGCCTCCTCTCGATGCAGTGATTGAGCAGGCCAAACAAGACCTTGCCCAGGAGGAGGCCAGCGAGGCCCGTGCGAAGCTGGCACTCCTGAAACGGCGCAAGCTCAAGGGTCTTGGAGCGGTCGTCATGGTCCTCAATAGAACAGGACCACTCGGTGGCGACGGCGGAAGAGCCGCAGAGTCCGGCTCGTCCGAAAGCGATAGCCAGGGCAACGTGCGCGAACGGAAGACCTCGACGGAGGGCAAGGCTGATGGCACCTTTGCGTTTGCGGTGAAAACGTTCATGGGCGGCCGGGCGGATGGGAGCCGCGCGTTCCCTCACAAGCACGGCGACAACAATATCTTGCGGGCGCTCGGTGAACGAGTTACCAAGAAGAACATCCAACACCTGTTGCGCGATGCGCAGCTGCGCAAGTTCGACGACGACGTTGAGCGCATGGAGAATTGCGAGAAAACTCTCAACAACAACTTGCTCACGCAGGCCGACGGCGAAAAGCTCAAGTTTGGACGCCTCGACACAGCGTGGGACCACAGGCTGCAATACGCGGCGAAGATGTATAAGCGCGGGCAGATTGCGACGTGGAATTGGCGCAAGGGCCACTACGTCCTGTGCGAGGGCATCCTGCACGAATTTACGGACTCGTCGCTCATTGCACCCTTGCTCGGAGCGTGGCCTGTCCTAGGCGCTACGCTGCGCCAATCGGTTGTGAGCAAGACAATCTTTGATAGAGGCATGGAAGACAAGCCGTTCAAGTACTGCTTTGAACTGACTGTCCATGAGTTCTTCGTCTCCGACTCGATCCTTGCCACCATCGAGTTCGCGTGCGACTCGGCCGAGGAACTCTCGCGATGGATGATGGCCATCGAGAGCGCCTCGCTCGCGGTCTCGAAGGACTTCAAGCAGACACACGATCGGGAAGCCCAGACTGGGTCGCACACTTGGCAAGAGTCGCGCGCACACGAGCAGCATTCCCCGAATAAGACACCGCGTAGCGGCAGGGGGACAAAAGTGAAGCGTCGACTTGCAGGCAGCCAGCTCGTTATTTCGCCGCTACAGGACACGCGCGTAGCCCCCCGCAGAGACGATCGACCGCTGGGACGGAGCGTCTCGAGGGGATCGGATACAAAAGTTTCTCGCCGACGGATCCAGCAGTTGTAGCTGGGCGTGGACGGCACGATGCAGAACGATTCAAGATACTGGACAAGGTGAAAGCGGACACAAGGATTCGGATTTTCCAAGAAACCGCGACTCTACATATGTACACATTAATGTTATCAATACTATTCCCAAAGCGGATATGATAACCTTCTTGTTGTTATCACACGCCTAGCCCCGTCGAGACTTCCGCCCGTACCTTGTACGCCGGCACTCGGTGTCGGGTGTGTGCACCGATGTACACATTCTCGATACACATTCACACCTTGAATTCACACCATGTGGCGGTATGGAAGGGCGACATGCCCATGGTGAGCTTGAAGCTCATGGCGGGTGGGGCGAGAAGTACGGTTGTTGTGTCCTGCCTGACGGCCGCAGCCGCGCGATGGTGGGGGAGAGGCGGGGAGAGCGCCCCGCCCGTGGTCTAAGTAAAAAGAGACCCGGCCACCGTGTTTTTGAACCGTCACTTGTGCGAGTCTCTCTTCCTCCCCTAGCTCGAAGACCTTTTCGTTTCCCCACACGAGATGCCGCGAGCTGCGCCCCTTGATGAGGGATGTAATTGCGCCTGCCACCTTCTCGCACCCTCAGTCTTGGTTGTACCTCCAGGGTTGGGCACCCGTGTGGTGTCGAAGCGTCGATGCTGTTTGCCGCCGTCTTAAGCCTGCTCCTGCATCCGACCGGCTCGCTGCTGCTACGCCCAACCGCAGCCCCTGCAGCTCTGCGGACTCGCTGTGCCGTGCCCGTCGCGATCGATTTCGCCGCCGACAGCGTGGCCAGCCCGCTACCCTGCGCCCCCGAAAAGTGCGAGACGGCGTGCGACAAGGACGCGCCACCGCGCATGGCGAGAGTGCCGAAGGCGATCACGTCGCAGCCGTTGGCGAGATCGCCCGATGCTGCACCTGCAATCGAGCGCGTTGCGGGTCCACGCACGGCGTCTTTGCCGCCGCCCGATGACCTCGCGGATGAGGTGATGCTGCGGATCGTGATGCAGGAGATGACGGACACGGAGGTGAACGCGCTCGCTTGGAAGTACTTGGGCTACCATTTCCAGGAGGCGACCGGCACGTGGGACACAAGCGCCGTCTTCCCGAACTGGCGGCAAAAGTTCCCACAGCCACCCGACCTCGTCGGCGTCACGAGAAAGTACGAGCGCGAGATCGACGAGCCGGTGCTTCGCGCGGTGCAGTCGCTGCAGCAGTCGGTCGCCAAGGAGCACAAGAACAACCTGCGCGCCTTCCTCAAGCCGCTCGGCTGGAATGGGTACAAGATGGACGGGCTCACGCCCAATATGACGCGCCGCGCCCAGGTTGCCAACTGGCTGCTCTACTACCGCGAGGCGCTGCACGGCGTGCCCGTGGAGGAGCTGCGCCGCAGGCGCGAGGTGCGAGCAGCGGAGGAGGCGGCACGGAAGGCCGCTGGCGAGGTGATGGCCCCGACAGGCACTGCGGCGCAGAGTGTCATTTGACTTTTGAGGGAAAAGGATCGCATGTTCGATGTTGACCATGAGAGCATGAGTGGGTGGTGAAGAAGACCGCTAACGCTCACCGAAGCATGCAGCCCACGCTTCCCAACATCACCGTGAGAGCCCCGGCCCTCCCAGAGTGTGTACGCGCAGCAATCGCCGGCGCGCGACCTACATGGTGCACATGACGCTGCCCCACTGATGGGGAAAGTCGATCTTCATTCTGAGTTTCAAACTTATGAAAGTACCGGTCGAGTTCCGGGCAATGGCGTGGACGTGCTTGCAGACTCTGAGGTGAAACCAGACTGCAACTAAGCAGAACGTGAGCGCGAGCGCGCAGCCGCTGTGCGTATGTCGTCACCGACACGGGCGCGAGGCAACTCGCAATTGGGCGCCATTCTGCGCAAGAACCTGTTGCTCAAGCGCCGTGCGCCGAAAACGACGTGCGCTGAGGTCCTATCGCCGCCCCTCTTCCTATCCATCTTGGTGCTCGGCTACTTCCTCTCGGAGACCGAGGTATACGGCGTGGGTATCTATGCTTCGACAGAGGTCAACGTGGCCAGTCTCATCTCCACGCTCGGCCCACTCGTCAGCGGAAGTGCGCGGGTCGCTGTGCCCACGGTGGCAGGGGTGGCTGGCACCCAAAGCGAATGTGAGGTGACGAGCTTAAACACCAACTTGACACAGTGCGGGATCGAAAATACCGAGAACGTTGACCTGTTTGGCCTGCGCGGCTCGCTCACGTCCATCATAAACGGGCCGCTGCCCGTGCTCAACATTGACACATTCCTCTCAATAGGGCTTAGCGTGCGCAACGCGCTCGGCTCGAAGAACCTAAAGCGCCTCAACGAAGCTGAGGAGTACTTGCAGCTCTTTGGCAACATCCTCACTCCGGGGAACATCCACATCTCGCCCGATACCAACCGCACACGCGACTTTGTCGCACGATCGCGCGCGGCTCACCCGACACTGAACTCGATCGACATGATCCTCCATCCCGATGAGCGGACGGCACTGCAAACTATTTCCGAGGGCACGTCAGGGCAGCGCACGTGGGCGCTGCTCGCGTTCCTCGAGCTCGACCCAGCCAACCTGAGCGTCTCCATCCGGCTCAACTACACCACCGTACCAAATACGAACCGTCTCAACAACTGGGTCGCCCGAGGGCTCGACACCGACTATCAGCAGTACATTACTTCAGGCTTCCTGACGCTGCAAGCGCTCGTGGACGAGTACGCCTTCGATGTGGCAGCGCGGGAGGGCTACGCGATTCCCTACGCGCCGCCCACCTCGTACGCCTTCGCCGCGCCCATGCCCACCGCCGCGTACAGCCAGAACGAATTCTATCTCGCGGTGAGCTTCATGCTCTCTCTGGTGCTGACCATGTGCCAGCTCTTCCCCGTGGCGCTGCTCACGAAGGCAGTCGTGGTCGAAAAGGAGCAGCGACTCAAGCAGACGATGCGCATCATGGGGCTGCGCGACCCGATTTTGTACGCCTCATGGTGGATCACCGCCTTTTCTCAGTTCTTGATCATCGCCCTCCTGTCGACATTCGTCATCAAGCTTTTCGTCGTTAAGACGTCCTTCGTGATCGTCTTCGTCTTCGTCGGCTTCTTCTGCCTGGGCGCGATCTCGTTTGCCTTCCTGCTCTCCGTATTCTTCTCGAATGCCGTCCTCTCAGCCGTCGTCGGGCCGATCGCCTTCTTCGGCTGCCTCCTCCCCCGCTACCTGTTCTTCGGCTCCAACCGTTACGAGCGCACAACTGCGAAGTTATGGGCCTCACTCTCGCTGCCGACGGCCTTCGCCTTTGGCGCGGACATCCTCGCCGAGTACGAGCTGGCCGAGATCGGCATCAATCGCAGCAACTGGGCGCAGGATGACTACAGCTTCCTAACCTCGCTCGGTATGATGCTCGTCGACACATTCCTCTACATGGTGCTCGGCTTATACCTTGAACGCGTGCTGCCCTCGCGCTACGGCACTCGCGAGCACCCGCTCTTCTTCGTGCGCCCGTCGTGGTGGGCGTGCGCCACGCCCGGCCCGTCGCGGCTGCGCGCGCCACTGCCGACCTCCCCCGCCTTCGAGCCGCCATCTGAGGCTCTCCGCAACTCGGACTCGATTGAGATCGTCGGGCTGGGCAAGGTGTATGGGGATTGGACCTCACTCAAAAAGGTCGCCGTCTCGGGACTCGACCTCTCGTTCTACTCGGGCCAAATCACGTGCTTGCTCGGCCACAACGGCGCGGGCAAGACCACCACCCTCTCAGTGCTCACCGGGCTGTACCCGCCCACCACGGGGGACTGCTACGTCTTCGGCTACTCGATCACGCGAGCGCGCGCCGTTGTGTACAACATGCTGGGCATCTGCCCCCAGCACGACGTGCTCTGGCCTGTTCTGACGGTGCAAGAGCACCTCGAGCTGTATGCGACCCTCAAGGGAGTGCCCTCGAAGCACGCACGCGTCGCCGCACGTGCGATGGCTGCCGAGGTGGGTATCCCTGAGAAGGCACATGTGCGCGCGCATGCCCTGAGCGGCGGGATGAAGCGAAAGCTCTCTGTTGGCTGTGCACTCATCGGCGGCTCGAAGGCAGTGCTGCTCGATGAGCCTTCGTCAGGCATGGATCCCTCCTCGCGCCGTTCAATGTGGGAGTTGCTCAAGCGCTCCAAGCCCGGGCGAGTGCTCGTGCTCACTACCCATTACATGGACGAGGCGGACCTTCTCGCTGATCGTATTGCCGTCATGAACCTGGGCAAGCTGCAGTGCTGTGGCTCGTCGCTCTTTCTCAAGTCGCGCTTTGGCCTTGGGTACACCCTCTCGATGGTGGTCGCCGATGGCAAGGCGTCCGACGCGATCACGCGAGCCGTGCACGCGACGCTCCGCCGGCACGTGCCCGAGGCGCAAGTGCTCTCGGCCGCGGGCGACGAGCTCTCGTTCCGTCTGCCCTTTTCGGACTCTCCGCGCTTCGCCGCCTTGCTGGCTGAGCTCGAGCGATCTCGCGCGGCGCTCGGGATCGGCTCTTACGGCATGTCGGTCACTTCGATGGAGGAGGTCTTCCTTCGGCTCGCGCAGGGCGACGAGGCTCTTGCAATGGTGTCGGCCAGGAAGGCCATGACGACGACGACGACGGACACGTACACGATGTTAAAGCAGGACCTGGACGCACTCGAGGTCCCGCCCGTGCTCGGTACGGCGATCAGGGGAGCCGCTAAAAGCCCCGAGGGCAAGTACTGGCGCAAGTTGCGGAGCTACAAGACGCACGTGGTGCTGCTGCGCCGCTGGCGACGCTCGAAGAGCTTCAGGCCAACGGTCAGGCGGCTGCAAGGTACCGCCTTCCCTGGCCCGGACGACGAAATGGCGCGGATGCTTCCCGAAGGCGTCGAGTTCACTTCGGTGGAGAAGCTCACCGTCGGGAGCGAAACGTCCACGCCGCCTCCCTCGCCCCCGTCGCATGTGGTGGCGCCGCAGCCGGCCGAGATTGATATCTCGCCCCCCCCGAAGGGCGGGATTGATATCTCGCCCCCCCCGAAGGGCGCACAGAGCCGCCGCGCCCGCCCCTCGAGTTCCAGCCTCAATCTGCTCAGCCATTTGAGAGGTTCGCCGAAGGGATCGTCGACGCGCCAAGCCATCCAGAACGCCGACGGGCCCACAGGCCTTGTGACAGACGACGAGCTGCACGCAGCCCCGTCAGTGCCTCCGATGCGCAAGCAGCTCTTCGTGATGCTGCTCAAGCGGTGGACCTGCCTCAAGCGCAACAAGAAGGGCTTCTTCACGCAGCAGATCCTTCCTGTGGGGCTCGTCGCCGTGATCTTGCTCATCCTCACTTTGGAAGACCCGCGCGTCGGCCCGCCACTCCGCATGCATGCATCCATCTACCGGCGCACGCGCTGGGGGGGCGAGCAGCCGGAGCCGCCCACGCTCCACGTGGCCAACCGCGCGCGCGACACTGAGCTCTTTCGGCACTACTCGACGTACTCCCTCGACTGGCAAGAAATTGGCGCGGCCGATTCGTACAACCTGAGCCAGTACCTGCTCGATACGTACAACGATCACCAGAGTCGCGCCACTCGCCTCGGCGGCGCGTTCGCGGGCGATATGGTCCACTTCAACTTGTACTTTGGAGGCGGCGGGTTGGAGGGCGTGCTCCTGGGCAACGGCAACTCGTCGGCCGTAGATCCTGAGGACCTCGCTGCCCTTTCGGGCGGCGTCGCGGTCGCGTTGCTCACGTGCTCGCGCTGGCAGCCGGGCGGTGTCGGTTTGGTCGGTTGGACCCCGGGCATCGTCGCGCAAGCGCTCCTTCCCAGCCTCAACCTGAGCGCCTCCACTGAAGCACTCGTGATGTCGCTCGTGCGGGGCGCCAACGGCACCCTCGCTGGCCTCAACGTGTCAGCCTCGGGGCTCGCTGGCCTGGCGGCGGGTGCGCTTGCAGGCTCCATCTACCTGTCCAATAGCAGCGTATCGAATAGCAGCAGTGGCTTCAACAGCAGCGTCGTCGTGGGCACGGCTCCGACCAATCTGATCACCAATCTGATCACGGACGCGCTCGCTACGGTGATCGGCCCCGCTGTCAGCGCCGGCCTCGCCCTCGGCGCTGCGGTCGTCAACAACGCCTCGGTCGCTGCCGTCGGTGCGGGCGTCGGGACTGGGCCAGCGGGAGATCTGATCTGCGCGGGGCTCGGCCAGGTCAGTGTGCTTGACGCCGAACTGAGCGCTGCAGGCGTCCCTGTCGCCGCCCGCGCCGACGGCTTTGCGACCGCGAATCCAGCCGACTCCCTCGGCAGCGCACTGGTCAATGGGCAGCCTTTGCGTGAGGCGGCGCTTGAGCTGCTCGAGGACAGCGCTGGGCGCGCCGCGACTGTGGGGGTCGGCTTCATCTTCGACTCGATCACGTACGACCCGTGGCTGCCGCAGCTGCGCGCCGCGCTCAACCCCATCACGCCCCTACTAGTCGCTCTCTCATGCAGCACCTACCCGTGCTCGCTAGTTCGGCCAGCCAACGAGCAGGCGCTCACACTCGCACTGCGCGCGGCGCTCGTGGTGGTGGGCGGCTGGACTTCAGCCGAGGCAAGTAGCCTGATCACCGTGGATCGCATACGACGCTCGCTCCCGTACATCCGCGTCTTCAACAACCTCGTCACAGAGCTCGAGGGGGTTCGTCGGGGCAACGAGGTGCGACTGCACTCGATCGAGAACTTCCCGCTCCCCCTCGCCGACCTCGCCGAGCTTGTCGCGCTGATCGCCGACGTCAACCCGACGGGCCCGTTCACGGCGCTCCGCCCCGTCCTCGACGGCTGGGCTGCCGACGGCGCTCCCCTCACCATCCCGACCACCGCAGAGGCCGCGGCCGGCGTGGCGGCCGACGCGGCGGGCCAGAACTCCACATTAGGCGACCGTGAACAGCTCAACCTGCGCCAGCTCACGCTTCGACTCGGGATGGTCTGGCTTGGCCCTGCGAGCCTCAAGGTCAACCACTTGGAGCTGACCGCCGTTGGCACCTTTCAGGCTTCTTCCTCGCTATCCTCGCCGCCGTCGCCACCGCCGCCGCCGCCGCCCGGCCCAATGCGCCTGACCATCGGCCACCTGGAGCTCTCGGACAGCGTGATCGCCTATGTGAATCTGAGCTATGCGGACACTCGCACCTCGGGCTCCGCCGCGGGCTTCACGTACGACGCGCGTGTCGTGCCGAGCATCTACACGGCACCCTGGCTCAATGTCTCTCTTCCAGTGCAGCTCACGGTGCTGCACAACACCTCGTCGGCGCACGCGATGGCCGTCTTCCTCGGCGAGGCGAGCCAGTCGGCGTGGTACGAGGCACACGCAGCGATGCACCCGCCGCCACCGCCGCATTTGGGTGTGGTTGGCGACGCCCGTGCGCCGATCGGCCCAGTCAAGTACGAGGTCTTCAATGCGCCGCTGCCGCTCACGCGCCGCGCAGCCCTTGAGGTATGGCGGACCCTGATTGCGACTGATTGCGACTGATTGCGACTGATTGCGACTGATTGCGACTGATTGCGACTGATTGCGACTGATCTGATTGCGACTGATTGCGACTGATTGCACCTCCGTCCGCCCTTGAAGTACGGCGGACCCTGGCCTTGCTCTCAAGCCAGTGCATGCGAGCGCTCACCGCGGCGCCCTCTCCCCACAGGTACGGCTGATCCTGGCCTTGCTCTCGTCGATCTTCATGCTCGTGCCCTTTTGTTACATCCCGGCATCGGCGGCCGTCTTCGTCGTGATGGAGCGCATCTCCAAGTCGAAGCACCTGCAGCTCGTCTCCGGCGCGAACCCCCGGCTCTACTGGCTCGCGACGTTCATGTGGGATCTTCTCGTGTACCTGCTCGTGGTCTCGCTGTGCATGGTCGTCTTCCGGGTGTTCAACGAGCCCTCGCTCATTGGAACGTTTCAGCAGGGCGCCGCCATCTTCTGCGTGCTCATGCTGTACGGCATCGCGGTGCTGCCGCTCGTCTACTGCTACTCGTTCCTCTTCGACTCACCCACGACGGCGCAGATCTCGATCATCATCTTCAATTTCGTCGCCGCTTTTGCGATGGTCATCGCTCACCAGATCATGAAGGAGCTCCCGAACACGCAAGCCGCTGACGCGGCGCTCGTCTGGCTCTACCGCTTCCTGCCCGGCTACAATTTTGGTGAGGCCGTCATCAACCTGACCACTAACTACTATCAGGGCCTGCTGCTCGGCAGCGCCGACCCTCCCTTCTCCTGGAAGGTGATCGGCCGACCCCTCCTCCTCATGTCCTTCGAGGCCGTGGGCTACTTTCTGCTGCTCCTGCGCATCGAGGCTTCCGCGCAGACATACGCCAAGCTTGAGCCGTGCCTCGCGCTGCTCTGCGGCGTGCGCGAGCCTTCTATCGACCTCTCGCGCCGCTCGCGCTTCGCCATTTACGCGGCGCTCATCTTGATCGTAGTCGTGCTTTCCAGCAATATCACACAACCGGGTGGAGGGCTGCTTCTCGCCGCGATCGTGCTGAGCACCGCAGCCGGAGTGCTCTGGTATGAGCGCCGGCTGCGGCGCACCGGGGGCACGGCCGAAGCGCACGCCTCCGCGGAGCTCACCAAGCGCGAGGGCGGCACAGCCTTCGATGAAGAGAGTGACGTGGCAGCTGAGCGGGCGCGAGTCGCCGAGCTCGTCAAGTCGCACGACGAGCACTCTCGGAGGCTCACGGGCGTCGAGGAGGCCGTCCTCATCTCGGGCCTGCGAAAGGTGTTCCCCGGCCGTGGTCTGGCGGCGCCGAAAGTGGCCGTCGTCGACCTCTCGCTGGGCATCCATCCGACAGAATGCTTCGGCTTCCTTGGCGTCAACGGCGCGGGCAAGACGACGACTCTCTCGATCCTCACGGGCGACTATCTGCCTTCTCGCGGCGGCGCGTGGCTGGGAGGCTACCACGTGGTCCATGGCATCCGACGCGTGCGCGAGCGCATGGGGTACTGTCCGCAGAGCGATCCGCTGCTCGAGCTCATGACGGCGCGAGAGACTCTCACCATGTTCGCGCGCCTTAAGAACTTGCCCGAGGATCGCATCCCATCGCTCGTGCAGCAGCTGCTGCACAAGGTGACACTCACGCCGTACGCCGACCGCGTGTGTGGCACCTACTCTGGCGGTAACAAGCGCAAGCTCTCGCTCGCCATTGCCCTCGTAGGCTCACCCGCCGTGGTCTTCCTCGACGAGCCGTCGAGTGGGATGGATCCTGTCTCACGACGCCACATGTGGGACATCATCATGCGAGAGCGCAAGCAGCGCTCGATTGTGCTGACCACCCACTCTATGGAAGAGTGCGAAGCGCTCTGCACGCGCATCGGCATCATGACGGCTGGACGGCTACAGTGCCTCGGCGGCCAGCAGCACCTCAAGTCCAAGTATGGGGGCGGGTACACGCTCGAAATGCGTGTGGCCGATGCAAAGGCGGAGGCGCTGCCCGCACGCATGGCGCGCCTCTTCCCGGGAGCTCGGCTCGACCAGTCGCACGCCGGCAAGCTCACGTACGAGCTGCCCAAGTTCGAGGCGACGGGCGGCAAGAGCCTCGCTGAGGTCTTCGAGACCATGGAACGACACAAGGATGCACTAGGGATCCTGGACTACTCTGCCTCCCAGCCCTCTCTCGAGTCCATCTTCCTCGCCATCGCTGATAAGGACATCAATCGGAAGCCCCGCGAGGACATCAATCGCGAGGATGATGTCGCCCGCGCCACCAACGTGCCTGCACGGAAGGACAGCGTGCCGCCATCACTCGAGCTCCACGCGATGCCGCAGCGCGCGGCCGCCGTCGGCAAGCAGGAGGACTCGTCTGAGACCGAACGCTCGGGGTACGACTGGATGCGCTCGCCCGCCACCAGCAGCCGCACCCATCCCGACTCGCCTTCGGTGGCCGCCCCCACCGAGGGTGAGCCATCGTATCGGCTCGCGTACGGCGGCTTGGAAATCCAAGGACCCCCCCTGTCCATCAGATTTGGTGCGGCGCCCGCGCCCGCCGCGGTGCAACCCGACTCATCGACATGAAGGGAAAGGGACAAGATGTTAGTTGTCGAGTTACAGCTTTGAGCTTAGTGCTTACGCACCACCCACCACGGCTGTACCGTATAGCGGTGGTGATAACGGTGGCGACGCGAACCTACTACGAAATAAAACCGAACGCGTGGCGTGGCGGTGTGGTTGCTCTGGTACGGCGAACGTGGACTGGGGACTACGGATTAACTACGGACGTACGGAGCTCGGAGGTGCGGACTGCCGGGTGGCCAGTGCGGCCTGGTGCGCGCGCCCGCGCGCGTACCCGTAGCCGTACGGACTACGGTACACCGCGTCACCGCCGCGGGTCCCCGCGCCCCCGCGTGTAGTTGCCGCGGGTCGACCGTATGCGGTTCGTAGTGGAACCGAACAGGCAACAGCGTGCCGGCAGTTCGGCGGATGAGTTCGGCAGTATCCGGTTCGAGATGTCGGCACCGCCGCGCGCCGGACGCCGGACGTCGTCGCGCGCGATAACGATATAACCCAAACCCCCCCGTGTAACCGCCGACATCATCGATCATGCAATCGCCGTCCTGCCCGAAACGCGCACACACATACGTAGTACCAGACGCACGCAGATGAGCTCAAGCTTGGCACAAATGCCGCTTGCGTTTAGCATGCGTGCGGGGCAGAGCGGCAGAGACACCTTCACGTCGGCCATGGCCCATGCCCATGAGTGTGCACGATCGACGGCCATCTTGCTCACCCTCCCTCCTTATCCTTCGAATATTTCCCCTCCTCACCCCCCTCTCCGTGGGGGCGCACGCGCCGTTTCGAGCCGTGAGGCCGGCCTATGTGCACTGGCAGCCCATCATGCAGCCCGGGCCTGCTCCAGCGTTGTGGCATGCATGCAGTCGGCGTGCTCAAGACGGCGTGTGCTCAGAGGGCGACGTCGGAGGAGTAGGTGCCCGCAGTCAGCTTCTTGGGCTCACCCGACGCATTGGTAATCTTGACGGAGCCCTCGATGACCACGCCGTCCTCCATCTCGATGTTCGCGCCCTCAACGGTGAGCTTCTTGCACTTGATCAGGGAGGGCGGCGCGCCGGGGACGAGTTTCTTCAGCTGGTCGACGAACTTGTATGCGTCGTCGAGCTTGATCGTCGGCGGCACGCCCTTGCACTCCTCCCTGAGCACCATGCGCAGGTCGGTGGTGACCTCATACGCGTCCGACATGAGCGCGAGCATGTCGGCTGTCGTCTTGACCGGTGCGAAGCGCGTGCGCGGGATAAGGATCGCGGCCGCCGTCGGGAAGGCTGAGATGGCCGAACCCATCGCCGTCTCGAGCTGCAGCACCTTGGTGGACGCCTTGTCGCGCGGGTCGACCGTCTTGCCGTTCTTGATGACCGGCAGAGGGAGCGCGCCGTCGAATTTGGTGAACGCCGCCTTAAGTTCCTCGAGGTTGACCCACAGGTTGTTCGTGTTGAAGAACTTGTACTTGCCCACGTTTTGGAACTCCTTTTCGTCCGCGTCGGGGCACTGCGCAGCCTCGCGCAGCAGCAGGCCACCGCCCTTGGCCTTGGCCAGGTGGCCGCCCTTCTTATCCGCGTCGGTGCGCTCGGCGCACTCCATCGCAAAGGGCGAGCCGGACGCTGCGAACCAGGTGAGGAGCTTGAGATCCATCGTAGCGCCTAGGTTGTCCGAGTTGGAGACGAACATATACTTGTATCCCTTGGCGAGCAGCGCATCGAGCGTGCCCGTGCCCACCATCGCCGGGTACAGGTCGCCGTGGCCGGGCGGGCACCACTCGCACTCTGGCTTTGCGGGCCACGAGGCGGGCGTCAGGTCGTCCTTGGTGATCTTGGGCGCCTTGTTCTGCTGGAACTCGAGGGGCAGACCCTCGGACTGGAGCGTCGGGTACTTGGCCAGGTACTCGAGCGTGTCCGCCGAGGTGGCGAACGAGTTCATGAGCATGAACGCGAGCGGCTTCTTGTACACGTCGCGCATCTGCTCGACTTGGAGGGCAATGAAGTCTAGGAAGGTCTTGCCCTGCTTCAGATCAAGTAGCGATTTGGCCTTCTCAAGGCCCATGCCCGTGCCCAGACCGCCGTTGAGCTTCACCATGACGCAGCTCTCGAGCAGCGCGGGGTTCTCGGCGGTGAGCGCCGCGTAGTCAGGAAGGCTATCCACCGGCTCGATGCTCGACTCAGGGATCATAAGGTCGGCGCCCGACGTGAGCACCTTGAAGTTGTACTTGAAGGCGTTTTGGGCGGCGCTGTTCATGCCGTCGGCCGTCATCTTCTGCTCATACGAGGGCCAGAGCGCTGTGAACTTCTCGTTCTCGGGGGTTTCCATCTTCGAAGCTTTGAGGAGGTAGTTGGCGATGAAGGTGAAGGGATCAGCGGGACGCTCCTTGAGTGTCGCAGCAACGACCTGCGGTAGGGTTTAGGAGGGCGCGCGTGAAGGTCGAGGCATCGCGTGGCGGTGGCAGTCGGCGCCGTGACCGGAGCTGGCCGCAAGGGAGGCACCCTCTCACCTCAGCGATCTTCTTCTCGAGATCGAAACGCTGCAGATATGCGATGTTCGACTCAGCCTGCAGAGCGCGACGGAAGAGGGCGGTGAGCGGAGAAAAGCGATGCCGGCAGCAGCAGTAGGGCGCTAAGTCTGGCGTCTATCGGCTGAAGTGAGCCAACGGTCCGCGACAGCGCATCGGGCGTCAAGTCGTACCATGCACGCTGCGAAGATAGAAAAAAGATCAAAAAGATTCCTGAAAAGTCTGGGATCCTCGGAGATTTCGCTACAGGAAACTTCTATGTTCACTTTGTTAAATGTACATGGTTCGGGAGCGCACGCCTTGACGCCCTCTGCTCGAAGACCCTCTGTGAAGCCTCACGACACGTGACGAAACTTGAAATAACTTGAAAACCAACATGCCCGGCGTGCCCACCTCGGAAGAGGTGACGGCCTACCTTGCCGCGCACAAGCTCGAACCTGTAATCGAGGATGCCGTAAACGACGCCGTGCTGAAGCAGGTCAAGGTGAGATGGCCACAAGCGCAGCGGCCACGCAGGCCAGCCTCGTGAAACATTCCTGCTCCGCACGGAGAGTACCGATTCTTCGCTTTGACGCCCTATCGCCGTCGCTCTGCCTCTCTCTCGCGCGCAGAACCCGTTCTGGCACATTGCACAGATCCTTCTCAAGAAGAGCGAGGAGGTGGGCGAGGCCAAGAGTGGCACTCGGGTCTCCCTCGACGGCGCCGTGAAGGAGAGTCCCGTGAAGAGGCCTGCGTTCGCGCCCGAGGCGGTCGTCATCGGCGGCGGCCGTGGACAGGAGATTGACGAGGCAGGGCTGACGCACACCTTCACCAAGAGCGAGGGCACGCTTACCGACGTCCTGCAGGCGAAGCTCAAGTCGTTTTTCGACAAGATGGATTTGGACAGCAACGGCGAGGTTTCCAAGGAGGAGGCTGAAAAGTTCTGGGGCAAGAACTTTGCCAAATTGAATGCGCAGTCGATGTTCAACGGTGTGTCTCGCGCGCGACCCACGCTGCCTCTGCCCGCGTCGCGTCGCGCCGCCCATCAGAGCGCGCGCCGCGCTCTCCATCTGAGCTCTCGCAACGACGCCTCTGCACCCCGGCTTCGCAGAGGTCGACGAGGACGGAAACGGCACCATCACGTGGGTCGAGTTCCTCGACTTTTGGAAGAATGTGGCCGCCAATGGGTACTCGCAGGAGGACCTCGAGGAGGAGGTGCAGATGATGATGGAGGGCGGCTCTTGGGTCGACTTTGACGACGGCCGTACGACGTAAGGCGCTCTCGAGGCAGCCGGCCATGCACACCCTCTCTTGAGGCAGTGAGCTTGAGGCGGGGTACATGTAAGTGCAGGGGTACGAACACGCGGACAACGTGCCACGTGGGCGCGCACCAAGGTCGCCTCGCGTCTGTGGCGTTGTTTGGGGTGCAGTGAGGTACAGCGGGGAGCGGTTTCCTCAACAGTGGGGGAGCAACCAGCAAGCTGCGCACACCACACGACTCGGTCAACTCAAGTTAGCCCGGGTGTGGGGTCCGTGCACAGCTGCAGGACGCCCACGCCCCATAGACCGGCCGCTCCGGCGCGGCGCAAGAACGTGTCTTCATACTTCCAAGAAGCTTAAGCTATAAGCAAACACGCCTCTCCGACGATTTCCACACAGCTGGGCCGTTCGAAATGACGTCTGAGAGAATGAGACTTAAGTTGAGACCTCGACGGCGTCCTCTGAGAGACTCCCCGGTGCGTCCGGACTCCGCTCGAAAGTGATCCGGTGACTCGATTGTCTGCAGAGTCGCAACGAACGCAGGAGTACTCGCACGCCCAAACAGCTGGGCGCCAGTGTCACCGATGCTCAGCGTTGTCCGGCACGGGGGGCGTAGTCTCCAACGGCACTGCCGATAGCGGCAGGGTCGTCGCGCTGTGATGGAGCGGCATGCTCTGCGACGTCGTGGGCGGCGGCGGCGGCGGCGGCGGCAGCGCCAGCGGAGAAAAGTCGAGAGGAATTCCTTCGAATTGCGAGTTGAGTAGGCTCGAGTTCAGCTGCCGGCTGGGCGTGGCGAAGCTCGAGGAGAGCAGCTGTGAGTCGCGCCGGCGCGCCAGCCAACGCTGTGCGAGCCACGCGGGGCATCCCAGCAGCACCGCCACCACGAGTGAGATCACAGCGATTTCATCAAGCGGGTGAACGCCGGTCGTGGCGAGCATTAGGCTGCCTGCAACTAGCATGCAAAGGACCAGCCGGTGCAGGGTGGCCGTGTCGAGCGCGCGGTTATACTTGTTGCCCAGCGCAAGGCCCGCAAGTGCCGCCGCCACCACCGCCACATGCGACGCCACGTCCGCCGAGGTCGCGATCACGAGCGCGCGGACCGCCAGCAGGTAAGTCAAACGCGCAATCGAGAGCAGGCATTGAAAGACGGAGGATGTGCTGCGCCATGTCTGCTTGCTCAGGCTGCGGCCGCTCCAGCGCACGTAGAGCATGAGTGGCGGGCCGGCGACACCGGTGAGGCCGCCGAGCCCGCCCGCGCCACAGAAGCATCCGACGGCACATAGCAAGGCTCGCCGGTCGTGCACCAAGTCGGGCACCGTGCCGACTGGTGGCTCCACCGGCGGCCATGATGGGTGACCACGATGCATGCGATGCTGAGAGACGCCGCTTTCGATCGCCAGTAGCAGCAGCAGCAGCCCAAGACCTCGCGTCACCCAGACGAGCGCAGTCTCATTCAGCAGAAACAGCACCTGAGTGAAAGGAAGGAAGGAGACACCAAAGCAGACGATGCCCAGCGCCAGCAGTCCGACGTTGAGTCCGCGAAAGAAAAGCGCTGCTTGCACCACACCCACGACCGCCTCGGGCAGCGCCAGAGCTAGCACGGCACTCTTGGAAGTGCCGTCGACGAGACCCAAGAGCGAGAGAAGATGAATCGCAACGTTGAAGGTGATGCCGGCTCCAAATGTCGTCAAGCCGAAGAGGAGTTCAGCGATGAATGCGGTCACCGCGAGACCAGAGGTGAGCGCCGCGGCACTCGACATGATGTGTTATAGAATCATGATGAGCGAAAAGGTCAGCTAAGCAAAATAAGGTCAGCTAACCGTTCGTGGGGATGGCGCCTCGGCGCGGATGGTGCGTTGGACATGCGAGAATCATGAAGAGCCGAACCGTTCCACGAGCGCCACGATACGGGCCCGATCGTCAAGCGTCAAGCGTCAAGCCCCTCCGCTCACGTCGACGACCACGCGGCCCGCCGTCTCACCCTTTAGGATGCGCGGTGCGTAGCTGATGACGTGCTCGAGCCCGATCGTCTCGGCGGTGACCAGCGCGAGAGCCTGCGGCGAGAGCGACTCAGCGAGCAACTCCCAAACAATGCGCCGCTCGCGCTGCCACTCGACCCAGCGCTCCCTTTCCATCGGGTACCCTTCCAAGTCCCATGGCAGGGTCGAATCGACGCCAAGCAGGCGCACGCCGCGGAGGATGAAGGGGTAGACTGTGGAGAGCAGCTCACCTGATGAGGGAGGCAATCGAGATGCACTCAGAGATGAAGGGGTAGACTGTGGAGAGCTGGAAGGAGACTGTAAAGGAGGATGAAGGGGTAGACTGTGGAGAGCAGCTCACCTCCCGAGGCAACGCCCGTGCTCGCGATGGCGCCTCGGTAGGCCGTCTGCGCGATGGCCGCGGCGAGCGTGCTGCCGCCCACCGCGTCGATCACACCCGCCCACCGCTGCTTTGAGAGCGGTTTCGTGTCCGGTTCTAGCCGGCCGATCACTTCCGCCGCGCCGAGGGCGCGCAAGTGGGTCTCGAGCGCAGCCTGTCGGCCCGTCGAGGCGATGACCTCGAAGCCACGCGCGGCGAGCAGTGCGATGGCCACCTGGCCCAGCCCGCCCGCGGCGCCCGTCACAAGCACCGGCCCGTGGCTAGGCTTCACCTCGCCAGCGCACTCGAGGTGGTGAACGCACATAGCTGCTGTGACGCCGGCGGTGCCGATGGCCATGGTCTCTGCGAGCTCGAAACGGCCCATTGGAGGTGCGATGAGCCACTCGGCTCGGCACGTTGCACGCTCCGAGTAGCCGCCGTCAAAGTGCTGCCCCGCCTTGTTGCCTGTCAGCACCACACGGTCGCCCGCCTTCCACAATGTCGACGAGGAGTGCACCACGTGCCCGGCATAGTCGATGCCTGCGACGATCGGCCACTGCGGCACGACGCCCTTTTGGCCGAGCAGGATCATGCCGTCCTTGAAATTGAGGTCCGAGTGCGTCACGGCCACCTCGACGTCTGCCTTCGGGTCCTGGCGGGGAAGATCGCGGACAGAGTCAAAGTTGAGGAGCTGCGCGGTCGGCCCGTCGCCCGCCTCTTTGGCCGACCGTGCAACCACGGCGCGGAAGTGGCGATGGGCCGACGTGCGGCCGAGGCCGTGGATCAGCGGCCGCTGTCGGCGCACCACTAATCGGCGCAACATGGAACCCGGGAGCCGTCCACAGGCTCTGGTGTGAAACGGCTGTGAGCAGGAGCTTGCGATGAGAAGGCACCAACTCACAGTTGAAAAGGTCGTGCCAGCAATTCTTTATCCTTTCCCCTTGACGCCCGCGCGGTCGTTTGTTGATGTTTGAGTGCCAGAGAACTTGTGCCCCACCACTTCGGGAGCGGGACAGCGGGTGGGCTCGCGGAGCACCGGTTGCTCTAACTCTCACCGCTTTAGCTCCTGAGTTTCCAAGAGATTTGGTTGCAGTTCTCCTCTGTGTCTCGTGTCACCTGTTAACAAGAAAGCCCACACTTGTCCGGAGTGTGATGAGACTGCATGATTGAGACGCCGTCGAAGAGATCGCCATGTGTACAACCGTCCACCGGGTCCACGAGTCTTCGCGAATGCCATGGGACTTCATGGAAAAGAATTATATCCATATACCTCGGACTGGTGGCACAAGCGTCGAACACCTTGTGCCAGCGAATCATACCGTGCGGTGGCACGCGCGGGGCTGTTGCGAGCACGGTTTTGTGGAAAGGTGCTGCAACCACGGATCGCCGTGGCACCTGCCACTTGACGTGTTAGCTGCCATCCTCCCGGAAGTTCGCCAAAGCTATGGAAGCACGCCGACATGGTGTGTCGTGAGACATCCCGATGATAGATGGAAATCATCGCAGGCATTCATAGCGCACTCTCGAAAGAGGTGGCCTGACAGCGCGGCCTTTCCGAAAAGTCGGCCACCACGCACCCCGATCCAGCTTCGAGCGCTGTTTGCGAAAAGTCGGTTTGCGGCCGAGTGGGATGAAGAGCTCGTGCATCTGCAGCCCCAGAGCTGGATGGTTTGGGATGCGCACGGACAGCCGCAATGCTCGTGCGCCGTGGCGTTTGAGAATCTCGGCAGCTTGCTCGCCTCTCACACCCGCTCACACAATGTGATGGCCGCTGGCGGCTACGAGCACGTTGGGCCCTCCGTGACGAGTGCGGCCTGCAACGGCAACTGCACCGACTCCACCATCGCGCACCAAAACCTCTACTTTCTGGACCTTTCTTTATGGAAAGCTGCGACGAGCGCTGGCGACAGGGGGTGCTACCGTCCCCAGCCGCAGAATTTGACCTCGTCTGTGCTCTCTCGACCTCGAAATCGTGTGAAGTAGAGATCAACAAAGATAAACGGGCCGGTGGTCGGAGTTCTTTTAATAGCGCCGAGTTGGGACGAGTCGGTGAGGACGATCTGCCTTGGTCTCAGTTCGATTCAACCTAAATCGGGTCACACAATTCTAGGTGTTCCCTAATTGGTTAATGTGTCGGCTTGCATGCAACTGTCTCTCAGGAGACGGGTAGGCACCGATATGGCGCTACACCCCCCCGGCTCGGTAGTACACGTACCGAGCCCCCGTACATGCGCCCATCCCGTCAGAGCAGGTTCATGCACTCTTTGCGATGTTTGTGAAACGT
>Ga0210241_101137_pt1 | contig 21382 bp, 13 predicted proteins | sample ChrtobMetP5a_8mM_FD_155488 | JGI IMG/M metagenome (GOLD analysis project Ga0210241, IMG submission 155488) | Chrysochromulina tobin associated microbial communities from unialgal haptophyte culture, Seattle, Washington, United States - P5a_8mM | ecosystem: Host-associated > Algae > Haptophytes >...
GGCGGCGAGGGGGGCGGCGGCGAGGGGGGCGGCGGCGAGGGGGGTTGCCGGCGGCCGGTGTGCTACGCCGGGCGGCGTGCGTGTGCTTGGCGACGCGCGCGCGCGCGGGAGGGTTCGCGCGTGCCGTTGGTGAACTGCTCGAAGGCGGCGACGCGGTCGTCAAACGGCAGGCTCATATCTAATAGGGCACCTGCGTTGGGGAACAAGGGCACGAAAAGGCGGCACCCGAGCACACACACGTTGTGTGTGCGCACGGGCACCGGCTCCAAGTACTCCGCTGCCGAGCACGCAGGGGTGATCGGTCCGCACGCAGGGGTGATCGGTCCCCACGCAATCCGACGAGAAAGCGTGCGAGCATGTAGCCACGTCCACGCCTTGTAGCCGCGCGTAGCATGCTCGCAGGAGAGCGAAGTTCGACTTATTAGGTCTCGGAGGAAGATTGGCCTGCAGCGAGTGCACCTCGGCGAGCGTGAGCTCCAATGAATGGGCGGGGACCTCAACATGAGGCCTCACGCCCACCTCGGAATGCGCACTTTGTAGATTGTTCCTGCGTCAGCACGATCGAGACACTCAGTGTAAGAGCAGGTCAACTAAGGGAATTCCAAAGCGCGTTTGATTGAGTGTGCCACGCACCTCACGCACGGACGAGGCGGCCGAGCCTCATCGTCTGGGGTCACCTCCATTCGCGATCGGTTGAAAAAGCCGAAAGGGGTTCGGTTTTACGCCATGGCTTTTTCGCTCGATGCAACGCGAGACGAATTCATGCCCAAAACGACGCGTTCGCCACACGAGCAGCTGATATACCCGATCCAAGTGAAGACAAAAAGCCCCAAGAGAGCCCCAAGACAAAGAGCGACAGCTCCTCTGTGCAGCGCAGGACTTTCCCACGGTAGACGAGCGCATTCACTTCCTCCTCTACACAAAGCACATGGATTCGTAGCCCTGTGTCGACGGCCTCATCACCCTCGATACCATGACACGTCTAACAAGATGACACGACAGCGCAGAAGAAGCACTACAGAAGCACTACAAGCCCAGGTTCCATACGCATTCGCGGGACGGCTGCACCGGCCTCCATGGGTCCATGGCGCCGTCTGCATTCTCCACAAACGGTCTGGGCCACTGACCTCGACTGGCGGCTACAACATGTACCTTCCCTGCACGGAGCGCAACGCCCACGATCTGCCCGCCGTCACCGTGCCGCCCACCACCACTGACCACGACACGTGCCTTCCCTCGAAGCGCACGGCACCAGCCTTCACCATTGGGCGTGTTCTTCTTCGCAGTGATGGCATCGTCGCCTCGCTGAACGACGACGCGGTGCACACGTCCACCATCGAGGAACGTGCCGCATGGCGCTGGTCCCCGAGGTGCTTTGTACCAACGTCTGGCTCTCTTCACTGATCTAGAAGACTAGAACATTCAGTCTGAGTTGGCCCTCATTCCCCCGCTTCCTCATCCTCGTCTACCAGGCACTCATCCCCCTTGGCTCATCCACAAGGGAATGGGAGTGCCGCCTCCAGGAGGCTGCAGCGGTCTTGACATGCTCGATGCTGTGGGCCGTGCTCGCGCATGTGCAGCGGAGGAGCGCACCTCACGTACTTTGCAAACGTGTAAGGGAACTTTGTGCACCGGCGTGAGATGGACACTGTCGTTGTGCTCCGGGTAAGATGCGCGACAATCTTGTCGCGCAAGGCTTCCCCTGCTCGACGCCGAAGAAGCGTCCCATCGCGGCCGCAGCAAGCCCCGGAGCCAACACGCGCTGTCTGACGAGCGTCAGGGTGCGGGTCGTTCGAGGAGATCTTGATCGCAAACAAAGGTTACATGCTGCTCGTGGCCTGGAGTACTTTCTCCCCCCTTCCCCCCTCTCCCCTCAATTACATGCAATTACGGTACTGTGTACCGGTACGGTTCTAACGCCATCACCGCGCTCGGGAGCGGGATGCGGCTGGGCCGGGTTCGCAGGGGACGGCCTCCTCCGAGTCGGCCGCGAGGAGCGGTCGGCTCCGGGGCTGCGGCCGTTGAGTCGGCCGCGGATTCGGTCGTCTCGCGGGTGCGTTGGTGGGTTGGGATGGTTGTGAGGTTCGGCTGTCCGTGTGTCCCGTGTTTGTCCCGTGTCCCGTGTGTGTCCCGGCTCCCCCCTGTGTCTTTTTACCGGTACGGTTCATTACAATCCACGCATTTCGAAATGCCCGTTGGTGAGCAAAGATGTCGTGTTCGGCCTCGGCTTGCCTCGCTGCGCTCTCGCGAGGCCACTGGAGCGGGTCGCTGTGGCGCTGGGACGATGCGCCCTCCTGCTGTCAGTTTGGCCAGGTCGGACCCGAGCGCGCGCAACGGCTGCTCGCCGGCAGGAAGCTCGTCTTCGTCGGAGACAGCCAGACGCGCCGGCACATGTGGGCGATCGTGGACGCCGTCGGCGGCGCGCGCGTGCGCCGCCGACATGGGTTCGTGGTCCCCGACTCACACCGGGCATTTGACGAGGCCGCCATCGGCCTCAACGATACCATTTACGACAGCCAGCGCGCCTACCACGCCGGCCAGACGGTGCTGCTCAACGTACGCACGGGCAGGTGGGTGCTGCTCGACCCGAAGCAGCTGTGCGGCGTGGACCAGACGCATTGGATGACCGACCACCGGCTCGTGGGCGCGCTCGAGCGCGGAAACCCCGAGCCTTGGCCCATCATGCGCGGCGCCCACTACCGCTTGCTGCTCAACGTGGGGCTGCGGACCAACGCATCGGGACTCGATTCGAGCGGAGGGGACCCTCGGCGCGCCGTGACGGGCGCCGTGACGGCGGAGCGCGTACGTCAGGCTGTGCAGGCGCTCGCGCGCGACGCCCTCCAGTCGTGGGGCTGCCAGAAGCCGCGCGCCCAGGACTGCAGCTACGAGGATGCCATTCAGCGAAATTGCGCGCGTCATCTCGCTGTCCTCCATGGGCACATGCCGGCGCGCGAGCTCGGGGCCGGTGGCGGCGGTGCAGGCGGCGGAGAAGGCGGCGGCGTCGGCGGCGGCGGGCGCCCCGAATTTTTGCGACTCACAGTGCTGATGGGAGAGGTGGGCGGAACATGCCAAGGTGCCGCCCGCGAGCTGCAAGCCAAACTAACTGCCAACCTCGCCAACCTCGACGCCGAGCATCCCTCGAAGGCGCCCAGGGCGGCGCTCCGTCGCCGTCGTCTCTCGGAGGAGGCCCTGCTCAACACGGCGCCCGTTCCTACTGTGGAAGGCCTCTCGGAGGACCTTGGTGACTACTCGGTGGACCTTGGCAACTACTCGCGTGCGCCGCCAGTTGGCAACCCTCACTTGGCAGGCGGTACGGCAGGTCGGCGCCGTGTTGAGCGCCGACGCCGGCTGCGCGCCGTCCCCGACGAGACCGGGCGCCGTGTTGAGCGCGAGAGGAAGCGGGCGCGCGCGCTCGCCGGTGGCGGTGCGCGCGGCGCCGGTGCGCGGCGCGCCGCCGGCGGAGACGCTCAGCACGGCGCCGGCGGAGCGGCCTCGGCGCCGGGCTACGCAAGGACCAAATTAGGGTTGACGAAGCCCAAGCCCAAATTAGGGAGCCCAAAGGGTGGTTTCGTGCCCACCACGGCGCTGCGAATCACCCCTCAAGTGGCCGCGACGCTCGCGATGATTGGGCGCCGCGGGCCAGTGCTGATGGCGCCGTATTGCCAGAGCTACTGCCGGCGCACGCATCACCTCGAGTGCGTTGCTACGCAGCCGTTTGTGCCGGCGCTCGAGAGGGCCGTTGGCGCCCACGCCGGCGCGTTGGGTGTGCAAGGACCATCCGACCCTAATTTGGCAGTGCTCACCTTTCTATATGCGGCAAGTATGGAGGCCGAGATGACGAGCACGATGGTACACTGGGGTGAGCGGTCGTACGGGCACGGCGCCGACGTCATCTTCGTCGGGGCGACATGGGCTTCGACGATGCGCACCACGCGAGCCGAGGCGGCGATTGCAATCCCAATCAAGAACGCACCAGTGGCTCAGGCCGCCGTGTCGAGCGCCCACCACGACGCGTCGTCCACCGTCACCTTGGCGTGGGACGCGAAGCTAGAGAGCTCGTGGCGCTCTCTGCTCCGCGCGTGCGCCAAGGCGAGCCGCTGCGTCCTCCGCACGGTACCTGAGCACCTGCGCCAGCCGGAGCCCGCGCCGTACCGGGCGTTCACACGTCACGTGGCCTCCCTCGCCGCGGCCGCGGGCGTCGGTCTGATCGACGCCTTCCCGGGCACTTGGGAAGGCACCAAGGCGGGCGTGATGGCGCATCATGACTCGACGCGCATCCATTACTCGGACACAGGGCGCATCTTCCTGGCACAGCTCACTCTGAATGCGATGCCCTGGCTGCAGCTGCCGATGAGCGCCGAGCTGCCGCCGCCGGAGCGAGTCGGCGAAGTGAGTGTCGAGCAAATCGCAAAACCGCACCTCATGGTGCCTTGATACGTGCAGGGTCCGTGTCGTGTTTATTCAAATTCACAGCCTCCATTCACACTCTGGAACGCGAGCGCGTGTCGCGTCCGTGTATGCGCTTGCTCACGCGACCTCTTCTCCACACTCTTCCCGCGGCCGCCCTCTGCCTCCGGATGTCGATGGCGACGAGCGTCACCAACCCGCTGCTCGCCGATTGGAGCCGCACCGAGCCCTATGGTCTGCCACCGTTTGGGAAGATCCAGCCCGATCACTTCAAGCCCGCCCTGATGGCTGGCATGGCGCATCAGCTGGAGGAGCTGGAGCAGATTGTGAGTACCGCCGAGGCGGCGACCTTTGACAACACGATCGCCGCCTTCGATCGCTGCGGCGGCGTCCTCAGCCAGGTCGCCGGCGTCTTTAGCAACCTCTGCTCCTCGAATGCGCCCGAGGAGCTCCAGGCAGTGCAGCTCGAGATGGCGGCGCCGCTCGCGGCGCACGAGTCGAAGATCTACACGTACCGGGGCCTCTTTGCGCGAGTCGCGCAAGTCCACGACGCCCTCGATGGCGCCTCCCTCACGCCCGAGCAGCGCCGCCTCGCCGAGCGCATCCACCTCGACTTCGTGCGCGCGGGCGCCAAGTTTGACGAGGCGAGCCAGAAGCGTTATTCGGAGATCATGGAGCGGCTGTCGACGCTCACGACGACGTTCCAACAGAACGTGATGGCGGATGAGAGCAAGGTCACCATCGAGCTCGCCGCCTCCGACCTGGAGGGCTGCCCCGAGTTCCTCGTCAGTGCTGCGAAGTCGGCCGCGGCGGAGGCTGGTGAGCTTGAGGGGTCGATTGCGTCTTTGAGTGCGGTCTGAGTGCGGTCTGAGTCTGAGTGGGGTCTGGGTACGTCTTGGATTGCGGTCTGATGGCGTCTCTGATGGCCTCCCTCATCAGGTAAGCCCGAGGGCTCGTACGTGATCACCCTCTCGCGCTCGCTCGTCGAGCCCTTCCTGACCTTCTCGCCGCGCCGCGACCTGCGCGAGAGGGCATGGCGACTCTGGACGAACCGAGGACAGCTGGATCCATCTCGGGCCAATCTCAAGCTCGCCAAGGAGATCCTTCTCCTCCGCTGTGAGCAGGCGAAGCTGCATGGCTACGAGAGCTTCGCTGCGTATCAGAACGCGGACTCGATGGCGAAAACCCCACAGGCCGTGACCGAGCTCCTCGAGCGCGTGTGGACGCCTGCGTGCACCTCCGCCGTCTCGGAGCGCGAGGCTCTCGAGGCTTGCCTGCGCACGGAGGAGGGCCACGCAACGGCTGAGCTTGAGCCGTGGGACTGGCGCTACTGCGCGGAGAAGGTCCGCATTCATTGCCTTTTTTGATGACCTCTGATGGCCTCCCTCATCCGATCCGCATGCAATGCCTTGATGATCTCAGATGGCCTCCCTCATCCGGTCCGCATGCAATGCCTTGGTGGCCGTGAGTGCCTCTGAGTACCGGCTGACGAGCCTCTGATGACCTCTGATGGCCTCCCTCATCAGGTGCGCATGCAGCGCTATGACTTCGACGAGTCGGCCCTGAAGCCCTACCTGTCCCTCCCCGGGATGCAGCGCGCGCTCTTCGATACCGCTGGCAAGCTCTTCGGGGTGCATTTCGTCAAGGTCGATCTCGAAGCCAAGGGGATCACCCTCTACCATCCAGATGTGGAGTTGTACGAGGTGCGTCAGGCGGGGGCGAACGGCGATCTGGTCGCGCTCTTCCTGCATGACAACTACGCACGGGCTAATAAGCAATCGGGTGCGTGGATGTCCTCGTTCGTCGACCAAACTCGCAATTGGAACACGTACCAGTATAGCGTGCCGTCCGACGCCGCCTGCTCGGTCGCCATCCACGCCTCCGGAGTGTCGTCCACCTCGCGCATCCCGATCATCATCAATAACAACAACTTTGCCAAGTCGGAGCCATGCCTGCTCTCATTTGATGACGCCATCACGCTGTTCCACGAGATGGGGCACGGCCTTCACGGTATGCTCTCCTCAGTCACGTACTCGCGGCTGGCAGGTACGAACGTGCTGCGCGATTTCGTCGAGCTGCCTTCACAGCTCCTGGAGCATTGGCTCCGCTCGACGGATGTGGTGCTCCGAAGCCACGCGGCACATTGTGAGACCGGCGAGCCGATCCCGTCGGCGATGCTCAAGCGCCTGAACGACGCGCGTAACTTTAACCAGGTGATTGCATGCGCTCTGCTCTCTATGATTGCCTCTATGATTAACTTCAACCAGGTGATTGCATGCGCTCTGCCCTCTATGATTGCCTCTATGATTAACTTCAACCAGGTGATTGCATGCGCTCTGCTCTCTATGATTGCCTCTATGATTAACTTCAACCAGGTGATTGCATGCGCTCTACCCTCTAGATGATTGCCTCTATGATTAACTTCAACCAGGTGATTGCATGCGCTCTACCCTCTAGATGATTGCCTCTATGATTAACTTCAACCAGGTGATTGCATGCGCTCTGCCCTCTACGAGTGCCTCTATGATTGCCTCTGTGAGCCTCTATTGAATGTTCTACTTCCGCAACTTCCATAACTTCCATATTAGGGCTTCGCGACGGTCGAGTACACGATCTGCGCGCTGCTCGACCAGGCTTTGCACGCACTGCCCGAGGCGCAGATCCACGAGCTCGATTTGGAAGACTTCGAGCGCGAGGTGAGGGCCTGTTTGGAGTGCGCCGGAGTACGCCTTCGAGTGCGCCTGTGATTGAGCCTGAGTGCGTCGGCTGATGGTCTCCCTCATCAGGCGCTCAAGCGGCTCAATATGCCACGCGGCATCGTGATGCGTCACCGCCCTGCCCACTTTCTGCACCTCTTCGCGTCCTCGGGCTACGCCGCCGCGTACTATGTCTACCTCTGGGCCGAGGTACTCGACGCCGACGCCTTCGACTCCTTCCTCGAGAGCGGCGACGTCTTCGATGCCACGACGGCGGCAAGGCTGCGTCAGTACATCTACAGCAGCGGCAACAGCCGCGAGCCGTCGGAAGCTTACCGCATGTTCAAGGGGCGAGAGCCGACTGTGGAGCCGATGCTCAAGAAGAAGGGCCTGCTGGCGCCAGTGGCGGTCGACGTGGCCTAAAGGCTCGTCTCGGGAGCGGGTGGCGTTGTGAGGGCGTTGTCGTGGGCGTTGTGAGGGTTGGACTTTGGTGCGCGCGTGCGACACTACACGCAGCACATGTTTGATGTCGCGGCATTGGGGCGACACGGGACGCGGCATATGCGCGGGAACCGGGATGACGCGGAGCGTGCGTACTACGCGCTGTGGCCCTTCAGGTAAGGTTGCAATTTGTAAGGTTGGTAAAGGGTTGAACGAACACGGAACGTATCCGTGTTTAGGATTACGATTCCGTAAAGCGAAAATTAGCGATCGTGGAGCGTTCAGCATGCAATCGTCGTCAGGTCGTCAACCGAGAAACAAGATTCAAGGTGAAAACGCGATTTGGAGCCAAGTCGCCGGTGATGTGAAGATGTGGTGCAATGGACAGCTTCTCGCTGGCCTCGCGTGCGTCGCCGTCTTCTCGGGCCTTACCAATGGCTGGAACCTCAAGGTAGGCGGGCTCGTGCTGGTGCGCATAGAGAATAACTATCCTTCGCCCGATTCGCCGATGCACGTGGCCAACTCAGAGTTTATGCTCGTGGGCGGCATACTCTTTCTGGGCATTTGTATTGGCGCGTTGGTCAATGGGCCCATCGTCGAGCAACTGGGCACGCGCTCGACCAGCATCATCGGAGAGGTGACCATCATCCTCGGCACGGCCATCGGCGTCCTTGCATCGAACGAGCACTGGCTGATCATTTGGCGTCTGGTGGGGGGCCTTGGAATGGGCATATGCATCACCTCCAAGCCGCTCTACATTGTCGAGCTCAGCCCCAAACTCTACGCCGGCCGGCTGCTTGCGGTACTCGCCACGTCAATCACGCTCTCGATGATCTTGGCCGAGGCGAGCGACATGCTCGTTCCGCACGCTCTCGCATGGATCGACGTGTGGCGGCTGCTCATCGCGCTGGGCATGGTCTTCCCCACCCTCTTGGCGCTCTTCCTCTTTTTCTGCATGCCGCACACGCCCGCGTACTTTTCTACGCAGGGCAAGACAGCCGCCGAAGAGCAGCCCCTCGCACGCACGTCCCGAGAGAGCTGCGCCGCTCCTGCCGCTGGTGCCGCTCGTGCAACCGCTCGTGTGGAAGCGCCCGACGTGGCGCCCGGCGCGGACTTCTCATGCCCCCTCGCCACGGTCCTCGCGGCGTTCGTGATCGCCAAGGAGTGCAACGGCGGCAGCGTGCTCATGATCCTCACCTTCGAATACCTCAACGAACGGTTCGAGTACGAGAGCGCGGTCGCGCATGCATGCGGGATGGGCTTGAGCGCCATCCTCTTGTGCTCCTGTGTGGCTGGCTTCTTCTTAGTAGACTCTCCTGTGTGCGGCCGTCGTCCTCTCGCCGTTGGCGGATGCACCGGCTGCGTGGTGGCGAATACGCTGATCGCGGCCTCCTTTGCGCTGCAGGGCGCGGGCCATCCGAGCGGCCGCGCAATACTACCGATCGCACTCATCCTCAATGCCATGAGCTCGATGAGCGTACACATTGCCTTCTACCCTGCGGCGACAGAGCTGCTCCCACTCTCCTTGCGCAGTCGGTGGCTAGGAGTTGTGTTCGCCGCCGCGCAGGTCCTTGCGTTCGGGGTGACGACCCTGGGCAGCGCGCTTGCTGCCTCAGACGCCGCCACCTGCGCTCTCTTCGTGGGCTCTTCGGTGCTCATGGCGATCTGCGCGTGCGTGCTGGGCGCTTTGCTGCCCGAGACGCGACCTTGCTAACGCTTCCCGTTCTTCGTACGTACATGTGGTACGGGAGTACGAGTATACACGCAACTGGAGGTACCGGGGGCGGGGGTAGCGCGACGGACCTGACTACATACCTTGTCGCTGAGAAGTGGTACCCCCCGCCCGTGCTCCAAGCTCAACATACAAGACAGAGGACGACACGCTCACGCGCAGTCGCCACACCTCCGGCGTCGTGATCATCATCATGTCGTGACGCGAAACCCACATTGACCGTTCCCTGGTCACCCGCCGGGGTCGCTCCCAAGTCTCCCTCGCGCACGCGGCTCTCGTGGCGTGGCTCGGACGCGAGAGCCGGGACCCTCTACTACAGGCGCCGTCCTCGTGATCAAAATACCACGTCGCCCACCTATTCCGTCTATTGCACTTGTGCAACACGGATATTTGTCAAAAACTGGCAACCATGGCTCCATGTGCAAGGCCGCTTGCGAGGCCGCGGGCGTTGGGCGTTGCTCAATTCGAACGCAGCAGCTCTCTCCTGCTCTGAAGCTCAGGAGCCCTGTCGAGTCTTCGGATAGGTTGGTAAGGAGTTTGGGCTGAGACGGCCGATCAACTGCCACTGACGCGCCGTGCTGGCGACCTCGGCGGCAAACGCCTCGGCGCCGCCCACGCGGTACACGTACCTCTCATAGTCGTTGAGTGGCCGAGAATCAGGCCGATAATGGACGGGATTAGGTAGGCTTAGGCTCCGACCTCGATCAGAGAGGTGCCGCTTCACCGGTGACTTCACTGGCGTACGCGTCGCCGTTGGGCCGAGCACCCCCCGTGAGCTTTGCGGCACGATCGTGAGCTGGCCCGGCACTGGCGGCTGTGCTCCCGGAGGAACACCCGGAGGCCGACTCGCCCGGACGGTCTCCGAAGTCGCCGTTGGCATGGCCTGACCGTTGCCGAGGGCACAACTCGGCGTCTTCCAGTCCAGCTCGCCCCGGGACGGCTGCCTCTCTTTGAGTACTGGCGGAGGACTGCCCGCCTCGTCATATGCCTCCGCAAAGATGTTGGCCAGGAGCCGAGCAGTCGTCGTGTTCATCGCTAATGGGCCAGGGCTGATGGCCGTCGAGATGACCGTGGCCTTGACATGAATACTACGTGGACGATTCATCGATCTTCAATGGAACGCTGACTGGCCCTAGTTGGCCCCTTCGCACCTCAGTCGTCAGAGGACACAGTCAGTGTCCCGAACCCGCGTCCTCTGCGACGCTGGCTCCCCAGGATGGTTACCCGCGCTTTTGATTGTGCTATCACCACGGTGGATAAAGGGCTATCGTGGAGACAGCAAGCGCAGTGAGAGCCTGTGCAAGCAAAGGCGCCCTTCGACGTGTCGGTTTTCGCTTTCGTCGCGTTTTGGTGTAGTGATAGGCGCTCATGCATTGCATGCAGCCAAAGACTCACGAATGTTGCAAGTGCACGGGGCGCCGTGACGACACTTGGGGAGGCGTGAACGTGTTGTGTGAATTCATAATGAACACACACTGAGGGTCTCCTTTGGATCGCAAATGATGAAGGTGCCTGTCAGGGACCTCGAATCGCAGGGGCCGGTGCTCACGAGCGACGGAAACTTGCGCTGTGGCGTGCCCGGAAGCTTCGTGACGTGGAACATGAACGTGGCGCTGTGGGTCGTCCTGAATGTCGCAGTGAACGTGCTACACCCACCAGCGCTGGTGATGCTGGCTGGAAACGCGCTCTTGCTCCTCCTCAACATGAACGCCGTCGCGGCGGTCGGCACGTCCAACACGCCCTCGTGGATGTTCCTCATCCTTGCCCTGCAGATATTGATTGTCTTGCAATACGGAGGCATTGTGCTCAATGGGATTTTTTAGGTGCAGGTGAAGGTCAGAAGCCGAGCCAACGCAGCACACGCCAGATCGGAAACTAGGTCCCATAGGGGGGCCCGGGCGCGGTTTGCCATCGGCCGAGGCGTGCGCGGTACCACCCACGGTCGACCACGCGCCACGGCCACGGCGGGCCTGGCACCGCGCGTGGGTGTGCTCGTTTGTAGAAAATGTACCCCGCGTGCCCAGTCGATGCGACGCCCGCCCTCCAGGCGCGTCGTCTTGAGGACGGTGTCCTCATAGACTTGCCTCTCGGGTCTCGCTCACTATACTTACTTTTACGGTCGCATACGCCGCTGCGGTGCCACGCTCGCGCAGCTCTGCCCACTAATGGCTACTTGGCCGTCAACCCGGAAGGTAGAACCACCCTCATCCCACCATACGCTCGGAGGTACATCGGGGGCGTCGAGCGAGGCGCTGGCGGGATCATCGCACCGGCAAATAGAGAGAGCTGCCGGGCCGGATGCTGCTGTGATCGATGCATCTGTGCGAAGACAACTTGTTGCGACTGTGGGATAAGTGCCGGTGCCGATGTGGTCCTGGTGAGCGTGGGCGTGAAGCGGGGATGTGGCCGATCGGGAATGTGGCCGAGGCTCCGCAGCTGTTCGTGTGCGAGGCTCATCGTTCCCGTTTGCTGTGCGTTGTCCATCGAGACAAGCGCCGCCCTTGTGGGCGCAGCGGTCTTGGGCCGAAGCTGAGCCTGCTGACGGGGAGTACTCTTCCCATTTCGATGGTCGTTTGTCATGTAAGCGTCGAGCAGGTGCGGCGAAACTGGGTGCTTGTGAGTGGGCGGCGCAGCGCTCTTCGGCCGAGACAGCATCTGCCGCCCTGGATTGAACATGTCGGCCTCATTGACTGGCGCCGGCGGAGGTGCGGGCCTGTATGCAGCTGCCGCTGCTTCTGCCGCTGCAAGTGCTACGCCACGGGCACCTGCAGACTGAGGCCGGTGGCTGAATTCTGGCCCATCGAATTGACGAATGTACTGCCGGTATGAGGCCGGGTACGTGACCAGATACTCGCGAAAATAGGAGTCCGACATCAAGAGCTCTCGACTGTACGGTCACGACGCGAATCGGTCGGGCGAGACCCGCGTCGTCGCGAACTCGCAATTAACTACATCCATTTTTGGCTTCATATTTCTCTCAAACGACGGCGAACAAGAATTTGTCGATGAAAAAGTGTTGACTCAGTCACCACCCTAGATACGGAACGGACGGGAGCAGCACGCGCTTGCCGAGCGCGCGCGCACACAGGACGCTCACTACGACGCTGATCCCCAGGTGGGTCGCCCACGAGGCCGAAGCGGGCAGCAGCCGCTCGCCCAGGAGCAGCGTGAGCATGCCGAGGAGGAAAAGGAAGGGCAGCTGGACGAGCAGCGCGGGGAGCAGGTCCATGCCCACCTCCTCGAGAAGGACAGCTAGCCTCTTCGCCCGCTCGCTCGCTGTCTCCTCACCCGCCGACGCGTCGTCGTGAGCGGTCGACGCGCCGTCGTGAGCGCTCGCTGTCTCATCACCCGCCGCGCTCCCGGCCGCCGCTTTCGGCGGCGTGAGCCGCTCAGGCTGCGCCGACGCGTCGTCGTGAGCGATCGACGCGCTGTCGTGAGCGGCCGACACGTGGGTGAGCAGCCGGTGCAGCTGCGCACGCAGATGGTCTTCATGGGCCGTAAGGTGCGCTGCCGACGGCCTCCAGGGAGGCGAAAGAAGCGAAGGAGGCTCCCAAGGCTCGGGTCCGTTGGCGAGGATGCTTTCGCCACCGCCGCCGCTGCGGCCACCGCCGCCACCGCCGCCACCGCCGCCACCGCGGCCGCTGCGGCCGCTGCCGCTGCGGCTGCGGCCGCCGCCGCCGCCGCCCTCGAGGCTGTGGGGAGGAGGCGGAGGAGCTTGACGGCCGCCATTGGCGAAGGCGTCACGCATTCCTTCCCGCAGCCGCTTGCGGCCGTTGGGCTTCGCGTCGGACGCCATCGGAGTTCCGTCAAGAGCGCCCGGGCGAGTTCCGTCAAGAGCGCCCGGGCGGCGCACGGCGGCGACGAGAGGTGGCGAGCTGGGTGGCTGCGTCACGGCAAGTTCCGTCACGGCAAGTTTCGTCACGAGAGGTGGCGAGCTGGGAGGCTGCGGCGAGCCGCCGCGTGAAAGTTGGGGGAGCGCCGTGGTGAGCACATGCATGCTGGGAGGCTGCGGCGAGCCGGCGCGTGAGAGCAACGTGGTGGACGACGGGCCCGGAGCGACCGGTTGATCGTCCTCCTCGTCCTCGTCCTCGTCCTCGTCCTCATCCTCCTCCTCCTCGGCCCCGTCCTCCTCCTCGTCCTCGCCTTCGCCTTCGCCGCCGCCGTGGCCGTTGGTGGCGTAACCACCGCCGTGGCCGTTGGTGGCGTAACCACCGCCGTGGCCGTTGGCGGCATCACCACCGCGGTGGCCGTTGGCGGCGTCATGCGCCTCAGCCGCTACGGCCGCAACCGCTCCAGAGTCCGTCATCGGTGCATCCACCGGCACGGCGCGCGCGTCCGTGGACACCGACAGCGACGGCGGCAGCGCGAAGCGCGCGCCCGGATGAGCGCTTGATACGGCGCCCGGATGAGCGCTCGACACGGCGCCCCGACTAGCGCTCGACACGACGCTACGCTTCAGGCGAAGGAGGAGTGGCAGTGCCAACACCACCGAGGTTGCGAGCGAGATGGGCGTCGTATCGAGCGAGATGGGCGTCTCCTCTGCCGCCACCGCCGCCGCCGCCGCCGCCGCCGCCGCTGCCGCCGCCGCCGCCGCCGCCGCCGCCGCCGCCGCTGCCTCGTCCTCACGTGTGGCCGTTGGGCGAGGCCTCATCCTCACCTGCTGTAAGACTTCACACGAGCCTTCGCCGCCGCCGGCAGCAAGTGGCATGGCGACCATCCAATGTTCAAAGGTCGGGATGCGCGGGAGCGCCGTGATGGGCGCGCACCCATCATCGTACGTGGTGGTGATGGCTACGTAGAGGGCACCACCTGTCGTAGTGATCGCCTCGAATCGAAGGACGATCAGCTCGACTGCCTGATTTGGAAGGCTCTCGGATGCCCGATTAGGAAGGCGTTCGGTTGCCATATTAGGAAGGCGGCCCAGCGGTCGCAGGACCATCTGAGCGACGCTCGTGTGCCGCCCGAGCGCATGGAGTACGCGCCCCCCTTCGAAGGCGCCGTCCCAGGCCATCCGGGAGGGTGCGAGGGAGGCCGCGTCCGCGAGCACCTGCATGCAATGAGGGGGGCAATCAGGGAGGTCATCCGAGGCCATCCGGGAGGGTGCGAGGGAGGCCGCGTCCGCGAGCACCTGCATGCAATGAGGGGGGCAATCAGGGAGGTCACCAAGCCATCCGGGAGGGTGCGAGGGAGGCCGCGTCCGCGAGCACCTGCATGCAATGAGGGGGGCAATCAGGGAGGTCACCAGGCCATCCGGGAGGGTGCGAGGGAGGCCGCGTCCGCGAGCACCTGCATGCAATGAGGGGGGCAATCAGGGAGGTCACCAAGCCATCCGGGTGGGTGCGAGGGAGGCCGCGTCCGCGAGCACCTGCATGCAATGAGGGGGGCAATCAGGGAGGTCATCCGAGGCCATCCGAGGCACTCCGAGGCCATCCGAGGCACTCCGAGGCCATCCGAGGCACTCCACAGGCACACCACAGGCAATCAGCGGCAATCACCTGTGAGCATCGCTCCGTGCACACGTGGCGGCACCGCAGGATCTCCAGCGGCGCTTCCGCGTCGGCATGTATCCCACCCAAATATAGCAGGTGCCTGAGGGCAAACACAGCGACGCCGAGGGCGAGGGCGAGGGCGAGGGCGAGGGCGAGAATTTCGTCATCGGCGAGAGTTTCGTTATCGGCGAGCGTTTCGTTATCGGCGAGCGTTTCGTTATCGGCGAGCGTTTCGTCATCGGCGAGAGTTTCGTCATCCCGTGGCATGCCGTCCTCATCGGCGCGGCTGCAGCTGCTGCTGCGGCTGCTGCTGCCGCTCGAGGCGATGGCAGCGGAGAGGGCAGGAGTTGACGAAATGGAGAGGTCGGGAGTTGACGAAACGGAGAGGACGGGCGCGCCGTGGTGAGCACATGCAGCCGCCACGCCCGTGGACGCCTCATTCGCTGCGGCCGCCTCTGACGTGGCAGACGACTCTGCCGCAGCTGCCGTAACCGCCTCTGCCGTAACCGCCGCTGACGTGGCCGCCTCTGCCGTGCAAGCCTCCAGCCTCACGGAGCTCTGAGAGGCTTCATACGCCGAGTGCGACGTGCCCCCCTCGTCTGAGTGCGTCTGATTGCGTCTGAGTGCATCGGAGTGCGTCTGATTGCCTGCCTCATCATTCGGTGAGAACGCCGCGCCGCCGTGTATGGCGACACCCGCTACGGTGGGCGACTCCCTAGCGGGTGACTCCCACAGCGGCGCTGCACTCGGCGCAACGCGCACCGCCAGACGCGGCGCCGCCATCGCCGCCATAGCCAGCGACATCGCCAGCAACACCAGCGGCGGCGCCCGCCCTCGGCGCGCCGTCGTGGGCGTCTTTTCGAGGCGATGCCAGAGCGTCAGGCCGGCGGAGGCGCTCGGCACGGCGCCTTCGTGGCTGACGCTCGCAACCGCCGCCGCCGCGGCCGCCGAAGTGGGCGCCGAAGTGGGCGCGGACGCGGACGACGCGACGGGCGAAGGCGCCGTGCCGAGCGCCTCGGAGGCGCCTCGAAGCGCCGTAGCGAGCGCCTCGAGCTCTCGATCTACGGTTGGTGCTTGGAGCTTTCGCCAGCCGACGACGTCGAAGTGGCCGTCCGCATAGGCGGCGCTCTCGCGCAGCGCGCGCTGCACGGCCGCGTGCAGCTGCGGCCAGCGGAGCAGCTCCTCGTACTGTGAACTGTCCAGCAGCCTTCTCGTACTGTCAACAGTCTCGTGGCTCGAATGGTCCCGATCGGCGTCGAAGGCCTCGCTGTGGGTTGGCTGCGGCGGCAGCTCCGCGGCGAGCTCCGCGCGCGGCCAGAGGGCGATCACGGGCGACGCAGGCGTCGCGCGCGCCAGCGAGAGTGTCGCGGCCGGCGGAAGCTCGGCCATCTCCTTGCGGCAGCACGAGCCGAGCAGCAGCACCCACCGCTCCATCTCAGCCGCCGTGTCCGCGGCGAGGTAGGCTCGTATGCGAGGACCCACGAGCAAGAAGGCGTGCAGACGGCGGTGGGCGTCTGCCGCACGTTCCACGCGACACTCTTCAGACAGGGAGAAGGTGGCGCGGAGCAAGGGCGCGCTGCCGCCTTTTTGACTCTGGTACAGGCGAAATTGCCCCGCCTTGAGGACCGCCTTGCGCCGTCGCCACACGCGCAGCACGTGGCTGCGCTTGTAGAGCCAGCCCTCGGCGAGCGGCGGTGGCTCGTCCTCTGCCGACGCCATCGCACCTTGACAATTCGGGCCAAGTTTGGTCAATTCAAGTCAAGTCAACGGGCCTCATATCATGTAGACCGGGATGTTGCTCAGAAATTGTGTGGAGACGAAACGTCTGCTCCCGAACCGGAATTTGAGATCTTCTTGCCGCTAAGGAGTGGACGTGAACGAAAAGCTGACCAACCCTGGTGTCGAGCTGGTGCACATGCAGCAGGAGGATCTGATCGCGGAGCTGATCGCTCAGACAGTTGTCGACGACTACCAGTCGCCTGTCAAGCCGCGTCACTACATTGAGCTGCGGCTCGGCCGGGCGCGCGAGTACTATCAGACGCAGATCCCACGGTGCTACCGATGGCTCTGCTTCTGGGAGGTGGTGGTGACGCTTGCAACCGTGTCTTCGGCCGTCCTTGCATACGTCGATGATGTTCGAAGCTTCGCGGCAGTTGCGGCTGCGGTCGGTGCAGCCGTCACATCATGGGGAGCCCACACAGACTACAGCGCACGCATCGAGCGCTACACGGGTACAGTGCGCTCGATCAACAAGCTCGTTGCGTGGTGGAAGAGCCTGGACGACGTCGAGAGAGCCTCGCCCACGCAGATCTCGCTGCTGGTCGAGACCGGCGAGTCAATCATCTCAAGCGAACGGCAGGCGTGGCTCATGGCGGGCTCCGACAGGCGCTCGGAAAAAGAGATGGCCGAAGGCAAGCTCGTCGTAGGGCCGGCGGCCTTCACATAGGATTCGGTACAATAATGTAAGCAAGCGTGAGAAGGGTGGGCGGTGGGGAGCAACGCGCTCCGGGTGGGGAGCAACGGCGGGTGCTACTTGTCAATTGCTACTAGTACAATGTCTTTTAAGTATGGGACCGGGAGCGCCGCGCGAGTCCGTGAGCGAGCGCGACGAACTGTGGCACCGGAAGCGGACCCACAAAGCGGACCCACAGACGGTAGTTGCGTCTGATCTCTGATGGTTCACAGATAAACATCCGTTTCGGCATGTGTTCGTTCCAACTCCGCGGGACGAATGAATTGGCGCTTCCTTTCGGATGCAGAATGGCTCGCCAATGTTAGCCCGGAAGCCGAAAGAGCCTGGAGCCTCCGCGCATGAGTTGGCAACCCTAACAGCAAAGGAACTCGCGCAGAACTCGGCTCCCCAGATGGATGCCGCCTCGTTATGGACGGACGCCGAGGAGGATATCACGCAGGAACGCTTCGAGGAGATCAAGGCGAGGACCATGTTTGAGATGGTCGAGGAGGTGAATGGAGGTGCACAAAAGCTGCTCTTTCTCACAAATGCGCAGGCTGACCTGCTCGCATCCTCCGACGCGAACATCAAGAAGATGCTGGGCGCGCTGGAGCTGCCCCCGGCAAAGCTTCTGATCGTGCTCGGGAACGACATGAACCTAGGCCAGGCGTTTTTTAGGAGTACACACAAGGACTCGCCTTCCATGACAAAGGCGTTTGCCACACCAGGGGAGTGGCGCGATGCTGAGGCCAATCTCGACCGATTCATGCTGGAAGTCGTGCTCCCCGTGGCGATACAGACTAATGCCATCATCGTGTGCTCGGCTATTCAGGAAATGGCGCTATCGGCCGCCTTCTTGCGGATGGCCTCCCTCGAACAGTCAAAGTTCGCAGGTGGCGCGAAGCCGTTTTCAGTCATCGCGACGGTGGGTGATATCTACAACTTTTACATCAATCCCAACCCGAGCACGCATTGGCGCGAAGTGCGCCGCGCCTCCAAAGCGTGGCGAAAGCGCGATCGCAAGTTTCTCGAGCTGCTAGGAGACGATGCTACGACGTCCCAGGCGCCGCGGTGGGACATCTCTTCAGATGCGGAGATCCTGCTCGTCGTCGACTCGATCAACACGCGCAAGGAAAAGAGTGATGACCAGTCGAGTTACAACAACCTGATGGCCGCTCTCATCCGCCACCTTTCCAGCGAGCTACCCGCGATTACGCTTCGAGTGGGCGGGACCTCGAGTGTTACGAGCCTAGCGGCAGCAGCCGGCAACTCACTGACGCTGCTAGCAAGCGTTGAAGCTCTCAATTCGGGTTCTCCCGTCCTCTTCCTCGATGTACGTCAGCGCGAGGCGGTCCAGGCAGCCGACCGAGCCTCGCTGATCGAGGCGGCAAAGGCAGCATACCAGAAATCCTGCGACGAGCTGCACGCAGCTGGCACGTATGACGCACTCGACACGTCTGCAATAGCATACTTTCACGATGTGCTCTACGGCGATGGCATCGATTCGTCCACACAGTACACCTCGGCCTTCGGCACTGACGCATCGCAGCCTGTGTGCATCCACGAGGCCATCCGGCTGCATCGGCAGCGCAACAACATGCTTGGCGTCAACACATCCTCAGATGGTGACCACTTTGCACGCGCAACTTCTGAGCAAGTGCAGGAGCTCGCACGCTGGTTTGCGACGACGTACGTGGACAACAGGTTCAGGTACCAGACCGAGGTGAGTCCGAACGGCGTCAAGCTGTACGCGAAAAGGGCGGCCGACCTGGGGCTGCCGCGTTGCGAAAAGGAGTTGTACATGAGCAATTTTGGAGGCGCCGGCCTAGAATCGACCCTCACGCTGTTCGCCAAGCTGCTGCTCTCGCATGAGCACTTCCACTCGGCCAACGTGGTCGACGTCGACGGTTCACGCCGGCTGGTGCAGACACTCGTGAAGCTCGATCGTCTGCCCAAGGAGAACACCCTCGAGGCACTTGAGCTGCTGCAGATGGCCTGGGCTGAGCACGACATTGCGATGCACCTCTCCAAAAAGTACGAGAGGCTCTCGCACCTACTATACGCCCTCAACCTGCTCATCGGCGTCGCAATTATCACCTTCGGCATCATCGAAGGGCGTTCCTTGGCCCTGTTCACGGTTGAGGATGTTGGCCATTCCGCGCTCCAGCACGTCGTCTTCGGCCTCTCTCTCCTCTCGTCCGTCGTATTCACAGCCAACCGCTTCTACAACCCCTCCCGCCGCGGGCGCCAGCTCTCTGCCTCTGCCGCGGCACTCGAGAGCACCATTTGGCGGTTTCGGACGCGAGTTGGCGAGTTTGCGGTGCCTCGAAACCAGCCGAAGGCGCCTGACTCCGCGCTCCGCGTCGCTCTCAATAGCTGGCGTGACGAGCTTGTGGGCGGGACCGATCTCCTTCAGACCTCTCTCGAGAAGAAGTACCCGGCTTACGTGCACAAGCACTGCCAGTACGCCGGGACTCTGCCCGACATGGAGGTGCTCACCGCTCACGAGTCCAAGGCTCGTGAGATTGCCAAGCGGACAGCCAAGGTTGTCCCGAGGGGTGAGAAGAGGGCTGTCACTGCCACTGGCGCGGGCGTGATGGAACTGTCGCCTGCTGAGGGAGCCCTGCGATCTACTTGTTCTCGCCTGATGTCGCTCCTCGCCTTCAGCGCCTGTGCCTGCGATATCCCTCTTCTCCGCCTTTGTGCTAGGCGTCCTCGGCGTCCTCGGGACGAGCCTGCAGCGCTGCCCTTCGGTGGCGCTGGCCTGGTGAGCTCCGGAGCGGCTCCGGGCGGTACCCACGGCCTGGCACCCAAGCCTGGGTGGATGTCTGCAGACCTTAACGCATGAATGGACAGCCACAAGATCACTCCGAAACAACCCTATTAAGCCTAGATGAGCGATGTCCCGCAATGTGATGCGATTGAATCATGTGCGTGGGAATCTCTTATGTTCCGGGACGGGAGCCGGAGTTACATTTGTCCATTTTGATGTAAATCGAGAGAACGACAGATACACACGACAGCGCGAGGTGGTCGGAGCTTTTCAACGGGGCCGGTCTCCGCGCGGGTCCCGTCTGAGGGGGCGGGCGGGAGCGCAGCCGCAGGCCCGGCAGGCAGCACACCATCAGCACACGGTGACACAATCACACAGAGAAGCACCAGGATGGCGAGAGCGCGAGAGACGCCTGAGGCGCGGCAGCCGGCACGCACTTCGGATGAAGCCAAAAGAGACCAGGTCGCCAGGGCGAGAACGGACTGTCTTGGGTGAAGTCGAGCCGTTTAATCATTGGCCGTGTGAAACTGCTAGATGTGTGGGCCTACAAACCACATCGGGATGAGGCAGACCCTATTTTGTTCGTTCATGCGTCGCGCTCCCCACCTCCTCGTCAGACATCCCGGCGCTGCCCAAAGCCCTGCCCCCCGGAAGATCGGGGACCCACATGTGGCGATGCACATAGCACAGAAACGATTCATGTTGACCGGGATTCACTCCGAAATTTTGTAGACCTAGTCGAAACGTCCGCACACACGGCAGTAACAGTGCCGTAGCTGTGTAGCACCGGTTGTCGCGTCTCCCCCACGAAACCAAATTCCAAAAAACGTAAAATCGGGCGCCATTCATCAATTCTGTGGAGGTGAGAGTCGACGGAAAGGACGAGACACATTAAGAGTACGGTATGTCTAAATTGAGTTTGGCTAAAACTTTGTGCAATCAAGTAAAATGTATTCATAACGGCAAACGGTTAATTTTCATCAATTCCGTGATGGGGGTCCAGGCCTTGGGATTTGCGGTGGCCGCCGGGGCATCCATGTCTCGATCGGGCCGTGCGCAAGCACAACCACGCACCGGATGCTGCGCGCCGTTCATGACATTTTTCGTGTTTGCCATGATTCTCATCCCTATAGCAGTCTTCACCGTCTCCTCGTTCTTTGCTGGCCTTCTCTGGGAGATCGAGTGCGAAGCGTACAAGCATTACGTGGCCGCGGACATGGCGAGTGGGGAAGACCCCAATATGTGCTCCTACTATGAGTGGTGGCTGTACATCGTTGGAAATCTTGTCGGCGTCTCCGTTGCCAGCGTAACGGTCACTTCTGAACACCCCTTGTTGGCCGTCCTAGACCTCCTCATCAGCGTGTGGTCGCTTGCGGTCGCCGGCCTCGTGGT
>Ga0210241_101159_pt1 | contig 21123 bp, 18 predicted proteins | sample ChrtobMetP5a_8mM_FD_155488 | JGI IMG/M metagenome (GOLD analysis project Ga0210241, IMG submission 155488) | Chrysochromulina tobin associated microbial communities from unialgal haptophyte culture, Seattle, Washington, United States - P5a_8mM | ecosystem: Host-associated > Algae > Haptophytes >...
GGCGCACGGGGGGCGCGCGTGCACGCAATCACTCAAAATGAACTGTGTGACAGAGGGTCTGTGACAGAGGGAAACGTGAGGGGCAAAGCAGGCGTACGCCTCGTCCCAGGGCCAAAGGGGAGCTGGATAATGTCCTTGCAGCAGAGGATCTGACCAGATGCCGAGAACAGGTTCTTCATATCGGGGTTCTTCTTCAAGCCCGAGGTGCACACGCCCAGGCCAAACTTGCAGATGTAGTCGTCCCCCTTGATTACGCCGACTGGCATCGGGGGGTCGTTCCAGGCGAGGCAGCACGTCTGCTCAATCAAGACGCAGGTGCAATCGCCACGGCCGAGGATGGGGATGCTCTTCCAAGCGAACGGTGCGCTTGGATCTTTGAGAAAAACCAGTGCGCACTGCCTGGTCCAGCAAATGAGGCCATCGCAGAGAAGGAAGTCTTTATCTTGGTTCGCCATTCTTGATCGCGAATGGAGTTCGGGGGTCGAAGTGCGGCAAATTGGAATGTGCAAGTTGAACCATAACCACTTTTCATCGGTGTCGTACGAGTACCGTTAAAAGGCACCGGGGGAGCCGGTACTGTGCAGAATTTAATAAATACTTGTAAATAACAGGTCTGTATGAGGTTCGTGCCGAAACCTCCTTCCACAGGCGTTCACAGTTCTAGCCGGAGGGAGCAAGCCCCCTCGCAGCATCTTCAAAAAAAGGATAAAAAGTCGAGCACTTCTTGAAGATGCTGCGGGCACATCGGCGCCTCTTGGCCCGGTGCCTCACTTCCACAGCAATTCTTTTGCTTTTGCTGCAGCCTTTGCGGCGGCTGCTGCGGCGCGAGCGCGCGACCACCCTTCTCCTGCCAGTCGCCGGCAGGCAGGCCAGCCTTGCTGCGGTCACCGCCATGGCCACCCTTGCGCTGCCTTGCGGTAGCCTTGCGGATGTATGTCCTCACCATGAGGGGCTGCAGCCAAGGTGCTGGGTCGCACCGGAAGCGAAGGTGTGCGCGAGGGGTTTCGTGAAAAACGTTGGAACGGCTGTTTGCGGACTTCGCTTTGCCGATGCAAGCCGAATTTCTGCGGTTTGGGGGTCTACGTTTCGAGATCTGTCGATTGGCACCCTGCATTGTTGTGCATAGTCTCGCTAATCATGCGTAATAACGATGGTAATCAAGTTGCCCCGCAGACGCGAGAGCACCCCTGTCGCCGTTACACCCCCGTCGACTAGAACCCTTGCACACGGCAGAGAACACACGGGCGCACACGGGCTCCACACGGATCACAGACGAACCTCACAACCATCCCCCCAAAAGGTAAAATGACACCGGGCACCCGCCCGCGCGCGCCAAGGCCCGCGCGCGACCGCGCGTTCACAACCAAGGGTTCACAACACCTCTATAGCAGGCTCCGCCTAGGCTCCGCCTAGGCTCCGCCTTTAACGTACTCCGCCCATGACTCGGCCTCTCGCAGATCGGCGGTCACCATCACGCACGGCCTGAACGACGAGCACTTACTTCAAGGATGCACCCTGAGACCGTGAAGCGGCGGCCTGCAACAGCGGCTGGCCACCAACCGCTGGAAGAAGTGGGCCAAGCACAGTGATGAGCAGCAGTCGACCAGCAATCAGCTGCCCGGGTTCGTGTGTCCCGTGTGTGTCCCGGCTCGGTCCGAGAGTGACACGCGACCTGACTACGCCGACGCCCAGCGCCGCGGTCACCCCCTTGGGTCACCCGGTGACCCTACTGGTTTTCTGGTCTCCCCCACCTTCGACCGCGCGCTGCGAGCACTCGGTAAGCACGACCACCCATGACTCCACCCGGTATGGCCTCTCGCGGTCCTCCCCCCGAACCTTCCTTGCACACCATCGCGCGGCTATCTTGGCAGCCGTCGTTCTCCGGATTCAACTACAATGTACCAAACTCCTCGCCGCTCCCGGCCTCCCGCCATGAGCTTCAAGCTCACCATGGGCATGTCGCCCTTCTAAACCGCCCCCGCGCGGCACCCAGACACATTCACACATTCACACATTCACATATTCACACGCTGTACTGTGTGGTCCTGTTTCAAATTCACACATTCACACATTCACATGACGGGAAACACGTGTGTATGCAAGAATCATGCTTCGAGTCGAAAACGCATGCACATCCCATCATACACGGAATCGGCATCGACGCAGAAGAGTCTGTGACTCTTTGCGCTGGCCAAGGCTGCTGAGCCTCTCGGCACTCCACCCCATTCCATTCGTCCCTTTGCCCTTGCGCCATCAAAGGTATGTTCTTTGCTCTGAGCAGACTGTGGCGATATCATGAGTATCCCGCCATATCTCGAGGCGGCACGCGACGCTGCGATGCTCGCGTACCTTCGGTCCGAGAGCGACGATCGCGGCGTGCGCATTTGCCATGCGAATAATCTGTCCGTCTATTGGAGCGGTGCCGACCCCTTTGAAGCTGAGCGCACGCCGGCCGTACGTCTGCCGCGCCTGCTCGGCGCGAGTGACATTGCAGAAGTGCATCAAGCCGCTGCTGGCCGGATCTCTGGAGGAGCGCCTGTGGTGATTTTGCCTGTGGGCGACGCGGCATCCGTGGAGGAGCGCGCGGCCGCGGCTGGCGCGGCCGGCAGCGCTCCTGCGCCGCCGGCGCAGTGGCAGTGCACGGGAGGGCGTCCGCCTTTGGCCGAGCTGCTGCGCCGGCGTCGCGCGACGGAGGCAGTGTGTGCAGAACTAACGGACCAGCCATACGACGTCGTGTACTCCCCGGAGCACGTCGCGTGCTACCTCCACCGCGAGGCCATGTTTTCCAAGGCGTGCCCGCGGCTCCTCCTCATGCTTGTCGACGCCATGACGGGAGAACACCCGGGCCTGCTCCCCACAAAGGTGCCTCTGCATGTGCGGTGCGTCGAGCTGCACGCGTACTCGAAAGGCGGAGCCCTGCTCGATGCGGGCCACCGGGACAATGGCTCCAAGCGCACCCTCATTGTTCAGCTATCGGAGGTGCGCGATGCCTCAGCGCCCCCTGTTCGAAGCCCCTCATCGGCTGCCCCTCCCCTCCGGCTGCCCCTCCCCTCCCATTCCCGATGATGAGAGTTCATGAACTTTAGCGGGTTCCTCTGACTGCCACTGTGAGGACCGCACATGAATAGTCCTGAGGACCTCTGCCCGTCGCCACACTGCGCTCCATGCACTTGCCGCTCTCCCCTCTCCCCTGCTCCTCCCCCACCCTGCTCTCGCCCACCCTGCTCTCGCCGCTCTCCCCCACCCTGCGCATGCCCGGCTCCCGAGCTCTTGCTGCGCGATGTCATTCACGCGTGCTCGCTTGCCGTGTGTCATTCACGCTCGGTCGCGTGCCATGCCTGCAGGCGGCAAGCTTCGAAGGTGGCCATTTCGTCACGTGGCATGAGGGACAGCCTGTGCTGCACGAGCTGCAGGCAGGCGATGGCGTACTCATTCACTCGGAGCGGATGCACAACGTGGCGCCTGTAACGCGAGGCGTGCGCCACTCGCTTGTCATCGAGCTGTGGGTGGCTCCCGACAACAAACAGGATCGTTTCAGCTGAGGACGCGTTCTTGAGCCGGCAAGATGGCGTTTTTCGAAAATGCAGGAGTGAGGCTGGAGTACCGATGTAGCGGCGGCTGCGGCGGTCGGGACCCACACGTTACAAGCGGTGGTAAAGCGCGTGGCTGTCCTGTAACGTCAGCGCTCACCACGACGTTTTTTTCTACTGTAAAGGGACGACCCGCGAGGGTAGGCTGTGTCTCCACGGGACCTCCGGGCAATAACAGTGCGGTACCGGAAGCACCGGTTGTCGCGTGCGTCGTGTTTGTTCACGTTCACGCAACAAACAAGACCCAGAAACTGCCCATGGCTCACGAGCACTGCATGCTCTGGGCCAAGCTTCGCGAGTGCGATCACAACGCAGAGGCCATGCGGGCCATCTGCAGGCCGGCTTGCGTCACGGCACAATCCGGCCACCTGCCAATGCTCCCATACGCTTTGCATGATCTGATGACGATTCCGCCAACCGCTAGCGTTGAGCTAAAGAGCGACATGACGAGCGCGTTGTGCACGCTTTCGCACAGCCCCGACCAGGGGGCATCTTGGATGATGGATCGACCGTCTGGTCTGGAAGCTGTCGACCAGAACGGGATGGTGCAAGTCATTTTGATAACGTCGTGCATTAAGTACGAATTACGCGCTGACGGGCAGACCAGGATCATCAAAACAAACTCGCGTACTGGCGTACCGCGCGTGTCCAACCCGCAGGAGAAAATGCAGCCGAGCGAAGAGTACATTAGCTGGCAGCCGCATAAGCTCGCCCAATTCGCCCAGCTACTGCTCGCCAAGCGCTTCACCCCTTTGGAATCCTTCATCGCCGTTCTCTTGGCCGTGTGCGCCTTTGTAGCTACGGCCCTAATGCGGCACCGCATCGCGAACCCAGCCTCAGGCAGTCTCGGGTCAAAGAGGATCGCACAGGGCAAGCCCAAGGCGCATCGGCATTAGTTAGAAGCGGAGCACCAACGTGCTCAGGCAAGGGGCAGGGAGGCTCAGGGCTCGACGGCGGTTGGCCGCCCGCCGCTGCCTGCGCCTAAAGCTTCCTCCAAAGCCGCGACGGTGGGGTCTGTGTCCAGCAGGGAAGCCGCGACGTAGGCCAAGTTGGAGGAGTATCCGGCCTCGTCGACCTTGGCCAAGGTGGAAGCGCACGCGACCTATCTCACGTCCTCAGTGCTACTATTCACGATTGCGGTCCTTATGGTCTCGTTCACCGTTAACTACGTCAAGGGTTTCGTCTTTGGGATCTTATGGTCTCGTTCGCCGTTACCTACGTTAAGGGTTTCGTCTTTGGGATCTTCTGGTCTCGTTCGCCGTTACCTACGTCAAGGGTTTCGTCTTTGGGATCTTCTGGTCTCGTTCGCCGTTACCTACGTCAAGGGTTTCGTCTTTGGGATCTTCTGGTCTCGTTCGCCGTTACCTACGTCAAGGGTTTCGTCCCTGGGATAACGTCAAGGGTTTCGTCCCTAAGATTACGTCCTCATCGCAGCGCTGATCTCGGGCATGTACATCATCGCGGCGGCCGGCATGCAGTTCTTCCTCGCCGCGCGGCACGTTTGACCTGAAGACGATAATACTGGAGAATACAATGCAGAGTTGAGACATTGTGAGAGAGAACGGAACGGACCCGCCGCGCACAGCGAGTCGGCAGCCGACGCCACATACAGATGAGGCCGGGCGCCCGGGTAGTCGACGGCCTCTTGGGAAGTGACGGGGGTGCTCTATAGAGGGGGGGTAATCAAGTTGCCCCGCGCGCGTAGCGCGCGGGTTTTCAGCCCGCCGCAGGCGCGAAAATTTTGGCGATATCGACTGTAAATCACTACATTTAGGCCCTGAAATTGATGCCACTCACACACTATTGACTGCGACGTACACGTATGTACCGACTAATACGATGACACACTAGCCACAAATGACAAAAGCAACTGTGTAGCTCACTTATCCGCCCGCTCTCTCGACTGCATGGCCGGGATCCATAACGAGCTTGAGCCTGAAGTCAAGATATCCTTGACCGAAAGCTGGATTGTAGCCTCACAACGCCCTGCGGAGCACACGAGAGTCAGCAACGAGCACAAGCTGAGTCGTCATCTGCGTGTGGATTCAGTCGAGGCTCACAAGGCGGGCATTACACTGTTTGCAGCTGATTGCTGGTCGACTGCTGCTCATCACTGTGCTTGGCCCACTGCTTCCAGCGGTTGGTGGCCGCCGCCTTTGCTGCCTGTTCCTCTAGCAATTCTTTCGCTTTTGCTGCAGCCTTTGCTGCGGCTGCTGCGGCGCGACCACCCTTCTCTTGCCAGTAGCAGGCAGGCAGGCCAGCCTTGCTGCGGTCACCGCCATGGCCACCCTTGCGGATGTATGTCCTCACCATTGAGACGGAAAGAGGGGCGGCAGCCAAGGTGCTGGGTCGCACCGGAAGCGAAGGTGTGCGCGGGATGTTTCGTGAACAAAGTTGGAAATGCTGTTTGTGGGCTTCGCTTAACCGATGCAAGCCGAATTTCCGCGGTTCGGGGGTCTACGCTCCAAGATCTGTCGATTGGCACCCTGCATCACGGTGCATCATCTCGCTAATAATGCGTAATAACGATGGTAATCAAGTTGCCCCGCTGACGCGAGAGCACCCCCGTCGCCGTTACACCCCCGTCAACTACCCTTGGCCGGGCGCACCACACAGTGACAGTCACGTCACGCTCCGGCGCAGGGCCTCTTCCGTTCTGAACGTATGATCGCATCATTATAATGTAACGATAATTATAAAAGACGACGCTGACGCTCGAAGCCTCGAACGGGAACGGGCTTTTTCACAGACACAGCGGCGCGTCTACCGCTCAGAACCCTCCCTGTGACTGTGCGGCGCTCTCCCGGGGTGCTCCACTTTCACTCCTCCGCTCTCGGCCGCTTGGCGCCGCCCGCCTGTGCGCGCCGCTTGGCATGGGCGGCCTGCCTCGACTGCCACGCGGCCACTTCGTCCTTGTACCGCTCGAGATCTGCCGCCGCGAGATCCTCGAGCTCCTCGCGCTCCTCGGCGGGCAGCTGACGAAACCCGCAGTGGAGCAGCTCGGCTACCGCTGGGCCGAGCTCAGTCTCGTCGCCGCCCAGCCTCACCCCGAGCGCCACCTCACATCGCTCGCGGAAGAAACCGAGCGCGGGCAGCGGCGGGAGCGGCCCATGCGCCCGACCGTCGCCCTCGCCATCGGGCGCGAGCCCAACGGCCGCGCACTCCGCAAGGTAACGTTGCCGATCGGCCGCAGCGGTGGCCTCGTGCTCGGCGTGCGTGCGTGCGTCTGCTTCGCGCCATGCCGCCATGACAAGTCGCGAGAGTTCGGTGGCTGTCGCGGCCGGATGAGCTGCAAGCAGCGCGGGGCGCACTGCTTGGCTGAATGAGGCGAGGGCACTGCGAGGCTTGCGCGGCTGGCGTGCGCGCTCCTCAGCTTTCCGTTGCTTCTCCTCCTTCGCCACATGCTGCTCGTGCTTGCGACGGCGCGCCTCGGGCTGCCGACGGTACGCCGAGATCGCCTTGCGGACCTGTGGGAAAAGGAGGGCGCTGTGGTGAGCACTTGCATGCAGAGGGCACGGAGCAGTTGGCGACGGTACGCCGAGATCGCCTTGCGCACCTCCTCCTCCTCGAGGTCCTCCTCGTCGCCGTCATCGTGCAGAACGTGGAACAGGTTCGTATCCTCCCAAGGGGACCAGCGCGTGATCACAGCCAGGTACGCACGCACCTTGGGCCCTTGCGACGCGCCGAAGAAGCGTGCCACGTGCTGCCCGAGCAGCTCATGTCCCTCGGAGCGCCACGCTGCGCGGTGCGCGGAGGCCTCTGCCCGTGCGGCCTCAACCTCCTCCTGCTCGACCACCTCGTCGTCGCTCCACTCCTCGGGCTCTGCGGGCGGCGGCGGCGGCCAAGCGTCCGCCTGCGCCACGGCCGTGAGGAACTTCTTCTTCAGCCCGTCCGACTTGAACATTTTGGGTTTGACGATGCCCAGCTCAGCATTTGCCTCCGTGTACGGCAGCAACTTATCGGGCGCCACCTCCGCATTGTCCTTGGTGTGCAGGAAGCGCACGCGCACGTACGGCACATGGTCCTCGCTGCGTTGGCGGAGGTTTCGCACGCTCCGGATCTGCGATGGCCACCACGGGAAACCCTTGATCTTGGCCCACACGAGGTCGCCACGTTGGTAGTCGGGGATCACAGCAGGCACAGCGGCTTGGGCTGCTTCAGCAGGTTCGGACGCCATATCCGCGTCGGCCATTCTACACGAGACGTGTGAAGGGTCTTGTGAACAACGGTCGCGTGAACAGTGCGTTATGAGTCGTGCCATACGGTGTGCGTCGTCGCACAGGTCCATCCGGTTACATGTTTATGTTTCAGAAAGCCTTTTTTGGGTCGTTCGCATCGGCAAAAGCCGGCGGGCGGAATCCTTAGATCCTTACCATCTATTATCGCCATGGGCAGTGACCTCTCATGTTGCCGGCGCAAAGACGAGAAGCTCGACGAGAAGGGGCAGCCCCTTGTCGAAGTGCCCGTCGAGGGCGTCGCCGTCGAGGAAGTCGGAGACTGTACCAAAGTCTGCGAGAGAGTCTTCCTCGTGTGCACTCTCGGGCTGTGGGGCGTGTTCGGATTGTATACCGTGTCGCCCAAGAAGACCGTGGTAATCCAGCACAATGGGAAGATTACGAGCGTGACAACAAAGACGGGGCTGCACTGGGCCCCTGCTCTCTTTCGAGACGAGTTCACCGTTTACACAGGCGAGGCGGCGTTCGAAACGGAAGTGCTCAAGATTGTGGACAAGAGCGGCGTGCCGATCATCGTGAGCGCAATCATCGTGTACAAGGTGGTGGACGTGCTCAAGGCGGCCTTTGAGGTGAACGACTATCAGAAGTTCGTGCGCGCGCAGAGCACGGCCGCACTCAAGATCGTCGTGCAGAAGTACACGTACGAGGAGTTGAAAGTGGAGGGCGAGCAGCTGAGCCAGGAGACGGTCTCGGCGCTGCAGGTGCGGGTAGAGGTGGCAGGCGTGCAGGTGCAGTCGATGACGCTCAACGAGCTCAACTACGCCCCCGAGATCGCAGGCGCCATGCTCAAGAAACAACAGGCGGGGGCCCTCCTCGAGGCTCGAGAGATCATCGTCGACGGCGCCGTCGGGATCGCCATCGAGGCGGTGAAGAAGCTCGAGGAGCAGGGCGGAATGACGGTCTCCTCCGAGGATAAGGTGAAGATCATGACCAACATCATCACGGTGCTTACGGGCGAGGGATCGGCCACGCCCGTGCTGCCGGTCGGCGCTTGATCCTCGGAATGTGACGAACGATGGATGCGCGTGCTTATGTGACGGCTGACGGGATGCCGCAGGATGACGATCAAGGATACATGTAGACTCACTGTGGCTTGTATCATGTAGCCTGTTCAGCGAATTTCACTGTCGGCCCTGTTTTAACTTCACACACACGTTCCACATTTCCACACATGGTGGCGCGTGAAATTACTCATGAATTGAAATGCCATGGCGATACCCGTAAGTTTGGCAATTCTATTCGTAGATGTTTGAGGAATTTCTTGACTCTTCTCTCGCCTCCCTGCGTTGTGTGTATCACAGTGTTCAAAGCCTATGGGGTAATTACCTGAGTAGTGGGAAGGTCCCCCTAGGTCAAAAAAGTGCGCCGCTGTATGAATGCTGCCTCCCGACGACGACGACAAACATTTACACGGCACTCCGATGTTAAAAGTGCAGTGGCCAGCAGCGAACGAGCAGTCCCGCACGCCCTCGCCCAAAATATTCTCGCCGCCTGAGCCGACTGCGGGCTCGGCGAATTCGGTGGCGGGATGGGCGAATTGGGCCGAGCACCTTTCTCGTGCGATCCAGCCGGCACTACACACGTTCACAGGGGGCGAGGCGAGCCCAGAGGCCCGGCTGATGCTGCCGGCGAGCATCGAGGATCGATCGCCCAGCCCAGAGGCTGCAGCTGAGACACTGCCGCCTCTGTCTCTCGCGTCGTCCGAGACGATGCGTGAAGTGCCGACGGTCGAGGCTCGCCGACGCACGGTACTGCTCACATGGGGCCTCAATTCGAGTGGCCAGCTAGGCTTCGGCGATTTTTCGACGCGCATCCTGCCGCGTGCGGTCGATTACTTCAAAGCGACGCGCATGGCGGGCGTCGTGTGCGGTTCGCGTACGACCTTCGTGCTCGACGCCGAAGGCAAGGTCTTCTCGTTTGGGAAGGGCGAGGACGGTGCGCTCGGCAGCGGCGACCGCGCCACGGCGATGACGCCCCGACTCATCGAGTCTCTCCAACGGCAGCCGATCGCACAGATCAAGTGCCGTGGCGCCCACGTGCTGGCCCTGACGGCGCGCGGCCAGCTGTGGGCGTGGGGTCGCGATGAGGACGGACAGCTCGGCAGCACCAAGACCGCCTCTGGCAAGCCTCGCGAGCATCACCATTCGATCCCCGAGCGCGTATCCGATCTGATGGGGACACGTGTCCTCCACGTGGCCTGTGGACGGTGCCACTCCATCGCCGTCGATAGCAACGGGCGGCTGTTCTCATGGGGCGGTAACGACGATGGCGCGCTCGGGCACGGCGATCGCCTCTCCCGCGCCACACCCACTGCATGTGCTGCCCTCGAAGGCATGGTGGTGGTCGGAGTAGCATGTGGCTCACGACACACCCTTGCACTCGTCCGCGACGTACCGATGCTTGAGGGCGGCAAGGAGCGCGCGCTCGACGGCGGGCAAAGCGCTCACGGCGGTGCTTGCGTGTACTCTTGGGGCTGGGGCGTGTATGGCCAGCTCGGGCACGGAGACGTGGTGAGCCGTTTGGAGTCCCTTTCGGTTGCATGCGAGCCGTTTGGAGTCCCTTTCGATTGCATGCGAGCCGTTTGGAGTCCCTTTCGATTGCATGCGAGCCGTTTGGAGTCCCTTTCGATTGCATGCGAGTGCTCACCACGGTGCCACCCTCTTCCCCACAGGCGAGCCGTTTGGAGCCGCGCCGCGTCGAGGCGCTCTCAGAATTCCCAATTAGGCAACTGGCGTGTGGCTACCGTCACTCGATGGTTGTGTCCGATGACGAACCGCGAGAGGTGCTTGCATGGGGATGGGGCCACGATGGGCAGCTGGGTACGGGTAGCTTGCGCGATGCGCTGCTGCCCCAAGTCGTCTACGGTCTGCCGACGACGGGACGTATCGAGTTGCGGCTAGGTGGTCGTCACTCGTTGGCTCTGTGCGATGACGGCAAAGTCTTTGCGTGGGGCAAGGACGATGACGGTCAGCTTGGACTCGGGGTGCAGTCCAAGGCCGTCCCCACACGGATTGATGCTCTGCGCTCGTCGTCGGTGGCGTTCGAGGTGGTGGATGCCGATTGCGGCTGGGCGCACACAGCGCTGCTCGTCGCCTTCCCAGAGCCCCAAAGCGCCCCGTCGGTTGACAAGGGCGACGCCGCCGCTACCGAGTCCGGCGGCGAAGAACACGTCTTCGCGTCGCTCAACCGTCGTCCCCATTCGAGCGACTCCTCGAACCACAAGTACCCACGCATCTTCGCCTCGGGCGATCTGGAAGGGCTATTCGGGCAGGTGCACTTAATTGCCCCTTAATTGCCCCTTGATTGCCCTATTCGGGCAGGTGCTGGGCTCGTCCAACCCATTCATGCTCATCCAGTTCATGAACCCCGTTGCCTCTTAATAGCCCCTTAATTGCCCCTGTGGCAGGTGCTGGGCTCGTCCATCCAATTCATGCTGATCGAGCGCGTGCTGCGCGCCACGTGCGGCATGACGAGTGAGACGCTGCACAACCAGCTGCTGCCTGGCTCCACGGTGATGATCGTCTTGGGGCATCTCTTCTTTGCCGTCCAGGGCACATTACTCTCTCGGCGCACGCGTCAGCCGGTGACTGCGCTGCCGCAGGGCATCAACATCGTCACATTCTTCGCGTGGTCGACTCTCATCATGGCGCCCGTGTATCGTACCGCCCTGCAGCGTAGCGTGACGGCGGCGGTGGCCGCGCGCAAGGCGTACGATGCTGGGCTGTGCGCATGCCTCCTCCTCGGCCTACTCGAGCTCGTCGGGGTCCTCTTTGTGGAGACGCTGCGCTCGGTCATCCCACGTGCTGCGATGCTGAGCGCCATCGCGGGCGTCTCGCTCACCTTCATGGCGATGGGATTCGCGGTCCAGATCTTTGCCGCCCCCGCCACAGGGATTGTGTCCATGCTCCTCATGCTCCTCTTCTATGCGGGGCAAGTGAAGCTTCCTTTCAAGATTCCGGGCGGCGTCCTCGCTGTGACGGTCGGTTGGGCACTAGCAACCCTTTCCGGCGAATTGGGCTACAACTGGTTCGTGCCGAGTGGCGGCGGGCTGCGATCGTTCGCGCCTTATTTTGCAATGCCGACGGTGCAGACCGCCTTCCTCACCACCCTCTGCGAGCCCGAGTTCTGGCAGTGCCTGTCCGTAGTTATCCCCATGTGGACCGTGACGCTTGTCAACAACCTGTCCAACATCCAGTCCGCCTCGTTCGTAGGAGATGAGTACTCGCCACGCGAGTGCCTGCTCGGTTGCGCCCTGATCGACCTGGCATGCGTCTTCGTGGGCAATCCCTTCCCATCGTGCGTGTACATAGGCCATCCGGCGTTCAAGGCCATGGGTTGCCGCGTCGGCTATCTGTATCTCAACATCCTGCCCACCATCTTCTTCGGGTGCCTGCAGGGTGCGGTGCTGCTGCAGCAGATCGTCCCCATTGAATCGGGCGTCGGCTTTATTCTTTGGGTCGGCCTGCAGATCACTGCGGGTGGCTTCGAGGGCGACCATACGCCTGAGGGATGGAAGCATGGGCCGGCCGTCGCGCTTGGGTTGCTCCCCTCCATTGCTGCGTGGTCGTGGCAGTCGATCGAGACGACTTTCACAGCAACGCGCACCCTTTACTGCAAAGCCATGCCATATCCGGCAGGCCCGTCGGGAGAGCGCATGTGCCAGATGGAGCTGCACGAGCTCATGCAGCCGGCGTCGACACCGATGGCCAGCGCAGACTCCGACGTGGGCGTGTTCCAACGAAACCTGTACAACCTCTATCTCTCGGGGGTGTACGCGCTCGCCAACGGCTACCTCCTCACGGCAATAGCGCTCTCCTCCATGCTCGTGCATATCATCGACGGCAACTTCGACCGCGCGTCGCTCTGGCTCATGCTCCTTGCCATCTTCGCATCCGTCGGGATCATCCACTCGCACAAACTCGATCCCTTCTCAGCCAACCAGCTCTTCCCCGCCATGTACTTGCTCGGTGCTCTCATCCTCCTCCTCTGCCACCAACTCAAGAATCGGGAGGAGCAGATTCGCGAGCTGCAGGTCCGGTGGGTTTCGTCATTAGTCGAGCTCGCCGAGCGCTTCCCCGATGCCCTCGCGCCCGCCCAGAGCACCATCGACCAGCTTGCGAGCCGTTTCGGCCTCGCCGGAGTTGGCGGCAGCGGCGGTGGCGGCGGCCGCGGCGGCCGCGGCGGCGGCGGCGGCAGCGGCAGGCCAATCTCGCCCCAAAGGGGCGAGGCGCGCGGTGTGACGCCGAGGCCGTTCAAACGCGCTTCGAGTAGCGGCCCATCGCCCGTGCCTGCTTCTCTCTCGAGGACTCTCCTCGAGACTTTCGGCGTCGATTGGCAAACGACCCCCGACGCCGGCGGCACGCTAGGCGGCGCACGCCGCGTCACCCACGTACCGGTAACCGCTGACGACGCCGCCAAAGCGGAGGCCGACGAGCCGCTCGACACGGCGCCTCCTGCCGAGATGCCCACGCCCGCGAGCCAGGTGCACCGTCGACGCGAGCCGCAGCTCGGCACGAGCGCAGGCAGCTCGCGCTTCGCGGGCGGCCTCTTCCATTCACAGGTCCATTCACAGGCTGGTATCAGCAGGAGCGTGCCCTTCGGCAGCTTCCCCGACTCCAAGGCCGAGCCCTTGCTGAATGATGTGCAGCCGGTGTAATAGAAGTGACCTTCGAGGCACAGTAGCCTCACAAAGGTCCCAGCAACTCACGCGTGCTGCGCCTCCTGTCCCCTGCGCCCTCCGCCCTGCGCTGTGGTTTCGTCGTCTCGTTCGTCGTTGGTTGGCGGCGGTTTACCGACGTCCGATCGAAAATTTCGAATATCGGTTATCGCGGCGGGTGTGTTCGCGATCCAGTCGGCATGGTTCCAGTTCCTTCGCCCGGTTCGGTTCTTCCACGAGGCAGCTTTCCCCCGTTTCTCTACTAACGAGGCTCTTACTGGCAGTGTCTCTTTCAACTACTCTGTTCCACTCCCGCTCTACATGTATAACGTCTTGAGTACACGCTCACGGTCGCTCGCCGCTCGCCCTGCCGTCGGACTCCAACACTCTCCTCTGTCTGTCTGTCGTACCCCCCCCGCGTGCTCTGCTGCCAAAATCCATGCAAGATGGCGTCGTCGGACCGTCATCGTAGTCTCTGCAGCGCCTTCAAGGCTGCGAAGGATTCCCTCCACAGGCACGTCAAGTTGGGCCCGTTCAGAGCCCTTCAAAAGTCAGTGCCCATGGGGTCTTTCATCGCCGTGATCTTGCTGGCAATCGCTGATTCGGACGCCGCGTAGTGTGTAGTCAGGGAGAAGGGCTTCTTGTAGGGTGCCGAACGGAGCGCCTGCAGCAGGATGTGGTCCGCATCCACCCCAAACGTCATCCGCCACCCGTTCATAAACTCGCCAAAATCGAGGACGCCATCCCGGTTGGTGTCAAACTTCCGTAAGAATCCCTGAGGCAAGGGCACACACACGAGGCTGTTCGGCGCTAGCGGCTCTATGGACGGGAAAGGCACGAGTGTTCATACCTTGATCTGTTCGGGCGTCATCGGCGTGCCCGTTCCTGTCTCGGTCCCAGGCTGCTTGAACACCTTAGCGAGCTCCTGAAAGCGAAGCCCGCCGCTCGCGTCCCAATCAAATTTTTTGAGGGCCTCACGAATTTGCCGGTCGTACTTGGGGATCTCGTGAGGCACTGAAAACTCTTCGTGGATGCGCATCGCGACGGGCATGGCTGGAGCTTGCTGCACGAGCTTGTGTGCGGGCGCGAGGGCCCCTGCGAAAGCAAAGTTGGAAAAGTATTCGTCGTTTCAATTTCTCCCCTTTAAAGCAAAGTGATCCGACGGCAGCGTTTCCAAAATACATGTATGCGTCACAACAAACAACACTCGGACACAGCTCTTTTTCTACTCTTCCTCTTTATTCTATTTTCCGTTCCTCCCCCACATGCACGTTCTCAAGTGCCCCACTTGCGTCTAAAGCGTGAAGGCCTGCCGACAGATCATCGGCGGCCCCGAGCCCGCGGAGGACGAGGACGATTGGTAGCTCGATAGCTTAATATGGGTCGAGTCTGCGGAGGAGAACGTCGAGTGGGAGCTCGATTCCTCCCACTCGACGGCCTTGTCGTGGCAGCCGCGGAAGAGCTGCTGCCGCAAGTCGCCCCGATTTTTGTCGTCGTCATTGTCGTCGTCTTGGGGCGAAGGCGCCTCGAGGAGCGGCGGCGACTGTGCCTCCTCGCTCCTCGGCGACTGCGTCTCCTCTGCACGTTGCACGTTGTCGAAGGCCACGTCAGCACAGTCGAGCACGAGCGCTTGGAAATAGAGGCGTTCGGACGCATCCGTAGCCGTCTTGGGCGCGGCCTTGGGCGCCCGCGCACGCGTGACCTCGTTCTCGTACCGGGGCTGTGCTTCGAGGATGAGATTGCCGGCGCCCTGGAGCCAGCTCGCCTCGAGCACCTGTTTCATCGTAGGGCGCGCAAGCGGCTCGACGAGCAGCATGCAATCGATCAGCTCCCTCAGCTCAGGCGCAGTATCGCTCGTCGAGCGCTTGTACCAACCAAAGATGGTCTCGCAAGAGGAGGCACCCTTCGCTTGTGCCTCGATGAGCTTCTTGAAACGCCAATCGTTCGACGATGCCTCACGCAGGGGCCAGTAGCCCGTTGCTAGGGCGAAGAGGCACACGCCGAGTGACCAAACGTCAGCAGCGCGCGTGTCATACCTCGTGGCGCCCTTGGCAGCTTCTCGCACCTCGGGGGCTTGGTACGCGCGCGATCCTAGCTCGCGGTCGCTTGCCATGTCAAAGAGGTCGTCGGAGCTCGCGGGTACGGCCGCCATATGCCCGAGGCCAAAGTCAATCAGCTTGACCACCCCCGCCTTGGTGAGCAGCATGTTCTCAAGTTTGATATCGCGGTGCGCCACGCCCAGCGTGTGCATGTGCAGCAGGCCCGCAGCCGCCTGCACGAAATAGTCGCGCACGGTGGACTCACCGACTCCCCTCGCGGGAGCGCCGGCGTCGATAAGCACGTCGAAGACCTCTTGCGCGCATCGCTCGAGGACCATGTAGAGCTTGCCGTCACGCTCGAGCGGTGGGGCCTTGAGTGCGACCACGTTGGGGTGGGGCGGCTCGGTGGCGATGCGTTCTGTGATGGCTTGCTCCACAGCATGAGTCTCAAAATGGTGAGGGCAGTGCTGGACCACCTCCACGGTCACCACCACCTCTTCTTGAGTGGAGTCGAGCTTGCCCGCGTAGACCGTCTTGAAGCCACCAGTCTTGAGTGGCGTGAGTGGTGAGCTGGTGTGATGAGCGGGCCCAGGGGCCACGAGTGTGACGCCGAGAGCTCGAAGCACGTCTGCACTGGGAGCGGGCAGCGTCTTATTCATCGTTGATCTGCTTGATTCTTTTGCTAGCAATGCGAGCGAAGGAGCGGGAAGTGCTTGTAAAAAGAAACGCGATCGCGACGGCGCCAAGCGTTTGTGAGTGTGTACCCGTGATAAATGGGCGCGAAAGGTAGGGGAGGCTCGGCTGCGTTGAGAGGATCTCAACAAATGCTCGGTACGGCGCTCACGCTCGGAAAGTGGTGCAGAAAAAGTGGCGTGTGGAGATGCGGCGCATCCTTTCGGCACGAGGCGGCTGGGCATGCCGATCGGCGAGCCGCTCGGCCGTCTATAAGCTGCCTTCTTTCCATGGTCTTCAGTATCCGCCTTCTTTCATGTTGGCCGCCGCCGCCACAGCGTCATGCGCGGCGGCAACGCTTGCCATGTGCGCAGCGAAAGAAGAGGAAGTCTTCCCGTCGAAGGGCGATCCTTACAAGGGCGTGTCCGTCTCAGCACAGGACGTCGCAGCGTGCGCCTCGACTGAATCATTCTCGCAGAAGCTCGCTTCGAGCATTGATTCGTGGCGTGCGGCCGGCCGGCTCGGCGTGTGGATTGAGGTGCCAGCGATGCGCTCGGAGCTCATCGGTGCTGCGCAGGCCCAGGGCTTCACGTTCCACCACGCTGAGCCCGGATATCTCATGATGTCACTGTGGCTGGGCAAGGGCGATAACAGCCTTCCGTCCAACGCAAGCCACTCGGTCGGCATGGGCATGGTGTGCATCAACGAGCATGACGAGGTTCTCGTCGTGCAGGAAGCGAGCGGGCCGGCAGCTATGCGCAAGGGCGGGTTCTGGAAGGTGCCCACCGGGCTGGTGAACGCGGGCGAGGAGTTGAGCGCATGCGCCGTCCGCGAGATGAAGGAGGAGACGGGCCTCGACGTGACCTTCATCAAGCTCCTTGGGATGCGTGACCTGCAGCTTGCTTTGCACGGAAAAGGAAACCTCTTCTTCATGTGCCAGTGCATGCTAGTCGAGGGCTCGTCGGCTGAGATCCGCCGCCAGGCCGAGGAGCTCGCCGATGCCCGGTGGATGAAGATCGACGAGTATCTCGCACTGCCGTACTACCAACATGACGGAGCGTACGCTGAGCTCGCGCGCGCTACTATTGCGGCCGCACGCAGCGAGAGTGAAGGGTTGCGCCGGCTCCGGCTCGCCAACGACCCCAAGGATCCCCGACGCGGCGAGACGAGCATCTACGTGCATAGCGCACGGCTTTGATCGTTTGAGAGCGCGGTTGGATAGAGGACGTTCTCGTTTAAAGTTGATTGACCAGAGGTCATTTGAGCGCTACTACTTTTGGCTGAGGGACCCTCCGGGGTGTGAAACGGCTGTGTGCCGATTCTGAATGGCTAATAAGAGCAAAGAGGCTGACCCATCCGTGACCAGCTCTGTGTGAAACGGCTGTGAGCCCATCTCCGATGCATGCTCCGATGTCGCATGTGTGACAGTGTGAGCCGGAGCTTGCGGGTTCCGAGTACCGAGAAGGCACCAACTCACAGTTGAAAAGGTCGTTGCCTGCTCCTTTCCTCCGACCGTTTCCCCGGGTCCTTGTCGCCTTCATTCACAGACTCCGATCACAACCTCGTCTCGTGGCGCAAAACGTCCCAGACGTCGTTCTTTCCGCGATGCCAACCCTAATCCCAAGCACAGACCGCATAACCCGCCAAACCTCTTCCATGGCGGCGACGGCACCAGCTCCGCCTCCAGCCTCGAGCGACGCTGAATTCCGGAAATCGGTGCTCACCTACATGGCTTGCGTGTCGTCGCTTGCGGTCGGCCTTGCGACGGTCATGGCGTACGCGCCGCCAGCACCGGCCGGTGGCGTGTGCGACAACGTCTCAATCCGTCTGTTGCCCAAACTCATTCCCACGCCCAAGTTCCTCGCTCCGTACCTCCCTTTCTTGGGCACTGACGAGACGAGCACCCAAGGCATCATCAGCATGTGGAAGTGCGCAACCGAGTACCAGAAGACGAATTGGTGGTTCGTGCTCTTCTTCTTCGAGCTCACCTACCTCAGCCTCAAATCCTTTGCCATACCGGCGACCTTCGCCATGTGCATCCTCGCTGGCGCCATCTTCCCGTTGTGGCTGTCGCAGCTGCTCACGAGCACAGGCGAGGTGGTGGGCTCGTCGATGTGCTACGCGCTGTCGAGCGTGATGGCCAAGCCGATGCTCGAGCGCTGGGCCGCAGACAAGCTCGAGGACTTTCGCAAGAAGGCGCACGAGGAGCGCGACCACCTCTTCCTCTTCAACGTCTTTTTGCGCCTCTCGCCCTTCCCGAATTGGCTCATCAACGCGTCGTCACCGATCGTGGGCAACCCGCTGCCGCAATTTGTGCTGGGCACTTTCTTCGGCACGCAGCTGAGCATCTGCTTCCTCGCGCAGGGCGGTTCCGTGCTGAAAACGCTTGGCGAGAAAGGCTTTAGCATCACGCAAATGACCAAGGACATGCTGCCCGTCGCCTCCGCGATGTTCTTCTTGCAATTCATCCCGCTTGCGATGATCAGGCACCTGAAGCGCAAGAAGGAGGAGAAGGCGGCGGCCTTGCACAAAACCGAGTGATGGCCCGCGCACAGGCCAGCGCACCACAGGCGCAGCCGGCCGAGCGCGAGATCGCAAGAGAGGGCATACTGTTCCAATCGTTGTGTACCTCGCAACGTGGGGACTGCGGTAATTCCTTTCGATACCGATCGATGCGGGCAGATTACTTCATGTTACAGTACTACACTGCGTTCAGTAAGGGTGAGCTACGCGTACGTACCGTGCATGTTTGATGTTACGTGAGTCTCTTAATGATATCTGATTATAATTGCTGCTCCTTTGTCATGTCCTTTGTCCTGACGGGTCATCAGACGCGCGGGCGCGCGTGACCGATCCGCGGCGCTTCGGGTCGTCGTTTGGACGTGGCGTTCCGGGTTCTACGGTATGAGTTTTTCTACCTGACGCCCCCCCCCCCTCGTAGTGGCAAACTGGCAACACATGTCAGAGGTCGGGATAGTCGGCCACATTGAGCAACTCGCCGTCCACACTCGCCACCTCCTCTGAGCGTCCCTCCTCCCGCTCATCCTCCCGCTCCGCCTCGGGCTCCTCGCCGGCAAGATGAGCACTCCAAGAAGGATTGGCGAGGCGCACATTTCGCCGCTTGTCGCCGACGATGCACGTGGGGCCTCTCTCGCTCTGGCACGCTCCGAACGCCACGCCCACGGCGGCACGTACGAAGGCCCTCGCGCCGTCGGCGATGAGGCGCGCAGTGTGCTCGTCGTCCCACGGGCGTTCCTCATCGCGCCGTGGTGGGCGTTCCTCCTCGCGCCGTGGTGGGCGTTCCTCCTCGCGCCGTGGTGGGCGTTCCTCCTCCTGCCGGCCATGCTGCTCGCCGATCGGGCGCGCGATCAGCAGCAGCGCCGCAGGCATCACCTGCGCCATCGGAGAGGCGCCCGCCACGGCGCTCAGGAGCGCACGAGAGTGTATCCGATGTGTCCGCACCTCGCCCACCGTCGCCATCGTGGCCTCCCGAATGCACTCGACCAAGCCCGGGTCGAGCGTGCTCACTGGAAACGCCGCGCGCGCCAGAGGAAGCAGAGTGCATGCGCGGGATGAGAGCGCCGTGTGGAGCGGCGCCGTCGCGGAGCCATCCGAGATGGCGGCGGCGAGGCGACTCATGCGATCGAGGAGCTGCTCGTCTGTGGCACGGAGCTCGAGCGTGATGTTCGCGCCGCCGCCTGCGTGCATGTGAGCGCCGTGTCGAGCGTACATGTGAGCGCCAGCGGAGTGGCCGCTGCCGCCACCGCCGCTGCCGCCGCCGCCGCCGCCGCTGCCCTCGCGATGAGTTTTGTCACGGGACGGGAAGCCCTCAAAATCAAAGAAGTGCCAGCTGCCTGAGCACCCTCCGGCGTCCCACGCCGCGCAGAGGGCACGCAGCCCGTCATCGAGGGCGGCGGCCATCCGCATGGCCTGCAGAGGTGCCGTGAAGAGCACCGCCCTCGGCTCGGCAGCTGATGAAGCTGACGAAGCTGACGAAGCCGCTCTCGGCTCGGCAGCTGGACCCGAAGGAGCAGGGCAGACGAGACGCAGCTGGCGCGAGCCCGCGATCGCGTGCACGACGCCCAGGCTGGCGTTGGCCCGCAGGAGCGCCGAGCCGCGCTCCACGTAGCCCTCCAAGTAGCCCGCCCAGCCGCCCTGCCGACCAGACGCGTGCATGATCGGTGTACCGGCGACCGCCGCAGCCGCGCGCGCGCGCCAGAGCTCCTTGGATGGGATGAATTTGGCGTCCTCGGCCACGAATGCCGTCGGCGCTGCAAGCGGGTGCCCGAAATTGCCCTCTTCGTCGAGCTGCCAGTTGATGACCGACCAGGCCGTCCAGTCGGCCGCGCCACCCTCGTGCAGGACTCTGGCAGCCTCCAACGCATAGGCCAATCCGAGCGTGCCGTCGAGCCAGCTCGTCCCGGCCGCAGATGTGTCCGTGTACCCGCCCATCAGCAGAGCGGGCGCGTTATCCACGCCAGCGCTGCCATACACGGACCCAAGGCCGTCGATCTGCACTCCGAGCAGTCCGGCCGCCTCCATCCGCGAGGCCACCCATCGCCGCGTGGCCATGTCCACGTCGGAAAAGGAGGGGCGCGAAACATGAAGCCCTTGGCCCGCAGACTGATGCAATCCAAAGGCGGCTAACGTTCGCAAGTCCTCGAGCACGCGGGTGGTGTTGGTGAGCGCGAGAAGGGATGCGACCGACATTATAATTCCTTCCCAGGTTCATGTTAATACACACAACACGTACAAAGCTCAGAAGGGAAGACAATACAAGACCCAAAAACAAGGCCCCGAAGGAAGACACATGCAGGCAGAGAGCTGAGAAACAGCCTATAAGAGAAGATCGGCGAGACCCAAATATGAACTCGGGAGGGAGCGCGCCCGCCGACATGGGCGGTGAACCCCCAGATGGGCGCGCCAGGGGG